>Ga0247803_1000919_pt1 | contig 15534 bp, 18 predicted proteins | sample UWRJL014104B1_FD_180928 | JGI IMG/M metagenome (GOLD analysis project Ga0247803, IMG submission 180928) | Plant litter microbial communities from Arlington Agricultural Research Station in Wisconsin, United States - UWRJ-L014-104B-1 | ecosystem: Environmental > Terrestrial > Plant litter >...
ATAAAAAGAATGTTATTACTATATAAGAAAGAAGTGCTAACTAGTAGCTTATTTAACTATACTATTAGCGCGATTATGTAATCGCGCTGCTCCCGATCTATTCCCTGGTGCTTGCTCCAAAGTAATGTATCAGAGTGAGCTAGTGCTTTATTGGTAGAAAGCATATGAGTCGTCTTATATGAGACCAAGACGGCTCATATATCTCCATAGAAACTGTATCCCGGTATGAAACCCGCGAAAGGAAGAAGCCCCCACTTCGGCCTTCGTGCACTAGGATGAGTTAGCAGAAGACTGGAATTGAATGCAGAGATACCTACCTTGATTCTAGGCATCAGAGAAAAAATATACATGCCTGTCTATCTTGATATGCAACAACTCAGGTGTCGTTGTGGTATCGATGCCAGCGCTCCATGTACCAATTCTTCTCTTTCGCCTAGTACTGCGTTAGCATGGGTACAGAAATGGGTACGTAGGATCTCACAGTAGCTTCACGCTCCTCCTTTGATTCGCGTCCATAGTTTGGCGGGTCTTGATCCGTACGGGAGGTAAGGATCTCGCGTGGAAAGCTCAATACCATTGGGAATCCGTCGCCGTCCAACCATGCTCGATGCGTTCGGGTTGATTTATATGAGATGGGATAGCTCGTAGGCTCGTCTGGGCCGAGATAATCGACAGCTTCCACAGAGCCATCAGAGGACCTGGTGACTCCCCATGCCGTAGGGTATTCCCAATCCACCAAGTAGAGTCGATCGAGGGTTGGACAACATCCGAAGTACGCCTCAGCAATCAGCTCTTGGGCCTCGTCGCCTGGTTCCTCATGATAGTCACGTCTTCGCTGGATTATATTTCGTGCTACATCGCTATCATCAGTCATCTGGCTCTCAATTTCGCTGTCTGGGATGCATTGAAGTGTCGTAACAGCTAAAGTGTGCAAATTCTGGAACTCTCCGAAGATTTCGCCCCAATTCTATCGAAATCGTTAGCTATCGGCAAGAGCGCGCTGTGCGGACAACGAAATCCAACTTACAGAAATTTCTTCGTTGAGAATCTCGCCCTTGAGTGCTAGACTCTCAATGTTCGGGACTAGTTCTTGAAGATCTCGAACCTATCAGTATGTATGCTCGTGGCTTAGTACACGACGGCTGCTTACAGTGGACGGCTGCTCCTATCCAGGTATCGCTGAAAAGCTCAAGATGATGAAGTTTCTTGAGCTCGCCCGCCGCTTCCATTAATCGATTACAGTGTAGGCTGTCCCGGAGGATCAACTTCTCTGTGTTCGGGCATGCCTTCACGAGGAAGTGCCAGTCGCCTGCGCACTGGATCCTCAGACCAACAACTGAGGCTAGGGAGACATTGGACTCCATGAAAGTCTTTTCCACGGCGGAGAAGTCTACATCTTTGCGATGCGTAATGGAAAGTTGGGTGAGATGATCCATAGCATACAGCACCTTCGGAAGGCGTGTTTTGCAAAGCACCGAGGTGAATCTCGAGGAGGTGACAATTTCACATGTGCTGTCGTTGCGTTAGCATTTTATATTAAAGTTGAGATCGAAGAGGCTCCGGATCGGATCGTCAAAGGGAATTCCATAGGCTCAAGTATCGTAACTCGACTGAATCGAGTGCACTTACCGAACACACGATAGCACGGCTCCGTTGAGCTCAATGTCCTTCAGCTGTCGGTTGAGCCGTCCCATTGTAGTTGACAGACGAAAGATGTCCCTGAACAGCTTTGGGATACAGATAGAACGCAGTCGCCGGCTAACAAGAGACAAGTTGAGCGTACTGGAATGGCACCGAAAGTATGGTTTGTCGTAGTAAAGCCATGGCTCTTTTACCCTGTCGATATCGAAGAGTAATTCAACGACCATAATAAGAACATCGTCGTTAATCACATCGAGAAGAAGCTGTTGGCCCGGACTCGCCGAAGGGTAGACAGATCCAGGCTTGAGCTTCGCTAGAGAGTCGGTTTCACTCTCCTCATCCGTCGGAGATCTTGATGCCACTTGCTGCACTGTCTCTGAGTTGCCATACACTGGAGAAGCGGGATGATCCAAGTCAATGGCGGAAAGATCTGTCGCTGGTGGTACGTTGGCCATGGTAAGTGGTGAGGATGAATGTGCGCAGGCCTGCAATCGACGAGAGTGCGTCTCGCCTACTCTCGAGTTCGACGACTCGTGAAGCGTCGATACTGCGAAGCTCACGAGAGTGAGATGGAGCGGAGAAGGGAGAAGGACAGATTCTGACGCCGAAGCATAGAGGCGTGGAAGGTGAGTGTAGCAAAGTGGGGCGCGCTACTCGACCTTGAGATCACGCGTCAGGACGCGCCGCTGGAAAGGTAACGAACATCCTACTCGAATCCTCTTCATGTACTCACGCTTCTTCATGATTGGAGCTCGACTTCTTTCTACTGCGCATTGCGTTTTGATGCTCGCCGCAATTCCTCAAAATGATGCATTTGATTGATGTTTGTTCTAGTCACATTCTAAGGAAATTCCGTCTTGCTTCGAGCACGTTGTCAAGAACACCTGCTCTCTATTAGCCTCGTTGGATGGCAGCAGATGCAAATATTAAATGCACAATGAAGAGGCTCCGATTAGGATGACGTCACCACCTCCGCTCCTTCCCATCGAGATCCGCATATGATGAGCATTCACCTTCGAAAAACACTGGAATACTGATCAAGAAGCTCTACGCTGGACACCGCCACCACAATAGTCTTTACTGCGTAGAAGCGAACTCACTTTCATGGCCCAACCAATTTCCAACCTCCCATGGCATCCCATCCCATCTTCACCCTCAAATATAACCTGCAAAGTCCACCTCCTGCAAGCCGGAGGCCTTGTAATCCCAGAAGATCTCGTCTTTGTTCCCAATCCCAAGGACACAACCACCAAACATGGCGGGTCCGGCAAGTTCTACGTTCCGGACTACTGCTTCCTGATACACCACCCACCATCAAACACCCACTACATCTTCGATCTCGGTATGCGCAAAGACCTCGAGAATCTCCCGCCTTACCTCGTCAAGCACGTTCTTCCCTCTTTCCACTGCACACCCCGTTCCCCTGCCGATATCCTCCGCCAGCACGGTTCCCCGGAACAGCAACCGGAGAAGGTGAAAGCCGCCATCTTCTCGCACATGCACTTCGATCATGTGGGTGACGGTGGGAAAGAAGGGTTTGTGAAGGCGGAGTTGTGGGTCGGGCCGACGTGTTGTACATATGCGAGGCCGGGGTATCCGGTGGAGGAGAATGCGCCGACGTTGAGTGAGACGTTGCCGACCGATGGGACGAGGACGATTGTGGAGGCTTTTGTCAGTGATGAGATATTGAAAAAGGCGGGGGATAAAAGAGCTGGAGAAGTGGCAAAGGCAAAAGAAAAGGGCTTGTATACAGCTGTTGAGCTGCGTGATCCTGGCGATGAAGGTTGGATCGGTCTGGGTACTTTCGACCGCGCATTCGATGTCTGGGGCGACGGTTCCGCGTATCTGGTCGACGCCCCGGGCCACTCACCGGGTCACCAGATGATGCTCATCCGCGTCAAAACGAACGAGACTGGCGAAGACGACTTTGTGCTTCTAGCGGGCGATTGCTACCACCATCCCGCGCTACTCAAAGATCCAAAGCGTACAGCACGCCCGCCATATTCCAAAGGCGGAATGCACGCAGACCCCGAGGTAGCCATCGACACTATGGCCCGCACAAGGGTGCTGTCGGAGAAGGCCAATGTATGGATCCTTGGAGCGCACGACTTCAGTGTTGGTGAGGCATTAGCGCCAGGGCAGAAGGAGATAGAGGTATTGATCCTGGTGAACGACTGGCGTGAGAAGAAGTAGAAGAAGTCCGTCTACGCGTCACTGTAAAACCTCATGCCCTCAGGTGTCAGCGATGCTTTCTTCCTAGCCACCCGCCTTCGTATGATCATCACGGTACCCTCCGACTCGAGACACTGACGTGGCTCAGTCCTGCTTTCATGTAGCAAAACATCCCTCCATCGCGACATCCACGTCCGTCCCACAAAACCTCCCACCCACCCCTACCCGCCTTCAAACAACCACTCCAAGTACCCAACTACCTGCACAAGCCCATCCACGTCCCCGTTCCCGTCCACAACCCCTCCCACAACCCACCAACACCAAACATGTCCAACGCCTCAGAACAACAAGAGCTTGGCTCTCAAACACACAAAGCTTGACGCCCCGACCCACGCGCTCACGTGCCCCTCCCCAGCCCCCGCGCAAGTCCCGCGCTCCGTTCATGCAGCCCTGCGAGCGGAGTCTGAAGCCATGGCGCCAAGAGGTGTGTCTCAAGGGGTGTGCGCGACACAGCGAGTGGGTCCGCGACGATCCTCGCTCGGCTGGTCTTTGCCGACGAGCGGCGTTTTGGGTTCGTGTTTGCATGAGAGAAAGTGGCGTGATGTGTTCCTCTGGCCCTCGTGGATGCTGGACCCGTGGAACCTCGCTTGCCTTTCAGGCACAAGTCGCTGACGAGGCCGGAGCCTTGGAAATCAGGCCATTTTGCTCTTGGGAGGGTTTTGGATATGCTTCAAATTTTTTATTGCGCTCGCTCTGTCTATGGAGAGGGAGGAACTAGTTTCTAAGGTATCGTGTGGGAATCCTGTCATTTTCCTCGTAGCCGCATGCAGCTGTCGAAAACGACCGAGGTCAAAAGGGGGTAATAATGCGGGTACTACTTCGCTGAGAGAAAAACGACCAAAACGCCACCAGGTCAGGCAGGGTTATAGAATATGTACCGTATTTGAAGAATGCTTCAAGCAACCCTAAGCGTCGCCTCTTACAACCACTAAATCTTACTACTAAATGCTCACAACACAAAAGACCCGACCCAACAATCGCACAGAAAGATTAAAAGTTCTCCTTGCCGTACACGAAGTTGAAGCCAGGTTCTGAGTATTGGTTGCACTTGATGTGGAGGGCGGAGCCGAGCACTTTGGGCCCGCAGAAGAAGACACCTGCTTCGGCGGGGGAGTGGATCTTGCGGATGGATTTGAAGATCATGTCCCAGTTGGGGCGACCGAAGTTTGTGGGTGCGCGGAGGCCGGTAATGGCGTCTTGTTCGGCGTTGGCGTCGTTGATCATGATGTTGGTTGCGTCGTCTGCCTTGATCTTTGCGGTGAGGTACTAGGAGTTCGTTAGCATTTGGAACACATGTTGAAAGGAGATATGACTTACGGTGTGGATCTCGATGTGGTCGTCAAGATCCTGCGCCTCGATAGCCAACAGCAGCGACCTGAACCACTCGAAAGAGCCGAAATCTCTGCAAATCCAGAAGAAGTAGACCTTTCGGAGACGCGTCCGGCCCTGGGGGTAGTTCATCCGGTACCAGATACTCTTCAAAATCGAAGCGAAGGGCGTAACACCAATACCGGCACCGACCAGGACGGCGATTTCGAACTTGAACACGTCCTCGGAAGCGGAACCGAACGGACCATCGATGTAGACTCGCGGGAGAATCTGGCGTAAAGCGACCTCGTTACTTCCATCTTTTCCGCCCTTTTCACCGCCACCCTTCTTCTCAAGGTCACAGCCGAGTGCTTTTCCGAATGCCTTGGTGAAGTCTCCGACCATGCGGATATGCACGGAGATGTAGTCCTCCTCGGGTGCGCTAGTAAGCGTGAAGGGATGATATTGCCAGATAGAGACCTCCGGGCAGCACAAGAAGATGTACTGTATTTATTAGCGATATTCAGCAACATGCGCATGTGGATGAACATACCTGACCAGCTTGCGTCTTGGTGTGCTCCTTCTTGATCTGAACTTCGCAGACGTTGCTTGGGTGCTGAATGACCTTGGAGATGTACGTCTTGTGGCGTCCACGAACCTCACGCGCGATACGCTCGCCCAGATACGCGAATCCTCCATACATCCAGTACTCCCAGAAAACACCGATACCGTCGCAGAAGGGCGCAAAGTCCGGCTTGATCATGCAGAAGGCACCGTGTATGGCCCAGAAGAGGAAGAAGACGGTGAACAGGTGGTGCGTGTACCAGAAGCGCTCGAACTGGGCCCGTCGATTCTTCTCTGCGGCTGTCCAACACATAGCCGTGAGCGCAGTCAACATGACGTAACCTGTCCATCCCGGGCCGGTTGCGAAGTTTGCGAGAAGGAATCCAATGAATCCTAGGTTGTTGGTCTGGGCGAACACCCACAAGTTCCTCCAATGCGCAATCGTGTGGATCCAGGAGAAAAGGAGAATGGACCATCCGACCAGCTTGTGGAAGGTGACGTTCTTGTCGAAAGGAATGATGCCGTTGAGGGGTGTCCGACGGACCATCGATATTAGGTTCCTGCATACTGGGAAGAGAATGAATGCAACGTCGACGTGAAGCACCAATGCCGCAGAACGAGCTATAGGGAAGCTGAAGCCGAAGATGGCGCGGGTTCCTATCGCGTTGTCCTAACGACTGTGAGTACAGCTCAATGTGAACTCGACGCGTTGGTCTTACCTTGAAGCCGTAATGCGCCATGCCGAATGCGAAGACGAAGATGTGTAATAGGAGGAATGTGAAGACGAATCTACAAGCGTTAGCCGCTGCGGTCTTTTTTCTTTTGGTTCCAAGTGCGCCTTACACTCGCCGATAACCCTCGTTGACCATCCACCGATCGATCTTCTCCTTGAGGTAAAGTTGTCGCGGCTTCTCATCCGACATCTCGCCCGACATGAGCATGCGCGTGAGCGGCGGCCATCTTGACCGCTCCCGGCCCGTGAGACTGTAGTTTGCGTATTCGGACATGATGGCGGGGTCTGGTAGACGACCAGTATTAGGCGTTGCCGGTCTTCAGAGCCTGCTGAATGTGGCTAAAGAATGCGACGGTAGGCTTAGGGAATGACCAAACTACGCAGCGGTCAGTACAGACGAGGCGCACGGGAGCAGTGAAGACGTACAAGCAATGTGCCCGCACTGAAGAAGAGAATATACAGGAGAATACGAGAGCCGGTTAAAGAGGCACCGGCATGAAGGAGGCTCCAAAGGACGAACAGGAGTAAAAGCACATGCACAGCGGGAACGGCTTCAAGAAGGGTGGGGAAGAGGGTAGGATATTATCGAGCCGCCATGTGGATACCGGGAAGGGACGCGTCGAGGAGGGAGCAGAGGCTAACGCAAGCCGTAGGACAGCAGGCAAGTATCGAACCACTTTGTGAGTTTGCACGTCAAAAGCTGCGACAGAAGCAGGTGCGCGGGCTAAGAGGGCGCATCGCAAGGACGAGATAGAGCGTCCAGGCCCGCGGAGCGTGTGCCGCCGGCCAATGGGAGGAACGCAGTGACCCGAAGAGGCGTAGACGGGCGCAGTGACGCTGCCCTGAAACCCGAAAAGAGATGGGTTTTCACATTGCGCAAAGCGAATGGCAGAGATGCCCAGCGCCGCGACGTCTGGGAGGTGTCGCAGGATCCTGGTTGAGACGTAAGCGAGTTTGGAGTCGGCGTTCGGCGCTTGCGGAGCTCGTCCCTTCTCCACCACGAACTTCGACGCCACCCCTTCAACGTGCTTCCCCTTACTCGCGACTGGGCATGACAAACCTCGACCTGAAGCCCAAGGCCGTTGTCCGTGGCGTCAGTACACAAGGCCGCGGAGCCAGATTGGCGCCCGCTGCATATTCTCACAACCTTACGCGCGCGCCCTTGAGCCGATCGATGAACCCTAAGCCGGCTGCAAGTGCGGCTCCATCCTCAGACAGCTTGGTAGACATGGCGTCAAGCGGTTCGAAAAGGTGTGGATGCTCCGGGAGCCCAGAGGACCTCCAGGAGCCACGCGGTAGACATCAGTGACACATCACTCCACCCGGTCTTGCCCGCTGTTGCAAAGTTTCTGCTGCCTTTGGTCCTACTATTTCCGTCGGCACCGCTTTTCCCATCCTATTCTAGTTCTTCAAACATTTGCCGTCTTGGGGCTAGCTGACACAGGAAACCGATCTGGGAAACGCTCCAAGAAACACCATGGAATCGGGGGACCCGCACCGCCTCAGAGCATTTGGTAGCCGCCACTCGCGGAGATGGTCTGTCCCGAGATCCACCGCGAGCTCTCGTCTGAGAGGAAGCCTACTATCTGTGCGATGTCGTCCCTAGCCACAGGTCAGCATTTTGTAAGAGTTTGTAAGGCCGAGAGAGGGCATGGGATATGGCGGAACTCACACTGTGCCATGTCGGTGCTCCACCGGCGTCGTCTTCAGCTGCATCTCCACGATGTCTTTCGGCACATCGTCCAACATCTCCGACTTGACCGGACCCGACGCAACAGCGTTGACCGTGTGTCCTTGGTGACCGAGCTCTGCTGCTAGAGCCCTTGTCATGCCCTCCAGCGCTGCCTTTGACGCAGCATACAAGGTCAGGTTCTCGAAGCCCGCCCGAGCTCCGACTGACGACAGATTGATGATTCTACCTGGCGCGCGCAGATGCGGCACCACAGCTTTGGTCATCAACAAGGGCGCTCTGACATTGACGTCGAAGATGGCGGCATAGTCGTCGGCAGTCGTTTCCAGGATGGTCCTTCCAAATATGACTCCCGCATTGTTCACGAGTATGTCAATCTTGTCGCCGAAAGCTTGGAGGGTCGCTGCCACGATCTTGTCAGGAGCTGCGACATCTCTTAGGTCGGCTCGCACCACGATGGCCTGGCTCCCGTTGTCGAGGGCGGCTACTTTCGAGGCGACCTCCTGCGCGCCGGTCTCACTCCTGGCAGATGTGTAGACGATGGTGACCTGCACACAAAGTCAGTTGCTACATATATATTCTTTGAGTTCGCGGACGTACCTTGGCACCTCTACGAGCCAACTCTACCGCTAAGCCAGCACCGATCCCGCGGGAAGACCCAGTGACGATGGCCACTTTGCCTGACAGCGGGAGCTGAGAAGTCATGTTGTCTGTGAAGAGAGCGTGGGCGTGGCGTGGACAAAGACGAATGATCAGATTCAGATGTCGAGATCAAAGATGCTCTCAGCTATATACCCAGCGCGAAGTGATGCTCGTTTTCCACTTCATTGCAAGACCATATGTCCGACATGCACCGTTTGCCTGATTAGCGCGTTATCGGTGTTTACGGCCTTAGCGGCGCGGGGTTGCTCCCGAGATCTTCGCCAACCCCCGATAAAGGTCGGCATGCCGTCACACACAATTTGAGCATCCAGGCTTGTCACGATACTTCTGGCTTTCTGTTGTCTTCAGAGCTGTGGAACTCGTAGCATTGCGAAGGCGGTGGATTCCCAACAACAATATACCGACCAATTTCTCGCCTGCTTACATAAAGCACGGTCTAAGCCCAATCCGGCTGGCTACGCAAAATCCTTCCCAACCGGCCGAAGCGGCGCACAAAGACTTGCTCACCGCTGTCTACCCCTCTCTCACATCCAATTCACCAGAGTTACCCCTTTCACGGCATTTCTATCTCGTCAAGTTAGGTACCACTAACGTGGCAGATTCCCGCCCCTGAAATATCGCCCCTTGCTCTGTACTCTCGACCCCGCATCTAGAATTCGACATCGTTGCCTGGTATCACCACATTCCCCACTTCAAACAGTAATCAGAAGCAATCATGGGCGGAGTACCTGTCAAGAAAGTCGACGCTACGGACCGCAAACCTGGCCGAGAGTCTCCCGAGCGCGGCACCAAAAGAATAAGTCAGCAACCCTTGCATGGTCGCTTCTCTACCTTTGTAGCCCCCGCCCGCCGGCCTTGGACCTGCTAACATGGCCTTCGCATTAGGGACCCAGTCTCTGCCCCCACCCGATCTCCCCAAACTCGTCGCCGAGCAGCACGCCCCGATCGCCAGCAACGACAAGGACACGCAGCGTCTCATCGTCGTCCTCAGCAATGCCACCCTCGAGACGTACAAAGCCTCGCATGGCAATAGCCGGGCCCCGGGCGGCCGCGAGGAGAAGTTCAATCTGCTAAACAGCGACGACCACATCGGCGTCATGCGCAAGATGGGGCGTGATATCAGCGAGGCGCGGCCGGACATCACCCACCAGGTGCGTGATCTGTTTAGCCATGCATTGCTCACCAATTAACACAGCTTCCTAGTGTCTGCTCACCCTGCTAGACTCGCCAATCAACAAGGCGGGCAAGCTCCAAATCTACATCCAGACCGCCCGCGGCGTGCTCATTGAGGTCAGCCCGACTGTTCGAATTCCGCGCACTTTCAAGCGCTTCGCTGGACTGATGGTGCAGCTCCTCCACCGGCATCAGATCCGCTCCACCACGTCCAACGAGAAGCTCATCCAGGTCATTAAAAACCCCATCACGGACCATCTGCCTTCCAACTGCCGCAAGGTCACACTGAGTTTCGATGCCGAGGTGGTGCGCGTTCGCGACTACATCCACGACCTGAACAAGAACGAGAGCATTGCCGTCTTTATCGGAGCCATGGCCAAGGGTAACGACGACTTCGCCGACCAGATCAAGGACGACTCCATTGCCATTAGCCAGTTCAACCTCAGTGCCAGCGTTGCATGCAGTAAGTTTTGCCACGCTGCCGAGGACGTCTGGAACGTCATATAAGCAGACCGACGACATCGACCTATCCTCACCGGACACGCCTCCAGCCATCCATTGCCGCTCCGAGCGAACCGGACACCAAGGAAAACGGGTCACAGGAGTGAACTCCACACAGCGGGACGCGCTCGAGCTTAGATCACAACATCGACAGCTTGAGCGTCGTCGCTGCTTTTGTATTTGAGCGTTCGTCCGAGTTTTCTTTTACAACAAAAAAACACTCCGACTCAACGTCCAAAACTACTCTTAGTAAGAGTCTGTGGAGCAATCAACTTGCTCTGCCTCTCCTGTGTTTCCTTTTCTGTCTTCGCGCGTTGTGCGCTACGCAACTAAGTTTGTAAGTGTTCATGACAACAAAAGTCAGCTACAGCGTGCGTTCCTATTGCGAGTGCGCTTGTACTTGCAGCTAGTACGGTAGATAGCAGTGATTGAGGAGGAGGTGGTAGCGAGTATCGGGCTCGGATTGACGTCAGACTTGACATCCACGAATAAAAATTGTCGCATCACCAAACCGAACACGCCTTGCGGCTATGTCATCACGCATATTTCACATACTGCGGAAGAGCTTACTGCCCCTTTAGAACAACGACTGATGCGGCATTTCGGGTTTGCACTTTGCGAACCATCATGATTTGTTGGACGATCTCCACAACTCAGTCCGTCGGGGCATGTTGCGTGCTACGCATGCGGCGGGAGAGCGACACCGGCGCAAGGATTCCCCCTGTGCGGTTACGGCTAGGGTGACTACAATTCACGAAAGCTCACAGAAGCCCCGTTGTATATTGTCGCATGAGGCGGATGCTGACTATCTACCATTGTATGCTTATTAGGCTACCTTCGGCTCTGCAGCGCAAATTCTAGGTCGTTCTCCTGCATCGGATTCGGGGCGTGTAACGTCACCAATTTATGAGTCGTGCAGTACCGTGACAGGTGGCGTATCTAGATCGCGGGCTCACGCGGCTGCAAATGCATGATGACCCAAAGTAATGGACAGCGGCGTTCCGGTTCGAGTTGCAATTATGAGGCGAGAGCCGCTCGCGGACACGGGCCGGTGGCAGATCTAATCCGCTTCGCTCGCTTCCGTTACTTCGTTAGCTGCATATCGTGGACATGTGGCAGCACGAGGGCACGACTTGACAACGGACTCCTTGACAGCCAACAGCATCAGTGGGGCGGACTAGAGACGGCTTTCCCGCAACGGCATGGGACGCCTTGCTAATGCCTCAATTATAGATGCGAGCGCCCTTGCCGTACATGGTCAAGATATAAGCCAGACGCGGTACCGTAAGTATCTCCATCCTACTCACTTCTACCTCCTACCTCTCTTGGTCTGCATATTGTGCTCGCATCACAGCATACGCTGCTTAATTTTTCCGGCTGCATATATCTCCGCACTCTCGTTTACCTCGTTTACCTCGTTTACCTCTCGTTCACCGCCATCTCGCGAAATGCCTGTCTCTCACATCGGTCTCACTGTCTCGCATCTACCAACTTCTGCGTCGTTTTTTCTCTCTGCTCTGCAACCCCTTGGATACCGCTATATCGGCCAACAAGGCAACCAGATTGGCTTAGGTATCCGCGATGCCGACTTCTTCTTGTGCCAAGAAACGCCTGGGTAAGGATCCCATCGTTCGCCAGAAACATGTTTAACTGACAGATCATAGCGTAAAAGCCGGCGCAGCGCACATTGCCTTCACCGCTCCCAGTCGATCGACCGTCCGAGAATTCTACGCCGCCGCTCTGAATGCCGGAGGTCGACCGAATGGCGCGCCTTCTTCCCGAAGTGACGAGGATGGGCACTTCAATGCTGCCGTCCTCGACTTGGATGGCAACAGCGTTGAGGTTGTGTTCAGAAATGGACCCGACATCAGAGACGACGGAACTGTCATCGAGCACAGCAGGGTCATCACCTGGCAGAGGACTGTGTCGGAGAGCTATCATGACGGCAGAAGTGTCGTCAGTTCTCGCACTGCGCAGTCCAGCTCCAGGCAAGACATCATGCCTGTACTTGCGCAGGCAGTTTCCAGAGCTCCGTCACTTGTCTCGAAGGCACCGTCTGCAGCGTCGAAACCTGACACTGTAGCGAGAAGCTCGTCCGCTCCTGTCGCAGTACCACAGACTTCCACTGCTCTAGAAACCAGCGACGCAGCCGCCAAAACGCTCATCGGGACCCTTCTTGGAGCTGCGGCTGGTGCAGCCGTCGCGTACTCCATGGTCAGGAGCGAGCGAGACAGCGCAAAGAAAGAGGCGGAATTCAGCGCATACCAGCTAGCCAAGACAGCGGTGACCCAGTTCGCTCAGGCCAAAGACGAGCCCCAGCTATCCATGCAGGACCCACAACAGATCTACGAAACACGACCTAGCCCGCCTCACCGCAACATCAGCGACACCGACTCTCATTACTCTACGCCTGAAGCACGTAGCGTGTACGCTCCGCGGGCTATCGAGCCAGCGCCTCCGAGCTACTACTCGCCGTCATTCACGACTTCGCCGCCAACTCAAGTCAGTGGACAGCGGGCGATCGAGTATCGTCCAGCGTCATCAGTAGGGCCCACAAGAAGCCAATTCCTTGCATCTCATCGCTCGGTTACGAGTCCTGAGCTCTTGACGATCGAGAGAGCTAGGAGTACGGTGTCGAGGGTACACAGCGTCGCCCCCAGCACGCTCATCTCCTCTTTTGTGCCTGATGAAGTGGACCGTAGGATTAGCGATGGCAGCGTTGCGTCCCATCGCTCGAGCAGATCCAAGGCCAAATCGTCGCACACTCATGCTTCAAGACATTCATCGCATTCGAAACACACTGCGAATAGAACTAGAGATGTATCACCTCCACCTTCGAGAGCTCCTTCAAAAGCGGCCTCGATCGTCAGCAGCATTTTAGGCCGCGACAACAGATCCACAGTAAGCAGCCTCAAAGACCCCTTCACCGATGCCTTCGAAGTCGACGACTACGACGACTGCGACACAGTCGCCCCCAGCGACAGCATCTCCAACGCCGGATCCTCTCGCCGCAGCCACCGCAGCCACCGCCACAGCAGCAAGCGCGACGACGAAGGCTCCGAATCCAGCAGCCGACACAGTTCCTCCTCCCAACACAGCAAGTCCTCCAAACACTCCTCGCGCTCGCACAAATCGCACTCGTCGCGCTCGCGCTACTCAGAGTACCACTCCGCCGACGAGAACCCGCGGCTCCCGTCTATCGTCAGCGAGCCGTCCGACGCTAGTACCGTGAAGCCGATCAAGGCGGTGAAGAGTCGGAGTGGCGCGAGCGAGAGTGGGCGGAGTCGGAAGAGGAAGGATAGTGTTACGCAGGGTTCGTATGATGGTGGAGTGGAGTATGGGGAGATTCCTATTAGAGGGATCACGCCGAGTATGGTTGGTGCGGGGAGGGAGAGGGGGAAAGAGGAGAATACTTCGCGCACTATGGTTCGACATGCGCATATGCAGAAGTTGAAGGCTTTTGAGGGGTAGTGAGTGGAGGGGTTGGGTGTAGGGTTCTGAGCTGGCTCCTCTGCTCTTGGGTTTGTTGTTGGCCCTTGTACATCCTTCGACGGTACTCTATGGGCCTGTCTTGGATCTTTTGATCACGCTTTTCGGCCTGTATGTCGGCGCGTGGTGACCGGCTTCACGATGCTATGTTCGTGTAGAAAGCAGACGTGTAGACGCTTGGGTAAATCTTGGTGTACATCTGAATCAGACCATCTAGACTCTACGGGTCTGTGGATTATCAACTTGAGTCCCGCTGCGTGTCTTGACTATGTACATATGCTCACAGGTGAGCTAAAGCACAGTGCTTGATCATCAACCATGTCCTTGCTTTGAGGTTTTCTACCAGGCAAAGGCTAGGGTGCGTCTATGTACCGTTAACGTAGATCGCCATGTGCCTCCAAGTCCCTGCATCTCTCAAGCTTCAGACGGGTACTTTGTCCAGCAATCAATGAAAAAAATATACTTATCCCTGCCTCGCCCTGTCGCTCGCAAGACGGCGACTCATTTCATCGCCACCGCCCCTCCTATTTGGCGGCATATCCGTAGCTTGGGTCGTACTCTCCGATCGAACGTAAGTAATCCGCTGCGCTGACGAGTATCTTTTCGATACCATCGACATATCTTACTTCTGCTGCGACTGTCTTCGTGGTTTCGGGCTCGAGGGCTGGGGATGGAGGAAGGCGGAGAAAATTACCGGTGTATGGCGAGGACATGGCTGGACGGTAGATTTTTGGGGGCTGTATGGGAGGTCTCGGGTTGGGGAGCGCGATGTATGGCGAGTGGGCGGCTGGGCGGTAGGTTTTTGGAGCGCGAACGGGAGGCCTTTCGATGGGAGTGGACGCGCGAACGGTAAACGGCGGAGCTACCATGCTGCGGTTCTCAGGTCCTGGACGCGGCTGGTAATTTCCGTCGCGATAGAATGGGGAAGCGTGCAGGAATTCCGTGGGAGTGGTGGAGGGTGGACATGGCGTGCCGTGGTTCTCGGGTCGACCGTATTGGTGATAGGTATCGCGGCGATAGGTCAGAGATGCATGCATCAACTTGGTGTTATTGGCGGAGGGTGGAGTTGACATGCTTGGAGGAAGAACTCTTGAGGCAGCTGGACACGGCTTCGGTGGGAAATAGCGGAAGGTTTGAGACGCGGATATTGGTCTTTTGGGAGGCTCTGATAGCTTCGACATGGTATGATTGAGGGGCTTAAGATTGCTTGAGCTTGCTATGCAGATGCTGGGCTGAGTGGCTGAGAATAGGCTAGAATTGAAGGGAGCTCCATGGTGAAACAGCGAGTGTGCGGAACTGGCGCGTGATGGTATGCGTGGGTGCTTTCGCTGGATTCGTTACTGTGAGTCGTTGACCTGGACTCGGTAAAGTTTTGGCTGCAGATAGTGTCCGAATTTTGCGTGTGTGTGAGTATCTTAAGTACCCTTAGCACGGAGGTAATTATGTTCGTTTTACATAGCTATAAATGCTCGTGAAGCGTTACGGTGCCGGGTGTGTGCATCTGAGAGTCGTGAAAGATCTGTGGCTGTGGCTGCACTGG
>Ga0247803_1000920_pt1 | contig 15507 bp, 15 predicted proteins | sample UWRJL014104B1_FD_180928 | JGI IMG/M metagenome (GOLD analysis project Ga0247803, IMG submission 180928) | Plant litter microbial communities from Arlington Agricultural Research Station in Wisconsin, United States - UWRJ-L014-104B-1 | ecosystem: Environmental > Terrestrial > Plant litter >...
AGGGCAATCCGTCTCCAGATGCGGAAGCCAGTACGCCTGTTTCATACGCTGCTCTTCAACGAAATTCCGATGAAGCTGGCGATATTATGCATGCCTGCGAAATCTGCAAAGAAGAGTTCAAACATCCTGATGATCTTGCTGAGCACGGGAAGATTCACACGCGGCCTTAGAAGTGCCACGAGCCCAGATACGATACTCCAACATCGACTGGCCGACCGAGAAGGAGCTTGACAGGCACGAAAACCTCAAGCATCCAATTACCCCGGGAGGCTGCCTCGAATGCATAAAACACAAAATCAATTGCGATCAGGCCAGACCGCAATGCGGTCAACGTCTTCTGCGTGGTATGAAATGTTCGGGATTAAGACCCACATAAGTTGACTGAGAGAGATGTTCTAATGACGTAAGGGGGCTCTGGAAAGTCTAATGGAAACTGGAAATTTAATGGAAATTGCAGTCGTCGCCACGGGGCAGATTTTCAGCTACTTTGTGCATCTTTCGACGGTTTGTTTGGAGTTCTTACCAGCTCAGCATACGGCGAGTTGGAAGGCCGTATGAATAGTTTGTTCTTTGGGTTGGACTTCCTTTCTCCTACGGTATGCCTGGAACGCACTCTCCTTATCGGTCTGGGCGATTTCGGTACGCGCTGTAACGATCATAGCTTGGGTTCAACTTACCTCTTTGGCGGGCCGATAATTTACTTCGTCCTGCAGCGCTCAGCACTTTTCGGCATACTGTACTGGTGGGATAGTACAACTCGTATGTGTCTTCCCACGTTCCGCTCACGCAAAAAGCACGCCGACGGCGAAGCAAGAATTGGAAGGATGATTTGGGGGGGAGTTTTACAGTGTGGAAAGGCGACGTTGGATGAGGTTTTCGAGAACATGGTGAGGAGAGAAAGGGTTTGGGTTGAAACGTAGGTGCAGTGTTGGAGTGGGCGCCGTCTCTAACGTAATGTAGTAGTGTGCTGAATTGAGGGTTAATTTCCTGCCATCGAATCCTGATGTAATTACACGAATTCGAAATACTTTTGAACATAGTGGTGTTCCCATCAGCCAATCATTGCCACGGTTTCCAGCTTACATACGTGCCAAGTGACGAATGGAGAAAGACGGCCCGCATTTCCTCTTCGGCGGCCTTTGCACCGAGGATATTCCCCGCAAATCGCGCCGGATGGCGAGTTTGGCGGAGCGGAGCTACGCAACGTCGGCGATTGCGAGGTCGTCGGCTTTTGATCCTTTGCTTTTGGTTACCGCTTTCTCTTCTTTCCATCTCAAACTTTCTCTCTTTTTTTGCGCCAACATTGCATTCTCTGAAGTCATAGCGATTAATTGCTTCCTACAAGATGGCGAAAGTGTTTGATCACGCTGAAGGTGCGCTCCTTCCGTCCAAATTACCCATTGAAACTGCGGCGTCCCCGCGCAGGACTAATAACGTGCGCAGTCGCAAAGCACAACACAGAAGACAGCTGCTGGGTTGTCCTCTACGGAAAAGTGTACGACGTAACCACCTTCATCTCCTCGCACCCGGGCGGCGCAAAACCCATTCTCCAACTCGCCGGCACAGACGCAACGGAGGAATACGACCCCATCCACCCGCCAGGCATCCTCGAAGAGAGCCTCGCCCCCGAACTATGCCTCGGCACCGTAAACACAGACACGTTACCCGCGGTAGAGGCTTCGCCTATTGAGACGGGCGATGCGGTGCAGGACGGACCTGTGGATCTGGATAGCTTATTGAATCTTGACGAAGTGGAAGAGCTGGCCACAAAACAGATTAGTCGGAAGGCTTGGGCGTATTATTACTCCGCGGCCGACGATTTGGCGAGCAAGAGATTCAATGGTGATGTGTATCGGAAGATCTTGCTGCGGCCGAGAGTCTTCGTCGATTGCGTAAACTGCGATACTTCAACTTCGTTCCTAGGCCACGACGTCAAACTCCCCATCTACGTCTCCCCCGCCGCCATGGCGCGCCTCGCAAATCCAGACGGCGAGTGGGGCATCGCGCAAGCATGCGAGAAATACGGCGCTATGCAAATCATCTCGCAGAATGCTAGTATGACGCCTGAGCAGATCGTGGCCGATGCGAAGGAGGGACAGGTGTTTGGCTGGCAATTGTACGTGCAAAACGAGCGTGCGAAGAGCGAGGCTATGCTCGCGCGTATCAGCAAGCTACCCGCGATCAAGTTTATTTGTCTCACGCTCGATGCGCCGGTACCGGGAAAACGCGAAGACGACGAGCGCAGTAAGAACATAGGGTCTAACCTACCCGTGAGAGCAGCCGTGCAGGAAGACGCTTCTGTCAGCAAGACTAGTGCAGATGCGAAGACGCCGTCGCCGCCGAAGAACATGGGTGTGGGACAGAGTCTATTTTGGGGCACTGCCGCGGATTTGACGTGGAAGACAACACTGCCTTGGCTTGCGGAGCATACGGATCTTCCTATTGTGCTCAAGGGACTACAAACACACGAGGATGCCTATCTCGCATCCCTTCACGCGCCGCAGGTCAAAGCTATCATCCTATCGAACCATGGAGGCAGGGCGCTAGATACCGCACCGCCGGCTGTGCATACGTTACTCGAAATCAGGAAGTACTGCCCTGAAGTGTTTGATCGGGTCGAGGTGTGGGTTGACGGCGGAATCAAGAGGGGGACCGATGTGGTAAAGGCGCTTTGTCTTGGAGCCAGAGGGGTTGGTGTAGGGAGAGCGGCGCTGTTTGGGTTGGGTGCCGCGGGGAAGGAGGGGGTTGGGAGGGTCCTGGAGAGTAAGTGGACGCCATCCGCAATACGTGCTTGCTGGAACCACCATCACATGCTAACTCTTCTGCAGTTCTCAAAGCTGAGACTGAGACTTGCATGCGTTTGTTGGGCGTGGACAGGATCGAGCAATTGGGCATGCAGCATGTAAGTCTTGCCAGCTTCTGTTCCACAGCACTGTAACATACACTAACCCACACCAGATCAACGCGCGAGCGGTGGAAAGAGACATCTACGACGGCCCAGCGGCACTAGACAAACCAAGCCTGGCTGACCGACTACGGGCGAAGCTGTAGATCCATGTGAATAGCACGGTCCCTGTTGTAGCATGTATTATGATATTGCTATTTAGGCAGTACATATCTGACACCGAAGCGATGTTTCAGACTGGCGGGGTTGAGCATACATACATCTGGTGGATCGACATGGGAACACGGGTGTGGCTTAGACTAAGCATCGAAGGCATGGATGACACCCCGACGTGTTGTGCATGTCAGTAGCCTTGCGGGCACGTGGGGTGAGCAATGACGTCAATCGGATGTTTTTCAAAACGGTTTCGACTTCGTGTTGTACAGATTAATATATCGCATAGTCAGGGCCGCCTTCAGCGGGGACAGGCGATGCGAGGGGACCGAATATGGACGTCCAGAGATGATTTGGATTTGATGGGATATTGAGTGTGGTATAGGCCTTGCCTTCTAGGGTAATAACGATGCATAATCTGCGACTCGCAGTTTGGCCCCAGGTCCGCTATTAGCGACCTGCCTCAGACCCCCTGGATTAACCAATGAGTACAACTCCAAGGCTGACGCAAAGACACTGTTGTCTCTCCTATAGCGGTCTAGACATCTAGGGTCCCATCATCTTGCTCAGAGCTCCGCGGTACCTACTATCGTCAGCAACTATCCTTGTCAACGGCCTGTCCACGAGGTCCTGTGCGTCAATATCGAAAGCAAGTTTTAGGTTCAGCCTGGAACCGGCTGGTTGGGTGCATGCAGAGGACCTCGCTGGGATTGAGATCCTTCCTCTTTATACTGACATCGACTCACTGAGTGGTCGTGAGTAAGGTTACCGCGGCTACCAACATATCCCTTGCATATAGCGGTGAGTTAGTACTGGTAGAATCGAAGTACTCTTAGCCAAATGCGTACCGTCAGAGACAGACAAAGACGTAGTACAAGGCAGTGTTGGACGCAAAGCGTACACTACGCCCAGTCGAATCCTAGTGTAACCGACGTCAACACGACCGCAATCCCAAGTACCGAAGGACGACAACGCTTATCGTATCGCTACGTCCCTCCGTCCAGTAGACTAATAGCGATCCCCAAGCAACATCAACCAACGGAAGTGGTCCGCGCAATGCTAGCCGTCTTCCAGAAGCCCCGGCAGCCAACCACACCTCAGCCCTACCCACCAGTACGGCGGACCCCCCAAACGCTCTCGCAGCTGCCACGTGCGTGCTTGCCTTATTAGGTAGAGTGTGCGGAGCAGCTGCGCAAGCTCACTTCTTCGCCCGGCCAGTACTCCGAAGGCGTGTACTGTTGACTGGCTGGCTGGGGTCCATCTCGTCTGCGGGTTGTCGCGAGCCCAAGGCAGACGGGATGAGTGACGTGGGGCCATGTCGTCCGTGGACCGCTGCCGGGAGACTACTGTGAAGCTGCTACTGGACCAGTGACGCTAACATCGCTAATCGAGTACAGGGCCGCTAGATGATATGAGTGCGGACGTGATTGATCCGGACTTTTTCAGACACTCTTCGATGCAGGCACGGCACTTTCTTTCCATGCCGTCCCATCCCATCCCATCCCATCCCACCCCACGGGCCACGGCTGAGGGACGAAATGACGCCCGCGCCCTGGTGCCAATGCCGCGCAACCACGAGGACGTGGCGCGGGCGGATTCGCACCCATTCCCTCCTTGCCCTTCGCCCTGTTTCGGCCGTCTCCTGCGGTTGTGCGCCAGCGTGTAATCTCCGACGCGAGGGCTATTGGTTGGCTTGGTCCAGTGCAAGCAGCACACACCGCGTCGAGAGAAGATCAGGCCTTTTGGTGCGATGCAATGCGTGATTCTGGTGGCTGTGCTGCGCTTCATTCTGACAGGCCCAAACACGTTGTTCCAGCGTAGGTTGGTCCAATATATATATGTATATAAGTCTGCCAGTTGCTGGACATAGCATTTGCTCTAGCACACACTATACACTTGACCGACTGAGCCGACCAAACATTCCTTCCACGCTTCACTCCTTCCTATCTTCCGTTCTATTATCCCGAGAGAGACTGTTGATCAGCGCTTTATCCATCTCGTCCTCACATTTCACTATACTGTCCACGCACACAGCAACATCGCTTCTACCTCTACGCAACTCGCGCCGCCGCAACCATGCAGTGCCCTACGTGCCATGGCGACGGCAAAACCAAGTGCGATTCTTGTGGCGGAGCAGGCTGTGGCGACTGCAAGTCCGGCACCCAGGAATGCAATGTCTGCGAGGGCACCGGGGCAATCGGGTCCTAACGTCTTCCGCTGGCATCCGCAGACGATTGTTGTACAGCGTTGGCCGCCTGAAGCTGGACTCTGGGCGCGCTGGCCGAAAAGATCAGGGATCCCTTGGTATGTCTGTCTACGCGGCTTCCGCAAGCGTACACTCCCGCATCCTTCGTATTCAGATGTTGCATTTGCGAATGCAACTAGTCAGTGAATGCACCGGCTTCCTTCGATGCTCCAGGCAGCAATGCCAACCACAGCCCTTCCGCTTCACTCCTCTTCCCCACCTCCTCACCACGCACCTCGCTCTGTCTGGCAAAAGTATGCTTGCACCCAGTCGCTGACGTATTTCAGCCTTCTTTTCGAAACCACCCTTCTTTCTGGTCCACCCACCCTCACCCCTCGAATACGAACCCTTATCATGTCGGCTGCGTTGCTGCGCTCGGATGCTTCTGCGATCAGTGTGATGCGATGCAGTGCAGGCCGCACGAGCAAAGGCATGTCATAGCATCACGTGCATCTCCGAAGCACTACCGATTGGCTACATTGGAATATCCGAGGCGGCTGATTGGGCAGTGGCAGCGAATTGGGATTTACTGGAATTTCGTGGATCGAGGGGTTTCATTCCTTTGTTTGTTGGGTGATCTGCATGTACGATGACGATCGGCGGTTGGGGCGAGCTCGAGTTCCACGTCTGATTTTGGTATATGTTAAAATTTGGAGTCCTGTTTTCTTTGTTGGCATAGCGTGGGTGCGATGGATGGATGTGACTTTTTGGTCTCTATTTGCGCGGCGTCGCGGCTCTTTCCCGTCTCAGTCATAGTTTCAACCTTCTCTCGATCCTGTTCATAAATTGACGGTCAATCCACCCAACTGCACGCCTTGAGACTCAGCTTGTCCTTATCCGCTTGCCCCACAACAATGCTATTTACGGCCTTCCGCCGTTTATCCAACGGCTCGCACCGGAACTCAACTCCGGGTGTTGTTTCGTCTCAGATCCATCGTCTAAGCCTACCGTCTAAGCGTCGTTTGCCCAACTGCATTTCCTAGTCTACTTGAAGTAGGCTAAATCTGCGGCTAGGCGCAAGCGCGGCCGGGCGCGCGGCCGAGCGCGCAGCGTTAGTCTATATCAGCATGCTAGTATTGTCTCTCTTTGTATTCAACTCGCTGGGTTGCTTCGCCACTGCCAGGTCACAGACATTGGGCCACTCTTGGCGAAGAGCGGAAAAGGGCACGGCGTTTTCGTATGGAAGGTTTGAATACCAGTATAGGTCCGTGAGCATGGAGTAGTATCAATGTGGGTACAGTGATGATGCTGATGCTGATGCTTTGGGGTGCCCAGTCCCGGATGGAGAGTCGGAGAGAAGTGCATAGAGTAACTTGTTTGGGGGTATGGACGGAGAAAGAGGGAAGTCAGCTTCTTGTCTTTTAATAGTTGGCAATTCACTTAATCAAGTGCGGTAACGTCACTCGAGTAAAGCATTCGCCTGTAGCGTAACGTCTACGTTAGTTCTGTCCCGTAGTTTTGCGACGGCTTTCGTGGGGATTCTGGTATTTCACGGACCAAGACAGGCACTCATCCTACAAATACTGATCGCGACGAAAGAAACGGCGCTCGTACCTCTTTTGCAAGGACACGCCCTCATCGTACCTGATCTATACGCTTCTGCAAGTATGCTCTAGATTCGTCTAGACGAAATACATGTCTAACACTATATGCAAATGTCGTTCCAAGGAGGCCAGAGCTGGATCGACGTCCAGGTTAGAGTCGTGGTGGGAAACAGCACGGCAGTAGAGCAGATCGTGTTCTAACCCGAACATATTCATACGAGCACCCTAACTCGCATCACGAACAACGAATGGTTCAAGTAAGGTAGCAGACCCATGGCCAAGTCCAAAAGGTGCATTGAAACTATACCGAGTACTACCAAGCTCCAAGCCCATGTATAACGCCTCCATCCCGGTCATATGGGCAATCGTCAATTGCCTCCTGACGGGTTCTGATGTAGAATCAATACTCCCATTGATATTTGACGCCATGTTCCCTTTCGCCCTCCCGTAATCAAATAAATACCACAAACAAATCAGGAACTCCCGACGGGAACTTAGCGCACCAAACGAGAGCTCGGAGCCCCGTATATCTCATGAAAACCAGCCATAATAGTCATACAAAATGAATCTTAATTCGTTCCTCGCCCTATGCATACTACTGAGTATACCTCCAAGTCTCCGCCGTATGGATAGGCGGTAACAACGTTGGCTTTGCTACCACCGACGTACCCTTCCCATCATCACTAATAGGGCTGACCTCGGGCCTTTTCGGGCTCTTCGGAGCGTCGCTAAGTGGACTCGGTATCGGCCGTGGCGGCTCCATTGGCGGTGGCAGTGGCGGTGTCTGACTCTGTGCCAATGCAAGTGCAGGTAACGAAGGCGCTGGACCTGAAAGTCCGCTCAAAGGACGCGGCGCAAGAGGCTGAAGTGCCGTTGGAGAGGGCCCCGCAGCCATAGTCAGCGCAGGTCTCGACGGAGCGCCTGTCGAAGTACCGAGCTGTTTGAACATATGTTCCCACTTCGGCGGTGCCGCGGGGACACGGGGTGCCTTGGCGATGTCCTGCCGGAACGCATCTGCAGACTGAAACTGTGGCGCCGGCCTCGGTACGGGAAGATTAGCTGGCACTCCTCCAGAGAAACTGTGTCCAAGACCGTTCGGATGATGTGACTGGCTAACGGGCGATGGCCCCTGTGCGGAAAACACAGGATTGATACCGACAGTGTTTGCGGCCTTGGGCATCCATTCGGGCGTGAATCCGCCATCCGGGCTATAAGGAGAAATGTAAGTCTTTGCTCTCCTCAAGAAAGCGTTTTTCAGGTACGGGTATTTGGTAACGTAGGCTAGGTATTCAGCCTGCGACGCGTGGGATTGGGCAGAGGGATCAGTGGGAGAAGAGTGTGCAGTGGCGTACATTGGAGGTCTGGATGTCCCAGCGGGATTGCTCAGCAGATTTGAATTTGGTGCACCATCGCGCGAGGGCGGTTGTAACGCATGGTTCTGACGGTGAGCAGGGGGACTGTACACCGGGCGTGCCACGGGACCTGGACCCTGCTGGTAAGGGTACGGAGGTAGCTCCCTGGGAGACCTGGTCGGGTTATTTGAATACTGAGGTGCCTGGTTGGTCTGATTGATGTGAGCGTATGGGCTCTGTCCATTCAAATGGGGACCGGAAGTTGTGGACTGCGGCCTCCAACCTGAAGATGAATTGTGTGGCGGAACATATGGAACATAGTTCCCCTGTGAATGCCCTTGGTGGTGATGATGATAACCTGTCTGGTGAGCAGGCTGTCCGTATTGAGGTCCTGGTGACCGATAACTGTACGAGTTTGGCTGGTGTGCGACCGGAGAATTGGGGTTCTTGGAAGTGTCGGGGCTGTAGGGCACAGGCCTGAAAGTGTGCATCATTGACTCTTTCGGCTTGTACGCATATGGTTTCATACTATCCTGCACGGGTGTGCGAGGCGGCATAGCCAAGGGTGCTGGCTTGATCGGGTAGGCAGCTGCATACGATCGATGCTGGAAGGTCTGTATAGCCGGAGGGGGAGGCCGCACCGTGTCCAGGAAGTTGCTCTTGGGGTTATGCTGTGGCCTAGCAAGATTTTCTGTATACTGTGGCCTTGCTTCAGTGGATGTCTTTCCAAGATAATACCAAAGCCGGTTATCTTTACTGAGGTTAACGTTGGCAACCTTCCGAGTGACTGCTGGAGCGGTGTTGAATTCGGCCCATTTGTGTTCCGAATTAGGATCAAGGAATGGATCGCCCATTTCCGGAACACCATCTGTACGATTAGACATGTCGAGCGAGGCGTCGTTCTCCTTGAGATGTTCGGGCAGCGGCTTCGCGTTTGCGGAAGGTTTGGGCCGTTGGGATTCTTCCGGATCTAGCTTCAGAAGGTACTTCCACTCGACCTCGCAACGATCACTACAAAATGTTAGCAGAAACCAAGAAAGGATTTTTACTTTCACTCACCCGTCCGGAAGCACATCGACCAGCAGTGCTTGCTCGCCCGGCCTGTTTTCGACCACCAAACCACCGTAGATCTGGTACATTTCTCCACCAACATACTGGAACTGAACCACGTCCTTTGGCTTCAGTGTCTTCGCATACTTCATGATAGACTTGTCCTTTTCGAGAGCATCCACATCAACGGTCTTCGCATTCCTCTTCTTCGGGCGATGGAAGCGGCATCGGAAGTCATATCCGTCGTAGAAGTACTCGGTACCCTCCTCGTCAAACGTTGGCATAGGACCGAGATCGACCTGCACACCCGCTGCCGGAGCGCAAGTAGCATGGAATGCTCTTGTGCACTTTTTCTGCGAGCACTGGAATACAGCTCCACGCTTTGATCGGCAATAGTTGCACTTGAGCTCGAGACGATCCTTGCCGATGTTGGCGACATTGCAGATAGTCTCGACACCGTTTCTCTCGGATATAAAGGTCTCGGGTGTGTAGTCGGCGCAGATGCGGTGAGCTTTCATACCATTATCGGTCGGCAAGAGGTCGTCAAATTCAATGTCGTTCGGGCATAGGATGCAAGGCATCCCTCTGCCCGGTATCTTGAGGCGGATTCGTATGCGTCTGACTTTCTTAGGCTTGGGCGCGTCTTTAGGATCGTCGTTGCCCCTCTTGCGCTTGTTGCCCCCGGATTTGCGACCTGCCCTGCCTTTTGTTTTGCCGGCTACGCTCGGAGGCGGACTAGGAAGGTGGTCCGCACCGAATTCATCTTCTGAATCAGTCTCTTCATAGTATTCTGGTGTGGGCTCGCCCCTCAATTTCCTCTCAATCTCGTTGACATCGACCCACACGCTATCGGTCTCGCATTCACACTTCTTGGCAATCCTCCCGTAGCTCAACCAGGATTCATTCGCAAAATTAACTGATTCGGCGCAGTTGTATCCGATATTGTAGCCCGAGTGGTAGCCGTAGGGATATGTTATGACAAATTCGCCCTCGTAGTGGACGAGTCGGTTGACTTTGATGTTGTATTGCTTTTCCAGCTGCTGGGGCGAAATAAGATACGTCTTATGCCGTAGGAACTGGGAGCAATTCTTCGCGTCGCGCGGCCAGATGTTCTTCATGGCAGCCTCGAAACGTCTGGCGTCTTCCTGGGAGATGCTGTACCACTGTTTGGGCGCACCAAAGTGAATGTAGTTGATGCTGTAGAGATCAACGTCCTCGAGATGCCATGCAAAGGTAGCTTTCCACATGCCCAGGTAGAGGTATGCGGTGTTAACTCCCGGTACTTTGGTTCCAAGCACATCAAGCAGATTGGGAAGCTTTGCTACGTTCCAGCTCGTGGTGCGGTCATCGAAAAGCGAGCCGGGCATATCTGCGCCGTACATGGGCTGGCCATAATTGATAGTCTTCCAGTAGTTGTCCTCAAGCTCCTTGCAGCGCTCGGGAGTGAACTCATCAAGGCTGTCGTGATGATAATCGAAGTTTTTGAACGCTTTCTCGTCAACATAGCCTCCTGCATCGATCCTGTTGTTCATTCGGCGCGAAGCGGTTGACTTTTTCTGATCGCCCTTCACGCCCTTCGGTTGACGGCCGCGTGCTCTCGTCGGCGCTGGCGTTGCTTGCTCGCGGTCCCCGTCAGGGGACCTTGGCGTGGGAGGTACTTCGATGGCATCGTCCTCATCCTCGTCCACATCCGCTTCTTGCTTCACCTCTTTCCTGGACGGGCGGCGTCGGGCTCGACCCGGTGCACGTTTGGGTGTGGTGGTGTCATCGGCGTTCGCGGTGGAGGCCTGAGCTCTGGTGGAGCGCGTGCGTGACGGGGCGTCCGCGGCCGCCTTGCGTCGTTCGCCCCGCTTCGCCGGAGGTTGATGATGAGACTCAAAAGTCGTGGCCTTCCACTCCGGCAAGTTATACGTCCGCTGCTTCTCGATGTTCGCCTGCGTGTATATGCCATGTTGGCCGGCGAACTCTTGCGTAATGGGGTTTTTGACTCTGATCGTCTTGACGGCTTCGCTGAGGTCGGGTAGGGAATTGCGCCTGCAGATTATGTGAGTACTGAGCTTGCTGGGGCAAGCAGTCGCATTTGTCACTTACCATTCTGGCGGGGGAATGACCTTCACGATACCCGACTTCATGCCGTACTTGTCGATCTTGTCGATGAATTTCTTAAAGTTCCGGAACTGGTCCATTGTCTGCACGCCACAATCAGCACCATATCTCTGCATGCGCAAGCAGCTCGAGTCGCTGCGCAAGTTTCCCTGCCGGCGCAATGCATTGCGAGGAGTGCACAACATACGGGTTTGAAGACGGGGATCTTGCCGCCGTCCCAGTAATGGTCAGGCTCAATTTCCTCGTCATCGTCGCTCTCCAGCTCCGAAAGCTCTGACGACATCCTCTCATCCCTCTTGTCCAGGTCTTCGCTGGTTGGGGGCGTCAGGGCGGGCTTCGTCGCGGCATCGTCGTTCTTGTCGGCCGTCGTCTCGACCGAGGGGACAACGTCCGGTGGCGCCTCCGTCTCCATCGCGAGTAGCGTTTGTTGTCAGGCAGGTGGCGGTGGGTGTCTGAGGGTAGGCGAGGTACGGTAAGGCTGGTGGTTCGCGAAGGTCCGACAGCGTTCGCCTCGCCACACAACGTTCGGCAGAGTACAGCGACACCACGGACTCCCTACGTACGTCGCATGAGTATTCGGCGCTCTGGGGGGTGGTGACGGTCTTGGTAAGTTTTGCGCGACGGCCGGCGGGTGTGGAATGTCTATTGTAGGACGCAAAGCGCGGTTGAGAGGTACACGACTGCCAAGAGCCGCTAATCTGCTTAATCGAGCCACCTGCCGTCTCCTCAAGTGCTCGTATGAGGATCACTCCACGGTATTCACGCGCATACCAAGCTGTGATTTAGGTACATGCGGCGCAGCTGCCAGGACAGTGGTGGGGGCCACAGTGCGCGTAGGTGCGACTTTTCTCAGGAAAAAAATCCGTCAGGTACCAGATTGTTTGTGCAAACTGTGCGACTGGAGATGTGTTCATGCACGTCATAGGGCGACCTTTGCGCAATCCGATCTGGCAGACACGACGTTATCAGATCGTGGCGCACCGAAGCACCTGACAGGCAACGACAGCAATTTTCGACTAATCAACAACACGTATCGAAGGATATCTAGATAAGCTAAGTAGAGTAAGGAGTTCGGACAACTTGCTAGGTACCATCACTCCATGTCATACAAATCATTCCAGAAGAGGATATCCCCCAGCATCTCCTCTGGCAGATCAAGTGCAGCGAAATTTTCACGCCTTGGAGTTCGTACCTTGACATGAACATGCGCAGCAGTTTTCCAGCCAAAGAATCCAGCCATCTCCCAATCAACAAGACCAACGATCCTATCGTTATCGATGATGAGGTTTGACAACGAGACATCGTTGTGCATAAAGCCAAGATCCGAATCTTCGTTGTCCTCTGCGAAGAGGATCTCTCTTTCAAGCTCTTGAATACCGCGATGCTCGACTGGATCGGGGTCGGGAACGACGTAGGATCGGCGGGTGATTTCGGCTGGTGGAGCTGCTGAGCGCAGTTTCTGTAGAACATCTCGTGCCTGCTGCTTGAAGGAATACTTTTGAGATTGCGAGATGTACTGCCAGGCTATGTTGAGGCCGACTCCGGGGATTCTCTCTTGCACAAATACATCGCGTTCGTTGATCTGCCGATGTTCATCTCAGTAGTGTATCGAATGGGTGGGCGTGACGCTGACCGCGCGAATTTGAGGGTAGCGTACCTTGGCTGCGAAATAGACCTGAGGTACTTTGACGCTCCCTAAAACCTTCCTTGCCAGAGCAATAGCCTCCACCTCATTCGCATCGGCGTACGAATAATCGCGGTAAGATCGTCGTCCTTGGAGAATTGCCTTCAAATGACTGGACTTGATGATTACGCTTCCGAGCGCGAAGACATCGCGGCCTCCATCCTCATTTTCGTAGATCCTATTGTGCACTGTGCATTTCTCGAGCACGGTGGACCAGTACTCTAGGGACTCTGGCGTGGTGCAGTTCACGTAATTCGAATTAGGTGTAAAGTCGGTGAGGCTGGGAAGATATCTACCGTATAAAGGCACATCCGCGTATCGATCTGTCGGTGGTATGTTCTCTGGGTTGGATTCGTATGGGTTCATTGTGGAAGTGTCGTTTAAATGACAGTGCAGACCAACGCGGCGTCACTGACGAAACGAACACGAAGTCGCACTGCTGCCGTTCGCCTCCCGCACTCCGCCTCCACACTCGGCTATCTCACATCATCCCACCCCTACCAAAATCCCCGGATCGACCTGCAGGAACGAAGGCTGGCCAGATCCGATCGCCACCCCAGATCAAACGAGACCGCCGCTAAAGCCATCCACTCATACGTCACACTTAACATCCTGCTGTTACCCGGCTCGCGATTTAGCGAGTGCACACGGCCTGATACCCGCATTAGCTAACTTGGCAAACTCACAACACTGGCACATCACAAAGACGACACGATGTTGTATAATACAAGCCCTTTCCATTCGAGTACTCGTCCGTATTCCAGCAGCCACTATGGTTACAAAATGACCCATGACCTGAGAATCCCAGGGAGCTCCGTTGCTATGCAGAAGATGACTAGGCTGTACAGTGGGTGTTCCCCAGTATATGCAGTGTTTTGTGTTTGATTTTCTCGCTCTTTCAATCGCTCAATCGCAGAAAAGCTCAAGCGCTCAGTAGCCCAAAAGCTTACAAGCTCAGAAGCTTACGACACGGCGTGCAGACAACGCGAAGGTTGGCTTCTTCCATTTGCTCCGGAAGTGTTGCCGTGAGAGAGATGTGGACGAGTCTACTGCGACTCACCGCCGCCGCCTCTAGGGCCGCCGCGGAAGCCTCCACCTCGTGGACCGCCTCGGAATCCATCTCCACGACCACGGCCACCACCTCGTCCTCGACCGCGGAAGTCGCCGCGCGGACCGCCCCTGCCCCGGTAGCCTCCTCGGCTGTCACTCTGGTGTCCGCCTCGTCCTCGACCTCCACGGTTATGGTGGACCTCATGGAATCCGTCATTGCCATTTGTAGGGGCGCCCGAAGCGGGCTGTGCCACCGGATCCGGGGTGTCATCAGCCCAGCTGGCAGTGCTGTTTATCGGCGCGGTAGCCGTAGGGGTCTCCACCTCCGCTGGGTCCCTCGGCACCATCTCGAAGGATTCTGTAAGTGGATCGTCCGAGCTGGGCTGCTCCTTGTCCCAGTTTCCGCCAGCCTCGTTAGCTGCACCAGCATCTACACTGGCACCTGGGGGTGCGTCCGATGTGTCCGCAGGTTCTGCGCCGCCATTGACAGGGACCGTGAGCTCGTTGAGACCGGCATGCGCAATGGTCGGGTCGGTCGCAATAGCTGAAGTTGGTTCTGACTCGGGGGGACCTGGCTCCGATTGTGCCACATCCTCGGCCCAAGCCTCAGTTCCTGCGAAAGGAGCCTCGTCAAGAGCAGCCTGCTTGATCTGGGCGTCTATCCACAGGTCAGTATGAATTTGTAAGCAATACCGCATATGGCTTACAGGTAACACTCAGTGCAACACCCTCAGTTGACGGAACACTGTCCTCGGTGCCGTCAATCAGCTTCTCGGCGGCTCCAACTGCGGTAGCGTCACCTCCATAGACCAGTAGCAGCGCACCCTCGAAAGCCTTGGTGAGGTCGGAGTCATCTTCCTCAAGCTGACGGCGAGCAGCAGCAGCCCTCAAGAAGCGGGAGAGAGTGAGGACTTTCTCCCTGAAGGCTTTCTTCTGCTCGAGCGCAGCTTCCGCCTTGATTGTATCCCTCAACGCCTCGACCTCCTCCGAGTGTGTCTTGGACAGAATCTCCTTCTCCTGGTTGATCTTGCTCTGGAAGTCCTGCTCGAACTTCTTGTACTGGGCGAGCTGCTCCTCCAATTGTGCGAGCTGGCTCTGGAGGGCGGGCTTCTTCAGAAGCTGGGTTTTCTGGTCGGCGTTGATCTTGCGGGAGGAAACGAGATCGTCGATGGAGACACCGGGGTTGGCTGCGACTACTTCGTTGACCTTGGTCATGAGATTCTACGATGGACGTTAGCTCGATGGAAGCTGACACAGCTGCAGCATTGAACTCACCAGCTTCTTGTTGACATTTCGGACGTTCCTACACGCAAGGCGTCAGTGTGTGATGAAGCTTCGGCGCGGCGTAACTCACTTTTGGAGCTCCCTAATGTACGAGTTGTCACTATCGCCGTTGGCCTGAGCGCCGAGCTCAGAGG
>Ga0247803_1000923_pt1 | contig 15480 bp, 13 predicted proteins | sample UWRJL014104B1_FD_180928 | JGI IMG/M metagenome (GOLD analysis project Ga0247803, IMG submission 180928) | Plant litter microbial communities from Arlington Agricultural Research Station in Wisconsin, United States - UWRJ-L014-104B-1 | ecosystem: Environmental > Terrestrial > Plant litter >...
CTGTCTATCCAGGCGTACACCTCGTCGTCGGTTTCAACTTTACATGTTATGATTTTGGTGGGGCCGTCGCGGGGTGGTGATGAGCCCTTGTTCGGATTCAACGACCGGGTTATTTCGAAAGAGAGTGGCTGAGTATCTGATCGCTCAACGCCGAGCACGTCCCGAAGCAGGATGGTGTTGGCCACCTTGGTGGCATTAGGACTCTTGAAAAAGTTCAACTCAAACTCGCGGAGAACGAGCCAGCGGTCCGCCCACACAAAAGACTTGAACAGCCCCTCATCTTTGACCTTGACGTTGCCCTCTTTCACCGTCGAGTTGGAGGATGTGCTCTTCTCCGTCTGTGTGCGGAGTAAGGAGGTGGAGGAGCCATTGCTGTAGGTGCCGCTATTGAAGCCCGGCGACTGCATGCTCAGACCGGCCATGTTTCCGGGCAGGGTGCTGCTAGTATTGGGGGTCAGGGCGAGGCGGGGGCGGTCGGTCGGCGGTCGCGGCGCGGGGCCGGGGTTCATGAATTGATCGCGCGAGTACATTCTGAGGCGTGTGAGTTAGTGGAGTGACGTGGAGACGCGGTGCGCATTATAAGCAAGCCAAAGGAGGGTGTTGAGAGCAAACCCAAAATAGCGGGCGGCGGTGGGTAGGGGTCGGCGAAGCAGGCTGACACGAACGATGCGCACAATTACAGGCACTTACTTGGCGTCCCGCTCATGCGGAGAATAGACAGACGACTATTAGCGGTTGGACAACACTGTCCGGCGTCGTCGCTGTTGCCCCTGGGCGGGCGTCGGCGTCGTCAACCTGTGGTTGTGGCGGGTGCGGGGGGGGGCTGGCTCGACAGGTGTGATGGCTCGGTACCGACAACAAACGGCGGGACAGTCGCACGCGCTGCGGAGACGAGTGCTCGCGTTGCGTAGGGGGGAGCAGATCTGTACAGGAGGTGCGGAGGTGCTGCACGTTGGGGGCGACGGGCGGTGCGTGGTTGGGCTCGCTGGGAGCAACCGGTGAGAGGGAGCGAGCGAGGGCCCACGGCCTGTCGATTGCGAGCCGAGCGGGAAGTCCTAGCCAGTCCTCGTCATGGAGCGAATGGCAACAGGTCCGGGGCGAGTCTTGGTGCTCGCTGAGCAACGGGCGAGAGCGAGAGCGCGAGTGTCGTAGATACAAGGGAGGAGTACGGGTGAGCGTGTGGTTGGGGTGCGGCCGTGGAGTCGTCTTTCAAGGGTGGGCTAGCTCGGTCGAGTCCGCCGCTGTTCGCGGGCCGCCAAAAGCAGCGTCGTCGATGCACGTGACGGTGGGCGATGCTCAACGTCAAAACAACATCAGACAGCCTCTGGCCGGTGCCTCTTGAGATTGGACAAGCAGATTCAGGGTTCTTCGACAACGCTTCTGTCACGCTGCTGGCGCAGGTCCGTACGGACACTTGCGCGCACCGCGTTTCATGCACAGCAGGCGCGACATCACAGCAAGCGACAGACACGGCGAATCTCACAGGTTCGGCGACAGAGGCAAAAGCTTGGATGTCGGATGCGCGCGGCGTCGGCGGCTATAGGCACCACCGTCCAGCTCGTCGTTTCAGACAGCCTCCTGAATCGCAGAGAGCCCCTCTCGAAACGCCCCCAAGTGGCACCAAATCGCCACGCCCCGGTGCCGCCCGCATGAGATCTTCCGCAGCCAAAGACTCTTCTGGTCGATATACGTTGGTAGATGACTCGTTGGTAGAAACACTCGCGAATTCGAGTGGTCAAGATTCACTCATCATCTACAGTATGACTCTAGTGCGCAGTCTTGCAGCAGCCACATTGATTCTCACTTCTCTACGGCCCCCGCTCTCACCCCCACAAATACACCATCTGCTACAGGTGCCCACCGATTGATGATCCGCGTTTCACCTAGAATACTGTGTCAAGTGCTAAGGCTCGGGAACATGCCGTGCAGCGGCATGTCACGCATGCGGCGACGACGTCATCATTTCAACGTCCAGATGTTTCAACGTCCCGAGAAATTGTTTGGACGCGACTTGAAAATTGCAGGTTGTTGACCATGACGACTGTGGACTCTGTGCTAGTCCGTCCGTCTCAATTACTTACCGCGACAGATCTATGCTTCAGTTCTCCCACATGCGATTGCTTTCGTCTGACAATGGTGTCGTTCGACAGAGCATGATGACCTTGGGTGGCAGGAAGGCAAGCCGTTTCTACGTCGTGCCGTGGCTGGACGCTGGATCCGTCGGTACAGCATATACCGAGTGGGTTCCGGAACGTCTGTGCTACTCCACACCCCAGACTCCGAGGACGTCTCGTCCAGCACCTTCCCGCTCTCGATTCTTCCGCTCTTCTAGCGTCTTGACTCTTCTGACCGCTAATCCAACGCCCAATGGGCCGAGGATAGTGCATAGCACGATGGCCCAAGTCACCACCAAGAAGATGTCTGATTCAGTAGCCGGAGGTACATTGGTTGACGAAAAGACTCCCTTAGACTCAGCCACAGCCGAGATTAGGAATCCAATCTCACCACGGGCAGTCATGGCGCATGCAAGGATGAGCGGTGGCTGGAGAGAAAATGGCTTTGGTGCGGTCGAGGTATGGGAATGGGAAGCTGGTGTGGACTGGGCAGGTGCTTGCTGTTCGTCTTCTGGCTGGGGCGCAGCTCCATCGGGGGTAGGCCTTGTGTTGGACTTTTCGGCATGGCTACTCCTTCCCCAAAAGTGAGGTAGCGGTGGGAATTTGAGCTTCCTTGGAAGTGCGCGTAGAGCATTTGTAGGTGGGAGGGAGAACCTGACCAGCCAGAGTCCGCAAACAACCTTTGCAAAGATCATGAGGATGGTGTAAACTATGCCGCGCCATACAATTTGTCCCTGAAACATGCGGGTGATAGGGATCGAGAAGCCAATGGAAGCGAAGAAGAACGGTTGTAGAATCCTGCCAACAGCTTGCTGGTAGTATCGTTCGTAGATGGCCGGGCCAGATGTTTTTTCGTCATCACGATTGACATCGTGTCGTGGCTCCGAACTGGTTGCGTCGCTCCTGTCTTGCTCGCTTTGCTGCCGAACTATGTTATCGTCCTCCGTGAGAGATGCAGCCACTTCCTCTGGATGAACAATATGACCCTGCGTGGAAAGAGCCGCGCTTGTCTTCTCCTTCGATGGGCCGCTTTCACAGTTTCGTGAACGCTTGGCTGGGTGGGGGAGTTCGCTGTCCCACCAGCTGATGCTTGCTCCAGCAATGTACGAGGCGAACAGGTTGGAAGTGCCAGCATAGCTAGCACCGACAACCAGGGCAAGTAGGATTGCGGTATGCAGCGCGAACGCAGTCTGCCGAAGCTGTAGGACCCTGCTAAGCCACGCATCAGGATGATTGATCCGATAACTGTTCATCAGCAGTGTTAGAGGCTTGACGGGCATCCAGCATGCCAATGGTACAACAACGGCAAACGCGATTGAGACGAGAATGGGACGAATTATGGTGATAACGTCAACGTCTCCTCCGCCCAGATTAGATATGACTTGAACCATGACAAGGCCCACGACATCATCCATCATTGCAGCGCTCGTCAACACAACACCTAGCCTAGAGGATGTCAGCCCACTAGAGGCAAGCACTGTGAAGGTAGTGCCCAAGCTGGTCGAGCATAATGCTGCGCCTGCGGCAAACGCTTGTACTGGAGTGGCATTCAGAAGGCCTTGCAAGGTGTAAGAGAGCCCGATAGGAAATGCGATGCCAGTAAGGGCAACTGCTGACGAAAGGAGCAGGTTGGCTCTAAGCGATTTGAACGATGTCGAGAGTCCGCCTGCTTCGGTCAGCGTTCATGCATATGAGAAATGAAGCTATTAAACCGCAGCTCGCCCGCAAAGTACCTTCGTAGACAAGCAGGATCAGGCCCAGATAGCCCAGCTGTACGATGACTTGTTCGGATTCGATCGAGAGCCACTTCGCGCCAGGGGTCCCCCAGGCAATGCCGATGAGGACCTGGCCGAGGAGTCCGCAGTAGACGAGGCGATCGAGGACTGAGTTGACGACGTTGAGGAGGAGTAAGAAGGCCGTCTGGATCAGAATGGTCACGATGCCCGGCTCGTGGTATGGCAGCGATGGAGCGGCTACAGCTGCAGCTGGCTCGACAGCCATGGTATGGAAGGCGCAACCAATCAAAGAGCAGAAAAGAATGTATCCACTCAACGACTGAGTATGGCAATCCAGGAGAAACCTTGAGTCCGGGCTGCAAGGAATTATATTGGTGGGCGAGTGTTTCTTCCAGGGGTGAGGTACGGGCCAACGACAGCTTGACAACGGCGCGGACCCCCGCCCTCGCCAAACGAGTCGCCGCGGCGGGCCTTTGTTTTGGCCGCATGCACAACCCACCACCAACATCGCCATCCACAACCTCCCTATTTCTACACCGGCCTGTTTTCTTGCACACACCACAGGGCCTACTCTGATGCCACTAGTCCGTCATGGCGCCGCTTGAACAGCAGTGGGTCAAGGTCCAGCAGAAGACATTCACCAAATGGTAAGCACCCCCGCATACTGCCCGCCCTACCCAACTAATCGTCCGCGCAGGCTTAACAGCAAGATCAAGACACGTGAGGTCCAGATTGATGACCTCATTAGCGACCTGTCTGACGGCGTGAGTAACCCCGGCTTCCCTCAGGATTGCACCCTTCCGGGTACTTGTCCCGCATACACATGCTAACATGCCCAGATCGTCCTCGTCCACCTCCTCGAGATCCTCAGCAACGAATCGCTCGGACGATATGCCTCCCGCCCGAAGCTCCGCGTACAGAAATTCGAGAACGTCAACAAGTCGCTGGACTATATTAAGGGGAGGGGCATACAGATGACCAACATTGGCGCTGAGGACATCGTCGACGGGAACAGCAAGATCATATTGGGTTTAATATGGACCCTGATTCTGCGCTTCACAATCAGCGACATCAACGAGGAGGGTCTAAGTGCGAAGGAGGGGCTGCTGCTCTGGTGTCAGCGGAAGACGGCATGTTATGACGAGGTCGAAGTGCGCGACTTTTCAACGAGCTGGAATGATGGGCTGGCCTTGTGAGTTTGTTGAGCCGCGAGGCATGGCAGGGCTGACGTAGAACAGCTGCGCTTTACTGGACATTCACCGACCCGACCTGATCGACTACGACAGTCTCGACAAGAACGACCACCGCGGGAACATGCAGCTCGCCTTCGACATCGCCTCCAAAGAAATCGGCATCCCCGACCTTCTCGATGTTGAGGACGTATGCGACGTAGCGAAGCCCGACGAGCGCTCCTTGATGACGTATATCGCATATTGGTTCCACGCTTTCTCACAAATGGAGCGGGTGGAGAATGCCGGTCGTCGAGTGGAGAAGTTTGTACAAAACATGAACGGGGCTTGGGAAATGCAAAACCACTTTGAGAAGCGCATGCGCGAGCTGCTTCGGCAGATCACAGAGCAGCAAAAGCTGTGGAACGAGTCCAGTTTCGACGGATCATACACTGACGCGAAGAACCAGTCGGCGGCATTCACGGCATACAAGCGGCAGAACAAAAGGGCGTGGGTAGCGGAAAAGTCGGATCTCGTTGGTCTTTTAGGCAACATAAAGACAAAGCTATCGACTTATCGGTTAAGACCGTACGACCCCCCGGCGGATCTCAGCTTGGAAGCGTTGGACACGGTATGGGCTGGCCTCATGAAAGCGGAGCGCGACCGATCGCAAATCATCAACGAGACGATACGAGACATCAAGAATGCACTGCGGAAATCTTTTGCTGACAAGGCGAACGACTTTGCGCTTGCTCTCAACACACTGTCGACATCAATATCAGGCCTTGAAGGCGAGATTGAAGATCAGTTTGAACACACAAAGAGGATTAGCGAGAACCTTGAGCCGCTAGAGTCGTTTCTCAAGATCATAGCCTCATTGGACGACCAATGTGTTGAAGCAAATATCGAAGAAAACGACTTCACAACCTACACGTACGATGAGCTGGAATACGAACTTGGCCTCGTCCGCTCATCCGTGTCTAAGAAGCTCGCGTTTTTGGAAAATCAAATGGTCGCTCGCAGTATGACGAATCTCACGCCCATACAACTTGAGGAGTTCGAATCCGTGTTCCGGCATTTTGATCGCGATGTCTCGAATTCGTTAGCAGAGTTGGAGTTTTCGGCGGCATTGGCGAGTTTAGGACTCGTGTATGATGAGGATGAGATGCATCAAAAGTTCAGGGATACGAGCGGTGGCCGCGACCAGGTGACGTTCGAGCAGTTCATTCGTTTCATGGTGGATGAGACAGAGGATCAGAATACTGCGGAGCAGGTATTTGAGTCATTCAAGGAGGTCGCTGATGGCAAGGTATGTCATCTCAAACGTGTGTAGCCACCAGGAAAGATGCTAACATGTGAGTAGCCCTACGTCACCGAAATGGACCTCAGACACTCGCTTGTACCGGATGAGATCATCGAGGATCTCCTCGAAAGCATGCCCGAACACAAAGGGCCCGATCTGCAAGAAGACCGCAACTTACCCAAGTTCGACTATATCACATATATGCAGCGCTACATGGGTGGGGATAAAGAGAGCGACAGGGTGAACGGAGGATAATCACGCCGCACTATCCTCGTACTGATGTTCACCAGGACTTAGCTTAGTCGACCTTGACGGCGAGATTGGATATCATGTTGCTGCTGTTCTCCTTGGAGCGCTTCTGCATGGGAGGTTGCATCGGCGTTTACGGTTGGATTCCCCCTCATCTCTTTTCCGGTCTGAAATGACATGACCTGGCTTTTGCATACGAATTGAAGGCAGCGCAGAGCCGCTGCTTGGATAACCTTAGATAGATTCTCAATAGTTATACCCCTTCTGTTTGGCCAATGACATCTCTTAGAACAACATGCGCTGCATCATTTTTCCAGCTGGACACGCTAGTTAGCAACTGGTCCCCAACCGCACCTCCGCGCTAGAGGTTGCAGTGAAATGGTTTCAAGCCCCCGTGTAGTCGCCCGTACTACATGTGAGAATCCTTCGTTTTGCCACCACGTGTGGGGGTTCCACTCCACGCTCTTGTGTAATCCAGGATTCGAGAAGCGGACCCCGAGCCATGGATGCGGGTCGATCGCTAAATCTCCTCTCTCCCAGACCAGTGGCAAGGTGGGTGTCAAGCACGTTTTTTCTGCCCACGATTAGCTTTTCTGGGTCGGTGGAGAGTTGCTTTTTGGTTGGCGTGTGGCTTGTTTCCATGGATCAGGCTTGTGGTTGAAAGCCTAGGATATGACAGGTGGCGGGTGGCTTGAAGGATAGTGACTTTTCTATTTTGCTTCCTTTTCCTAGGGGTAGCTGGCCAAGTTTGAGATGGACGATTCCATTTAAAAATGCCTCGGCAATGATGGCTAGGGTTCAAGTGATGGTGGCTGTGCCGTGCAGTGAGCCAGCCTTTCGTTCGCGCTAGAGATTGCAGTGCAGATGAGCAAGGCTGCCAATAGGCGCGCTCGACCCTGCACCCTCACGTGTTTGATAAAGACAAACAACTTCGTCCGAGTTTATCACAATGCCCTCGCACCTTTCTCGAAATCTCCCTTAGCATCACACCAGACACAGCGATCATGTCGCAAGTAGCTGTGACCCTTGTTAAAGAAAGCCTCGTCCAACTAGGCGTAGCCTTGACCGATGTCACCTTGCTGTACGATTGGGGCAAGAAAGTCGGGAATTTCTTAAGGGCAGCAGACAACGATGAAGATCTCGTCGAAGTACTGAGTGAACCACCGGAGGTCCTCTTACCACGAAGCAGTCTCATTGACCTGAATACGATGCGAGCTCGTTGGCCCGCCGTAAGCTTCACGTATGGAGGCAACAACGTGACCAGCTCTGGGAGACCGATGTCGGTCGATGAAGAGGAGAAGCAGCTGACGAAGTTTGGATGGCTGATGGTGGCTGTCGTTACAGGGTTGGATCTGTGTCTGAGCAGAGATAGGGTGTTCCGTATCCTTGTTGCCGTGTTAGCTGCTGTCCTCGGGCGGGAGGGTGAAGTTGAGGAATCTTTGCGCATCACAATCTCCAAGAATCTCGAGTCGTGGAGGCAGGTTGGCCACGTCAGAGAGCTAAGCCGTCAGCTTGAAAGAGTATACATTAAGGAACGGTGGGACAAAGTCGGTACAAATATCATACCCCAACTGAACGAGGCAGAAGAGAAGGAGATGCAGCGCTTTCTCGTGTGGTTGATGAAGGAGAAGGAAAACAACCACTTCAGAGCGATACCCATCGATGTATATGCCTTGGCTGCCGGACTCAAAGCAGTTGGTGTCTTTCTCAAATTGGACGGGCCACGGAAATCCGAAAACGAAACTATCGTCGAGTACTGTAGCGAAAGCACGTCATCAGATGCTACCCTGATTCCCTGGAATAGTGCTCCCTCCTCTACACCTAGAGTGGCACAGGTCTCATACCCTTTACGCAAGCCCAAAGCCATGATTGAAAGTATCCCTGCAAGTCGTCAAGTCTTAAACCGGATGGGCTTTCTATGGGATTTGGGTTCTCAAGCAGCCGAGAATCTCCGTCTCGTAGCTCAATCCGAGACCCCATTCGAAAACAGATCGGAAATATGGTACAGCGTTGATGGCGACAACAATTTTGACGCCCAGAGGGCCGATACCAAGACTCAAATTCTTGCTGGACGAGCATTTCCCATGGTGCAATCACAGGACAGTGACAAGGTCCTAGCAGCCGTGGAGACGCTTCTGGAGAGCAAGAATGATGACACCTACCACTGGCTCCACCAGCACACGGACTTGAACTACCTGCAGCGCACGGCAACGACTAGCGGAAACCAGCAAGAAATGGAAGCGATGTTTCATTTCCAAGCTCTTGTATTCGGCTTCTACTTTAAATTGCTCGAGCCTCTCGTTTGCTTCGATCGGGTGGAGTCTTCTATATACTGCCAGGGTCTATGGGGAACAGGAAGCAACATGTTCCTCGCCATGTGCGTCGAATTTGCTAGCATCCTTCGACGCGAGCGGAAAATCAGCCGGGCGCATGTTCTCTTCATGCTTTCGTCCATGTACAACGGTCGAAAAAAGGCCCTTCACCCCAACGATGCGACGTGGACTTCTTGGAATCTTAGGATCGATATCCTTCCTGACCATGCCACTCGCCCAGGCCGTTGATACGCCCAGTGAGATTCAGAGATTCATGATGTTTGATTTACCCATCATAGATCTCGTGGCAGCAGATCTAGATGGCGAGATTTACGCAGGCGATGAGATTTCTTCGGGTTATGGCCAAGGAGTTAGTCTCATCTCCTCATCACGAAAGGACAAAGAGATATCAGCCCGAAAGCCTTCAGGGAATTGGTCTGTCCATGCTAGAATGGGCGTTTCCGTAGATGGTGGTTTACATGGGGTGGTCATGGCTTCCAAATGCTCTGGGCGATTGGTAGGCTGGTTCAATCCTCTCGCTGCCGACGTGGTCTTTCTGAGCACCGCGTATGTGGCCATAGACAAAGAATCAGCGCCAGACGATTATGAGACCGCAACGGTCCGCGGTCTGGAGATAACGGACCAAGACTGGCAAGACGGACGCTTGCCTAGGAAGGACTGCTACCACGTAGTGCAGGCTTGGGGATGTGCTCCACTGCGGTATGCTAGTGCAGGCATTTTTGCATCCTTGCGTGAAGAAGTGGCTGTTGCAACAGGCAATTTGGAGTCTGCTTTTGGGCGCATTGAAGCGCAAGGGTCTGGCGTTGTCATAACCTGACGGGACAAAAGAGATAATTGCCGCCTGAATTGATGGAGCGAGGTGGGTGAAAATGTTGAAGTAGCCGTGACAGTGTCCTTTGAGCAAATTACGACATTTACGTTAAGAGCAGCATAATAGTCAAAGCAAGCAAACATCGAATCAGATAGGAAGTGAATCAGATAGGCAGTGTATCTCACTACAGTAAAAGAAACTACAATTTTACCTTTGTCCGCGCCAAGGAATTGCAGTGAAAAGACTAGGACATGAAATCACAGAAGAAACACCCACGGACTTACCTTCTCAGGCATATTAGCAGTTGCTTCTGCAAAATGGGAGACACGACAATACGCACTGACACGCCCCTCGAGGGATACTGCAGACTGTGCCTTCCTGTCTACCCCAACGTGGAGACCCAAAATACGCAATATTCATCTTCCATCTAACCCCGGCCTCTCAACCACAGCATTCCGCATTCAACACCCGCAATCAATCTCCCCACGACCAATCCGTCACCGCCGTCCAAAAGCGCACTTCTCCACCACCCCCGACGTCCAAACGCAGCTACAACACAGCATAAACAAACCCGCAGCTTTATCCACAAGCCCACCCCATAGCCGCAAACACCCGCGACGACAAGGCGTCTGCAGCATAAACACCCCTCACGGACCCGCGCGGCACCAAATTCCCATGGCACCTGCAATCGCACTATCGAACACGGCCAAAGCGAGCTGGAAGCCGCGAGGCTAAAAAAAAAAACCTTTCAAGCCCCGGGCCGGCAGACGCAGAGGTAGCGTGCTCGAGCTCCGCTGCCGACGACTAGAGTGTCGTCTGCCGAAGTAATCGCTGCATGGGTCGCCGTGTGTCGCGCCATGTGGTTAGCCGGCGTCGGAGGGGGTTGAGGCTGAAGTCGAGCGGTCGGAGATGAGGTTGTTGATGCCGTAATAGAGCGGTGATGTGAGGGCTGGGCTGGTGCTGGCGATTGCGTGCTGTGGAGTGTCGCTCGCTTGTGGATCTTCGCGTTGTGGGTGAGCTGGCACCCTGGTGCTGGAAAGTAGACGAGATGTAGGCCCACCAACACTTCAAGTTTTACATCGATGCTGAGGACTCCACGCCTCGTCGCTCCTATCATCTCTTCGCTCTTGAGCTCTGGTATAGAAGTACACCACCGCCCTCCTACCACGCACCTCACCTTCTCCTCGCCAACACACCACGTATCGCAGCCTCAACGACACACGCTCCACAACCACCCTACAATCAAAGCGCTCCCAAGCCCATGCACCTACATACATACACCCACTACCACCGCCTTCGGCTGATCAAACAAACATAGACAGTCCCTCTCGCCCAAGTATCCGCCCACAGCCCCAAGCCACGCATTGAGCAAAGAAGAAAAAACCCACAGACCCACCTCGCCGTCTATACTTATTACCCGGGCGATCCCTTCCCCAACGGCGCCCCTGCTCTATACGCCCGCACGCCTATAGCTGACACCGCACGGCCCCCCTTTCCCTACACCTTTTACCCAGGCGATAGATAGCACGCGTTGGTGGACGGCGTCCGTGCTGCGCGCTGGCTAATGTTCCAATTCCCGGTAGACAGACATACATACAGACGTGGTGTAACACACCCACATACGTCGCCCTACCGCCGCAGTCTTACATACACCTGGACGAGCGACGGGCCAGGGTGCGGCGGGGGTATATCTGTCGACACGACCGGGTCGTGTATGTATGCGTGCGTTTTCAGACGCGGCATGGGATTATCCGCCGGCGGGGGGCGTGTCGTGCGTCTACATACATACATACTGTGTATAGACGTGCACCCTTCCTATACGTGCGGCAAAGTCGTGCATGTTTTGAAACGTGTCGACTTTGCGGGGTGCAGCAAGCAGGTCCGTCGCAGGTCGCAGGCCTGAGGCCAGTCTCGAGACTGACACGATGGCTCCGCAACGGCATCGTGAACTCGCGACAAGGCCAGTGGCGTTCGGTATGATGTCGTGCCCGCCGCGGGAACCTCCACGCGAAGCCGACCCTGTAGATACGCGAGGAAGGGCGATCAGCTCGCTCGCTCGCTCGAGCAAAATGACGCGTCTGGTGGCGTCGCAACAAGCACGCGACGTGGTACAACTGCTGCGCGTTAATTCCAACGCATCCAGGCCTTGCGCCTTACGCCGCAAGCCACAATAACGCCGCCCCTTTTGCTGACCACCAACTTTGGTGGCACCGTCACAATCAATGCAGGAACATGTCGGGTAGGATGATAGTAGTTCAACAAATGCCATTCCCTCTAGCCAATAGTATTAACTCCACCAACAAAAAGATCCAAGCCTTCGTCACTCGTCACCTGTCTATCCCATTCGACGTTCGCTGCTGACAAAAGGAAGAGACACTCGAGTGGGATCGCCGCCACCCTGAGCAGGGCACGTCGGCGAATGATGTTACAGAAGTAGGGTGGGGACTGTACGTTGCGCCATGCAGTGCGAGTCCCCACAGGAAGTAGACGCCAGTACCCAGGTAAAGAGATTCCGCAAGGGAGATAGATGACTGACTGCAAAGAAACTTCGACACTGACTCAATGAGATGGAAGAAATTCGCAGATGAAGTCGTAGTGACACGCAGTGAAAAAGCACCGTAACCCAACCAAAAAAAGGTCGAGACTTTTGTGTTGCGCCCAATGAACCCTGAATGCAACCAAGCCGACAATCGTCGAGCAGAATATATACGCAGAAGATAAAGGAAACGTCGTAACGTCGTGAGAAGGATAAATTGGCCCGGCCATCATGCGCGAGGCCACCTGGGCATCGAAAGTATAGATGAAGTTGCAAACGAGTACACTATAGCCTGTTGAATGCGCGATCAGCCGGGAAAGCAGGCGATGCGAGAGGCGAGCGCGTTGGCGGTGTCGGGAACAGACTAAGGTACTGTTCTCGGTTCTTGCGTTGAACAACGCTGGAGCTGGCGGCTCGGGAGCGTGACTTGGTAGATGATTCGCCTTCGGGCGCAGCTTGCGGCGCAGATGCGAGTAATTTAGCAGCGCCATCAGATGAGGCGTACTTGTGATGAACAAGACCCTGAGTGGATCGGGTCGACCCACGACGAGCCAGTTGGAGTGAGGAGCGAACCTCGGCTTCGATAGAGCTGTGTTCATCATTGTCCTCTGCTTGCTCGTCTTCGGAAGCAAAAAAGGTCCGGTCCTGGGAAGTGTGCCCTGGGGGAGTCGACTCATCATCTTCGATCCCTTCGATCTCTTCGTCGAACGAAGTAAAAGAGGCCACCTGCTCGGAGAGACGGTCGACCATGGTGGTGAAATCCCGACGCGCGTGTCTTGAAGAATGCACCAGCTCGGGAAGACTGCCGTGGCTGCCCGCGGAACTCGCCGAACGACGAGTACCCGAAGCCCACGAGCCTGATCCTTGTCCACTAGACATCAAACTGCTGTCGTACGAGCTGCGCTTGCTAGACCGAACACGGCTGCTGCGCGTAGAGCTTGAAACGCTTTGGCTTGGCTCCAAGAACGGGTACTGAGCGTCGGTCTCTTCATAGTCGGCAAGAAGATCAGCGTACATGTCGTCGCGCGAGATCTGTTCCTTGAAGTCCTGTGGGACTAAGAGCGAAGGAGAAAGTGCCATCGCCCCAGCCTCGAAGGAAAACTGCCTGGAGGGCATGTAGAGATCGGAGGGTGTTCGTATGCTAGTATCGGTGGTGGAGGTAGAGACGGCGGACCTCGATTCCAACTCCGGGACACAGCCAATGCTCGGAACATAGATCGAAGGGGGTAGGTTTTCGTGGTAGAAGCTGGTCTGCGAAGCCGACTCTTCGTCGGAGTGTAGAGAAGACGCCTGAGTGTCGTGAGAGGTTGCAGTGGACATGCGGTTATTGTCCTGTTGCTCTGGAGTGCGATCTCTGTCCTCGGAACCTTCGCCCACAGAGGCACGGTCCCAGTCGAAGTCGCAATCAGCTTCAAGAGCGTTATCGTAGATGTAGTCAATGTCGTCCTCCCATGATTCTTCAATAACACGCCACGTGTTGGACTTTCTACGGATGGTCGGCGCTCTGCGGATGGAGCAGCGCCTGATCAGACCAGGGGATGCTAGTGTATCCGACATTTGCGAAATAGGACGGGTGATAGAGGAACGCTGACTTTGGCCTTTTGGCGACATGTACGGGCTTTTTCGAGTTTGAGACTTGGCGATTGGCGACCGCGGGTTGCTGAATGAGAAAGAATCAAACGTTGGAGACTGTGGGGACTTGCAAGACCTGAGCGGGGGCTGGGGTGCAGGCCTAGGGTCGACAAAGCGCTCTGGTTCCTCTGCAACATCTTCCAAGCCCGGGCTAAAGGGTGGTGTCATAGGATGGCAGGCAGAGTTGTCTGGGGTGGTGAAAGCATGTCCGACGTAATCCGACTCTTCGACCATGGTGGCCAGGCGCCCGGTCGTGCTATCAGGACTCGACAGTGGGAAATTGTCCCAAATGCCCGACTGTCTACGTGCGTTGGGCGAAAATGGAGGCGTTTGCTCGTCGCCCTCTTCCGGCGCGTCATTGATTACATCCAAGGGTTGACGGGAGGATACACGGGGTGGGGGGTTTGCAGACTGTGTATGGCGATGGGTCCGAGGAGCTACGCCTGGCCGTGAGAAGCTTTCAACCGAACGCGACAATCGGAGAGCGGGGCCTAACGGATCTTCTACGTCGACCATCTGGGGGCTTATGGGAGGGGATCGGAAACCCGAACTTGACGTCGGACGCGAATCGGAAGTCCCCAAGCGCTCGGAAGAGACGTTGCTAAAGTGCAAGTCCTCTGCTTTGATACCAGTGAGGTCTCGTCGGGGTGCTTGTGAGGCACGAACGGCAGAGAACTCGACAACAAGCTCGCTTTCCGAGGCGTCGTGTAAGCCAGCGAATTGGTGTCGGTCGGTATGGGTGAGATGCTGGAAGTCAAACGGACTGGATATCCGCTCTTTGAGATCGGATGCTACAACGGTTAATAGCTAGACCTATGGGCTTGGAACGGTACAAGGCTTACTGGATCTGTCAAGGGGAGTGGGCCTCTTGCTCTTCCGCAAGACCGATGTCCTTTTGGCCGCAGCATCCATGTCGTCCATCTCGGGCGAGCTGAATCCAGGCGACAGAGAGCCACTCAATCTCTTTCCCTTCTTTCCCCGGAACAATGACCGTCGTCCTGTGTGGAGCTCCATGAAGCTCTGGCCGGTGAGGTTGCGGAGGTCCTGCGACGACCGATGCGACGAATTGTCGTGTCCTACCATGCTAGGAGGGGCGATGGACACAAAGGACGATGCAGTCGACGTGGCTGTGTTGCTCCTTGATCGCAGGTTGAAGACTGAAGTTCGTTTCCCTGCCGTGGATCCGGTTGGTCGTGGAGGCGAGGGAAGGTCGGCATAGGAAGATGCGTTTGAGTATTGGGACACCCAAAGATCCGAGCCAGAGTTGGAAGGCGAAGAAGCGGCGACCAGGGAATCTACTGAGGATTGGGATGAGGCCGGCAAGGCGTTGTTCTTATTCAGCGTGAACATGGTCCTGGTCCAAGGGGCGCCTTACGACGGGTAGCGGCTCCAAAAACGGGTGGTGTAGGATGAGAATGCTGGAGTGGTGCACAGAGCCCCGCTACACGCTGGCGGCAGTGGACAAGTGCGCAACCATGGAGGGTCCGTGGATATAAGACAGGCAGTAGAGTCTGGGGAAAGCTGTCGGCGAAGGCAGTGGTAAGATTTTTCCGGGTCAATCTCTGGGCCGGAAGGGTCAGCGGGCCAAGCGATTGTA
>Ga0247803_1000924_pt1 | contig 15458 bp, 21 predicted proteins | sample UWRJL014104B1_FD_180928 | JGI IMG/M metagenome (GOLD analysis project Ga0247803, IMG submission 180928) | Plant litter microbial communities from Arlington Agricultural Research Station in Wisconsin, United States - UWRJ-L014-104B-1 | ecosystem: Environmental > Terrestrial > Plant litter >...
GAGTCAGCCCGGCGAATCCTTACTAGATGTCGCTGAGCAACTCCTACAAGTGCTCTACGCATCGCCCGACAAGCGCTCGGTTGTGCTCCGCTGTCACGGCATGCTACCTGTTCTGGAGACCCTGGGCAACGTCCCTCCACCTGATGCAGTCCTACCATTGCTCCAGATCATCAACTTGATTATATTAGAAGACGCCGATTCGCAAGAGTCTCTATCCTTCCTTGGCGGCATCCCTATCATCTGTAACTACGCTTCCAAAAAGTACCCCAGCGACATCCGCAAAGAAGCGGCCGCCTTTGTGCGGCAAATGTACACAACAGGCGGCCTCACGCTCCCCATCTTCATCGGCTGCGGCGGCATCAACGTGCTCGTCGAATTCCTAGAAGAAGACATCGACGCGGAACGAGATCTAGTGCTCATCGGCGTCAACGGCATGTGGAATGTCTTCGAGTACCAGGGATCGGCGCCGAAGAATGACTTTTGCCGTATCTTTGCGAGACGCAGTGTGCTATATCCGTTGAGCTTGGTGCTGAATCGCATGGTGAATGAGAAGGATGAGGTGGCGCGCTTGGTGCAGGGCAGGATCGTTAGTATCTTTTTGATCTTTTCGCAGGCGGAGAGCCATGTTAAGGATCTTGTGGCTGATCGCATGATTTTGAAACGTAAGTGGTTCTTTGCGGTGCTCTTTTTGGGGGTGGGGGTGGGCTTTCGCTGATTGTTCCCCTCTCCAACCCCTACTTCACCTCCCCGTGATGCGCTCTTTCGGGATGGTGGGCGAGGGGTGGGCTGTGGGCTGTTCATCAATTGCCCCTTGCTGCACCTCCCCGCGATACGCTCTTTGCATCTATCCCACCCCGCAGGAGTTTCCCGAGAAGACGATATGTTGGAAATAAACAACACCTGCTGACTGTGAATGACAGGTGTACTCAAAGACCTCCCGCGGATGCTACCCGCGCACCAAGTCACGATGTTGAAGTTCATCAAGAACCTCAGTATGCTCTCCTCAACTCACGAGGCGCTCCAAAACTCGAACGCCATCGATACCCTCATCGAACTATTCAAATCTACGACGAACCAGAAGAATCATCGCGACATCGCCAACCAGGTCCTCCCTACCATGTACAACCTTTGTCGACACAACAAGAGTAGACAAGAAGAAGCGGCCTTGTCAGAGGTCATTCCGCTGTTGAAGGAGACTATCAGCCCTCGTTATACTCACTTGAAAGACTTCGCTATGCCCATCTTGTGCGAGCTGGCACATAGTGGGAAGGTGGCACGCAAGATGCTGTGGGATGCCAAGGGCTTGCAGTTCTACATCGATATGCTGGCGGATCGTAATTGGCAGGTTACGGCTCTGGATGCCATCTTCGTCTGGTGTGTACACCTAGATTACTCTGTCTTTTCTGTATGACGCAATGCTGACCAAGTACAGGCTCCAGGAAGAAACTGCTCGCGTTGAGCAGTACCTACTGTCTTCCGACTTTAGCAGCGCCATCATCTCCTCGTACACCTCACCCGAGCTCTCACAGTCGAACTTCGAGGGCATGCTAGAACCGCTTCAGAAGCTTGTTCGTCTATCACCGCCCATCGCTGCTTCGCTGGCTGTCCCCGAGATCTTCACCCGGACAGTGCAGAAGCTTGTACACAAAGAGCCCGTCACCCGCGTCAACCTTCTCCGCATCATTCGCACCATCTGCGACGCTACTGCGGATGAATACACGCTCATCAAACAGTTCGGCGTTTACAGTACCATCCTCCACCTGCGAGATCACGACTCTGCCGTTCTCGTCCGCCAAATGGCGGGCGAACTGGTCCATGCCTGTGATAATGTTGCTAAGCGCAGCACATCTCGCGCTTCAGGCTTCCGTCGTCCCGCTTCCAGCTCCGGCACACGGGCAGGGTCGGGCTCTAGCACTGGCTCGACCCTTGCGTCAGGCATGACACCACCTACACCGAACAGTCTCAAGAGTACATTTGCCATACCACCACTACCGTCAACGCCCACCCTCGTCGGCACCGGTCGCGAGCGAATTGCTCGAAGCCAGTCCACAGCGGGGATATGGGATCTTCAAGAAGAACCCAGCCACACTAAACCCACACCTCTAGCCCGCGCCGCCACCGCCCTCCCCGCGCTCAGCATACCCTCAACGTCTTTAACGCCAACATCACTCTCCGCCCGCACACCGTCAAGTCGCCCACCTAGCCGCGACACATCCTCCTCGTCACTCGCCCGCATTGAAGCCAACAAAGACGCCCCGGGTCGTTCGCGCCTCCCGAAAGCTCGCCAAGGCCGCTTGAGCGAGGCAGTGAGTCGACGGAGACAAAGTCAAGCTGGTCAGAACGAGGAGAATGTCACGCCTGGTGGTGGGAGTAGTGGTGCTGCTGGCGCGAATGGAAGTGGGAGCGGGAGTGGAAACAATACGCCAATTCCGAGGCTGCATATCATCCGGAGACGGAGAGAGACTAGTGGGGGTGAACTGTCATCGGGTGGCACGGGCAGGAAAGCAACGGATTAGGAGTCCAAATATGACGTGAGGTGGTGGGGACGCAGGAGAGAAAGGGGATGGAGTGCCTTGGATGGAACGAGGTGGGTGTAAGATGTTTACCTTCGTTGTGTATGTTGAGCTTGTGCTGGACTTCGGGTCCAGTGACTTTGTTGTTCTCGTTTGTCTAGTTTTTCTGATGCGATTTTCTGCTTCGGCAAGGGCGTTTTTGCGGCGCCTTTTATGCGGATATGGGGTCGGTTTGGGTTGGGTGGTATACTGACCTCGGGGTTGGGTGGTTTTGCATATTTTAGATGGAGGGCTTGCATAGCTTTGGCGCTTTTTTCTCGTTTGTTTTTCTGTTGTGGGGATGGGGCGATGTTGAATCCAAAAGGACGTAGTTCCCCAACGTGTTGTGTGTGCTTTGGTCGTGTGCACGATGCGATGGGCGCTGTGGGAAGAGGGAAATAGATGCGTGGGGAGTGTGTTGCATCGAGATGAGCGGATTGAAGTACAGCACATAGCTTGAAACGATGCTTTACATGGCTTTTTACGGGCTTGTTCTGGGTGTTACGAACGTTGTGTACTCATTGTGGAGTATGTATTGCAGGAAGCCGGATTGCTCGGTTGCGTCATTTTCGTCAAACCACGTCGAAACCGTAGTCTTGAAGTCTTGCGGATGCAGTTCATGCTGGGGAAGGCTATGACGCTGGCGGGACCGGGGCTGGCGCTGGGCGCGGCGGCTCGCTCCGCCAGAGCTGCCTGGCTCAGCCTCCGCCACTCGCTTGTACATAACATTTGATGTGCTACTAGCCACTTTGATGCTGCACCAATCGACTCCGCCACCGGCAAGGCTGAGAACGATGCCTCTGTTATCTCACAATGAAGCCGTCCGGAGCGCCCATAGTTTCTCATATCCCCAACCATGCCCGAGACCGTCACGAACGTGAAGCGTATCCAGTCGCGCGTTCGTTCTTTTGCTTCTGACCCTCTACACTCCGCTGCCTACCTGAATAACCTCGTATCATACCTGACGGGGAAATCTGGTAGGCCCAATCGCTCCGCCAAATACTCCGTACCGGATTCACCACAACCGGAGAATAACTTCCTCTTTGCGTACAAGGTGGACGGGATTACACGACCCGAACCCAGCGCGTACGCCAACGCTGCTGCGTGTACCAGTGCTGGATCCATTCCGGATTGTTCTGAGATCTTTTTTGCTGTTGGGTACCCATCACGAGAATGGCTGAATATCCTGGTCGATCGAATTGGCGTGGACCATCGTTTTCTTCACTCTCACCTCGATTTCCTTCCCAGTTGCCAAAGAGATTGGTATACTGATTCGAGTCCGCCATCACGGAGACAACATTCTCTGCGCTTACTTGTTCCGTCTATTGTGTTCATTGGGGCTGAGGGGCGTCGATTGTCGGTCGAAGAACTGCACCAAACCCGGAATGATTGCGGGGCTCATCTACGGAGTAAAGCGAAGAACTTCCTTGCTGGGACATCCGTCCAACCCGGTCAATCCATCGTGAGACAGTTCAACATACATTCGGGCGATGCGATTGTTCTTGAGCAAGTGCTGTCAGTCACGTTTATTAAACGGGAGAATGGTGTCAAGGGTAATATGTCAACATATTCTACTCTTCTAGATACACAGCTAATACGCTCAGTCTTCATTTGGTCTGATGCTGGGGAACGTCAAGATTCCATTCCCGAATTGAAAGGATCACGTTTCCAAAGCGATTCGGACAACATCGAATTTTGTCCCGTGTTCTTCGAGCAGGATCTGCAGGCGGGAGCTCTCGACGAAAGCGCTAATGCACATATCAATATTACCCCACGCACGAGACAACCGCTCTCAGTTCTTCCAGCTCGATACGGAGAAACCATCGATTGGAATACAGTATCAGACGATCCTGTCCTGATGCTACAGGAACTCTTTCACTTCCAATCATCGGCTACGGCTCAGTACCTTGACATGCTCCGTAAGCTCACAATGGACACCATCGCACGAACGCCGCCAACGGGTAATACACTTCCATCCATGGACGATATACTGCATTTTGAGTATACGAAGAACGTTCTCACCCGGTGGTCGGTCCACTTTGCAACTCTTATTGACAGCCTCGACAAAATACCGCTTAATTTAGCGACTGGACGCCCCGATGCAACTGGTCTGCGTGAGGCCACGCTACAAACATTGAAGCAAGATCTGCGTTTCCTCAAGACTGAAGCGGAGATTCTGATCGGTCTTTGTGACAGCGGAAAGTCGACCATCATGAGCAGCTTCGCCGTCTTTGAATCCAAACAAGCAGCTGCCGAATCGAAGCTGGTGACACAGCTCACAAAGGCAACGAATCGCATCACGTTTGTTTTCCTACCCATATCTTTCGTTACGTCTGTTTTCGGCATGAACTTCAGGCAATTTGGTCAAGGCGAACTGAGCATTACAATGTGGCTAGCCGTGACCCTGCCACTACTTGTTGTCTGTATACTTCTGAACGAACGGGGCAGTCTTTTCACGCGTTGTTTTCGACCACGACCTTCTGGTTGAGTATCGGTGGACACTGTAAAGCTTCTAGAGCTGCGAGGACTCGATGGCCGAGGATTCTGAGAGCTCAAATCTCAGAGTCTAAGGCTGGAAAGCACGTTTCGATCTACGAGCGTTACTAGCTACCGTTGAGGACGACCATTTGCTCCTTAGACTAGAAGCGACTGCAATAAAATATGTACTGATTTTCATCGCCGTGTTTGAAGCAAAGATGTGGCCCGTAGAGAGGGCTGAAGCTGAACTGATTCCAGCTAGACGGATGCCAAGACGCCGACCGCAGTCTGAGGTATCACTGCGTCATCGAAAGGGGGCGCAGCGTCGTCGCCCGTGTCCATCAGGCTGAGGCTGAGCACCACCATGGATGGTGGCGAGGTGGAGGGATATGATATTTTATTCTACCCACTTTTCCCCGAGATACACTGAGACCGCCCTTTCGGAAACCACTCCATCACCCCATGTACAGACCATGCAAAACTGATCATGGGTCAACTCAAGAAGTACCGGGATTGGCCAGGAGTTGGCACCCGCCGCAGGTAAATGTCGAGGTGTCTAGTCCCCCGCGAGGCCGAGCTAACAGATGCCATTCAGTGTCATATTGGTGCCTGGAGTATCGGCCTCGACGCTGGAGCAGCAAACATGCTCGCACTTCCCCGAATTTATTGAATCTTGCTACGCGGTACCGGGTAGCCCGCTCACGGTGTGGGTGTTTAACCATGGGGTCACCCCTCGTACTCGGGAGTGCTGGGACACATTCATTGCAGCTGGGGAGCAGTTGCTCAAAGAAATACTTCTTGTAACAGATACAGACGATGAGGTTAGTCAGTCACATCTTTATATAATTTCAGAGCTAATTGGAGTCGCAGATGGATCTAGTATTGATAGGTCACCGTTTAGGTGTTTTTCTATTGAAAAGAGTCATAATCCCCGCTGTTCACAACACAAAACCGTAACTTATTTTGCACACAGGCCCTAGTACTCGCTGATCGTACAAATAACCACCCTGGTCCAAAGGCACTCTTCGAAGCTCTGCAAAAGATCATCATGATTGGCGACCCAGACCTACACGATGAGAACCGTCAAGACTGGGCATGTCTAGTCCAGGAGTGCGTGGATCTTCCCAAAAAGCTCTCATCAGGACTTTTCTCGGAAGATGCGCTCGATGGTCTTAGAAACATTTCCACCAAGTTCGACAACGTGACCGTCCATTCTCGGTTCTTCCAGGTTTCGGGGAAAGCGTCGCAGAAACGGAGGTTGCTTAGACTGAGAGCAAACTCTACATACAAAAGCTGCCTCTGCGGTGCAAATATTGGTGTTCGAATGTGGACCACGGCAGATGAAGAGGAGGTAGTTCCTCTCGGCGAGGGAGAGACTAAAGCTTGCGTTTTTCACCAAGGAAGCAACTGCCGCGAACCGCTGCAACGCATCACTGGTGGGGAATACGACGCATTCAGTGATCGACTTCTTTCGACCGCTGCAAATACGACGATCAATTCGACACTACACGCTATTGCACCAAGCTTAGAAGCCACGCAGGGAAGCACTGTGGTGAGGACGTGCGAGCCAGTCGTCGATGACGACACAAAAGCGACTACAGAATTGGCAATTCAGCGATCTCCGGCGACTGAAGAAAGTTCATTCTCGGATATGGCGACAGCACCGGAGCACACTCTGCCGAGTTCAACTCCAGGCAGCTGTAGTATTTCCCCTGTAGACAATCCCGGCCACATGAGCTCATCCCAAGCCGACCTATCTGTTGCTCTCGACAGGGAAGATTATTGCATAAAACACTCGCATGATACAAATCGAAATCGAATAGCTGATCTTTCGGATGAGCAGTCAGAATTGGGTACCGAACCCCCGGCACCAAGGCAAGAACTTGGCGAGGACATCGAAGTGGTTTCTGAGAACGAAAATCTACCAAACAGTGCAAGAAGATCACGACCGCTTCCATTACAACTCCACATACCACGACAATGCGACTACTTCGTTGCTCGTAACTCACTATTGGAATCGCTGAGATCGTTCCTGTTGGCCGAACGCGCATCTTCTCCAAATACGGCCCTCGCACCAAAACAAAGCCTCGCCATATTGCATGGAGTTGGTGGCATAGGCAAAACGGAAATCGCTAAAGAGTTTGCTATCCGTCATCAAGCAGAATTCGATTCTATCTTCTGGATAAGATCCGACAGTCAGGCCAGTATTGCCCGGAGCCTACACGACGCTGCCATTGCATTACATCTCATCAATGGTAGGAAAGATTGGTCTCATCAGCAAAGTACGGCGGCTTGCTTGAAGTGGTTCGAGCAAAGCACGGAAAAATGGCTGCTCATATTCGACAACGTTGAAGACCCCGAGGTCGTGAAAGCGTACATTCCAATAAGCAAGTCTGGATCGATCATACTCACAACGCGTCAACCCGTGAGTATCAATCTAGAGCCACCTGGGAGCAGTGTTTCCGTTATCGATTTGGAAGTACCAACATTGACTCCAGACGAAAGTGTGGAATTAGTCCAAAAAGCCTTCCAGGGCCATAGTAGGTCTATCAGCACCAAGGATACCATGGTTCTGGTCGCTCTTCTCGAAGGATATCCTGTAGCACTCGAACAAGCTGCCACTTATATAAGTTCCGTTGGGGTTTCTATGCATCAGTACATCGATGACTTCAAAGCACACTCGCGAGAACTGTCGGATTCTTCAAACCCGGAAGTTGAGCAGGGAACTCTCTCCGAAGGTTTGATCCATCAAATCACATCAATCCGGAACCTCTCCGATTCGGCGGATGATATGTGTTCCGTGCTGGCGTGCCTGGATCCCGCCGACATGGACGAGTCTCTACTACTTGCCGCGACCGCGTGCGAACTTCCACTCAGGAACCTTCCCAAAACGCGAGCAGATCTCAGCCGCTGTGCCAGTGAAACCAGCTCGCTCGGATTCACTCGAAGACAGCGCGAGAGTCGATTGTACTGGAAGTGTGAGAAAATGCAGGATGCCTACCACTCGTCAATGCCACGGCAGCAACGACTCGACGCATTAGAAACCACAAGCCTACTTTTACTGTCGCGTTGGCCCTCGCGCAAGAAGACCAAAAATATCTTGCTCGGATTTTGGCCTGAGTTCGATCATTTGCATACTCATGTTCGACGACTCAGTCGACTGTGGGTGTCAATTTTTCATCGACCAGATTCTTGGGAACGACTAAGCCAGGACAAATCCTTCACGCAACTCCTCACTCGATCCATCTGGTAAGTTGGTTCCCAAATTGGTGGTTCGAATATTAATTAGATGTTACAGGTACAACGCTAATATTAGGGGGAACGGAGAAGAAGATCTCGGACTTCAAGATCTTGCGCATACGCTCTACGACCGAAAACATGAAGACCCGCAAAGTTCAGGCTTTGCGCAAATCTCATCCCACGTTCCATCGCGCTTACTTTTTATCGACCAGAAGCGCAAACAGTGTCGACTCATTGATACAAACGGCAAACGAATGGTCTACATGGCCTTAAGCCACTGTTGGAGTCAACATTCGCCCCTACCAAAACTCACTAGTGCCACGGAAAAAGAACTCAAAGCAGGAATCTCTTTTGCTGAGATTCACGTCATCAATAGCGCCTCCTTTTTCATGAAACATGCAGGTGTTGAGTATCTCTGGATTGACGCCATGTGCATGATGCAGAACAACATGGACGACATGAATTTGGAGTTAACCTCCCTGGCAGATACCTATGCAAACAGCATGGCAACCATCGTGTGCGCTCCAATAGAAGACCACGGTCGTCTATACAGCCCGAGTAAAAGAGCCCGGACTTCCAAAGAGCAATCGTTATCACCACGACGGATATACGTTGGGGGATACACCGTTCGATGTCACGGCTCGGACGGGTTTCGTCAAGACTGGTTCTCGCGAATCGCAACGAGTTCGATCCGTCCCGACCCCAGCGCAAGTGGCAACAGTCCAGCCTTCACATCACCAACTCCTAGTCGGTGGGCCCCTTCAGCCTCGCATTCCCGAGTTCACAGCAACGGAGGTTCTTTGTTTATTGATCTTCCTGGAGATCTCCCGCAAGAACTTCACGACAAGTTGTTGCCACCGGAAAAGGGATCTTGCCAACCTGTCGTCAGTACCACCACGGCTCCTGAGTGCTACCTCGATGAAAAAAGCTCGGGCATTCAGCCGTCTGGAAATGAAATCGGTGACACGGTTAATGACGCAGGAGATGCGCAAAGTACGGACTATACTGAGAGAACTGCAGCGCAGGCATCTGGGTTGTTCCAAGAGGCAATTTCCTACTATGAAAGGAAAGACACCCTCCAAGCGGTCTGGAAATTATTCCGTGTGCGCGAAAGCGTAAGCGTGGCAGTATCTTCTTCGCAGAGCGCACTACGGTCACATTTACTCTCCGCTGTATATCTGGCGACCATCTATCTGGAAAACAATTCGCTGAATGCGGCGCTTGAGATTCTTTCAGAATCCAAGCATGGAATAGCGAGACAAGACATGTCGGACCCAAGTCTCTCAGTTATGTAAGTGATCGAAAGCGCCTATATTAAACAGTCTACTAACAATCTAGTGTTGCTCGCCTCTTCCTAACAGGGGGCAATATCTATGCTGCTCTCGGAGCGAATGACGATGCAATCGAACTGTATCGAAAGGCGGCTGGGGTGGCACAAGAAGACTCCGAGGCAGCCGACTTTGTCGCCATAGCGAAGCTCAAACTATCCAGACTAAAACTCACCAGTAACGTCGAGGAAGCACAGTAAGTCGATCCAACTCTGAGTGAACGTGCTACAATTCCTGACATTTTGGAGCAATCTCGTCAAGGAGAGCATCACACACTTCGAAGTACAAGAGACAACAAGCGGACAAGCACAGTATGCGAGAGCTCTATACTATCGCGCACTCATCTTCGGGGCTGAGGGAAGAGAAAAGCTAAGGAAACGAAGTATGCAGGATGCACGCCGAGCTCTTGAAGATGTGTGTGATGAGCGTGGACTTCCAGTGCCTCCCGATCGGGATTTGGTAAGGGAGGATTTCGAAGGAGTTTTGGGCTTTGGATATGTTTGACACTATCATGAGTTATGGCGCCATAGTAGTTGTAAGAGTAACCATAGGGTGATCAAGTAGATGAGGAGCTGAGTTGTTCATTGTAACTACGTACTCCAACGAGCACCTATATAGTAATGAGAGCAGGGGTAGCACCTATGGACAAGGGTACCTTAGTAGGTAACGTGACAGTAGTAAGAGTTGACTGCGTACTTGGGGTTTCTTACGCTGCAAATATGCTTGTAATGAAGCCCGTGTTTTCTTGAAGCGCTCTTGACATTGGTGGCGACGATTCTCGTTGTCTGAAGCAAACCTGTGAAGTCGACGAGGCATGGTGAGAGAAACCGGTGTGGACTAGGCAGCAGATGTACGAACTTGTCCCGCATTTCACCCTTTTCTTGTAGTTCTAGCGTCAACTTTCCAGACTGTCTACGCGATCTAACAGCTGGCAGTCTGTATTGGGAGACATTCAGTCACCGAGATCGATTTGGATAAACTTTACGAATCGTAGGCGGCATGAAAATGCAGAGTCGCGCTGCGTAATATGCTGACTTCAGCTAGCTACTTGCTTATATTACCCCGCACTCTATGAAGGCTCAACGGACGTCCTCCCATTTCGTTCATCTACTTGTTTCTACCCCATCGTTAGTGCACCATCACAGCGTCTCCAGCTCGAGGAATCGTAATAAGCTCTGGCTCAGTCAAAAAAAAAAAAGGTGGACTCTGCGGGAAACAGCGTGATGGCAAACGTACAGGAAAGCATCGAAACGATTGGCGCGAGGCAACGACAGCGATGTCGTCTACTAGAGCTTCCAGCCGAGCTCCGCATGCAAATCTGGGAATACTCCATCTCGGGCCATCACGTCGCATTCTATGACCAAGAAGGACGGTTGGCGTATGGGGTTATGGATGATGTGCATATGAGCACACCAGGGATATTACTCCCGGATTCGTTGGACAACATGGACAACGATGCGTTCATAGACATCGACAAGCACACCTCCGAAGTTCATAGATCCGCACTTAGCGGGAAAAATACGTGTTTTAGTCAGCGCCTCCTTCCGCGTAAAGTGCAGCTTACGGCGTTGCTGAAGACTTGTCACTTGATGTGCGTATACATCCTTGATAACCCTGTAGTATATACATCTACGCAACGCAGCTCATATGCAATCTAGATACTCCGAGGCAATCGAACTTCTCTACACAGCAAACGTCTTCGTCTTTCTGCAAAACACCTCTTTACAGGCCTTCCACGCCGCCACTGCGACACAGCATCTCAATGGCATCCGCTCCGTCCACATGCACTGGCAAGTTCCTGAATTAACACAGCGGGTCCCAAACCTCTCAGCACCCGGCCAAAGTGAAGCCTGCCGCAGAGACAGCGCCGCCATAATCGCCGCAATGCCACATTTACGCCAGCTCTCTGTCTTCCTACAAGGCAAGCCTAACGTTTACAAGGCGTACCAGCAGCTCCTCGAGGGCATGGCGAGCGGTTTGGCCCACCCCGATTTCTATGTGGCGAGAGTGACACCACTCTCTCCGTATACGGCGTACGAGTCTGGCGCGCCTGAGTGGCTTGAAGAGCTAAGGTCGAAAAGTGGAAGGTATGGTGCTTTAAGAGTGTGTAGATCTTTCTTTAAACGAGGGTGGTTGTGGCATAAGGTAAATGATTTAGGACAAGCGCCGGTGTATCACTTCAGAGTTGGGACGTTGTTTGAGCCGCATCCGAGTTTTGGTGAAGAGGGGACTATTGTTCGTAGTTATGTTGTTGCGACGCGCGACACTCCTTGATGCGTCGGTTTAATTTGGGGCGACATTGTACTGACGACGAGATTGGTGTGCGGAGCGGATGTATCTGGAGGCTGTGCAGTCAGTATGGACGGTCTGCAAACGTTGGATTTACTTCATTGATCAGAAACTGCGTGTCTAGGTTCGCTTTACCACGCGCCAATTGTGTACGTTCTAAATAATGTAAGGCTCCCTGTCGACCGAATTCGGCAAATGTGCCATTGCTCCGCCCAGCGCCGCAGCAGCGTCTGTTTAGGCAACAGCAATGCCACAGCCGCGCATCCTAGCAACAACAACGAAAGACGGAGATTCTTATACATCTGCACCAGCAACAGAACCGCATCCAGCATCTCGAGCTTTCTACCCAGCACTGGGTTTTTCGTCTCTTCCTCCAAGTCTACTCGCGAGCCACGCGCCACGTGCCGCAATGGAGATGGCCAAATTGTCGAACGAAGTTGAAAGCGAAAGCGAACGCAAACGGGCATCAACCAAGCTGACATCGGAGAGCACAGGAAAGATTACATCTTCTTGCATACCAGACCGTACTCAATACTTTCCGAACGCAAAAGGCTTCAAGAAGTGGAGGACATCACGAAAAAGTTCGAGATGTTTTTTGTTAGAATTGCCTTCCGAGTTGCGTATGTGCATCTGGAATTATGCCATTGCTGGACTTCGCATCGCTCTGTACCAGGAACGTGGACCCGATAAAGAGCGTGGACGGCTGACGTACGGAATCGTGGACAAGTCCAGTACCCGCATACCTGGCCGCCTCGTTCCGGTAACATACAATGCATATCATGAAACGATTGAGAAAATCCACGGAATTCCGCAGGTCTACAATCGGCCACCTGTGTTGAAACAGAGGAGGTTGACTGCACTGCTCAAGACTTGTCGCTTGATGTAAGTATTCGCGCAGGCATTGCGAGACTCCCGCTAATGGTAGCAGATACTCCGAGACGCTCAGTCTTCTGTACTCTGGGAACGTCTTCGTGACCCTCCAGAACAGCACCCTGGGCGATTTCCGAGCTTCGATCCCGTCCGAAAACTTCGCCCAGATACGCTCTCTACATATCCACTGGGAATATGTACCACCGGGACCGTACCACTATCTGATGGAGCTTTGCTTCATATCCCTCGGCACCATGCCCGACATCATCCTTACCATGCCGCGACTACAACAATTATCAATCTTCCTCCAAGGACCTGTGTCAATCAGATCTGATTTTCGATTCCTGCTGGACAGGCTAATCGACAAGACTGCGGAGGCGGAAATTCCTTTCTTCATGATCAGGGTTCCATGGCAGATGATCACGTCGTGGGACGATTGGGATGATATAGACCTTCTCCTACGTCAGTTGGACGGAGATCGCCACGTCCGATTGTGCAGAGCACCGTTGGAAGACGGTGAATCATTTTCGACTGTGTATGATGAAGATTGTAGCGGCGACAAACGTTGGAGAGTGGGTTCCTGGTTCGAACCAGATGGTAAGATCGATGCTGGGTTCATTACTACCGATTATGCGTTATTTGTACCAGCAAATCTTACACATGTCATTAAAAGCAAGGTTAGGACGGTGCCTTACAACCTTTACCGGAAGATACGTGATTGGGTATGATGGAAGACATTCTTGGCCTTATTTGTATCGTAAAGGCGGAACACCGGGAGGGTTTAGTGTTAGACTGTAGGTGGTAGTACTTCTTTACATCATATGTTACCAACCCCATAACGACTCAAGCATAGCTATCAATAGAGGTGCTTCCTGAACCTGATCCGGGTCTGTTCAGGCAATGACGGGTCATGCATGGAGTGGATTGTGTTGAACAACGTGCGTAATCTGGAGACTGAGGGCGTATGTATGATCGCGGCTGCTCTTGCAAGGAAAATAACGTACAGTTACTCTTCCAATGTACAACGAGGTCTAGGCTGCTTTGATACATGAACTGATACGCCGCAACTAATGTGTTCTGGCACTCAATAGTCTGCAAACAATGTTATTCGTCCCGCCGGAAAAAATTGCCTTTTCTGTCAGTCGCAAAGTAACGGATCGAGCGGGGTTCTTCAGCCAGTGTGACGTCACTTTCAAGCTTGAGATGTCGCATGATAATAGTGATAACACATGCTACGGTCAAGTCTGTCCGGGTGAGACAGAGCGCGGCTATATTTAACAATCGAGTCTTCCGCCACAGTGTATCTTCGTCGCAACCCACATCTTCCAACGACCAATCACGAACTTCACCATCATGACTTCCTCACAAGACGACGCGTTCCTCCCCCGTGTCTTCGCAGCCAAAAACCCCGAAGAATCACGCGCGCTCTACGACCAATGGGCCGCCAGCTATGATTCCGACATGGAGGCCCACGACTTCACTGGGCCCCGTCTTATCGCAGAAGCCGTATCCAAGCACGTCCCTGACATTGCCCATTCAGAAGCCAAGATCCTCGACGCCGGCTGCGGAAGCGGCGCCGTTGGTATCGCCCTGAACAAACTCTTCTCGTACAAAACGATTGACGGACTAGATATCAGTCAAGGCATGCTCGATGTTGCCCGGAAGACTGGGGTGTATCGCGATCTCGAAATTGCGGATTTGACGAAGAGGTTGAACAGGGACGATGGGGCGTACGATGCGGTCGTTTGCTGCGGCATGTTCACGCATGGGCATTTGGGGCCTGGGCCGTTGGATGAGCTTGTGAGGGTTGTGAAGGGGGGTGGGGTTATTGCTGCCACTGTGTTGGACACGTTCTGGGAGGAGGGCGGTTTTGAGGTTGTGGTAGAGAGGTTGAGGAAAGAGGGGAAGGTGGAGGTGCTGGGGAAGGAAAGTGTGCCTTATCGGAAAGATGCTGGGGGTGGAAGGATGCTTGTATTGAGAAAACAGTAGGCATGAGTGGTCTGATCTTTAGTTGTAGAAGGACTCGAAGAGTTGGGTATATTGATGTACAGATTTGAGTTGAGACGTTAGCTTAGCAGTGTTATAACTCCTGTCGTTGTGTCTTCTCGCCCCCCACATTTTCGGGAAATTGCAGCGCATACAGAGCTCTTGGCTTTCCCGCCGCGTCGCAGCTCGCAAACTTCCATCGACCCCAATAGTATGCACCAGCTACGTTGACCAGTCCCCATTTAACAGGTGCGGGCATGGGCGGCCACGACGCCCATGAACTATTCTCATACGTTGTATCCAAGTTCAACAAGAAGAAGGGCACCACGTCCGTATATCCAGCCTTTGTGACCGTCTTCTTACCCCACGCTCTTAATATCGCAGCCGCTTTTACGGCATTTTCGCTCGAGGGCTTCGGCGCAGTAGGGAGGTCAGCGAAGGACGCGATCGTGGCGATCTCGTTGTGGAAGTGTGCGACGAAGGGGCCTTGAAAGGAGTCCATTATGCGGCGGAGTTCGTGACCATTGAAGTCGTAGGGTTCGGCGAGTTGGGCGAGGTAGGCGTTGAAGTCGACCAGGCCGCTGAGGAAGGATTCTACGTGCTTTCGTAAGACGTCGTTATGAAGAGAAAGGTCACATTATACGTACCATGTTCCTTGTGCGTGTCATCCCATATGCCTTTCGTTCCCACGACCTCTTCCATCTTCGGAAACAGC
>Ga0247803_1000925_pt1 | contig 15452 bp, 8 predicted proteins | sample UWRJL014104B1_FD_180928 | JGI IMG/M metagenome (GOLD analysis project Ga0247803, IMG submission 180928) | Plant litter microbial communities from Arlington Agricultural Research Station in Wisconsin, United States - UWRJ-L014-104B-1 | ecosystem: Environmental > Terrestrial > Plant litter >...
TTGTTAGCGTTATCCGGCTTTATCAGTAGGTCGTTCATTGTTGTAATCCATTACATTTGCACAATAATAGTGTGGTATTAATGAAGTACAAAATGTAAATATGTTTATAATGTATGCAAACGTTTGAAAAAATTTATAATATTAAATTGCCAAAATCCTACTAATGAATTCATCTCGTCCGGTTACTATAAAAGACATTGCAAAACGGTTCCGCTGCTCGCCATCTACTGTCTCCCGGGCACTCAACGACCATCCCGCGATCAATGAGGATACCCGTAAAAACATACAGGAATATGCGAAAGAAGTCGGGTATCAGCGAAATGAGGTATCATTGAGTCTGCTTAACAAGAAGACTGCAACTTTGGGCGTGGTAGTGCCGACGATCAGCAATTACTATGAAACTGCGGTGATTGAAGGTTTGCATAACATACTTCAACCCATGGGTTACACGCTCAATATTTGTGTGACCAACGAAAGCTATCTTCTGGAAAAGGAATATTTATCCAAGTTGCTGTCTAACAGGGTAGAAGGAGTTTTTTTGTCGGTGTCACAGGAAACGTACGACTCAGGATATTACGAACATCTGGAACAGGTCATTCAACGTAAAACACCTTTGATTTTCATTGATCGTGAATATGAAGATTTTGAAACGAGCCGCGCTACGGTGGACGATTATCACGGTGCATTTGCGGCTGTGGAGCATTTGATTACGTTGGGATACAGACAAATCGCACATCTGAAGGGGCCAAACGGATTAACCGTGTCCGAACAAAGGTTAAAAGGTTATGTGGATTGTCTGAAAAAATACAATATGGATGTCTCTGATGAATTGATTATCAATACCAATTTCAGTTTTGAAAGCGCCATTTTACCAACAAAACGCCTTCTGGAAATGGACTTACCACCGGATGCTATTTTTGGTGTAAATGATCAGGTTGCAATTGGTGCAATGCGTGTAGTAAAAGACAAAGGATTAAAAATCCCGCAGGAAATCGGCCTGGTCGGTTTTGATAATTCTCCTATTTCTGCGTACACATATCCATCGTTGACAACGGTAAACCGTCCGGGGCGCAAGATTGGAATGGAGGCATCCAGGTTGTTTTTAAGGCAGTTAAACGGATCAGAAGATTTTTCACATGAAAGCATTGTACTGCCTTCTGAGCTGATTATCAGAGAGTCATCGCTGCGGATTTGAAAAACTAAGAGACTGAATTGTGAAAAATGAAACGAAACTTCATCAACCAGTGAAAATGAATTGACCTTTTGTTCGAAAAGGCTGCTATACTGAGCGGAGTCGAAGTACGAGCAATAAGTTTAGAATTGTTTATCAAAAACTAATTGAGTAAAATAAAATCCAACATTGCAATGACGGAAGAAATAAATCAACAATGCCCAACCACCTATCTTGCCATTGATGAGGCAACCAAAATATCCGGTTTTACAATGGCTTCCGATGTGCTAACCTGTTCTTTGTTAAGAACTTTGGCTGCTTCAAAACCGGCTGGAAAATTCCTTGAACTGGGAACGGGCACTGGCTTATCAACGGCTTGGATACTTGATGGAATGGATGAAAATTCCAGACTGGTTTCCATAGATAATGAGGCCAAATTCCTGGAAATAGCGGAGCGGTTTTTAGGGAAAGACAGTCGGTTGAGCCTTGTTGAAACAGATGGTGCAGATTGGGTAGAAACCAATAAAAATGAAAAATACGATTATATTTTTGCAGATACCTGGCATGGAAAATATCTTATGCTTGACGAGGTTTTAGCTATGTTGAACAAAGGCGGCTTGTACATTATCGACGACATGCTGCCGCAACCAAACTGGCCCGAAGGTCATGATCAGAAAGCCATTGAACTTGTGAAATATCTGGAAACGAAAGAAGATCTGCTTTTGACAAAACAAGTTTGGGCGACCGGCATTGTTATTGGGGTGAAGAGGTAAGGATTATTAAGAAGAGGTAGGGATTATTAAAAAGAATGCTTTGAAAAGCTTGACATTTGACAAAGGGAGAACGATTGAAATGGCACGATGATCAAACCCAAATGAAAGTTCACTGAGGAATCGAGGTAGCAGTAAATACTCATATTATTTTTTGGCTATACAACCACAGGTTGTGGGAATTATTTCTAGTTTTAGGATATAATTCCCTTTACTCTTAAAATCAGTACATTGGCTAATATTCTTAATTCCCTCAAAACATCTCTTTTTGTTTTTTTTATCCTGATTTTATCAGACATTGAAGCCAAAGCAACGCCATCTGTTGGCATAAAACCTGTTCCTTCGTGGTTGGTCCCGGTTACTCCCGGTGGCAAGATTCCGTCTTCCAAAGATTTTTCGGAAGGATATTATCTCGCCTTTTCAGATATGCAGGTCCATCTGGACAAGAAAGCAACTTACCATCATTATATCAAACAGATTGCATCTGAAAGTGGCATCCAGAACGGGTCGGAAATTTCAGTGGTTTTTGATCCTTCTTACGAACGCATTGACTTTCATAAGATTACCATTTGGCGAAATGGTAAAGCTGTTTCTGAGGTAAAAGCTTCCGATTTTAAAGTTATTCCCCTCGAAACGGATCGGCAACGGTTTTTATACAATGGCTATTTTTCAGTTTCGGTCATTTTGAAAGATGTCAGAAAAGGAGATCGTATTGAGTATTCTTATTCGCTAACTGGTTGGAATCCTGTTTTCCTGGGTAAATATTCCAACATCCTTAGTTTTGGTGTATATGATTTCGTGTCTCACATGCACTATGCGGTGATCACGGACACCGGTAGAACGCTCTACTTTAAAGACTTTAACAAGCCGCCCGGTAAAACAACGAAGAAGGTTAATCGTGTCACCAGTTATGAGTGGGACATGAAAAATATCAAGAATATCCGGTACGAGGATTATGTGCCTGTCTGGTTCAATAACTATCCTTTTATACAAATTTCAGAATTCAAAAATTGGAAAGAAGTTGTGGATTGGGGTGTGAATTTGTATCAGGTTCCGGCCGTATCCGGTTCTGTTAAAAGTAAAGTGGAGGAATGGAAAAGAGCAGCAAAAGGCAGCAAACATGCTTACATGGAGTTTGCTGTACGTTTTGTACAGGATGAAATCCGTTATTTAGGAATTGAAACAGGAGAAAATTCACATCGTCCGCATAGTCCGGACGAGGTTTTCAGACAGCGATATGGCGATTGTAAGGATAAAGCATTTTTGTTGTGCGCACTCCTGAAAGCGAACGATATTGACAGTGATCCATTGCTCGTGGACACGTACAAGAAGTCGCATTTATCCGAATATTTATCATCGCCAATGAATTTTAACCATGTCGTGGTCAGGGCAAGGATCAGGGATGAAGGCCCTGGTTTAAACGATGACAATGCATTCATTTTTATCGATGCCACTTATTCTTTGCAAGGCGGCGCGATATCCAAATTGTTTTTTCCAGCCTATGGACAGGGTTTGCTTTTAAGGAAAGGACAGGATGAGATTATTTCAATTCCACTGCAAAATCCGGGGTATATAACTGTGAAAGAAGAGTTTACACTTCCGTCGCAGGCAGACACTATTTCCAGGGGACTACTAATTGCAAAAACGGTTTATTTTGAAGGAGAAGGTGATAACATTCGTTCACAGTTTCAACAAAATAATATCTCTGAAACCGAGCAGACTTACCTTGATTACTACAGAAACAATTACAAGGAATCGGAGTTTGAAGTTCTGGATTCACTTGAACTTTATGATCAGCGGGAAGCCGGTAATTATTCCTTGATCGAACGATACTCCATTAAAAATATGTGGAAGTATGACAGCACAAGGCAAAATCATTACTTCAGGATTTCAGGTAAAATTCTTTATGATCAGCTGATAAGTCTGCCAAGCAAACCGCGTAAAGAACCGGTGTATTTAAAATTTCCATACCATCTTTCTTATACGATTAAAGTTCATATGCCTGGTTCGTGGAGCGTCCCGGATGGAAAATGGGAAATCAAAAGAGATGCTTATCTAATCAATTTCAGGTCTGAATTCCTGGCACCGCAAAATACCTGGCAGCTTTATTATGAGTATGAAACGCTGAAAGATCATGTAACGGTCGAGGAAAGCAAACAATTCAGGGAGGATATTACAAAGCTTGTGGAGAATCTGGAATATGAACTGAGAAACCCGGGTGACAACGTGACCGGTACCGCAAACTTAAATTTCGGTATGATTGTGTTTTCACTTCTCATGTTGGCAGCAGCAGTAGGATTGTGCCTGAGACTTTATAAACATACACCAGAATATGCCATTGAATCAAATTATGGTATTAATATCGGTGGCTGGCTTGCATTAATAGGGATTGGTTTGGTTACACGGCCGATAGCCATTTTGCATGACTTTTTCGGAGAGTTATCATCCGTCTATTTTACCGAGGCTGGCTGGAACGCATTAAATGGAAAATCTGAGCTTGTTGTGTTAAGCTATCATTTGGTCATCCCAATCGAAATGGCATTTAATATATTTTTATTTTGTGGTTCAATTCTGATGATTGTATTGTTTTTCCAAAAACGCAATTCTTTTCCTTCTTTCTTTTCGATTTTCATTGCTGGCAATTTGCTTTTCCTGATTGCTGATATGTTTGTGTCTCAGTCAATACTGGGAGATCATTCAGGTTCTGGGGATAATGCTGCCGAAGTGGATATTTTTCGACAACTTATTGCCGCAGCAATCTGGATTCCTTATATGTACAAATCGCAACGTGTGAAGGACACCTTTGTGAATTCTTACCAAAGCAAGAAATTAGACAACGTAAATGTGGAAAGTGATTTGGAATGAAGTCTGGAAGAATTAAGATGAAATTTTTCATTTCTAAAATCAGGAATCTTAATAAAAAAATCCGTCAACCTGGTTTAGGCTGACGGATTTTTTTATTGGGTAAATGTTTTTTTACTTTTAATACCCAGCATTCTGCTTCATATACCCGGGAAGGTTAGAAGTGCCGTCGATAGCGGTTTGTGGAATTGGGAAAATCCGTTTCTGTTGACCGGTATTGGCTTTTTCAGTCCAGATACCCTCATATTTTCCAAAACGGATCATGTCTGGTCTGCGCAACATTTTCCATCAGAACTCAAATCTCCCGCAAGTCTAATACATAAAATGAGGCTGCTCTTTAACACAGCCTCATCTGTTGGCCTGATATGTGGTAGTCTAATACCTAGGTATGCCGTTGTTATCTGTAGGCCTAACCATTGTTGCCTTGTCGTCACCCAACCAATAAAATAGATTATAGAAGAATGCAGTCATTGACGAAACCGTTCTCTGGAGCTCCTTGTCTGACTCAGAACAATTTAGGTCCTTAGCCCATCGGCCACGCGTATCAGAATAAAAATAAATATACCAGGCTACATCTACCTCTTTGGTTCCAGGTGCGACAGTCCAACTACCCTCTGTGGCGTGAATATTGTCCAGGATGCGAATTGATACCTCTTTAGGAAGATGGCCATCAAACCAAGTACTGTCGACTAACCCTTTACCATTAATTCTAAATTTGAACATCGCCCACGATGGTTTACAGTCTAGCGTTTCTGCACCTACACCGACGGATAGTCGATCATTTAAACTTCTTCCAGATGCATCCCGAAATCGAAAATTTTGAGGTTTATAGTTGGCTGTATCCGGCTGATGCGATTTGGATTTTGGTGATGGTTCAAAACCGGGCAAGTAAAACAAGCCTATTTTTGCAGCAGCCTTTTCACCTTCCGACTCCTGGGCAAATGTGGTTAATGTTAACGATAGAAGTATAACAAATATAAACGACGAAGCAGGTTTAACCATTAGTTAATTGGTTACGGTCAATGCCAGGATCAGGTAGACAAAAGTATATATCTGTAAATATAAGTAAATTATATATATAAAACATAATATGGCATAAAATGTTAGACTTTCTTATATATAAACGAACATGCCAAAAACAAGAAATCCTGCCAGCAAGATGCTGACAGGATTTTTTATTTCTGCATTAACAGTCAAACTTAATACCCATCATTCTGCTTCAAATAACCTGGAAGGTTGGAAGCACCGTCAATGGCTGTCTGGGGAATTGGGAAAATCCTTTTCTTTGGATCAGCATTGGTTTTTTCTGTCCATGTACCTTCGTATTTTCCAAAACGGATCATATCCGTTCTGCGAAGCATTTCCCAATAAAATTCAAATCCGCGTTCACGGAAAAGAAGATCAAGTGTAATTGAAGTTAATGCAGGAGGAGCCAAAGTTGCGGTACGTGAAGCTCTCACTGTATTCACGTCAACCAATGCGCCTGCTGCATCACCTTTACGCAATTTTGCTTCTGCACGCATCATATAGATATCAGCCAAACGAACGATTACAATATCCGCTTCTCCTTTATTTCTACCCGTATTTGATTGACTGCTGAATTCATATTTTTCAACACGATACCCGGAATTGTAATTGCTGCCGGCCGTTGTAAAGTCAATTTTCTCAGAAAAATCAACCGGCAGATCTGCTCTTGCTCTTGTTACATAGCTCAGTTTTCCAATTTTCAATTTACCATCAGGACATCTTACAAACGCACCATTTACACGAAATGCGCCATATTGCTGGCCACGTAAAATTCCACGGTTGATTTTGTAACTCGCGTCGGTGATGCAGGTATCAGCCTTGTTGGAATAGATCGACATGTTTTCCTGATAAAATCTTGGGTCGCGTTTTGGATCCACAGCGCCGTAAGCCTGCACCCACGATTGGTAAAAATCAGAGGTAATTCCTGGCCCGTCGGTTCCGTTAGCAGCTGGAAATGCAGCCAATGGAAACTGATCGCCTGAAATTGAGAAGTACGCCATACGGTTATGCCCGTTTAGTTCAGGGCGTTGATCTACCGCAAAAATCAGTTCCTCGTTTGTATGGTTGTTATTTCCAAAAATAGAGAAATAATCAGCCGATAATTTTGCCTGGCCGGATGCAATGATTTTGTCGGTGTAAGTAATCACTTTATCCATATCCTCCGCTTTAAATTCAGCAGTACCGTAAATGTTGCGGTAAACAGGTGCATTTAAATACAATCTTGCAAGCAAACCCCAAACCGCAGCCTGATTCAATCTGCCTGGTCCAACCACCGATTTAGGCTGTACAAGTGGTTCAATTGCAAGCAGTTCTTTTTCGATGTATTTCACGGCTTCATCGCCGCGGATAATTGTAGAAGGCGTTCCCGGATCTTCTTTTACAAAAACTACTCCAAACAAATCAAGCGTCATCATGGAATAATAGGCTCTCATTCCACGGGCTTCCGCCAGATAAATCGCTGCATTTGCATTATTCAGGTTTGGCAAAGTCGTGATTGCAGTAATGGATCTTGAAATGGATTGCACCAGGTTATCCCAGGTTGATCTCACGTTGGGGTCCGTACTTGTAGTATTGTGCGCATGCAAAGCAAGATAAATACCATTGTCACCCCAGTCAGTACCACCGCGATACGGAAGAATTGCTTCGTCGGTTGAAATTTCCTGCAATGCAAAGTACGTCGTATGCTGAAAAATGTTCGGTAGCAATGCGTAAACAGGCGCTATAATACCATCAGCAGCTTCATCATCGGTAAGGGTTTTACCCAGCGTTTCGTCCAAAACCTCCTCTTTAAGGTCTGTGCAGGCATTACTCAGGAATAATATGCCAACCAGAGTCAGCACGATATGTAATTTCTTTTTCATTGTTATATAATTATAAACCAATTGTTAAACCAAAAATGACAGTCCGGGCTTTCGGATAGCTCATGTAGTCGATCCCATAAGATGAGACGCCGCCGATGTTTCTGTCGTTATTTACCTCAGGATCGTATCCGTCGTATTTTGTGATTACGAACAAATTCTGACCGGTTACTGAAAGACGTACTGTTTGCACCCATTGATTAATTCCTAAAGCCGTTGTGTTCAGGTTATAACCCAATGCAAGGTTGTTTAGTCTGAAATAGGCGCCGCTTTTCAGATAACGTGTCGAAACCGGTGCAGAATTATTTGTTGATTCCTTCGCATCAGCAAAAGCATCTTTGGTAACGTTTAATCCTTTTGACAATCTCAGTTTATAGAAACTTGAATTGGCCGTGTTGTCATAAAGTTTATTTCCTGCAACCCCATTGAAGTTTGCGGTCAGGTCAAATCCTTTGTAGGCAATATTTCCATTTACGCTGAACATTCTGGTCGGCAAGGCTGTTCCTGCTGAAATCCTGTCTTTATCAGTAATGATGCCGTCGCCGTCAACATCTCTGAATGAACTGATCCCTTTATCATCAAATCCGGTGAATTCTTTCAGGAAAAAAGTACCGATAGGCTGTCCGCTGATGTAACCATTCACCGTTGCAGAAGTAAGGCCTGAACCCTGCGCTGAACCGGACGGAATTACCGAGTAAGGAGAATTTGTCACTTTGTTATTGATAAAAGTAACATTACCGCCGATGTCGTATCTCAAACCATTGTTAAGAGTCCTACGGAAATTCAATTCAAATTCCACACCCTGGTTGATGATTTTCATGTCCTGAACATTGGTCCAGAAAGTACCGGCTGGCTGAACAGGATCGGATGGAATAACCTCCAAAAGGATGTCGCGGGATACTTTATTGAAATAATCAACGGTTCCGCTCAAAGCTCCTTTAAACAAAGCAAAGTCAAGTCCGGCATCTGTTTGTGAAGAAACTTCCCACTGGATATTCGGGTTGGCAAGGCGTGAATAAGTTGTTCCTGCAGGGTAAGTCGAGGTGTTGTAGATCGGATAGGTGGTTGTTCCCGAAACCGATGATGAGAATAACGCCTGAGTGATTTTCGAAGGGATTTCCTGGTTTCCGGTACGTCCCCATCCTGCACGAAGTTTCAAGTCGCTGAACGGAGAGGATTTTAGGAAGTTCTCTTCTGAAATTCTCCATCCTGCCGAGAACGATGGAAATACACCGTATTTATTGTTACTACCAAATTTGGAAGAACCATCCACACGAACTGTTGCGGTCATCAGATATTTATCATTGTACTGATAATTGATCCTCGAAAAGAAGGATTGAAGTTCGTTACGAGTTGCACTCCCCGTTGGTTTGTTGTTGATCAAAGTCAAATCCTGACCTAAACCCGGGTTGTAAATAGGTTCAAGATCCGAAATCGGGAATTTGTTGATGCTGGACGACCTCGTTTGCAGGAAAAACTTCTGGTAAGAATGACCAACCAGTGCAGAGATATTGTGTTTGTTTTTATCAACAGTATAAGTCAGGTAATTCTCGATCAGCCTGTTGCTGTTGTTCTTGGTGATGGTTTCCAGGCGTCCGTCCTGTTGCGGCTGCAAGTTTCCAAGCGACTGCAAATCCTGTGTTGAAGTAGAATTGTCAATACCAAAGTTCAGTTTGTAAACCAACCCTTTGATGATCGTTACGGACGGGGAAATGCTTCCCAGGACACGATTTGTAGTGGTTATATCCTTTTCCAGTCTCAAAGTGATCAACGGGTTTGTCACGTCCTGGTAACCAATCGGATTTCCGTTTGCATCAACAGTAGGATAAGTCGGGTTGGCCGCAAGTGCGCTGCCGACAATCCCTGCAATTGGAGGGCGTTCATTTCTGATGTTCGATGCGTTCAAGTTTACATCCACACTTACGCGGTCGTCCAGCAGCTTTTGACTGATATTAATACGTCCTGTGTATCTGTTCAGCTGATTGTTTTTCAAAATCCCCTCCTGCTTCTGCGCACCAAAAGAACCGAAATAGCTCAGTTTGTCAGTTCCGCCACCCAAAGAAAGATTGTGGTTTTGGGTCTGCGCCGTACGTGAAATTTCTTTTTGCCAGTCTGTGTTTGCACCTTTGTCCACAAGGGCATTACCCAATTTGGGAACTTCGGCACGGAATTCATCCGCTGTCAGAACGTCAAGTGGATTGGCCATTTTTGAAATACCCAGGCTTCCCGAATAAGTAACCATAGAACGTCCTGATTTTCCTCTTTTGGTTGTGATCAGGATTACACCGTTTGCGCCTCTTGAACCATAAATCGCTGTTGCTGAGGCGTCTTTCAATACGTCAATGGATTCGATATCCTGAGGATTCAGGAAACTCATCGGGTTGGTGGCTCCGCCGGTGCTTGAATTATCCAGAGCCATTCCGTCCACCACATATAACGGAGTTGCACCTGATCGCACGCTGCCCGGCCCGCGAACGGATATTCCTATTGATCCGCCTGGCTCTCCGGTTGCAGAAGTAACGTTTACACCAGCCACTTTTCCCTGAAACAATTGTTCAGGAGAATTGATGATACCTGCGTTGAAGTCAGAGCTTTTCAAAGATTTAACTGATCCCGTAATGTCCTTTTTTGTTGTACTTCCATAACCTACAACAACCACTTCCCCCAGATTGGAAGCCGATTCTTTCAGGTTAACTACCAGCGATTTGCTGTTGGCTTCTGTCAATAAAAAGTCAGTAACGGATTGTTTTTCAAAACCAATGTAGCTGAACTGTAAGTTGTAGATCGTTCCGGTATTCAGTTTGGTGAATGAGAATGCTCCACTTTCATTGGTGGTGGTTCCCTGTTTATTATTGCCGTTTACGTCGCTGATCAAGACAGTTACGCCTGGTAAACCCTCGGTGGTTCCGTCGGTAACAACCTTGCCGGTCAAAGTAATTTCCTGGATCACTTGTTGAAAATTATTTCCTGAGGGATTTTCCAGGGTCGTCACACTACCGAAAGCAGTTACGTACAGTCCGCACAGGGCGGTAAACTGTAACAAGCCGCTTCGTAGCATTCGCTTCTTAACAGATAGAGTCAAAGTTTTTTTCATAGAATCAATTTATTTAATTTAAGAATGGGTTGAAACGGTCATCTGCCGGTTTCTATGTGTCAGAAAACTGAAAAGTTGACACAAGTTAGTAATTGTATTATTGATATAAATAATGTGAGATAGCGAATAGTGAATGCAAACGTTTGTAATTTTTTTTAAGTGGATAATTTATTTTAAAGGGGAATGAAATGGCTGAATTTTATGCTCATGTTATAGAAATTGTGTTGATGGTCAAGTCATAATACTACGATTTGAACGTTGTCAGCCATGAATTTCTAAGACATTCCTCTCTTTGGTGCATCTAAGGGAGTGCGAAATAAGCGGGTTATTATTGCCTATGGGCAAAGTCAGTATTAAGCTTTTGTTAACTTATTGTTTTGGCCGGGTAGAAATGGGAGAAGTCATGCATGATAAATGTTTTATCATATCTCTGACCGCAGATGAGCAATAGTCTTAAGCCGGAAGGTTTATATGAAATCACCCAATGCTTTCTAGAATGGCATTGGGTGTCATGTGAAGTAAAAACGAATAACGATGAGGACAATGGTAAGAACCGGATTTACTCATCCTTTAAACATCCTGACGTAAAATTTCCAAAGGAGGGCGGGATAAAATGCCCCTGCTGTTAATGAGACCGATTATGACGGTTAATGACGAAACGAAAAGAAACACGATAATCACGGGCAGAATTTCGGGCTTAAACTCCGCTTCGAAGCTGAATTTGGCCAGTGACCAGCTGCCGGCGACGGATAATAAAATACCCGTAAATGCCGCCAAAGAACCCAGAAAGAAATATTCCAATGCAGTTATTGCGAATATCTGTTTCCGGCTCGCGCCTAATGTCCTTAGCAAAACGCTTTCCTGCAAACGCTGATATTTGCTGATCAGCACAGAGGAGATTAATACAATGAGCCCGGTGAGAATACTGAAACCGGCCATGAATTGAATGACAAAGCCAATTTTATTGAAAATATCATCCAGAACACGAAGAATGAGCGCAAGATCAATGATTGAAATATTGGGAAACTGCCGGACGACGGCTTGCTGAAACCTGGCCGATACTTCCGGATTGGGAACGTGTGTGAGCATCACATGGAACTGTGGCGCTTCTTCCAGAACGCCGGTCGGAAAGACAACCAGAAAATTCGTTTGAACCTCTCCCCAGTTTACTTCGCGCAGACTGGAAACTACGGTTGACATCATCGTGCCCTGCACATTGAATACCATGGTATCACCCAAAATTATTTTACTTCTGTCGGCAAAACCTTGCTCAACGGAAATTGGGATCGGTCCTCCGTTGTTTCTGTAAGTGCCAACCCATTTGCCTTTGGTAATTTTTTCAGAGGAAGTTGTGGAATCACGGAAAGTGACACGATATTCCCTCCCGAATATTCTGCCCGATTTATCCTGAGCCGTGTCTTTTTGAAAATCAGCAGCCGTCCGTCCGTTCACTTCTTCCAAACGCATATTTACGATTGAAACACTTTGGTTCACCGGCACATTTTGTGCTTTCGCCAATGCAAGAACAGATGCCTTCTGGCTGGACTGTATGTCGAACAATACAATATTGGGCTGGTTTCCACTGGTAGATAAGTTTACACGGGTCATCAAAATGGTCTGAACGAAAAAGAGCGTACATATCAACGAGGTACCTAATCCGATCGAGACAATCAGGATTGCGGTTTGGTTATTGGGTCGATACAAATTTGCCAGCCCCTGACGCCACAGATAACTCCAGGAAGTCGGGAAAAACCGCCGCACCAGCCACATCAGTAATGAAGCCATTGCAAACAAAACCAGAAATGAAGCAAGGATACCCGCAGTAAAAACAAGCGCCTCGATCCAGGTGCGCATTTGCAAAAATGAAAAGCCAAAGATGAAAAGGATGATCAGTGCATACAAAAGCCAGGTCACCGGATCCTTATCCAGTTTAACGGGATCCGAAGAAACACGCAGGACATTCAGTGGAGATACTTTTCGGATCGACATCAAAGGAGGCAATGCAAATAAAATCGAAATCAGAATGCCGATGGCTAAACCCTGACCGATTGCCAGCCAGGAAATATCGGTCGTCAGTTCAAAAGGAAGAAAATCTTTGATCACAATCGGTAAGAACTGCTGGATGGTGGTACCAAGAATGGCACCCAAGACAGAGCCAATCATGCCAATTCCAACAATTTGTATCAGGTAAATCAAAAAGGCCTGCGTCGCTTTTACTCCAAGACATCTGAGTATTGCAATGGAATTCAGCTTTTCTTTGATGTAAATGTGAATGGCGCTTGCCACACCGATACAGCCCAGAAGCAAAGCCACAAATCCTACCAATGCCAGGAATCTGGTCAGATCACGAAATGATTTTCCGGTGTCTTCTTTTTGGCTTTGTACGGTTCTGTAATCAAGGTCTGCGGCTTCAAATCTGGGTTCAAGTTTTTTTACCAAAGTCTGCATATCCGTTTTCGGAGCGTACTTTATATAATAGCGGTAAGCAACCCGGCTGCCTTTTTGCATCAAACCGGTTTGAGCCAGATATTTCATCGGAATATAAACAGACGGGGCGACTGAGCTCGTCAAACCGGTTTGCCCTGGTGCTTTTTGTAAAATACCTCCAATCGCGAAGGTAACTTCTCCGATTTTAATCGAATCGCCGACTTGTGCCTGATACTGGAGCATCAATGTCTGGTCCACAAGTGCTTCTTTTTTGCTCCTGAAAGTTGTTCCCGCATTTACAGGAATTGTCTCCAATGACCCGTAATATGGGAAATTTCCTTGTAATGCTTTTACCTGTGCCAGGCGGTTTCCACCTCCTTTTGGAAAAAGTATCATGGAGGCAAAGCTGCGTTCTTCTGATCTTTCAATGCCCAACGAGTCAACCATGACTTTTACCTTTCCCTCAACTGCCTTATTGCCTGACAAAGCTAAATCTGCACCGATCAGAGTCGCGGCCTGACTGTCAATATTTTGACGGAGATTATCCCCCAGGGAATAAATGGCCACCAAAGCGGCGATTCCCAGTACAATGGAAGAAACGAAAAGCAATAAACGTGACCTGTTTTTGCGACTATCCCGCCAGGCCATTTGAAATAACCAGGGGAAATTAAGACCTTCTTTATTCATTTTTTAAGAGCGGTTAGCTGATAAACATTAGCTATACGTCTGGTTATCAGGTGGTATTTCGGAAGTAATTGCTTATCGGGATTTGAAAAAGCTAAGCGATATCAACAGTTTTTCCCGGAACATCAGAAATAATTTTTCCTCCTTTTATTCTGATTATCCTTTGTGTTTTTGCGGCAAGATCCAGGTCGTGGGTTACCACCACCAGGGTTGTTCCGGCTTCTTTATTAAGATCGAAAAGAAGTTTTACAACTTTTTCACTCGTTTCTGCGTCCAGGTTACCGGTTGGTTCATCGGCAAAAAGAATGCGTGGCTGATTGGAAAAGGCTCTTGCCAATGAAACACGCTGCTGCTCCCCGCCACTGAGCTGGGTAGGGTAGTGGTGGCTGCGATCGGCCAGTCCGACTTTATCCAGCAGGTCCAGTGCCCTTGGTTTGATATTTTTTTCTCCTCTTAATTCCAAAGGAACCATTACATTTTCCAGCGCGGTGAGTGTCGGCATCAGCTGGAAATTCTGAAATATAAAACCGATGTATTTGTTTCTGACCGCTGCGAGCTGGTCTTCATTCAGCCCGTTTAGTTTGGTTCCGTGCAGTTCTACCAAACCTGAACTGGCGCGATCCAGTCCTGCACATAAACCCAGCAGCGTAGTTTTTCCGCTTCCCGATGGACCCACGATGGATAAGGTTGATCCTGCTTTTACAGAAAAATTAATTTCATCCAATACAGTGAGGGCCCTGTCTCCACTTTTATATATTTTACCTACTTTTTCCAGGTTAAGTATGTTATCCATTAATTGATTGTCATTTAAGTAGTGCTAAGATCTGGCAACTTCTTTTGAGTTGATTTGGTTCTTTAAAAAAGTGGATCCACGTGAATAATAGTTTGAACGGTGTTTAAGAGTAAATAAACGGCAATGCCTTGAAGATACTGCCAATCAAGCATTACATTTAAGCTTCCATTTATATTTTAGTGAAATTTTTATGCCCGGTTTTTCAATACAATTGATTTTTATGAATAAAGTAAGCTTCTGGATACTAATTTCGATTTTTTTACTGGGATTATTTTCATGCAATTCTGATAAAAACGGGAGAGAAGCAACCGGGAAAGACACGGTACAAACTACTGCGAAAGTCTCGGCAGCAAAGAAAAAAACGATTGTTTTCTTTGGCAATAGTCTTACAGCGGGATTTGGTCTGGACGATCCTTCCCAGGCGTTTTCAGGATTAATACAAAAAAGAATCGACTCACTTGGTTTGCAATATAAGGTGATCAATGCAGGCGTTAGTGGTGAGACTACATCTGGCGGAAACAGCAGGATCGACTGGCTTTTAAAACAACCATTGGATGTGTTTGTGCTTGAATTGGGCGGTAATGATGGTTTAAGAGGAATTCCTGTATCGGAAACAAAGAAAAATTTACAGGCAATATTGGACAAAGTGAAAGCCAGATATCCCGATGCAAAGCTGGTTTTGGCAGGGATGCAGATTCCTCCGAATATGGGTCAGAAATATGCTACGGACTTCAAAAAAGTTTACAAGGAAATAGCCGACTCAAAC
>Ga0247803_1000928_pt1 | contig 15424 bp, 13 predicted proteins | sample UWRJL014104B1_FD_180928 | JGI IMG/M metagenome (GOLD analysis project Ga0247803, IMG submission 180928) | Plant litter microbial communities from Arlington Agricultural Research Station in Wisconsin, United States - UWRJ-L014-104B-1 | ecosystem: Environmental > Terrestrial > Plant litter >...
TGAGATACGTATGATTTATAAGTAACCGGAGACATGGCCAGCCTTACCAGTATGGTAAACACGATTATACAGATGCCAAAAGGTAAAAACCCGCTAAGGAAACCAAATACCGGTATAAATATCCAGCGGTTTATCCATCCGAATATCCCCCAGCCCAGCGGCACTATCTCATCAAGGTTTTTGTCATACCCGTTCAGTATCTTGTAGTCAGACGGGCCGTAATACCAGTTCATGTTATAACTTAGTTCGCCGCCCTTAAACTCAAGTGGTAATTTTGCTGTAAACTTTTTAGTATAAATACTGTCGGTCTTTTCGTCTGCAACCAGGTTTTCTGACGTAAGGTCGGCCGTTTTAAAGTGTGTATCGGTTAATAATATCGACGTAAACATGTGCTGTTTAAAGGCTACATAGCTTACATCCTCCGGCTTTTCACTTTCAGATTTGTCAAGGCCAAGCTTATCGCTCTTGCCGTCTTCATATTCATAAGCAAGGTTAGTATAACGGTTTTCAAAGGTTACACTGTTCTCATTCCTGTAGGTTTTCATACTCCACTCTAGGTCCACCGGCTTAGAAGCGTCAACAACTTGCGCCAAACCCTGCGAGCGGATAGAAAAATCCATCATATACTCGTCAGGCTTTAGTACATAACGGTATTCTAAAAACTGGTTTGCACCGGCCTTAAGCCTCATGGTAAGTACCTCGTTCTGGCCTTCTTTAGTAAATACCGGCTCAAAATACATGTCCCTGGTATTAAGCAGGCGGTTATCGGCTGTTTTTAACTGGAGGTTTAGTGCAGCGTTACCTTTGTTAATAAGCTCTACCCTTTTACCTGAGCCTTTTTTAAACTGCTCAAAATTGTTGAGTGTAAGCTCTTGTATGTACCCACCCTTGTTTGCTACCTTAATGGTAAGCAGCGCGTTTTTAATTTCTGTAACATTACTTTTTGCGGAAGAAAGTGTAGCGCTATAGGCAAAAGCACCCAGTGTACCTTTAAGCTTTGCCGCCTTTACCGAATCGTTTACCGTGGTATCGGCAACAACAGCAGCGGCCGTGGCCTCTTCAGGTATATGCGTTTTTTTAGCTTTATCTATTTGTTCCTGCTTTTCTTTTTCAAGCGCCTCTTTTTCATTTTTGGCGGTATTGTTATATATCATATATAACAACAAAAGCGTGATAAGGCCGAAACCGATAATTGTTTTAACGTCTAACTTTTTTTCTTCCATTATGTTTTTAGTTCTGCACTATTAGTAAGCACCAGGCTACTTTTGTTACACGTGCTATTTGTTCTTTTTTTGTACCGCCGCCTTTACAAAACTTACAAAAAGCGGGTGTGGATTTGCCACGGTACTCTTATATTCAGGGTGGTACTGCACGCCAATAAAAAACGGGTGTGTATCCAGCTCTATTACTTCTACAAGGCCGGTATCGGGGTTAACGCCCGATGGCTTAAGGCCGGCCTTTTGCAACTCGCCCAGGTAAGCGCCGTTAAACTCATAGCGGTGGCGGTGGCGCTCGCTTATTTCGCTTTGGCCGCCGTAAATGCTGCTTGCCAGTGTTCCGGCATCCAACTGACATTTCCAGGCACCCAGGCGCATGGTGCCACCCATATCGGTAACATTTTTTTGCTCTTCCATAATGTTGATAACCGGGTATGGGGTGTGCTCGTTCATCTCTGTAGAGTTGGCTTCCTTCCAGCCCAGCACATTACGCGCATATTCTATAACGGCCATCTGCATGCCCAGGCAGATGCCCAGGAACGGCACATTGTTTTCGCGGGCGTAGCGCACTGTTTCTATCTTGCCCTCTATACCCCTGCCGCCAAAGCCCGGCGCTACAAGTATACCGTCAAGGCCCGAAAGTTTATCAGCAGCGTTGTCTTTATCTATGTATTCGGAATGAACACTTATAACATTTACCTTGGTTTCGTTTGCCGAACCTGCGTGTATAAAGGCCTCCAGTATCGATTTATATGAATCCTGAAGCTCTATATATTTACCTACAAGGCCTATATTGACCGTGTGCTTAGGGTTTTTAAGCCGGTACAGGAACTCGTTCCACTGGCTAAGGTCCGGCGTGTTTTTCTCCGGGAGGTCAAGTTTTTTAAGCGCTACCCTGTCCAGCCCTTCCTCAAGCATAAGGTTAGGCACATCATATATGGTAGAAGCGTCTATAGACTGTATAACCGCCTCTCGCTTTACGTTACAAAACTGTGCAAGCTTTTGGCGAAGGTCAGATGATAGCTCGTGTTCAGTGCGGCATACCAGTATATCGGCTTTAATACCACTCTCCATCAATGTTTTAACCGAATGCTGCGTTGGCTTCGTTTTAAGTTCACCCGCCGCAGCAAGGTAAGGCACGAGTGTAAGGTGTATCACAATGCCGTTATTTTCGCCCAGGTCGTATATTAGCTGCCTAACGGACTCAATATACGGCAGTGACTCAATGTCGCCCACGGTGCCGCCTATTTCGGTAATAACAATATCATAATCGCCGGTATTGCCCAGGAGCTGCATGCGCTCCTTAATTTCATTTGTAATGTGGGGAACCACCTGAACGGTTTTACCTAAAAACTCGCCGCGGCGCTCTTTTTCGATAACCGAAAGGTATACCCTGCCGGTGGTTACATTATTAGCCTGTGATGTAGTTACGTTTAAGAAACGCTCATAGTGCCCAAGGTCAAGGTCGGTTTCGGCACCGTCATCGGTTACATAGCATTCGCCGTGCTCATAGGGGTTGAGTGTACCCGGGTCTACATTGATATACGGGTCAAATTTCTGTATGGTGGCCCTGTAGCCCCTTGCCTGCAATAATTTTGCTAATGAAGCCGCGATTATCCCTTTACCCAGGGATGAAGTAACGCCTCCTGTAACAAAAATATACTTTGTCTGATTCATTGTTTTTACTCCTGTAGTTGTGTTGTTGTTGCAAAAAAACGTGGCAAAAGTAAGCAAATTTATCGATACTTTAAATTTGAAAATGAACCAATTTGAAAATTTGAAAATTTAAATCCTGATTTGAAAATTTGAAAATGAGGCAATTTGAAAATGAGACAATTGAAAACCAAAATTTACTCTAAATATCAGCCTATACAGTACAATAATGCAATTAAGTTTACCAGCTTTAATCATCAATAACTCACTTAAAATTTTCAAATTATTACATTTTCAAATCTTCAAATTTAGTTCACGGCTTTGGGTATTGCGCCTTGATGTTGCGCACAATGTTTTCCAGGCCATTCAGCTTAAGTTCATAAACAAGCTGCAGCTGTAGGCCCAGCGTACCTGCCGGGAAGCCTTTATTGCTGTACCACACCACATAATACTCAGGCAGGTCTATAAGGTATTTGCCTTCGTATTTACCAAAGGGCATTTTTGTATGGGCTAGCTTGATAAGGAATTGTTTCTGGTCGTCCAAAAGAAAGGTTCAGGTTAAGTTCAAGTGAGAATTACCAGTTAAACGTTATGTCTTTCTCAATATCCGGGTGCAGGCTCAGTGATACGGCGCAATTAAGCGCTGTGCGTTCCAGTATGATACGGTCTTTTTCATTAGCATTACTTATCATATTAAAAACTACCGTAATGCCCGAAATTTTTCGCGGCGATGCCTGCATTGTTTTGGTAACTTCTGCAGTACTACCTTCTAATGCCACGTTCAAATCCCGCGCTTTGATACCCATAAATGAAAGCATACAGCTTGCCAGCGCGTTTGCCACGGTATCGGTAGGCGAAAAAGCCTCGCCTTTGCCATGGTTATCTACGGGAGCGTCTGAGATTATTTCGCTGCCCGATTGTATATGTATGGATGATGTGCGTAAATCGCCCAGGTAGGTTACTTTAGATGTCATACTGTTATTGTGCTTTTATTACGTTAAGTCCTTCGTCAAACTGCATAATATATACGCCGTTGTTGTAATTGCCGCCGCTTTGGGAAAGGTACATAAACTTATTTTCTACCTGCTCGCTCGTTTTTTGCGCAAGTGTAGTTTTAAAATCCTCTTCCTGAAACAGGCGTAGTATGGTGTCAAACGTTATGTCAAACCCCCTTATGGCATAGGCCGTAGGGTTAAACCCATTCTTTTCGCGAAATACTTTTGCAAACAGTTCATGCTGTTCATCATTATCATCACGGGTAATGGAAGGATATAGCAACTTTAGTTTTACAAGCTTATCCAGCGCTACCTCATCATGGTCATACCGATCGTTTTTATCGGGTATTGCCAGCTGTATGGTATAGTCTTTTTGGGCATCAACAAGAACACGTAACGCACCGCTTATATGGGCAAGGCTTTCGGCATCCAGTACTACGTAGTTTGTTTTACCGGCTACAAGCAGGGGCCGTATCGCCTCGGCAGTGCTGCCCGCGTCGATAATACGGAACGCGGTATAATTAGCCTTTATAAAATCGCGCGAAGCGGTTTTCTTTTTATCTATAATTGCTATTACGTTGCCTTCTTTACTACGGATGTAATCAAAAAGGGCCTTGCGCATTATGTCATCCGTCGGGATTGAGTAATACAGGTTTGGCAATGCCCTGCCGGTATCTTTAGCAAGCGGTGAAATTACTGCTGCATTAGGCATTAGCAGGGCCGCGCTTTCGGTATTCGTTTGAAAGAATGGCCCTATCACGGCGTTTACCCCGATAAGTTCGCCTTTAAGGGTAGCTACATCGCTGCTGCGTGGCGAGGTTTCTTTAGCATCGAGTATCTTTACATCAAGCGGCAGGCCAAGAGTTTTGGCAGAATCTATCGCTACAAGTGCACCTGCATAAAAATCGAGCGTAAGGTTGAGCAGCTTATCGGTACGCAGCAGTTTGCCCCTTACTGTATCACTCTCTACCCTGTAGGTATTAAACGGCAGCAGGAGCGCCAGTTTTTTAGGCTTTGTTTTAACCAGTGATGACTGTAGGCTGGACACCTGCCCCGGTATAAAAGTACCGCTGTCTTTAGGCAGCTTTATAACCATACCGTCGCGCAGGCCCACTTTAATTTCAGGGTTAAGCTTTATCAGTTCGGCTTCGGTAAGGCTGCTCCTTTTGCTCAGGCTGTAAATGGTTTCTTTTGGCTGTACGGCATAGTCTATATATAAGTCATTATCTGCCGGGCTAACAGGGTTAACAACACCTGTATTTGCAGGTGCTGCCTGCGGCACTTTGCTTTCTGCTATTACGGCATTTTTTGCCAGCTTAAGCTTAAACCCTAACGGCAGCGAATCTTTAACCTCGGGATTTAGCTCTTCTACAAGCTGTACCGTCATGCCATAAGTTTTTGCAATGCTGTATACTGTTTCACCTGCTTCAACGGTATGGTACATATAAGTAGTTTCTTTACCTGCGGCAATTTGCTTTTCGGCAACAGCAGCCTGCGCCGCTACACCACTCCCTTTTATGGGGATTATAAGTTCATCGCCAGTTTTAAGGCCGTCTTTAACCAGTGCCTCGTTGGCTTTTTCAAGTGCCTCAGGTGTAATATTATACTTTTTTGCTATGCTATACACGGTTTCTTTAGCGGCTACTTTGTGTATAGTATTTACCACTTTAGTAGGCACCTCTTTTACCGGCGTACCCGCTGGCAGGGGCTTTGTGGGCGGGTTTGGTATAAGCAGTGTGCTGCCTAACTGTATGCCGTTTCGTGCATCGGGGTTAAGGCGGTAAATATCATAAGGCGTTATTTGGTACTTTTTGCTGATGCTAACTACGGTCTCGCCTTTTTCAACCTTATGTGTGCGGTGGTCCTGGGCGCTTACAGTAGTTGTAAAAAGAAACAATGCAAAAACAAATGCCAAAATAAATTTCATGTGCGGTGTGTTTATAAATAAATAAGCCGTTACAAAGGTACATTTTGTAACGGCTGTATGCCTGATTTTATCTCTAATTTTACGTTAAAAACAGTTTTTTCTTACTCTTCCCTGGTATCCGCTACTAAATGCCCGGATGTTGCCCTCCTGTCAAACTTTTTGTTAATTTTATCAGCAGGAATATTTATCATCATATTATAACTTATTCCCTGGGTTGCATCGGGATTTAGCTCATAAATATCCTTAGGGGTAATGTGGTATTTTTTTGCAATCATCATAACGGTCTCTCCCATCATTACTTTGTGTGAAACCACACTTACAGTTTCATCTTCATTTTCATTAACAGCATTAGAATCAGTTAATTCAGAATTTTCTTTCAAATCAATATTCTCCTGCGCGGTGGCCGCTACCCCAAAAAACAATGCCGCGACAAATGTTAAAATCATTTTCCTTTTCATATCCTTCCGTCGTTTTTGTTGTGAATTATTTAACGGCAATATACAAAAGAAATTATTTAAATTCTGAATATTTAACTGTTAAAGTTTACATGTTTTGGGTATAAAAATTATAATCGTTAAGCACCGTATCTACAAATGCGGTAGCATTAGCGCTAACCGATTTTATGCCCGTTACCGTTTCTATTTTATACTGTAGTTTCTGCATCATGTTAAAGTCGGCCTGGCGGTAGCTGGCCTCATAGGTTTCCTTTATAATGCGCACATCATTATCTGTAAGTTTTATAACAAGTGGGTACACGGGCTTGTAGCGGGTATCTATTTCGCGGAGAATAGTATGGTTAATACTAATGTCGCGTTTAAGCGATATCACCGCTGTACCGGCGGCAAGGTCGCCCAGGCGGCGGTCGTCTTTATTAACTATCATGGCAATGAGGCCAATTATACCCATGGGCGGGGTAACCTCTACAATCCTGAAAATCCACCGGATGAGATAATCGCCAAACGACGACTGGTAGCCGTCTATCTTTATAACTTTTATCTTCATTACTTTTTTTCCTATGGTTTGCCCGTCTAAAAAAGTTTCGAAGAGCAAAGCATATAAAAGTGCGGGCAATCCCGCGATGCCCATTATGGCGGTTTTTGTCCAGTAGTCCTGCGCATCGAGATATGCATTAAAGCCTGTAATTTCAAACAGTACGGCATAAATAACTATATAATAGGCATATATTACAACCCCATCAATAAGGTACGCAATAACCCGCTCGCCCACCCCGGCGGTATTAAAATTTATATTAACATTTTGTGTGGTTGTTATAGATAGTTGCGACATAATTTTATATTTTTAGCCCTACTATGAGAGAAGTTGCTTTTATAAAACAAAATAAAGAAAAATGGCTGGAATTTGAGCAGGCTATTTTTAGTAAAGCTAAAAAAAACCCTGACGACCTGGCCAGCCTCTATATCCAGCTGGTTAATGACCTGGCCTACGCGCAAAGCTTTTACCCAAAAAGCAAGAGCGTGGTATACCTTAATAACCTTGCAGCCGTAATCTACCAGAAGATATATAAAACAAAGCGCGAGGAAAAAAACAGGCTCATACACTTTTTTAAAACAGAGGTGCCACTTATTGCTTACCAAAACAGGCGCTATATATTATATGCCTTTTTACTGTTTATAATTTTTACGGCGATAGGGGTGTTTTCAGCGGCGAATGACGACTCATTTGTGCGCCTGATACTTGGCGATGCCTATGTAAACGAAACGCTGCAAAATATAAAAGAAGGCAACCCGGTGGCCATTTATAAATCATCCGAAGGCTGGAGCAGCGCCATAGGCATTACCCTGCACAACCTGCAGGTTTCGGCGGTAGAGTTTGCACTGGGGCTGCTGGGGGGCTTTGGCACGGCATGGGCGCTTTTTGAAAACTCCATAATGCTGGGCGCGTTCCAGTATTTTTTTTACAACCAGGATGTATTTTGGGCCAGCGTGCGCGGCATCTGGATACACGGTGCCATGGAGATATTTTCACTGGTAATATGCGCGGCATCGGGCTTTATATTTGGCGCCGGCCTGCTCTTCCCTAAAACCTATTCGCGCATAGAGTCGCTTAAAACAGGGTTTAAAAACGGCATCAAAATATGGATAAGCACCCTTCCCTTCCTGTTTTTTGCCGGCATGCTCGAAGGTTTTGTAACCCGGTACAGTAAAGAAATGCCCATGGTGCTTAATATTTTTATTATATTGTCTACGCTTTCACTAATTTCGTGGTATTATCTTATTTACCCGTTTGTAGTGCATTATAAGATGAAAAAAGCGCTTAACAGCCTTTAATATACCAACCAAGCCTATTTAAAGTGACCAGAATACTTATTTATATATCTTTTTTACTATTACCACTATCAAACTACGCTTGGCAGGATGCAGATGTTGATACTGTTACTGTAGGCGACAGCGTTGTTTCCGATGAGTATAACTCCGAAGAATATGATGACGATAGTTATGAAGAAAAACACACGGCAGCTACCCCTCCGCCGGCACCGGTATATTTAAAAAAATCTTTTAATCCCGATTTTAAAAAGCGTTACACCGACGATGATTTTAATTATAAAGAAGAAAAGGCGGGAGACAGCTGGGGGCAGCAATTTTTGGGATGGATAAGAAAGGTATTAGACGCTATTTTTGGCGGTGAGGGAGAAACCCGTACCCGCAGCAATTCAGGGCGCAGCTTCCCCATTTATGAAATAATGGCCGTGATTGTATTGCTGGCTGTGGTCTATTTTATAGCCCGTGCCATTTTGCAAAAAGAGGGTTACTGGATATTTGGGCGTTCTGCTAAGCGTATTGTAAGCAACGACCTTACGGCAGAAAACCTGCACGAAATGGACTTTGCCACCCTTATAAGCCAAACAAAAGCTAACAGCGACTACCGGCTGGCACTGCGCTACTACTACCTGTGGCTGCTTAAAAAAATGGCTGCGCGTAATGTTATCGACTGGAACTGGGAAAAGACAAACAGCGACTATTATTATGAGATAAAAGATAATGCCTTAAGGGACGACTTTAAATACCTCTCTTATGTATACGACCACAGCTGGTATGGCGAGTTCCCTATTGATGAAAAAAGTTTTGGCAAAGCCGAAGCTGCCTTTCAAAAAACCTTAAACACCATTTAATATGCGCAGAACAATTTATATCGTTTCGGCAGTACTGTTGGTGTTACTGGGATTGATTATCGCCGCAGAGGCATCGGCACCAAAAAAAATAGACTGGACGTTCTCTGCATCCGTAACCGATAAGAGGCCGCTGGGTTTGTATATTTTTGACCACGAAGCAAAACAATTTTTTAAAGGGCAGGACGTGCAGCAATTCAGCACATCGCCTTATGAATATATAGACGGTTTGTATGATTACGACCAAAGCGACTATACCATAAAAGGTACGTACCTGAAAATTACGGCAGAAAACGAGATGGATGATGAGTCGGCACGGTCGCTGCTTAACTATGCCGACTATGGCAATACCGTTTTCCTTTCGATGCCGGAGTTCCCGCAAATTATACTAGATACACTGGGACTAAAGGTAGCCACGCTAAAAAATGAGGATACTCTCCGCCTTAGCCTTGCAGACAATAACAGTAAAAAATATGAGCTTGCCGAAGGCCGGCTGTTTACTTATTTTGATAGCCTTAAAGTAAGTAATGACAGTATTACCATAAAAGGCTACCAAAAAAATAAGAAGAAAATAATGCCTAATTTTATAGAGGCAAAATTTGGCTATGGCCGCATAATACTGCACACCCAGCCCGCCGCATTTACTAATTACTACCTTCTTAAAGATGATCATTATAAGTATACCGAGTCCGTTTTAGCCGGTATACCTAAGGGTGCAGTGTTATGGCAGGTGGGTAATGCTACCTACCAGGACAACAGGTCTAAACTAAGCTATTTCCTTCACCAGCCGGCGTTCAGGGCTTTTTGGTACCTGGGGCTTGTGGCGCTGCTCATATTTATATTTTTTAATGCACGGCGCAGGCAGCGTGTGGTGCCGGTTATTAACCCCGTTACAAACACCACCATAGATTTTGCTAAAACCATTGGCAACCTGTATTTTCAGGAAGGCGAACACCATACTATTATTGATAAAAAGATTATCTACTTTCTGGAACATGTGCGTAATGACTATCTTATCGATACGTTTAACCTTGACGAAAAATTTATAGAACGCCTGCACCTGAAAAGCGGCAAGCCCATAAGCGATATTACCACAGCGGTAGGCCTGATAAAAAAGCACCGTAATAATTTTACCAGTACTGCCGATGATTTGGCAGCCATAAATAAAGCCATAGAAAAACTTAGGTTATGACAGAATTTGAAAACACCAGCCCCGGCCACGAACCGGAAAACACGGAACGCCAACCGTTAGAAAATATAGTGCCTCCAGTGCCGGACACATTGGGAATACCCGAAACACAGGAAGTACCTGTAGCCGTGCCGGAAAGCGACACGCTTAACTTTAGCACCAGGCTCGACCTTAGCGCCCTTCGCAGCGGTATAGAAGCCGTAAAGCACGAAATAGGCTCGGTAATAGTAGGCCAGCACAAAATGGTAGACCAGCTGCTTGTAGCCATACTAAGCGGCGGCCACGTGTTGCTTGAAGGCGTACCCGGTGTGGCAAAAACCATTACCGCAAAGCTATTAAGCAAAGCGCTTTCGCTTGATTTTAGCCGTATACAGTTTACCCCTGACCTGATGCCGAGCGACATACTGGGCACATCGGTATTTGACCTTTCAAAATCAGAATTCAACTTTAAAAAAGGCCCGATATTTTCAAACTTTGTGCTGATAGACGAGGTAAACCGTGCCCCTGCCAAAACACAGGCTGCATTGTTTGAGGTAATGGAAGAGCGCCAGATAACCGTAGAGGGCGAAACGTATATTTTAGACGCGCCGTTCCTGGTAATTGCCACTCAAAACCCTATAGAGCAGGAAGGTACCTACCGCCTGCCCGAAGCCCAGCTGGACCGGTTTTTGTTCAAGATAAACATCAGCTACCCTAAAATTGATGAGGAAATAGCCATACTACAGCGTGAAAACGCGCTTAAGGATAACGATAAGCTGGGCAACATCCGCAAGGTGCTTACACAGCAGGATATTATTAAATTTCAGCATATTGTAAAGCAGATAGTAATAGAGCCGCAGCTCATAGAATACATAGCGAAGATAGTGGTTAACACCCGCGAAAACGCGTTCCTGTACCTGGGCGCTTCTCCCCGGGCATCAATCGCAATATTAAATGCTGCAAAAGGGTATGCAGCGCTAAGGAGCCGTGATTTTGTAACGCCCGATGATATTAAAGACGCCGCCATACCGGTACTGCAGCACCGCGTGGTAGTAGCGCCGGAACGTGAAATGGAGGGCCTTACCAGCGAGCAGATTATCAAGCAGATAGTAGATACCGTAGAAATTCCGCGTTAATGAATTTAAAACGCATATACACTTTTATCAAAGGGATTTACATTAACAATTTCGCCTTTTACCTGTTTATGGGTATACTGGCGCTGTTTTTACTATCCTACCTTTTTCCGGCGTTGTATAAGGCTACCTGGCTTCTTACCTACCTGTTTTTAGGTTTTGTACTGGTAGATTTCCTGTTGGTTTTTTTGAGCAACCACCGCATGGAGGCCAGCCGAAAAACTCCCGAAAAATTTAGCAATGGCGACGAGAACCAGGTTGCCATAACGGTAGAAAACGGCTATGGCTTCCCGGTACACGTAAAAGTTATTGACGAAATGCCGTTTCAGTTCCAGGTGCGCGACTTTAGCCTTATAAAAAACATCCCGGCCGGAAAAGCAATAGCGTTTGGCTACTTTTTGCGCCCGGTAGACCGGGGCGAATACCACTTTGGCAAACTTAATATTTATGTGTCAAGCCCGCTGCGGCTGGTAGCCCGGAGGTTTGCCTTTAGCGAAGGTGCAATGGTACCCACCTACCCTTCTTATCAGCAGCTGCGAAAGTATGAGCTGATGGCCTTTAGCAATAACCTGTTTGAATATGGTATAAAAAAAATACGCCGATTAGGCCACACCATGGAGTTTGAACAGATTAAAGAATATGTATCGGGTGATGACATACGCACCATAAACTGGAAAGCCACGGCCAAGAAAAACCAGCTGATGGTAAACCAGTTTCAGGACGAGCGTTCGCAAAGCGTATACCTGGCCATAGACAAGGGCCGCGTAATGAAAATGCCGTTTAATGGCCTGAGCCTGCTGGATTATGCCGTAAACTCAGCATTGGTACTAAGCAGCGTTATAATTAAAAAACAGGATAAGGCCGGTATGTTTTCTTTCAGTAAAAAGGTAGAGAACTTTATACCTGCCGACAGGCGCCCCATACAGATGCAAAAAATTCAGGAGGGGTTGTATAATGTAAATACCAACTTTTTTGAGAGCGATTACAGCAGGCTCTACGCCGAGATTAAAAAGAACATTACCCAGCGCAGCCTGCTTATTTTGTACACTAATTTTGAAACGCTCGACGGACTTAAGCGCCAGATGAACTATCTTAAAGGGATAGCTAAAAACCATTTACTGGTGGTTGTATTTTTTGAGAATGTAGAACTTGACCACCTGATAAAGAAAAAAGCCGACAACACCCGCGAGATTTATGACCAGGTAATTGCCGAGAAATTTGCTTTTGAAAAGAGGCTCATAGTACAGGAGCTTAAAAAATATGGTATCTATTCGGTACTTACAAAACCGGAAAACCTTACTATAGAGAGCATAAACAAATACCTTGAAATAAAGGCACGGGGAATATTATAAGCGATAAAATGCGGGTTAACTATGAGAAGGCTTACTATTTTAGAAACCGACAGGCTCAATATAGCACTGATGATACTATCGTTAGTGCCCGCATTTTTACTACCGTTTAGTACCTTTTTGTTTGTATACGCCTTTTTGGGCCCGCTGCATTACCTCACCGAAATAAACTGGCTGCACAAAAAAAAGTACTTTACACAAAACAGGTATGAGTACGGTTTTATCTACCTGCTGATAATTATAATAGGGTTTCTTATACTCACTAAATCGCCGTTGCGAACGTTTGTGCCGCTGCTTACCTTTATAGTATTTTTTGGTACGCTGGGCTTTATCACCTTAAAAAACAATAGGCAAAAAATACTGTTCACTATACTGTTTGTAATAGTTGGAGCCTTATTTTACTTCGGGCTCAATAAGTATTTCCGTATCGTATTTTCTACCCTCATGCCCACTATAATACACGTGTTTGTGTTCACGGGCTTATTTATACTTATAGGTGCACTCAAGTCAAACAGTAACACGGGAAAAATATCATTAGGGGTGTTTATTGCCTGCGCCGTTATTACGCTTTTTGCGGGTACTGGGCTTAATATTGAAATTGCAGGCGAGGCCATTCAATATAACTACAGCAGCTTCCGTAAGTTGAGTAAAGTGCTCATGGCGCTGTTTGGCATGTTTGGCGCGCAAAACGGCAGCGTTTTGCCTGCAGCATATGGTTCCTCCCTAAACGAAACCGACCTGTTGGTATATTTCTCAACCACAGGCATTAAAGTAATGCGGTTTATTGCTTTTGCATATACCTATCATTACCTCAACTGGTTCAGCAAAACATCGGTAATACAATGGCATAATACAAAACGTATCAACCTGGTTGCTATAATTGCAATCTGGATAGCCTCTGTAGCACTGTACATATTCGATTATAAAACAGGGCTTAAATGGCTGTTCCTGCTTAGCTTTGGGCACGTATTGCTGGAGTTTCCGCTTAACCACCGCAGCTTTATTGAGGTTAAAGAAAGGCTGCTTTTAAAATTTTTACGGTAAATTTGTCGCACATACATAGCCATGAAACAAATAACCAGCGCACAGAACCCGTTTATAAAACAACTTGTACAGCTTCAGGAAAAAAGCAAGGCACGCAGGCAAAGCGGCACTTTTTTAATTGAAGGCCAGCGCGAGCTGGAGCTTGCCCGCAAAGGCGGCTACGAGATAGAAACGGTGCTGTTTGTGCACGATATGCTCAGCGAACAACAGGTATCGCAGCTGGCCGGAGCCAATGCAGAACGTATAAAAATAAACCGCGAAGTATACCAAAAGCTGGCCTATCGCGACAGTACCGAAGGCGTTATAGGCATTGCCAAAGCAAAAAGCCTGGGTTTAGAGGATCTGCAATTGAAAGAAAACCCGCTGATACTGGTAATGGAGGCACCCGAAAAACCGGGTAACCTGGGTGCCATGCTGCGCACCGCCGATGCAGCAAACCTTGACGCGGTAATTATTGCCAACGCAAAAACCGACCTGTATAACCCTAACATAGTGCGCAACAGCATGGGCTGCCTGTTTACTACCCAGGTGGCAGCAGGAACTACTGATGAAGTTATCGCCTACCTTAAATCAAAAAATATTAATATTTACTGTGCTACCCTTCAAAATTCAGCCCTCTACCATGAGCAGGACTATACACCCGGCACCGCCCTGGTGGTGGGTACCGAAGCCACAGGGTTAACACAGGCCTGGCGCTATGCCGCAACCCAAAACATTATTATACCCATGCAGGGGGCTATAGACTCTATGAACGTATCTGTTGCTGCTGCAATACTTATATTTGAAGCCAAACGCCAGCGCGATTTTAAATAACCATTAACCAACCACCAATTAGCGTATGCAAAATGTAGCCGTTACCCCCCAGTTTAAAAAGAAAGCCTACCGTGCTATTTTATCTATTGTTTTATTTGTAGCAACCTACGTTGCACTCATGGCGCTCGCGGTGGGGCTGGCTATACTTTGCGGCTATGCTGCCATTTACATATTGTCGCTTCATGTAAGCATCATTACCATAATGCTGGCACTGGGCTGCCTGGGCGTGGGGCTGCTTACGCTTTTCTTTCTTATCAAATTTATGTTTACAAGCAATAAAGCCGACCTTTCGGGCTTTACAGAAATTACCCGCGACGAAGAACCCGGCATATTTGCGCTTATAGACAGCGTGGTAGAGAAGGGCGGTACTGATTTTCCTAAAAAAGTATATATCTCGCACGAGGTTAACGCCTCAGTGTTTTACGATTCCGGATTTTGGAGTATGTTCCTGCCCGTGCGTAAAAACCTGCACATCGGCATGGGGCTTATGAATACCGTAACGGTAGATGAGCTTAAAGGGATTATAGCCCACGAATTCGGCCATTTTTCGCAGCGCAGCATGAAGGTGGGAAGCTATGTGTATAACGTTAATTATATTATACACAATATGCTGTACCAAAATGAAGGCTACACTAATGTTGTAAGCAAACTGGCCAATATACACGTGGCAATGTCGCTGCCTATACTAGCAGGCATGCGTATAGTATATGGCATACAGCTTACGCTGCAACAGGTGTATAAAGTAGTAAATATAAGTTACATGGCACTTTCACGCGAGATGGAGTTTCATGCCGATGAAGTGGCCGCACACATTGCCGGGCCGCAAACCCTTATTACGTCGCTGGTGCGTATGGAACTGGCCAATAAATCATTAAATGAAATTTACAGTTTTTACGGCAACAGGGCATCGCAAAACCTGAAGCCGCAAAACATATTCCCCAAGCAGTTTTTTGCCATGTCGGTACTGGCTAAAGAATTTGATTTGCCGTTTAAAGACG
>Ga0247803_1000929_pt1 | contig 15418 bp, 15 predicted proteins | sample UWRJL014104B1_FD_180928 | JGI IMG/M metagenome (GOLD analysis project Ga0247803, IMG submission 180928) | Plant litter microbial communities from Arlington Agricultural Research Station in Wisconsin, United States - UWRJ-L014-104B-1 | ecosystem: Environmental > Terrestrial > Plant litter >...
GACGCGCCCATCGGCAGGAACAGGGCGTCGCCCTGGCCGATCAGCTTGTCGGCGCCGGGCTGGTCGAGGATGACCCTGGAGTCGGTGACGCTGGTGACGGCGAACGCGAGGCGGGAGGGCACGTTGGCCTTGATCAGGCCGGTCACGACGTCGACGCTGGGGCGCTGGGTGGCCAGCACCAGGTGGATGCCGGAGGCACGGGCCAGCTGGGTGATGCGCACGATCGAGTCTTCGACGTCGCGGGGGGCGACCATCATCAGGTCGGCGAGCTCGTCGACGACGACCAGCAGGTACGGGTACGGCGAGAGCCGGCGCTCGCTGCCGACGGGCAGCACGATCTCGTTCGCGATGACGGCCTTGTTGAAGTCGTCGATGTGGCGGAAGCCGAAGCTGGCGAGGTCGTCGTAGCGCATGTCCATCTCCTTCACGACCCAGGCGAGCGCTTCGGCTGCCTTCTTCGGGTTCGTGATGATGGGCGTGATCAGGTGCGGCACACCGGCGTAGATCGACAGCTCGACCCGCTTGGGGTCGATGAGCACCATGCGCACCTCGGCGGGCGTGGCGCGCATGAGCACCGAGGTGATCATGGAGTTGACGAAGCTCGACTTGCCCGAGCCGGTGGAGCCGGCGACGAGAAGGTGGGGCATCTTCGCGAGGTTGGCGACGACGAATCCGCCCTCGACGTCTTTTCCGAGCCCGATGGTCATGGGGTGCGTGCTGCGAGTGGATGCCCCGGAGGTCAGCACATCGCCGAGGGACACGATCTCGCGGTCTTTGTTGGGGATCTCAACGCCGATGGCGCTCTTGCCGGGGATCGGCGAGAGGATGTTGACCTCGTTGCTCGCGACCGCGTAGCTGATGTTCTTGGCGAGCGCGGTGACTCGCTCAACCTTGACGCCGGGGCCGAGTTCGAGCTCGTAGCGGGTGACGGACGGGCCGCGGCTGAAACCTGTCACCGAGGCATCCACCTGGAACTGGCGCAGCACCTCTGTGATCGAGGCGACCACCTCGTCGTTGGCGGCGCTTCTCGACTTCGGCGGGGTGCCCGGCGTGAGCATGGCGGCGGCGGGGAGGCGGTACGGGGCGCTGGGGCCGCGGTGGGTGGCCATCGGGCTGGGCTCGCGCAGGGCGGGCTGCTCGCTGCCGTCGAACTCGCCGGCGTTGCCCTTCTCGCTCGTGGTGGTGGTGAACCCGGGAAGCGGTGCCACAGCGGTCGGCGTGTCTTCGCGCATCGCGGTGACGACGCCCGTCTCGACCTCGCCGGTGAACCGTTTGACCGCCTCTTCGGCGCGCACCAGTTCTTCGAGCAGCTCGATGCCGAACTCGCCGTCCTTGGCGTGGTTGAGGTCGAGCACCTCGGTGGCGCCGGTCGCGACGACGGGAGAGTCGAACGCGGCCTGGTCGGTGCGCTGCTCGGTCTTGCTGCGACGCCACCACGGCACGCTGGCCGGGTCGGCGTCGTAGTCGTTGTCGACGCCGAGGTCGCCGAGCGAGCCGAACTTGTCGGATGCGGCTGCGATCTCCGCGTTCTTGCCCGCCTTGCCGGCCGGCTTCTCCTGTTCGTCGAGCTCGGCACCGAACAGGTACGCGTACAGCTCGCGGAGGCGCGATCCGACGCGGTTCGGCGGGGTCTTGGTGATGATGAAGAGCGAGAGCACGAGCAGCACGACGACCACGGGCACGGCGACCCACTCGGTCGCGAGCAGCAGCGGCGCGGCGAGGAGCCAGCCGAGCACTCCACCGGCGGCGGCGATCTCCGACGCGACGAGCGGCCAGCTCGGTTGTCCGCCGAAGATGTGGCAGAGGGCGCTGATCGTGGTGAGCAGCACGGTGAGCCCGATGCCGATGCGACCGTTGTCGTGCACGCTCGCGGGGTGCCGGAAGAGCCAGACCGCGAAGATCAGCATGATCACGGGCAGGGCGAACGCGACGCGGCCGAACAGGCCGCCGAAGGTGTAGGCGTCGAGGGCGATGGCCACGGGGTCGAGCGGGTTGAACCACTCGATCACGGCGCCGACGACGGCGAGCAGGAAGAGGAAGAAGGGGAAGCCGTCGCGGCGCTCATCTTTCGCGAGGGTCTCTTTGCCGAGCACGCGGGCGGCGCCGCCCACGACGTGGGCGAGCCCGAGGTAGGCGCGGCTCAGCAGACCCGGCTCGTCGCTGGGCGCCGCCTTGGTGGCGGGCAGCTTCTTGGTCGGCGCGTTCTTCTGGGTCGTGTTCTTCTGTGCAGCGGATGCCGCGGGGCGCGCTCGAGACGACGTCGCGCGCGCACGAGAGGTCGGTTTGGTACTCGTAGCCATGCGTTCACGGTACCCTCGGCCGCCGTCAGCGGCCGGTTAGGCGGGAGGTGTGTTGATCTGGGCGGCACCGCGACGAGCGCGGGCAGCAGCCCGACGAGGGCGAATAAGCCGTACGGATGATTCGACCGGATGATCCGGCTCACGCGTCGACGGCGCTGGGTGTCACACCGGGCAGGGGCCGATCGTGTCGGAGGCCGCCGCGGCCGTCACCTCGTCGGAGGCGTCGAACACGACCATCCAGAGCACGGTGTCGATCTGCGCGGCATCCCAATAGCCGGGCAGCTCTGGGCTGTCGATCGCCACCTCCACGGAGAGTGATCCCGTCGCCCCCTCCACGACGTAGAGCCTGCTGACGGCCGGGCCCGGCTGGACTACCGCGTCCGGGTAGGCCGCGAGCACCTCGTCGACGGTCGATCCGACCCGCACGCCCTCCTCCGTGGCGAGTTCGTCGCCGTAGACGATCACTCGCGCTATCGGCCCGTTTTCGACGCCGTCCTTGGTCACGACAGTGAACGTCCTGTCGTCGGGATTGCCGGCATCCTCGTACGCCGATCTCCAGTACCCCGACCACGGCTCGCCCTCGACGGCCGGGACGCCTGCGGTGATGCAGCCCGTCGGGTCCCAGGTGACGACGGCCGACTCCTCGGGTTCGTCGGCGACCGGCTGCCCGACGAGAAGCGGACCGACGCCGGCCGGGCTGACCACCAGTTCGCTGAGGGCGAGGCGGGTCGCGGGCGCGGCGGGCGACGTCGCGCTCGAGGTCGGGCTCGACTCCGGGCCGGGCCCGTCTGCCGAGGGTTGGCTCGTGCAGCCCGCGAGCGTGGCGGCCAGGGTCACGAGGAGAGCTGCGGCACTCAACCGGCGAGTCGTCTTCATGCGGCAAGTATGGACTAAAACTCATCGAACCGAGGACGCGTTTCGGTCACGAAATGAGAACGGCCCGGGAGAGTGTCTCCACTCCCCCGGGCCGTTCGATGAAGCGCTGTTACGCCTCGATGACGACCGGTACGATCATCGGCTTGCGGCGGTGCTGCGTGTTGACCCAGCGGCCGACGGTGCGACGCACGACCTGCTGCAGGGCGACGGTGTCGCGGGTGCCGTTGTTGGCGGCGTCCTCGAGGGCCTTGATGACCTGCGGGATGACGGCGTCGAAGACGGACTCGTCTTCGGCGTAGCCGCGCGCCTGGATCTCCGGCCCTACGAGCACCTTTCCGGTCTGCTTGTCGACGGCGACGAAGATGGAGATGAAGCCCTCTTCAGACAGGATGCGGCGGTCCTTGAGGTCGGCGTCGGTGATCTCGCCGACGCTGGAGCCGTCGACGTAGACGAAGCCGAGGTCGAGCTGGCCGACCTTGGCGACGTAGCCGTCGCGCATGTCGAGCACGGTGCCGTCTTCGGCGATGAACGTGTTCTCCTCGGGCACACCCGTCTGGATCGCGAGGTTCGCGTTCGCGACGAGGTGGCGCTGCTCGCCGTGCACCGGCAGCACGTTGCGCGGCTTGAGGATGTTGTAGCAGTAGAGAAGCTCGCCGGCGGCGGCGTGGCCGGAGACGTGCACGCGGGCGTTGCCCTTGTGGATGACATTCGCACCGAGCTTCATCAGCCCGTTGATCATGCGGTAGACGCCGTTCTCGTTGCCGGGGATCAGGCTCGACGCGAGGATGATCGTGTCGCCCTTGCCGATCACGATCTGGTGCTCCTGGTTGGCCATGCGCGAGAGCACGGCCATGGGCTCGCCCTGGCTGCCGGTCGACATGTAGACGAGCTTGTTGTCGGGGAAGTTGACGGCCTTCTTCGCGTCGATGAGCACGCCCTCGGGAACCTTGAGGTAGCCGAGGTCGGCGGCGATGCCCATGTTGCGCACCATCGAGCGGCCCATGAGCACGACCTTGCGGTCGTTGGCGTGGGCGGCGTCGAGCACCTGCTGCACGCGGTGCACGTGGCTCGAGAAGCTGGCGACGATGACGCGGCGCGGCGAACGGGCGATGAGCGACTCGAGGACGGGGCCGATGTCGCGCTCGTTGGGGGTGAACCCGGGAACGTCGGCGTTGGTCGAGTCGGACATGAACAGGTCGAGTCCGGCCTCGCCGACGCGGGCGAACGCGCGCAGGTCGGTGATGCGGTCGTCGAGCGGCAACTGGTCCATCTTGAAGTCGCCGGTGTGCAGCACGGTGCCGGCCTTCGTGGTGATGACCACGGCGAGGGCGTCGGGGATCGAGTGGTTCACGGCGATGAACTCGAGGTCGAACGGGCCCATGTGCTCCTTGTCGCCCTCGGCGACGGTGAGCGTGTACGGCACGATGCGGTGCTCTTTGAGCTTGGCCTCGATGAGCGCCAGCGTGAGGGTGGAGCCGATCAGCGGGATGTCCGCGCGCAGCTTGAGCAGGTACGGGACCGCGCCGATGTGGTCTTCGTGGCCGTGCGTGAGCACGACGCCGATGACGTCGTCGAGGCGGTCCTTGATCGGGCTGAAGTCGGGCAGGATCAGGTCGACGCCGGGCTGGTGCTCTTCGGGGAAGAGCACGCCGCAGTCGACGATCAGGATCTTTCCGTCGATCTCGAACGAGGTCATGTTGCGGCCGATCTCGCCGAGACCACCGATCGGGATGATGCGCAGGGTGCCTGGTTTGAGCTTGGCGGGCGTGTAGATAGTGGAGGGCATGCGTTCCTTGGTTTTGTCTTGTAGCAGGTGGGGTCTCACCCCTTGGAGAAGTCTGTGTGGTGCTGGGTCTAGCGGGTGGTTCCGGCGACCTTGGGCAGGGCGCCGCCGGCGGCCGCGTTGCGGTCGGGGCGGAAGTTGCCGAAGTCGAGGCCCGCGATGTCCTTGACGAGGTCGATCTCGTCTTCGATCTGCGCGGCTTCCCATTCCTCGGGTCCGACGAGCGGGAGTCGCACGCGGGGCGAACCGATGCGGCCGAGCCCGTACAGAACGTACTTGGTCGAGACCGTGCCGGGCACGTGGGTCATGATGGCGCGCACGAGCGGCTCGAGCGCCTTGTGGGCGGCGGTCGCCGTGGCGAGGTCGCCGGCGTTCACGGCGTCGATCATGTGGCGGTACGGGGTGGGGGCGATGTTGGCCGTCACTCCGATGAGTCCGGTCACGCCGATCGAGAGGCTGGGAAGCACGTTGGCGTCGTCGCCGCAGAAGTAGATGAGGTCGGTCTGGTTGAGCACGCGGCTCACCTCGGCGAGGTCGCCTTTCGCGTCCTTGATGGCGAGGATGTTCGGATGCTTCGCCGCGCGGAGAATGGTCTCGTACTTGATCGGGATGCCGGTGCGGCCCGGGATGTCGTAGAGGATGACGGGCAGATCGGTGGCATCGGCGATCATGCGGAAGTGGGTGAGCACCCCGGCCTGGGTCGGCTTGTTGTAGTAGGGCGTGACGATCATGTTGCCGTCTGCGCCGGCCTTCTCGCTCTTCTTCGCGAGCTCGATGGCGTGCGCGGTCTCGTTAGAGCCGCCGCCGGTGATGATCTTGGCGCGACCGCCCGCGACCGACTTGGCTACCTCGACGAGCTTGAGCTTCTCGGGGTCGGTGAGGGTGGATGTCTCGCCCGTCGTACCGGTCACGACGATGCCGTCGGCGCCGTCGGAGATCACGCGGTCGATGTGCTTCTCTACGTCGTTCCAGTCGACCTCGCCGTCGGGCGTGAAGGGCGTCACCAGGGCGACGAGCACCTGGCCGAAAGGATTGGGCATAGTAGACACGGTCTAAGGCTATCGGTTAGCCGCCCGCTGGATCGCAAGAAAGACGTCGGAGGGCTGGCAACCGGCGATGGTTTCGAGCGCCTCGGGCAGCGACACGGCGAGCCGAGTGCCCGTCGCGGCGCGCCGTTTCCAGTGAAAGACGATGTCGGAATCGCGCCGGATATGCGCAGCGTTGGCGTCGACCCGGACGTGCAGGGCACCGTCGTCGTCGCTCCAGACTCCATGGAAGATCGCCGCACTGACGCAGGTCAGCCGCCCGCCCGCCCGCCACGCGCGGAGCGAGTCGGCGGGAACGTCGGGCGTGGCGTACCAGCCCTGCCGAATTCGCAGGATCTTGCCGTAGCTCGCTACGAGCCGGATCATGTCGGTGTCGCATCCGCGTCGGATCAGCTCCGCGGTCGACGCGATGCCGCCGAGTTCGCGCACGATACGTTCGACGGGATGCATGGCTCAAGCGTCGCGGCCTTCGGCCCGGGCCAGTCCACGACTTCGACGGTCCGGGGAAAGGTGGAGCATCTGGAGATCTGTGCAGGACGAGAGGGCATCGGCCGGACTGAGGCCACCTCCCACACCCTGCAGCTGCAAGCCCCTGAACTGCAAGCTCGTGAACTGCAAACTCCTGAACTGAAGGACACGAGGGCGAGCGATGGGTCGGTGTCCTTCAGTTCAGGAACGTTTCACGAATGACAGGCTTGCTCCGACACAGGCCGGCCTGACGCGCGAAAAACCTGACGCGCGAAAAAAGAAGGCTAGGCGCGTTCCCAGGTCACGAAGGCGAGCTCGCCGGCCTCGTCGCGGGCCGTCTCCGTCCACTCGTCGCGGGACCATTCTGGGAAGTAGGTGTCGCCGTCGGGGGCCTCGTCGATCTCGGTGAGGACGAGGCGGTCTGCGATGGGGAGTGCCTGCGCGTAGACGTCGCCGCCGCCGACGATGAAGACGCCCGCGGAGTGCCGGGGCTCGGACGTCGCCGCCAGCTCGAGGGCCTCACCCAGCGAGTGCACGACCTCCACGCCCTCGTGCGCCCACTCGGTGTTGCGTGTGATGACGATCGTGCGGCGGCCGGGAAGCGGGCGTCCGATGGAGTCGAAGGTCTTGCGGCCCATGACCATCGTGCCGCCCATGGTCGTGCGTTTGAAGTGCGCGAGGTCCTCGGAGAAGTGCCACGGCATGTCCCCGTCGAGCCCGATGACGCGGTTGCTGCCCATCGCCGCGACGAGGGTGACCGGGAGCGCGACGGTCATACGGCGATCGGTGCCTTGATCGAGGGCGCGGCGACGTAGTCGAGCAGTGTGAAGTCGTCGATCTCGAAACTGTCGATCTCGGTGCGTTCGGGGTTGATGACCATCGTAGGCAGCGGGCCGGGCTCGCGGGTGAGCTGCAGCTGCGCCTGCTCGATGTGGTTGCTGTACAGGTGCGCGTCGCCGAAGGTGTGCACGAACTCGCCGGGCTCGAGGCCGGTGAGCTGCGCCACGATCATCGTGAGCAGCGCGTAGGACGCGATGTTGAACGGCACCCCGAGGAACACGTCGGCGGAGCGCTGGTAGAGCTGGCACGACAGCTTGCCGTCGGCCACGTAGAACTGGAACATCGTGTGGCACGGCGGGAGGGCCATGTCGTCGACCTCGGCCACGTTCCACGCGCTCACGATGTGACGGCGGGAGTCGGGGTTGTTCTTGATCGAGGCGATGACCTTGGCGATCTGGTCGATCGAGCCGCCGTCGGGGGTCGGCCAGGAGCGCCATTGGTGCCCGTACACCGGACCGAGGTCGCCGTTCTCGTCGGCCCACTCGTTCCAGATGTTGATGCCGCGCTCCTGCAGCCAGTGCACGTTGGTGTCGCCGCGCAGGAACCAGATGAGCTCGCCCACGATGCTCTTCTGGTGCAGCTTCTTCGTGGTCAGCATCGGGAAGCCGTCGGCGAGGTCGAACCGCAACTGGCGGCCGAATACGCTGCGCGTTCCGGTTCCGGTTCGGTCCGACTTCTCGGCGCCGTTCTCGAGGACATCACGGAGCAGATCGAGATATTGCAGCATGAAAACCAGATTACCGGTCTCTGCTGGCGAGCGCGCGGCTGGTGAGAGCGCGAGTTGTGCGCCTAGGGTGAGAACCGACGAAAAGGAGCTTTCCCATGTCAGTCACCAGCGAAGCAACCACCCTGTGGTTCGGCGATCTCCCCACCGGATCGGGGACCACGTCGCTCGATTCATCGGATGCCGCGGAATTCCCCGTCTCCTGGGCGGCCCGTTCCCAGGGCGTCGCAGGCAAGACCAACCCCGAGGAGCTGCTCGGAGCCGCGCACTCCGCGTGCTTCTCGATGGCCTTTGCCAACGGACTAGCCACGGCGGGCCACACGCCCGAGAGCCTCCAGGTCACCGCCGCGGTCACCTTCGACCCCGCCTCCGGCATCACCGGAAGCCACCTCCTCGTGAGCGCGAAAGTCGCCGGCCTCGACGACGAGGAGTTCCAGCGCCTCGCGGTCGAGGCCAAGGAGAACTGCCCGGTCTCGCGCGCCCTCGCCGGTATCCCGATCACCCTGGAAGCAAGCCTCGCCTGATGCGGATACTGATCAGCGGGTCATCCGGTCTCATCGGCACCGAGCTGCGCCGCCAGCTCGAGGCCGACGGCCACGACGTCGTACGACTCGTGCGCCACGAGCGTCGGGCCTCCGACGAGGTGCGGTGGTTCCCCACGGCGCGCGTCGTCGATCCCGGCGTCATCGCCTCGGCCGACGCCGTGATCAACCTCTCCGGGGCGTCCACCGGACGTCTCCCCTGGACTCGCGGCTACAAGCGGGAGATCCTGCGGTCGAGAATCGACGCGACGCAGACGCTCGCCGACGCGATCGCGTCCTCGCTCACGCCGCCCGCGACGTTCCTCAGCGGGTCGGCCGTCGGCTACTACGGAGACCGTCCCGGCGAGACGCTGGGCGACGACGCGACGAAGGGCTCCGGATTTCTCTCCGACGTCGTCGACGCGTGGGAGCAGGCGTCACGCCTGGCCGCCCACTCGACGCGCGTGGTCAACTTCCGCACCGGCCTCGTCGTCGGCGAGGGCGGCGCGTTCACGCCGCTCGGACTGCTGACGAAGCTCGGCCTCGGCGCAACCATCGGCACGGGGGCGCAGTTCTGGCCCTGGATCAGCCTGCACGACGAGGCTGCGGCCATCCGTCACCTCCTGACCAGCTCGCTGACCGGCGCCGTCAACCTCGCCGGTCCGACTCCGGCGAGTGCCAAGCAGGTAACGACGACCCTCGCCGAGGCGATGCACCGCTGGCACCCCTGGCGCATCCCGGAACCCGTGGTCCAGACCGCGCTGCGCGAGCCCGGCAGGGAACTGCTGCTGCCGAGCCAGAAGGTCGTGCCGCAGCGGCTGCTCGACGACGGTTTCGTCTTCGAGCACACGACGGTCGACGCCGCGATCAGCGCTGTGTGGACGGATTCCGCGACAGTCTGATCGCCTCGCGTGTCGCCCAGCGGGCGCGCGAGCGGTCGCCGCTGGCGTCGTACGCGAGCCCGAGCAGCAGCCAGGCGCGCCACGACTCCGGGTCGGCCTCGACGGCGGCCTTGTAGGCGGGAAACTGCGCGTCGGCGGCCGCGGCGTCGGCACGCCCGCTCGGCAGCCGCGGCAGGTCGTCGACGGGCAGCTCTCCGGCGGCGCCCATGCGCTTGACCAGCTTCTCGCCGCGCAGCACGAACTGCACCTCGCGGGCGAGCAGCCACGCGGCGATGAGCGGCAGCACGAGCAGCGCGATCCCCATGGCGATCGCGACCCCGATGCCCGTTCCGATGAGCACGAACGAGTAGTGCACCACGAACACGAGGTAGATCACCAGCAGTACCGCCATCACGATGGCGGCGACGCGTCCCCTCACGCGAGGTCGATCAGTCGGTCGAGGCCCACGGTGACGCCCTCGGCGGTGCGCACGGCGGCGAGGGCGAGCAGGATCCCCGCCTCGTACGAGGTCTCGGAGAGGGTCTCGTGGCTCAGCGTGAGGGTCTCGCCCGTTCCGCCGAAGACCACGTCCTGCTTGGCGACGACGCCCTGCATCCGCAGGCTGTGGATGGGCACGCTGGCGACCTGCTGCCCGCGGGCGCGCTGGTCGGCGTGCGGCGCGATGACCGGCCCGATAGCGGCGCGGGAGCGTCCGATGAGCTCGGCGGTGCGCACGGCCGTGCCGCTCGGCGAGTCGACCTTCGACGACTTGTGCGCCTCGATGATCTCGATCGACTCGTAAAAGCGTGCGGCGGTGGCGGCGAACGACGTCGCGAGCACCGAGCCGATGGAGAAGTTGGGGATGATGACGACTCCGACACCGTCGACGTCGGCGAGCAGGTGCTCGAGCGAGATGATGCGGTCGCTCGACCAGCCGGACGTGCCGACGAGCACGTTGAGCCCGTTGGCCACGGCGAAGTCGACGACGCTCTGCGACACCCCGGGGAGGGTGACGTCGACGACTACATCGGCGACGAGCATGTCGCTCAGCGGGTCCTTCGACGAGAGCGAGGCGACGAGCTCGAAATCGTCGCTCGCGTCGACGAGTCGGGAGACGAGACGCCCCATGGTGCCGGTAGCGCCGACGACGGCGACCTTCGTAGTCATTGCTCAAACCTATCAAGTTCGGCGCTGGTTCTAGGCTGGACCCATGGTCACCTGGCGCGAAGCACGGACTACGGATGAATCGGCTCAGGCACTTCTCACCGAGTACTTCACCAGCCGCGAGCTCGGCTTCGCGGCTGACCAGGGCACGTACACCGTCACCTACCCGACTCCCGAGCAGTTCGAGCCGCCCCGCGGCGTGTTCCTCATCGTGGAGGGCGACGATCTCGCCGGAGAGCCTGCGGATGTGGGCTGCGGCGGCATCCGTCGCATCGCCGACTCCGACGACGGAGACGTGCGGTTCGAGGTGAAGCACCTGTGGCTCCAGCCGCACACGCGCGGCCTCGGCTTCGGGCGGGCGCTGCTCGCCGAGCTCGAGTCGCGGGCGCGCGGCTTCGGCGCGACGCAGCTCGTGCTCGACACCAACTCGAGCCTCGAGGCGGCGGGCGGACTGTACCGCTCGTTCGGCTTCGTGAACATCGAGCCCTACAACGACAACCCGAATGCGACCGACTGGTACGCGAAGCAGCTGGCCTGAGAGTTACCGCCTAGACGGTCCACCGGTCGGGCAGCCCGGTGCGCAGCTCGATCGGCAGGTGGCCGAGGTCGTTGTGCATCACGAGCACGGGCGGCTTGGCGCTGCGCACGCGGATCACGGTGAGACCGCAGTTGGCCTGATTGAGGCCCAGCCAGCGCCAGTTCGGGGCGTCGAGTACCTCGCGCACGAACCAGCCGATGACGAAGTTGTGGGTGACGAGGAGGTCGTGGCGGTCGCCGGCGGCGGGGGCGAGGAACTCGGCCGTCGCGTCGGCCATCTGGGCCTGACCGGCGTCGATCTGCTCCTCGGTCACCCCGCCGAAGAACGACTCGAACGCGCGCGGCATGTCGGGAGTCGGCCCGCTCGGGTAGCAGTCGAAGAGCAGGGCCGAGGGCTTCGAGTCGAGCGCGGGCATCCGCTCCTGCATGATGCGCGCCGTCTCCGAGGCGCGTTCCAGCGGCGAGTGCCAGGCACCCGTGAAGGGCACGCCGCTGAGCCGCTCGGCGATCGCCTGGGCCTGACGGCGCCCCCGGGGCGACAGTGGTCCGTCGGGGAGTCCGTATTCCGCGTCCTGCTGCTCGCCGTGACGCACGAGGTAGATGAAGTGTGCCAATGGGTCCCCGTCGTTCGAGACTAGGCTGCCGGGGCCGGCGACTCTGCCAACCCTGATTCGAGAAGCCCGGTGAATACGTCTTGGTCTATCGTGCCCACGGCGGCCACCGAAAGGGGCCGCGACACGAGTTCTTCGGCAAGTTCACGGATGCCGTCGGCGGTAACCAGGTCGAGGCGTCGCAGCGACTCGTCGAGGTCGACGTACTCCCCCATGGTGAGTTCGGCGCGGCCGAGCCTGGACATGCGGGTGTCGGAGTCCTCGAGGGCGAGGGCGGATGCTCCGCTCAGCTGGCCGTTGGCGCGGCGCAGCTCCTCCGCGGTGACGCCGGTGCGCGCCAGGGCACGGAACTCGCTCAGCATCAGCTCGGTCACCTGGGCGACCTTCGATGGCGAGCAGCCGGCGTAGATGCCGAAGAGCCCGGCGTCGGAGTAGCTGGGCGAGAAGGAGTACACCGAGTACGCCAGACCGCGCTTCTCGCGGATTTCCTGGAACAGGCGGCTCGACATGCCGCCGCCGAGCACGGAGTTCAGCACGGCGAGGGTCGACCGGCGAGGGTCGCCCGCGGCGAGGCCCTCGACGCCGAGGAGGATGTTCGCCTGCTCGATGGGGCGCTGCACCACGACGAGTGGGCTGCCGCGCTCGATGAGCTCGCCGCTCGGGTTGCGGCGGGAGACGGGGCTGGCCTCGGACTCGAGGTTCCAGTCCGCACGGCGCAGGGCCGCGGTGACGCCCGCGACGAGCTCGTCGTGGTCGACGGCTCCCGCCACGGTGATCACGAGGTCCTGGGCGCGGTAGTTGGCGCGGTAGTGGTTCCACACGGCGTCACGGTCGACCGCCTGGATCGTCTCCGGGCTTCCGCCGATGGGGCGCCCGAGCGGGTGGTCGCCGAGTACCGCCTCGAAGAAGCGCTCGCTCGTGACGTCGCCCGGGTCGTCGTCGGCCATGGCCAGCTCTTCGAGGATGACGCCGCGCTCGGTCTCGAACTCGTCACGGTCGAGCAGCGACGAGGTGAGCATGTCGGAGATGACCTCGATCGCCATGGGCAGGTCGCGGTCCTGGATCTTGGCGTAGTAGCAGGTGTATTCCTTGGCCGTCATGGCGTTGTGCTCGCCGCCGACCGCGTCGAAGCTCACGGCGATGTCGAGGGCGGAGCGCGTGACGGTGCCCTTGAAGAGCAGGTGCTCGAGGAAGTGCGTCGAGCCGTAGGTCGACGGCGTCTCGTCGCGCGAGCCGACGGCCACCCAGTAGCCGATCGTGGCGCTGCGGGCGCCGGGCACGCGTTCGCTCAGAATGCGCACCCCGCTGGGCAGCACACTGCGGCGTACGAGCGAATCGCCGGTCGCCGTGAAAGAGAGTTCTGCCAGGTCGAGGGGTAACTGCACTGCACCGGTCATCGTCACCGAGCCTACGCTAGGCCGCGCGGGGCGGCCAATATCGGGGCGGGTCGGGGCAACCGCTATCGTGACCTGATGATCACTATCAACGTGCTGACCGTCATCACCGTGCTCGCAGCGGTGTTCGCCCTCCTCGACGGCGTCGCCCGGCTTCGCAAGAGCCGCAAGTCGAAGGCCCTGGCGGTCGTGCAGCTGGTGCTCGCGGTGCTGATGATCCTCACCTTCTTCGTCGCCCTGCCCGCGCCGCTGAGCCTCGTGATCCTGTCGATAGCGCTCGAGGTCGTGCTCGTGCTCACTCTTGTGACCGGTGGCCGCGGCGGACGCCCCACGCTGACGATCGTGGCGCTCGTGCTGAACACCGTCGTGCTGCTGACGGCGCTGGGCTGGCTCGCGATCCCCGGCCTGTTCTAGCTGGTTCTAGGCGCTGACCCGGTCGAGCTCGGCGACCTGCGCGCGGGTGAGCTGCAGGCGAGCGGCGGCGGTCAGGTCGGCGACCTGCTCGGGCCGGCTCGCCGAGGCGACGGGAGCGACGACGTTGGGCTTGGTGAGCAGCCATGCCAACGCCACGGTGGCGACGGATGCCTCGTGCGATGCCGCTACGCGGTCGAGCACGGAGAGCACCTTGTGACCGCGGCGGTTGACGTACTTGGCCGCCTCTCCCCCGCGCTCGTTCTTCGCGAGGTCGCCGCGCGACCGGTACTTGCCGGTGAGAAAGCCGCTCGCCAGGGCGAACCGGGGCATCACGCCGAGCCCCTGACGGTCGGCGACGCGCGCCAGGTCGCCCTCGTACTCGCCGCGGTGCATGAGGTTGTAGTGGTTCTGCAGGGCGACCATGGGCGCGATGCCCATCTGCCCCGAGGCGATGCGCGCCTCGATCAGCCGGTTGCCGGTGTGGTCTGAGACACCGAAGTAGCGCACCTTGCCCGCGCGGATGAGCTCGTCGACAGCGAACAGGGTCTCCTCGAAGGGAACGGACTCGTCGTCGACGTGCAGGTACAGGAGGTCTACGTAGCCGGTGCGCAGGCGCTCCAGGGAGGCGTGCACCGACGCGGTGAGGGCGCGGGCCGAGAGACCCGGGTTGTCGGCGCTCTTGCCGACCTTGGTCGCCACGACCACGTCTCGGCGATTGCGGCGGTCGCGCATCCAGTTGCCGATCATGATCTCGCTGCGGCCAGCGGCGTAGGAGTCGGCCGTGTCGATGAAGTTGCCGCCGGCGTCGGCGTAGGAGTCGAGGATCGCGTTGGTGGCGACCACGTCTGAGGTCCAGCCGAAGACGTTGCCGCTCATGGCGAGCGGGAAGACGTGCAGGTCTGACGCGCCCAGCTGGCGGTTCACGGGGCGGAGGGCCGACGGGGAGCTCGCCACGGGGCCGGTGCTGGTCGTCGCCAGTTTCGTGTCGGCCATTCTCGTGTCCATCACACTCGTCATGCTTCGTTCCCCCGGGTACACAATGCCACTGTGCTCCGCGTCACGACAACGCTCGGCTTGCACCGCCTCGGGATAGACGGCACCAGTCCCGCTGACTGGCTTGCTCCGAGAATATGCGCAGCCCCCGACATTTCCGCCGCGACACGGCGATCGTTATCAGCCCGTAGCCGATCGGACTTCTGCCCGTCACATTCGGGCCGAAATCACCCCCGAACTGGGCTTTGCGCGGGGCCGGCCGGACGCTGATATCACGACGCAGAGAAGCCCCCCACCTTGCGGTGAGGGGCTTCTCCGTCTTACTCGAGCGCCTGGCGAGAGGCCTCGAGCAGAACCATCAGGCTATCAGCCTTCTGCGGGAGCCTCGGGACCCTCGCTGGCCGCGGCGCTACCCTCGGTGTCTCCACCGGCGGTCTCGTCCTCGACGGGAGCGAGCGACAGCTTTCCGCGGTCGTCGATCTTGGTGATCTCGACCTGGATCTTCTGGCCGACCACGAGCACGTCTTCGACGTTCTCGACGCGCTTTCCACCGGCGAGCTTACGAACCTCGCTGATGTGCAGCAGGCCGTCCTTGCCCGGGGTGAGCGAGACGAACGCACCGAAGGTCGCGATCTTGACGACCGTTCCCAGGAAGCGCTCCCCGACCTCGGGGTTGAGCGGGTTGGCGATCGCGTTGACGGCCGCACGGGCGGCCTCGGCCGAAGGACCGTCGACAGCACCGATGTACACGGTTCCGTCGTCCTCGATCGAGATGTCGGCTCCGGTGTCGTCCTGGATCTGGTTGATCGTCTTGCCCTTCGGGCCGATCAGCTCGCCGATCTTGTCGATCGGGATCTGCACCGAGA
>Ga0247803_1000930_pt1 | contig 15412 bp, 15 predicted proteins | sample UWRJL014104B1_FD_180928 | JGI IMG/M metagenome (GOLD analysis project Ga0247803, IMG submission 180928) | Plant litter microbial communities from Arlington Agricultural Research Station in Wisconsin, United States - UWRJ-L014-104B-1 | ecosystem: Environmental > Terrestrial > Plant litter >...
TACGCCCCACACGACAAGTCGGAGATGCCCACCGGTGCTCGAACCCCAAAAATTGGCACTGGCGGCGGTTACATCTTGGCCGAATTCGAAACACCAGCGCAAGCGCGCGCGTACATGCGCGCGGGCCTATTCGCGCGAGCCCACCAGCGCGTCCGGACCGTCCCGCACCGCGGTGGCGTGCGGACCCACCGCGTCCTCTAGTTCTTTCGATTCGCAATTATTCGGATGAATCAACGAATGATTCGTCAGAATAGCCGCGGAATCCCGGCTAGAACTGAGAAAACACTGTGTGGCAATTCTGTCGGCGCCCGCTGCTAGTGTGCTCTCAGAACCAGGCGGGACCCCGGCTGAGCATTCGGCCCAGATCCGTTCCCGCCGGTGACGAAGGGAATCCCAATGAAGGCATCCGCAGAACTCGGCAGCAACCTGCAGTCGGTCCTGGTCGACCTGATCGAACTGCACGTCCAGGGCAAGCAGGCGCACTGGAGCGTGGTGGGCACGAACTTCCGCGACTTGCACCTGCAGCTCGACGAGATCATCGATGACGCCCGAATCTTCACCGATGAGCTGGCCGAGCGGATGCGTGCGCTCGACGCCCTGCCCGACGGACGCACCGAGACCGTCACCAAGACCACGCACCTGCCCAAGTTCCCCGCCGGTGAGGTCGACACCACCGAAACCGTGACCCTGGTCACGGCGCTGCTGACCGCAACGGTCGACAACATCCGCGAAATTCACGAGGCCGTCGATGAAGAAGACCCGGCCAGCGCCGATATCTTGAACGGCTTCATCCTGAAGCTCGAGCAGTACATCTGGATGGTCAGCGCGGAGGACCGGAAGCCCCGGAAGCCCACCGCGAAGGACTCGACCCGGCCGGCCGGCAAGGCGTAATTCGCTTCCGGCGGCCGGATTCACCACTGAATCCGGCCGCCGCCGTGACGAATGGGCGCTCGGATGCGTCATAGGTAGACGAACACTTCGCACAATCCAGTCTGCCCACCCGGCTGTGACCCGTCCGCCAGACATGATCGGTGAGACGGGGCACGCTCAGAAGGAATAGAGGATGCATCCCGTGACCCAGGTAATCGAGACGATCGACGTAGACGTTCCCGTACGGACCGCGTACAACCAGTGGACCCAGTTCGAATCATTCCCGCACTTCCTCGACTTCGTCGAGAGCATCACGCAGATCGACGACACCCACACGCACTGGAAGGTGAAGGTCGGCGGAGCCGAACGTGAGTTCGATGCTGAGATCACCGAGCAGCACCCCGACGAGCGGGTCGCCTGGAAGAGCATTTCCGGCGACGAGAAGCACGCCGGCGTGGTCACCTTCCACCGCCTGAGCGACACGACCTCGCGCGTCACCGTTCAGTTGGACTGGGAGGCCGAGGGCTTCCTGGAAAAGGTCGGCGCCGTGTTCGGCGTCGACGACCACGTGATCCGCAAGGACCTCAAGCAGTTCAAGACGTTCGTGGAGGACCCGGCCAACCAGAGCGGCGGCTGGCGCGGAGACGTCACCGTCTAACCTCCCCAGCGGTCCACCCGTCGCCCGGGATCCGGTCACCCGGTACCCCGGGCGCAGCTCTGGCTGGGATCCGTCGGCCAGACTATGCTCCGGTCCAACGGGCGCAGCAGCGCGCGGCGTTGAAATCCGTCTCCAGCAGTGCCCCGAGGGCGCTGCGGATGGGCTGGACCGGTGACCGAACTGCAGCACACCACGGGCAGTGCCCGGCATGGACGACTGAAGAGGTCGCACGCCGTGACCGGGGTCCTGAGTGCCGTTGCCCTGGGCTTGGCAGTGCTCCTCGTCAGCGGTGCCGCCCTCGCGGCGTTCGCGCTCTGGCAGTTCAGCAGCACAGTGGCCGCCAATTCGATCGACATCGACCGAGGCAGCGACACCCCGCCGCCGGGGATCGGCAGTTACGAGAACGGCTTCAACCTGCTCATCGTCGGGGTGGACAACGACGCGGCCCAGGGCGCGGCCTACGGCGAGCGGGAGACCACCCTCAACGACGTGAACATCCTGGTGCACGTGTCGGCGGACCACACGAACGCCGTGGTCGTGAGCATTCCGCGGGACCTCATCGTGGCGCATCCGGAGTGCACCGACACAAGCACCGGCGAGGTCTTCGGCGCGCTCGAGGCGGCCCCGGTCAACCTGGCGATGGGGCGCGGCGGGCTGCCCTGCGTGGTCGACACCGTGGAGGAGCTCACCGGGCTGGACATTCCCTACGCGGGGCTGGCATCCTTCGCGGCCGTCGTGCGGCTCAGCGATGCCGTCGGCGGGGTGCCGGTCTGCCTGACCGAGCCCGTCGACGATCCGCAGGCCGGCCTGACCCTGCCCGCCGGCACCAGCATCGTGGCCGGCGATACCGCCCTGGCCTTCCTGCGCAGCCGCCACGGCGTCGGTGACGGCAGCGACCTGTCGCGGATCACCTCGCAGCAGCTCTACCTGGCGTCGCTGATGCGCACGGTACGCGGCGACGGCACCTTCACCGACCTGCCCCGGCTGTACTCGCTGGCGAACGCGGCGGCCAGCAACATCAATCTCTCCACCAGCCTCGCCCACACCGACACCATGGTGTCGATGGCCCTGGCGCTGGCGGACATCGACCTGGACAGGCTGGTTTTTGTGCAATACCCGGGCACCACGGAGGATCCGGACTTCCCGGGCCGGGTCGTGCCGCTGCGGGGGACCGCCGACGCTATGTTCGCCAAGATTGCCGCCGACGAGCCGTTTTCGCTCACTCCCGCCCCCGCGACCGACGAACCCCTGGTGGTCGGGCCGCCCGCGGAGACCCCCGAGGCGCCCGCGGGCGCCGACCCTGGCGAACCGGATGCGGCGGCGCCGACCCCGACCCCGACGCCCACCCCGGAGCAACTGGACGGACTCACCGGGCGCACCGCCGCCGACGAGTCGTGCGCCCAGGTGAACAGCGGTTGAGCGGTTAGCGCAGTTCGGCGGGCTGCACGTGGTCCATGTCGTCGAAGGCCTTGTTCTCGCCGGCCATCGCCCAGACGAACGAGTAGCTACCGGTGCCGAAGCCGCTGTGCAGTGACCAGCTCGGCGAGATGATGGCCTCATTGTTGGCCACGACGAGGTGGCGGCTCTCGGTGGGCTCGCCCATCAGGTGGATCACGCGGTGCTCCGGTGCCAGGTCGAAGTAGAGGTAGCACTCGGTGCGGCGATCGTGGGTGTGCGCCGGCATGGTGTTCCACATGCTTCCTGTGCTGAGCACGGTAACGCCCATCACGACCTGGCAGCTCTGCACGCCGTTGGCGTGGATGTACTGGTTGATGGTGCGCTCGTTCGACGTGGTGGGGTCGCCGAGTTCGCGCACGGTGCCCTGGCCCTTGCCGACCAGCGTGGTGGGGTACGCGGTGTGGGCAGTGGCAGAAAAGAGGTAGAACGAGGCCGGTGCGGCCGAGTCGGCGCTTGAGAAGACCACGTCTCGCACTCCGCGCCCGATATAAAGGCACGCTCCCGGCTCCAGGTCGTAGCCGGTGCCGTCGACCGAGATGGTGCCGGCGCCCCCGACGTTGACGATGCCCGCCTCGCGGTTTTCGAAGAAGGTGTCGGTGCGGAGCAGGGCGAAGGTGCCGAGCGTGATCGGGCCGGTCACCGGGCGGGCGCCGCCGAGCACGATGCGATCTTCGTGGGTATAGGTGGCGCGGAACTCGTCATCGGCGAAGAGGTCGTCGACGAGGTAGTTCTCGCGCAGGGCCGCGGTGTCGAAACTGCGGATTTGGGCGGGATTGGTGGAATGACGCAACTGCATTGTTTTTCTCATTTCCTCTGGAGGTGTCAGTCATCTGCCGGCGGATGCGGCGACAGAACCCGACGTTCCGTCTCGCGGAACAACATACCAGTATTTAACCGCCGCGCGGAACTCCATTTACGAAATTAGGACTTTAGTCCCGTCCGGATCGGGCGTGTCGCACCTACTCTAAGTCTGTAACACGGCCATACGTTCCGCCCAGCGGAATGTGCTTCTTGGCACTGAAGCTCAACGAGGAGGAACCAGTGAACGAACACGCATCTCGGCCCTCCTCACCGTCCATCGGTGCCCGCATCAGCTTCGGCTGACCCCATCCTCCCTGCTGCCCCGGCCACGCCGGCGGCCGCGCCTGGACTTCCCGGCCTGCCACGTACGGCAACGTCGCCCGCACGATCCCATGATTGCAACCGAAAGCGTGACAGTGCCCCATGAGTATCCAAGACAACATTGACGTCGTCCCGGACGCGGCTCCCGTCGTCGCAGCCGATGAGGCTGAAGGCACCCTTACCGGGAAGGAGAAGGTGGCCTACGGGGTCGGTGACCTCGGCACCGGGTTCATGTTCGACCTTGGCCAGGTCTACCTCACCAAGTTCTGGATCGACACGGCCGGCATCGGCCCGGCAGTTGTGGCTCTGATCTTCGTTCTGGTCAAGCTCTTCGACGCCGTGATGGACACCGTTGCAGCCCTCTTCATCGATGGCCGCAAGGTCGGCAAGCGCGGCAAGTTCCGCCCGGTCATGATGGTCTCCGCCTGCATCCTCGCCGTGATGACGGTGGTCACCTTCACCATGCCCGACGTGTCGTTGGGCTGGAAGATCGCCTTCGCTGCCGGTTCCTACGCCATCTGGGGGGCCACCTTCTCCTTCGCCAACGGCCCGTACGGTTCGCTCGCGTCGGTGATGACCCGCAACATCAAGGAACGCGCCCAGCTCGCCACCTCCCGCCAGGCCGGTTCGCTCGGCGCCCAGTGGATCTGCGGCATCGCCTTCATCCCCTTCATGATGATGCTCGGTGGCATTACCTCCCGCAACTACATGTGGGCCGCCATCCTCATGGCCGTGCTCGGCATCGTCTGCTTCTGGATCTGCTACAAGGGCACCAAGGAACACGTGATCGTGAATCGCGAAGCCAATAGGGAGAAGACGAGCCTCAAGGACTACGGCCGCGCCGTGCTCACCAACCGCCCGCTGCTCGCCCTGGTGCTGATGAGCCTGTTCACGATCTCCTCGATGAACGTGAACAACATGATGATGATCTTCTTCGCCCAGTTCAACCTCGGCAACATCGCGCTGATGGCCGTACTCAACTTCGTCATGATCGGTGCCTCCATCGTGGGCATCATGTTCATCCCGAAGCTGGTCGTGCGCTTCGGCAAGAAGCGCACCGTCATGGTCAGCTTCGCCGTCGCGGTCATCGCCAACGGCTTGAACTTCATCATCCCGACCAACCTGTGGACGTTCATGATCCTCGTCACCATCGGTTACGTCGCGCTGTCGATCCCGAACGGCATCACCTGGGCGTTCGTCTCCGACACCATCGACTACGGCGAATGGCACACCGGCGTGCGCCGGGAAGGCATGACCTATGCGGCCTTCAGCTTCTCGCGCAAGGTCTCGCAGTCCCTCGCCGCCCTGGTGGGAGCCGGCATGCTGGCCGTCTCGGGCTACGTCGCCCAGGCCACCAGCCAGTCGGAGGAAACGTTGCTGGGCATCAAGGCCGTGATGACGCTGTACCCGGCCATCGCGCTCACCATCGCCGCCGTCATCATCTACTTCATCTACAACGTGAACGATGACCAGTACCGTCGCATCGCCAAGGACCTGAACGAGGGCCGCTGGGAACACGGCATCATCGGCGAGAGCACCCTCGCCTCGCTCGCCCAGAAGTAGGAGGCCGGCTCATGCGCATCGCCCGACTCGACACTCCCACCGGCCCGCGCCACGCGGTCGCCCTGGGTGACCGTTGGCACCTCATCGTCAGCCCGTTCGCCGCTCCCGTCGTCTACACCGGCGAATCCATCCCGGCGGGCGAAGCCGTGCTCCTCGCATCCGTCGACCCGCGTGTGGTCGTCGGCATCGGCCACAACCAACCGGGCCATGCCCTGCCGATGCAGGCCTGGCACAAGTCGGTGCACACCGTCGCCGGCACCGGCGACAGCATCACCGCCGTGCGCGGCGTTGGCACCGTGAACATCGAGGGCGAACTGGCGGTGGTGATCGGCAGGTCGGCGTCGAATCTCACCCTCGCGAACGCCTTCGATGCCGTTCTCGGTTACACCGTGGCCAACGACGTCACCAACGTCGACCAGGGCGCTGTCGACGAGCGCAACTTCCAGGGCAAGAGCGGCACGAACTACACCCCGCTCGGCCCGTGGATCGAAACCGACCTGGCCGACCCCGAGAACGTCGCCACCGAGGTGGTCATCAACGGCGCCGTCGTGGTCAACTCGGGCTCGTTCAACCTGCCCTCCTCGGTCGCCGCCGCGCTCGTCTACGTGACGAAGTGGCTCACCCTCGAGGCCGGCGACGTGGTGCTCACCGGGGCCCCCGGCACCGATCTGCCCGTGAAACCCGGCGACACCGTCGACATCACCCTCGCCGGCATCGGCACTCTGAGCAACACCATCGCCTGAGACAAAAACCAGCTTGCCCGCCGATTCAGCGGGCGACGACACGAAGGAGCACCATGCCCAACATCACCGTTCAACTACTCGCCGGGCGCGACATCAACCAGCGCCGAGCCTTTGTCCAAGACGTCACCAACAGTGCCGTTCTGACCCTGGGTGCACGCCGCGGCGACGTCCGGATCGTCTTCGAGGAGATCACGCCGGACATCGTCGCGAACGGCGGAGTCCTCGCCAGCGAAGACGAGAGCCGCGCAGAGGTCGTCAGCCGTTTCGTCCCCGAAGCCAGCTCGTAGCAACACCGCCGGCGACGAGTCCTCTGCCCACCCCTATAAGGGTTGAGCGGACCCGTCGCCGCGGGCCCGCTAGCCGGTGACGACAGCGATCTCGTTCGGCGTGGCCGGCAGGTCCACCGAGCTGACGACGGTACCGGTGGCCAGATCAACGGCGTGCAGCGAGTTCGTGGCCGGTTCGGTCACGTAGGCGGTGCCGCCGACGACGATGAGCGCGGGGTGCGCATCCTGCCATTCGACCGGGCTCGTCCAGGCGCCGATCACCGGGTAGGAGTCGCCGAGCTCACCAGTCTCGGGGTCGAGCACGTAGAGCGACCCGTCCGAGGCCAGGATCAGCGCCTCATCGTTCGGGCCGCGGGCCACGTCCCGCCAGGTGTATTCCACGCCGGCGGGCAGGTCGATCACGGTGGAGGTCTTCGCCGCGGTGTCCACAAGCACGAGCTCGCTCAGCAGGTAGCCCTCTGAGTCGGGGTCGGAGTTGTAGTCGCCCACCGCAATGGTGGAGGTCTCGGACACGTACATGTTGCCGGTGCGGCCGTAGGCATCCGGCGCCGCGATCTTGGTGATCTCACCGTCGTCGTAGACCAGCACGCCGTCGCTGCAGCCGAACACGGCCACCTCGTTGGCGGCCGCGCCCTCGCCGTGCACCGACGGGCACTCGGCGTTCCGCGCGGTTTCCTCGCGGGCGGCGTTCAGCACCCGGATGCCGGTGCGGGCCTCCGAGGTGCCGACGGTGGTGAGCAGGGTGCCGTCGTCGAGCTCGATCGAGACGCCGTGGTGCGGCGCTTCGGCCGGGATGACCTCGGTGGCCGGCAGCTCGTCGGTGGCGCCGAGCAGATCCGCGGTCTCGAAGATCGTGGTGTCACCGGTGCCGTCGGCGAAGAGGATGGTCTTGTCGCCGTGCTTGACGACGTGGCCGGCGGCCGGGGCGTCGAAGACCAGGTCGGTGAGCGCCGGCTCGGCGGTCCGGGCGCTGCCGGTGTCGTCGGTCCAGGTCCCGGTGTCGAGCACCTGGAACCCGTCGGTGGTGGTGACCAGGACGTGCCGGCCGTCCCCGGCGGTGTTGAGCCGGTTGAAGCCGGCAAGCGGGATGTCGGCTTCGAGCTCGAGGGTGTCGCCGTCGAGCACGTAGAGCCCGCCGTCGTAGGTGAGGGCGACCCGGGGCTGCGCGGCGGTGCTCGAATCGGCGGCCGAGCCGGTGCCGGAGCCGCCTGGCGCGGCATCCGTGCCGGCGCAGGCCGACAGGAGCAGGGCGGATGCGGCGATGACGGCGGCAAACGCCGTGCTGCGGTGCTGTGATTTCATGTTTTCTTTCTGTGTCGAAGGCTGCCCGGTTAGGGGGAGAGCCCGGTGGCGATGCGTTCGGTATTGGTGCGCATCATGGTGAGGTAGCTGTCGGCGCCGGCGCCCGGTTCGCTGAGCGATTCGGTGAAGAGTTCCACCACGGCCACGTCGAGGCCGGCTTCGTCGGCGAGCACTTGCACCAGCCGGTCGGGCTGGGAGGACTCGGCGAAGATGGTGCTGACGCCGGCGGCGTCGATCGCGTCGACCAGGCTCCGCAGATCGGAGGCGCTGGGTGCGGCCAGGGTGGAGCCGCCCGGGATCACGGCACCGACGACGGTGAAGTCGAACCGGTCGGCCAGGTAGCCGAACACATGGTGGTTGGTGACCAGGTTGCGGTGCTCGGGCCCGATGGCGGCGAAGGTGGCCGTCATCTCGGCGTCGAGGGCGCGCAGTTCGGCCGTGTAGGCCGCGGCCTGCGCCTCGATCGTGGCTGGATCAACGCCGTCGACGTCGGCCTGGATGGCCGCCGTGACCGCGTCGACGACGTCGATCATGCGGAGGGGATCGGTCCAGAAGTGCGGGTCGGCCGTGTCGCTGCCGGTGCCGGCGGCGTAGGGCAGCGGATCGATCACCGCTCCGGCGGCGATCATCGGCACCCCGGCCGCCTCGGCGGCGTCCAGTTGGTGCTGCAGGCCCTCCTCGAGGCCGAGACCGTTTGTCACGATCAGGTCGGCGCCGAGGATGCGGGCCGCCTCCTGCGCCGAGATCTCGAAGGAGTGCGGGTCGGAGTTCGGCCGCATCAGGGTGAGCACCTCGGCCTCGCTGCCCACGAGGTTCTGCACGACGTCGCCGAGGATGTTGGTGGTCACCACGACCAGCGGGCGGTCGCCGGCCGGGGTCGCGCAGCCGGTGAGGGCGCCGAGGCCGAGCGTTCCGGCGAGGGCGAGGGCGAGCGGGCGGATCAGGCGCATCGGTCTACCGCCCCGTCTCGGCGAGGAATCGCGGTTCGCCGTCGATGGGGAAGCTGCGGGCGATGCGGGCCGAGTCGGCGTAGTCGATCTCATAGACCAGTCCCTCGGCGGGCGCGTTCAGGTAGGCCCGGCTGGCGTCCACGGTGAGCTCGACGCCCTCGAGCAGGCCCGCGGAGCCCGCCGCGGCGGCCGCCAGGGTGGCGGGCAGCAGCGGTTCGGTCGCGGCCAGGGTGCTGCCGGTCGCGGCCTCCAGCACCAGAATCCGGCCGTCTGCGGCGAGGGCCACGACGTGTCCGGCGGAGTCGTCCACCGCCGCGACCTGCAGCAGCGGGGTGTCGGTGGCCAGCCTCGACCAGGTGCGTTCCCGGGTGTCGAGCAGCCAGGCGCCGCCGTCGCCGGCGACGGCGGCCACGGTGGGGCGGCCGGCCCGGTTGCCGAAGTGCAGCGCCCGGTCGGCGGCCGCGACACCGTCGGGGTACGGGATGCGTTCGAAGGTGATCCCGGCGCCCGCATCGGCGCCCGCGGTGGCCAGCAGCGCTCCGTCGGCACAGCCGAACACCGTCCCGACCCTGGTGGTGATGGTGCCGGAGAGTTCGGCGCAGTCCGCGGTCGCCCCGGCAACCGGGGCGCCGGACGAATCGAGCACCCGCACGGCGGCCACTCCGTTCGCGGCGCTGCCCGGCGCATCCGTGCGGCCGGCAAGCACGCTGTCGCCGACCGGCACCAGCACGCCGGCGCCCGGCTCGCCCTGAATGCGAGCGAGCTCGGTGACGGTGCCGTCGGCGAGGTCGCCGGTGTCGAGGACGAGGCCGGTGCCGGAGGCGGCGAATCGCACGGTGGTGAGGGTGCCGCCGCCGGCCGCGACGCCGGCGCCGCTGCCGGTGACCGTCCCGACTACGGCAGGTTCGGCCCGGTAGTAGTGCTGATGGTCTTCGTGGTCCACCGTCCAGGCGCCGCTGTCCACGATCGTGACGGTGCCCGGCCCGGCGGCCGCCGCGAACAGGAACCGGCCGTCGGTGGACAGGCCGCTCACCTCGTCGAGGGTGCCGACCGGGGTGGACGTGCCGTCCAGCAGGTCGAGCAGCGCGAGGCTGCCGGCCGCGTTGACCGTGGCGAGGTGCAGCTGCGGTTCGGCCATCTCGTCGGCGCCGGCCACAAAACCGTGCGGCACGGGGCTCGCGGTTGGCGTGGCGACCGGGCCCGCGCCGGGGCCGGCGCAGGCGGCCGTGCCCAACAGGGTCGTGACGGCCAGCATGCCGCCGAGGAGCGGGGCCGGGATCAGGCGGGGTGGGCGGGAGCGAGTGAGAGACACTGGCGCCTTTCTGGTCGGACGAGGCTCCGCCCGGCGGCCGACAGGGCAACCAGGGCCACGGATGCGGCGGCGATGGTGGCGCCGGCGGCGGTGCCGGCATGCCAGGAGATGAGGAGCCCGGCGACGACGGCCGTCGCCCCGAGCAGGGCGGCCAGGAGCATGATGGCGGGGATCCGCCGCACCCAGTGCCCGGCCGCGACAGCTGGCGCGAGCAGCAGGCCCACCACCAGCAGCGAACCGACGGCGCCGTAGGAGGCCACAACGGCCAGGGTGACCAGGCCCACCAGCACCAGCTGCGCCAGGCGCGGGCGAAGGCCCAGGGTGCGGGCGAGGCGCGGATCGAAGGCCAGCGCCACGAAGGCCCGGTGGAACACGGCGGCGAGCACCACGGTCACGCCGAGGGCGGTGGTCAGGCCGGCCAGGTCGCCGGGCTGGATGGCGAGAACGTCGCCGAAAAGGATCGCGGTGAGGTCGACGGCGAAGCTGCGTGAGTGCGACACGATGATCACACCCAGGGCGAGCATCCCCACGAAGAGCAGGCCGATGCTGGTGTCGGAGGAGAGCCGGCCGCGGCGGGTGATCAGACCGACGCCCAGGCTCATCACGAGGGCGCTCACCGCCGCGCCCACGATCACCGGCAGGCCGAGCAGGGAGGCCAGCGCCACGCCGGGCAGCATGCCGTGCGCCATCGCCTCGCCGAGGAACGCCATGCCCCGAACGACCACCCAGGTGCCCACAACGGCGCAGATCGCGGCCACGAGCACACCGCCGAGCAGGGCGCGGAGCATGAAATCCGCCGAGAGCGGGTCGGTGAGCCAGGTCATGACAGCGACTCTAACTGATAATGGTTCTCATTATTGATACGCTGGGTTCATGCAACCCACCCCGACTCCCCGTCAGATCCCCGCGATTCCGGCCCCGATCACCCTCCGGCAGATCCGCGTGACCCACGGTGCGACCGTGGCCCTCGACGGCGTGTCGGCCACGATCCCAGCCGGCCGGGTGACCGCCCTGGCCGGCGCAAACGGGTCGGGCAAGTCCACCCTGCTCGGCGTCCTCGCCGGCATCCAGCCCTGGCAGGGCGGCGAGCGGCAGGCGGCGGCGGGCCGGATCGCGCTGGTAGTGCAGCGCAGCGCCGCTCCCGATACGCTGCCGCTCACCGTTCTCGAGACCGTGAGCATGGGCCGCTGGGCGCACCGAGGCCTGTGGCGGCCGCTCTCCGGTGCCGACCGCGACATCATCGCCACCAGCATCGAGGCCCTTGGCCTGACCGGGCTCGAGCGGCGCTCACTGGGCGAGTTGTCCGGCGGTCAGCGGCAGCGCGCCCTGGTGGCGCAGGGGCTCGCCCAGCGGGCCGAGGTGCTGTTGCTCGACGAACCGGCCGCCGGGCTCGACGGCGACGCGCTCCTGCTCATCGACCGGGCCATCCGCGCCGAGGCCGACCGGGGCGTCGCCGTGGTCTGCGCCACCCACGACCCCGAGGTGATTCGCCGGGCCGATCGGGTGATTCGCCTGCAGGCGGGCCGCGTCGTCGCCGACCAGAACGGCGACGTAGGCCAGGCCGTCGCGGCCGTCGCGGCCGGCGCGGCGGGGGAGGGGCTCGGCCCGGAGGTCTGACCCCGCCACGCACCGAGTTGCCCACCTGCGGATGCAGCGGCATGCTAGGTTTCGGCCAGGACCGATGGCGGGGATGAGTGGGGGCTCGAAAAGTGACAAAGTCGAAGATCGGCACGGTGTGGCTGGCTACAGCACTCGTCGGGGTGGGGGTGGCCGGGCTCGCCGGCTGCGCGCCGGCCAATTCGTATCCGCGGGTGAGCGCGGTCTTGGCGACGCCCCGGGAGGCCGAAGACGCCCTGCCCGACTGGACGGCGGACTGGGACGTGGATCAGGAGTCGAGCCGTCTCGTCGGCACCGTCGGTCACGTCGACTACTTCGTGTCATCGATGACCGACCCGGACAGCGGCGAGAAAAGCGCCTGCATCATCCAGGTGAACAACCTCGACACCGCTGCGGCCGTCGCGGGGTGCAGTTCGAACGAGAGCGGGATGTCCACCTCCGGAATGGGTCTCGGCTCCGCCCGGATCTCCGCGGACACGGCGACCTACCCGGAGTCGGCGGGCTGGGTTCAGCTCACCGATTTCCTGCTCGTGAACCCCGCCGGCGGGCCCACGGACTGACCTGACCTCTCAGCCGGCCTTGGACCACGCCTCGCGCAGGCAGTCCAGCACGCCGGGATCCAGGTCGGCCGGTGAGTGGAGCTCGAGGTGGTGCATGAAGTGATTGAGGGTGGGCTCCACCACCTCCTTCCACCGCGGTGACGTGTCGAACCTGTCCAGATCCACCGAGAGCACGAGCGGGGCGACGTCGCCGGAGAGGTACTGGCCCGGCTGCCAGGTCCACGCGAACGACCGCTGCCGGCGGAAGGCGATTTGACTGGTGGTGACGCGGATTTCCGCGTCCCCGATCGACAGGATGATCGACCGCACAGCGTCGAACAGCGCCCGCGCGCGCGGATCCCCGCCCGCGAAGTACTGCTCGAGCGGAATCGGTTCGCCATGGCTGGTCATGCCGTGCAGGGTAGTCCCGTCCGCCCCGACGGGAGTAGTTTGGCCGCGGAACGACCGGGGAGCGGGCGCATCCGGTGCAGCGGGCGCGCGTTCACGAGTAGAGGAAATGACCCGCCATGTTGCGAAAACTGGGCGTGAGCGTCGCCCGCCACCGCCTGATCTCCCTGCTCTGCTGGGTAGTGGCGCTCGGCGCCTGCGTGGCCACGGCCCTGCTCGGGGTCGGCGGCGAGAGCCTGTTCCAGCGGCTCTCCAGCGCGGGCCCGTCGGTTCAGGGCGAGGCCCAAACCGCCACCGACCTGATCGAGGGCCCGGAGAGCGAGCAGACCGAATCCCTCTCGCTGCTCGTGCACCCCACCGACCTCGGCTCGCCCGACCTCGCCGCGATCCTGGACTCCGCCACCCTCCGGCTGGAACAGGTCGACGGGGTCAGCCAGGTGATCAACCCGCTGGTCATCCCGCCCCTGCCCGACGGGAGCCCCAACCCGGCGGCGGCGCCACTGCTCTCCGCCGATGGCGACGGGATGCTCCTCACCGTGGCGATGGAGACCACCGACGGCACCGTCAGCGACCCGCTGCTCACCTATGTGGAACGCCGGCTGCAGGTGGCCGCCGACGAGATCGGCCAGCTCGACCCGAACGCCCAGGTGGAGGTCGGCGGTACACCCCTGATCGTGGAGTCGCTCGTCGCCGTCGCCGAGTCCGACCTGCAGAAGGGTGAACTGATCGCCCTGCCGATCGCGCTGCTGGTGATGCTGATCATCTTCGGCGGATTCCTCGCGGCCGGCATCCCGCTGGTCGGTGCCATCGCGTCGATCATCGGGGCCCTCGGGATGCTCTACGCGTTCACCTTCGTGATGGACATCGGCATCACCGTGATGAACGTGATCACCGTGATCGGACTCGGTCTCTCGATCGACTACGGGCTGCTGATGGTGAGCCGGTTCCGGGAGGAGTTCCGGGCGCGGGTGGGCGGCGGTGGCCCCGGTGCCCCGCCGGGCCCGCACGGCGAGCCGTTCCTGGACCTCCCGCCGCTCGAAACGGGGGAGCTGGCCACCCTGGCGCACCACCGGCACAGCCGTCACGAACTGATGCTCCAGGCCGTGGGCAGCACGGTCAACACGGCCGGCCGCACCGTGTTGTTCTCCGGGTTGACCTTCGCGATCGCCACGGCGGGGCTGCTCGTGTTCGAACCGTCGATCATCCGCGCCATCGCGATCGGGGCGGTCTGCGTGGTGCTCATCGCCATCCTCACCGCCCTCGTCCTGGTGCCGGCGCTGCTCGGCTATCTCGGCGAACGGCTGGTGCAGCCCGGTGCGCTCACCCGCATCCCGGGCGTCGGCCGGTGGCTCACCCGGTTCGGCGACATCGCGCCCGAGGAGGGCGTCTTCTCCAAGCTGGCCCGGTTCGTGCAGCGGGCACCGGTGCTCGTGGCACTCGCCGGCACCGCCGTGCTGCTGGTACTGAGCAGCCCGGTGCTGTCGATGACAGTGGCCAACAGCGCCGACGACGCCATCCCCCGGTCGTCGAGCCAGTACGACTTCATCACCACCCTCAACGAGGAGTTCCCGCTGGCCACCGCACCCCGGGTGCAGCTGGTCTCGAACACCGACGCGGCTGCCGCGGCCGCCTGGGCGACCGACGTCGCCGCCCTGCCCGGGGTGACGGATGTGACGCCGCCGGTCGAGCAGAACGGCTACTGGGTGTCCAGGGTCAGCGTCGACACCCACCAGGGCACCGATGTGGTGCGGGAGATCCGCGCCGACCGGCCGGCCTTCGACAACTGGGTCGGCGGCGCCGACGCGCAGGCCGTTGACTACCTCGACTCGCTGGCCAGGGGAGCCCCCTGGGCGGTGCTGATCATCGCCCTGGCCACCTTCGTGCTGCTGTTCCTGATGACCGGATCGGTGATCATCCCGCTCACGGCCCTGGTGATCAGCGCGATCTCGCTGGGCGCGGCCGCCGGCGTGCTGGTCTGGGGGTTCCAGGAGGGCAATCTGTCCGGTCTGCTCAATTTCGACCCCGACACCATCTCCGGCGTCGACGCCCTCGTCCTCACCCTGGTGCTCACCTTCGGCTTCGGCCTGGCGATGGACTACGAGATGTTCCTGCTCGCCCGGATCAAGGAACACCACGACCGCGGCGAGAGCACCCGCAAGGCCATCGAGACCGGCCTGCAGAGCTCCGGCCGCATCATCACCTCCGCCGCGCTGATCATCGTGCTGGTCTTCGCGGGCTTCGCCACCGGTGAGCTGATGCAGATGAAACAGATCGGCACCGCCCTGGCCGTGGCGGTGCTGCTGGATGCGACGCTGGTGCGGATCGTGCTCGTGCCCGCGGTGATGACCTCGCTCGAGCGCATCCTCTGGTGGGCCCCGCGCTGGACCGCCCCCATCCACACCCGCTTCGGCCTGAGCGAATAGCCGCCCGCCGCAGCCGCACCCGCCCGCCCCGCGCCCCCGCCGCGCCGCCCTGGAGGGCCGCAACTGTTGCCGAATCGGACAATTGCGCCCGGTACGCCGGGTGCAATTGTCCGCAGCGGCAACACTTGCCCCCCCCCCCCCCCGGCCGGCCGGGCGGGCC
>Ga0247803_1000932_pt1 | contig 15397 bp, 19 predicted proteins | sample UWRJL014104B1_FD_180928 | JGI IMG/M metagenome (GOLD analysis project Ga0247803, IMG submission 180928) | Plant litter microbial communities from Arlington Agricultural Research Station in Wisconsin, United States - UWRJ-L014-104B-1 | ecosystem: Environmental > Terrestrial > Plant litter >...
CGTGGGGTCTGCGGTGGTGTCTGTCCCCGCGGCGGGATTAGACGCTGGTTGCGCCATGGTGTGGGTGTGTGGAGAGGCTGGCTCCGGCGGGGTCGGGTTGGTGGTGGGTTGGCTTTGGGGAGGATGGCGTGGGGAGTGCGGGTTGGATTCGGGGTGGAGTCGGCAGGCTTATGACGACATTGCTGGGTCTGTGATTATTTTGGCGGGGGGAGCTCTAGGGGTTGGTGACGCGCTTTGGAGAGCTGTTGGCAGGTGGTGGTGGTGGTGTATGCGGAAGAGTTGCGGAATTGACGGTACTGGGGTCCCCCATGTCATGCTTGGCGTATCTCCCTATTGGGCAATCATTTCTTACTTGATCTCCATTCGACACGCAGACAAGGCAAGTCGCTGGTAGTGAGAAACAATTTGGTATAGAACCTTTGTTTTGTCAGGAATGAAGTGACGTTGATTCGGAAAAAAGTGCGCGGCGTAAGTGTGAAAGTCGTTCCTACTGACTACCAGTTGTCTACCTCATCATCAACAGCGTTGCGTATACCGAGGCAACCACCTAAGCATAGCCCTAACCAACATCCAAACAATAGAACCCGAAGAATCATGCTCATGATGCCCATACCAGCATCAATGCAAACTACTCACTCATTCAAAGCTCAACACATATCAAACCCACCGTCCTCCCCCCTCCCCGCACTAGATTCACCAAACCTCGAATCCGCAAGCAACAACTCCAAAATTGCATTCAACAAGCTCGTCTCCAGCCCCATATTCTGCAAATTCCCCACCTTCTTCATAACCGAATCGCCCTGGCGCGTCAAAACCCCATAAATATCTCGCTTGGGATTCAGCTCATAGTGAGATTTGTCCAGGAGATCGAAAATGCGAGGGATGGGATCGATGATGTCGAGTTGCGGGTTCGGTGTGTCCAGCTCGATGACGATGGATTGGGAAGTGGGGGCGGCGGAGAGGGTTATGAGTGTGCCGTTGGAGGCGGCGGAGGTGGTGTAGGCGAGAGGTTTGGCGCGCTTCGAGGAGGTGGTTATGCAGCGGAGGGGTGTGGTGGAAGGGTCGCTGGGCGTGTGGGCTATGAGGCGGATCTTCCACTCGCGGGACTTGGGGATGCTGGGGTCTGAGGCGGGGTATGTAGGGCCGATGTTGATCACGCCGCTTGATTGCTTGTATGTGATGGGTGTGTGGATGAACTTGACGCTCTCGTCGGGTTTCGTGGCTACATCGTCGGATTCCACCATTTGGAATCCTCCGTCGTCGACTTGGGTGCCTGTGCCGTCGTCTTCGATAAGGTCAAATGACCCGTCTGCACCGACGACGAGCAGGACTTCGATAGTTTCGGGGTTTGGCGAACCGCTCTTAGGGCGCCAGGCGGCGTCGAGCGGAATGATGGCGCCTTCTGGAGCGAGAACGGGGGTCTGGGTTAGTGGGCGGTGGAGGGGCTGCTCGCGATCGCCATCGTAGACTATGCCGGTCCAGATATCCGCAAAGCGCGCTGGAGGCAGCCAGGCCTTGATGACACCGAGCTGAGTGATCTTGTCGCGAGGTTGGGTGATGGGGGCTACGATGAGTTCGCTGCCGAAGCGGTACTGGTTCGGGACGTTGTAGGCTTCATTCTTCTCCGGGTAGTCCCAGTACATGGGTGTGATGAGGGGTTCGTCGTTGGACGCAGAACGAGCGTTCATGGTGTAGATGTAGGGGATAAGACGATGGCGGAGACGAAGCGTTTCTTCCATGATCTGGCAGGCTTCGACGTTGAATCGCCATGGTTCGCGGCCGTTGAAGGGGTTGTTGTCAGAGTGTAGGCGAAGAATTGGCGACCAACAGCCTAACTGCACCCATCTCGTTGCCAACTCGTCGTCTTTGTATCCCGACGTATGTCCGCCGATATCATTGCTCCACCAGCCGTAGCCAATGTTCGATGCTGTGGCGGTGAACTCGGGCTGAAAGTTCAAAGAGTCCCACGTAATGATCGTGTCCCCCGAAAAGCCAACCTGATACCGCTGAGCACCAGGCCCGCCAAAGCGTGAAAAGATAAGTGGCCGTTGCCGCCCGCGTCCGACGTCGAGGAAGTGGAAATGATTCAGCACCCAAAGCGGATCTACGCCAGGAATCTTGGACCCGAGACCCTGCTGCCAGTCGATCCACCAGAAATCGATACCCCGGGCTTCATGCTGGTGGTGAACGATATCGAAGTAAGCGTCAATGAACTTCTTGTCGGTGCAATCAAATTGGACAGCTTTCTTGCTTTCCGGGTCGATTCCCATGAACTTGGCAACCTCTTTGTACTGATCTTCCCAGTACCGGATGCCATCCGCGGGGTGCAGATTGAGAGTGACCATTAGACCGCGATCATGAAGCTTTTTCAAAAAGGCGTCTGGGTCAGGAAACAACTTCTTGTTCCAAGTATACCCCGTCCACCCGTTCTCGCCGTCCGGAATTTCCTGACCCGGTATCACCAAGTGCCAGTCCATATCCACAACAGCGACATTCAATGGGACATCATCCTTGTCGAGATGGTCCTGCAACTCGAAATACTCCTTCTCGTCATACCGATGATAGCGACTCCACCAATTCCCCATGGCAAACCGCGGCAACAAAGGCTGACTTCCAGACACAGCAAAGTACGCACGCATCGCATCGCGATAGTCATGCCCATACACAAATACATACTCGTCGCTCCTCTCGCCCTGTTTACGCGGCGCAATCCACCCGTCGTGCTCAAAAAGCATCGACTTCGTATCATCCAAGACAGCAATTCCTTCTCTTGAAAGTACGCCAGGCCCTAACTCCGCTCTCCCGTTGACCGTATCCAACGTCCTCGTTGTACCGCCCAGATTGGACAATTGCTGCCCATACGTCCACTTTGCCGCGACCGATCCCTTCGATTGTACTACGAAGCCCTCGGGACTAAACTTCTTCTTGTTGTATACGACGTGGAAGCGCTTGGTAACGATCTCGAGCAAATCCCCGCGGTCCCAGACGTAGAAGTCCGGAACGGCCAGTTCGCGGTTGATGGCGAAGGTGGAGGCGCGGTCTTCGAACTGGCCGTCCTCGGCCCACTCGAAGCGTAAGAGACCATCTGTGAGGACGGTGAAGCGGTAGTTGTCGCCGGCGACCAGCGCCTCCGGATGCGCGACCGGGCGGGTCTTGAAGTCGTAACGCGCGGGACGAGACATGACGTCGTTCGGGGAAAAGATGAGACGAAAATTTGTTTAGACCAGGCCGTTTGAATATGGCCTAAGCAGCGAATCTCGCATCGTGGGGAAGTCGGAAGGCGGGCGGATGATGATCGCCGTAAATAGTAGGAATCCGGGGCAGTCCAAGCGCTTGAAGCGTCGGCTCGTGACCCGACGCCAGGCCCAGAGGTGGGTCAGACGACATCCTTCGAACATCGAACATGTCACCGCTATCCAACCTCCGGCTCGGCCACGGTGGACATGGTGAACGTCTGGGGAAGGTGATGGGTGCGCTGCACGGCGTCGCGAGGCTCGAACAGGCGCACTGCGTCATTCGGTTACTGTTGCATGTTCCTGCATCCGGAGTGTGGGGAGCGCGACCATCGGACGCACCAACGAGCTGGTGGCGCAACCCTACTAACAGCGTCGCCAAGATCAATAGCACCTGCAATAGAAAAGATGACCGTGGCAGGTTGGAAAACGAGTTGGCAGCTGGAAAGAGTCGTTTCCGGTGCTGTGGTTCTGAGCCTTGGACCTGCCATTTCGACTATCAGGGCATGTCATCGAGCGTTTTGGTAGGAATATGACATTGCAAGCACGTTATGGTTTTGAGCGAAGGTACGTGTTTTATGAATCATGATAAAGTGCGCGTGTTTCTTGGTGCTACGTTATCATGAAGTGATGATCATATTGTATCAGTCTCTTGACCAACGCTGCATACATAGCAATAGGAGCAACACCAAGTGCATCAGGTAAGACCCTCTTCCACCGACTGTCCTTCCACAAATTCTATCCCACCTCCACCTAACCCCTCGTCATCTCCTTCCTTATCTACATATTCATGCTCGTCTTCATCATCCTCTCCCTCCACCTGACCGTCCCAATCCCATGCCACTACATTTCCTTCCACCTCCATCTGCACCATCACCTTCAATCTTTCGCGAACACACATCAATGCCCTTCCCAACCGATTCTCCCCCCAATTCTCCCTATTCACCTCCGCCTCTTCCGCATTATACCCAATGCCCCAAACCCTATCCCTCCTCGCCGCCTCCGCCAATTCCCTGTCCCCCGTGCCCAACAATACCCCGCGCATCCCCCTATCCTCATTCCCATTCTGAACAAATTTATACCAGTTCCCGACCCTACACACGCGACTTTTGACATGCGTCCACTTCCACTCATTGTACCCGACGACCTTTTGGCCGAATTTCTTTTGTTGTGCTGGGTCTGAGGTGGAGAGAACAAGGCGACACGTCTGCGCATTGGAAAAGTATAACGATTTGCAGAACATGTAGAACTGCTCGGCGCAGGTGAATGTTAGGGAGGGGGCGTAAGATGAGAGGATAGTGGAGGGGGAGGGTGTGGTTGTGGTTGTGGTTGTGGTTGTGGAGTGAGTGGTTAAGAAGGTGAGGCTCGTGGTGGGAATAGTGATGCGGGAGGAGTACCATTGGCAAAAAATGCCGTAAGGAGATTCGTTGGGATAGTAGAAGTAAATGGTGGAGGACTCGGATTCGGTGGTTGGCTTTTTGGCGCGGCCGGTGGTGTGCGGTTTGCGTTTCGGCATCTTGAGTATGGTCGGCGATGTGTGTGTACTTGCTGAATGAGGTAGATGATGGAGGAGGATCTTGCCCTGAGTGAGAATAACGACAAAATAAGAGAAGCATGTTGTGCGTGGTGTGTTGTGCTCATAACGAGGGGTGGTGCGTAACCGTGGTAGCGAAAGGGCGTCTACATAAGCCGCGAAAACAGCTGCAAAGAAGGGCAAAAGTCAAACCAGAACTGATTGGCCAAAAGAAAATATGAATGGTATCTCAAGAAAACCCCATCACCGCCGCCGCCGCTATAGCTCCTCCATCTCTTCACCCCCATACGGCCTCCCCATCCCATTTCTCTCCAAGTCCTCAGCCACCAACCGCGCAATGAGCCTATGTCCGTCGGGTCTCAAGTGAAAAACCCTCTTCCAGGAATCCGGCAACATCCAGTGAATAGTATCCGAAACCGCGCCCTCCTGACTTACATCCGGCTTTGTCTTGTTGACAAACCCCTTGTCAGGATCAAACTCCCAATCCGGATGCTCCTGCAACGTCTTGTTAATCCTATCCGCTATGCCTCCCTCGAACGACCCTCTCGGCACGTCGCCACCCGTCTCGTTCTGCAGCGCCGTCTTGTTTTCGGCGGGATCGACGGTGCTCCACTCGTAAAAAGAGAGCTCGCGACGGTTGGGCGCGGGTTCTTGGATTCCGGCCTCGCAGTAGCGGCCGCGTGCTGCTTCGATGTGTGCGTTGTAGTCGATGAAGCGGACGTTTGGGCCTGCGTCCAAGGTGGCTCTACGTAGGACATCGTTCACGGAGCGGACCATGTCGTCTAGAGCCTTTCGCAGCTCGAGCTTGAGGTACTGCTTGGTGCGTTCAACGTTGTTCCAGACAGCCCACGTCACGTTGTCGCATGTCTCGTCTTCTGTGCCGAAGAAGCCAGCGTAGCCGGTGACGTAGATGACGCCGTGGTCTTGGTTCATCTTTGGTTTGGCAGCTTCGATGAGCTTGCTCATGTTCTTGTACAGTTGGGTGTCATCGGCGATAAGTTTGCGTGCTTCTTTCATAGAAGTCTCGCAGTCGTCTTCGTTCGACATGTAGAATTGGTATATACAGTTGCTCAGGATAGGGGTAAGGCCGATGTCATTGCCGCCGGCAGAAATGGTCAAGAGGTCGATGTTATCCTTCAGAGCGGGTACCTGTTTGTCCAGAATCTCGGTGCTGTCCGCGCCGGAACAGGACAGGAATTGATGAGCCCTTTGGTCATCGTTCCCAAAGAGCGAGGTGTGAAGGATGTTGGGGTAAGACTGCGCATAGCGGGAGCAGTAGAACTCGAGCCGGTCGCCGGCGCCTAAGCCGGCCGAGTACGAGTCGCCGATAGAAGCGAAGTTGCGGATCCACGGAAACTTGGGAGTTAATGTCTTGAGGCGTGCTTGCTCTGCAGTCACAGACAGAGGAAGAGCCGCTGCGATTGCGAGTACCATGAATGTTGGAAACATGGCGAATAAGAAAGAAGTGAATATGTGGTAAGACGGCTGGCTCTACACGAGCAAAGAAAAGAACACTAGAGCACTATGGCATGAGCCCATTAGCATTCAAACTGTTAGAGCACAAATTTGCTCTGCGAGAAGAGGTGCTGTGCTTTATCTTGGTTGCCTGATGGTGTAAGAGCTTGGCGGGGTAACGGTCATCTGTTTCGCGTCGCGAGAGCACGAGGGGCGGAGGAGACAGTTGAGTGGTCTGTGTTGGAGGCCTGAAAGATGGCGACGCTACAGTGGCGTCCCTCGAGTCAACTTGTAATAACTCGATGCTTCTATTGCAGTCGCAAGATGTATACAAGACCAAGTGTACTATAGCATTCTCCCGCCTACGAGTTGAAGATGCGACTGTAAAGCTTCTCGTGCCGGCCAACCCACAGGTCCATAACCGGCACACTCTGACCAGCATCTTCAACCGCTTTGTCCCACCCCTCCTCTACAAGGCCTCTTATCCTATCTTGTAGCTCGACATTCGCAAGCACGGCCTGTGCTTGATAAGGACCCATTACGCTCGCGCGCACGGCGGCACTGATGACGGTTCGTGCATGCGAGAACAGGAAGAGGTAGGCCGCCTCACGCAGCGGCACAGCAAGAACCCGCGAGACAAGGCCCCAGAGCGGTGCGAGATGAGCGTTGATGTGGCTCGAGGTGCGGAGGGTTGCTGAGAAGGCGATCAACGTTTCCATCGCGTTAGTGTGCACATCGCCGCTTGGGTCGCTACTCGTCGCCCATGTGCTACCGTATTGCATCTTATAGCTGCGATCCCACACAGCGAGCAGTGCCCGACCCTGAGCCATGCTCGCCCGTCGCGCCACAGTGCACGGCGTACTCGCATCGAAGTCATTATCCAGTGTTTCTACATCTTCAGGATGTCGATAGCCAGCAAGCACATAGGGCAGCGCGGTGCTGGCGAGCGTCGACAAGGACAGCCGGAGGAAGGTGTGGAACGAGGGGAGCTGTGAAGCGGAGGGCGGAGACGGTTTGTGGTGCGCGAGATACGACTCGAGTCCGCTGCTGAAGGCAAAGGATCCCAAGGGGAGCGCGGAGTCAGCCAGGAGAAGTAAGGCGTGGAGAGCTGTGTAAGTGTGAGTCCGGCTACGATGTGGTGCTACGAGATGGCGGGTGTTGCGGACCTGTGTCGCTTGCTAGCGTTGAAGGTGCTTCAGATGCAATGCTTGGGTTCAATCGGGCTCGGGCATCTTGCAGGCGCTTCTCGAGGTCGGCAATCTCATCTTTCAGAGATTGCTGGTCGTCGACTGTGGTAGTCATAGTGGTAGGAATGAAGGGAGAATGCGCACGATAGCGATAGCGGGAGCCTTGGCGAAGATCTACCATCTCTACATCGGGGCAGCTTGTGGAGCACTTGACATCTTTGGTCACAAGTTGTGATATGGCACTCTGGACGTCACTCTTTCCGGCATGGTTGTTCAAATTCTCGTTCTATTACTCCTACAGCCGCCAAGTCATCATGTTCGTAACCCAGATCCAAACTCCAGCACTATTCAACGCATGCAACCCATTACGCGGCCCAAGAAGGACTGCATGCCCAAAAAACCAATTGTGAAGCTGTCTCTTGCAGTGGGTATCGTCATTCAAGAAAGACCAGCACCGCACGTCGCCGGTGCTCTAACCAGGCGGACCTGTTCACGCTACCGAGGACGAGTTGACACTCAGACTATACTTGCTCCTTCGTCATGTCCTTCGCAGTTTCTGTCTGGACATCCGCAAACATGGCTGTGCCCTTCGCTGACTCGTAGTTCTTGGAGCTCGCAGACTTGAAGAGCGTTTGAGGTTTCGCCCTGTGCTTGTCAGCCTGTGTTGCCCGTTCGCTCTATCATCGGGACTCTTACTTCTTCATGACTTGCTTGTTGCGGAAACTGCTGAGCTTCTGCGTCGCCGGCGACATGATTTCGTCCGTTGGGGAAGCATATTGCTGAGATCTAAGCCGACATTAGCTCTGCGCGATGCCTAAATAACTGTGCGAACTCACTTGTTGCCATTCAACCGCTTGTTGAGCATCTGGCGCTGATAGTCGAGTGTCTTGGGTTTCTCCTCCTTCTTCTCCGGTGAGGATTTGACAACCTGCGCGTTGGCGTCGCGGGCGCTGAGGACGTTGGAAGACATGCTGCTGCGGGTTTTTGGGTTTGTTGTCCAATTGGGTATATGGCTTTGTACTGATATAGAGGCGGAGAGTATGCAGGTTTGTTCGGATTGAATGCGCAAATGTGGTGGCGATGGCAGGCTCAAGTATGAAGTTGAGTTATCTGGGGTGTTTACAAGGCCCGGTTGCGGGGGCAACGGCGGGCGAGCAGAAGGATCGCGACACGTCATTGCTCGCAGACCAACATTAGATGCTCTCCAACCATCCTCGTCCTTTACCTTGAATCGAAACCGATGCTATGAAGCATTGGCTTTGGGTTGCCCGGACGTGTGCTATCCCCTAACCAGTCCATTTTCACGTCGTGCATTCTCGCTTGTCTCCGCTTTTTCCAGCCGTGCTCATGCACCATGCAAGGGAAACTCTACCTACCTCTGGCATCTAGTCACGCTCAACACTCGTCGCGTATCTTTTTGTCCAACGGGTGCCAATGCTTATCTGTCCTTCCTGAACTCCTAACAAGTTTCATCGGACGCTGCGATCTTTGCCCATAGGTGCACTTGGATTATGGGCACAAAATGCCTCGAATTTGGCAAGACCACGCAGCTTGATACGATAGGTCTTTACGCCCATCTCGGTAGTAATTTCAGGTTAGTACCCCGGCCTTCGAGGTCATATACCGCTAGAGTCCATTTGTTGTCAATCCAGATGGCCATCGCTCAATATCAGCTCAACAACTACGACTCTTTTAGACACTTATTTTGCTGCTAATTGTCGCATTCGATCGTTTATACGAATTGTACTCGGACTTCACGTACCAAGGGACAAATATTATTCACATCCAGCGACAATCCCTGGCCGTGCCATACCTCTATTGTACATGCATACATTTCGCTCGACAGAGGAATGACCCTGACCCTGTCCAGAACACCAAATAGCTGATCATGTTTCGTGTATGATTCTCTCGACCTTTATCCAGTTGAGGTATACCCTGGTACAACCTCTTACACGGTTTGACCATGGACACGTCTCTAACATTTCGTCACTATGTTTAATACAATTCTTGCTCTAAAACTTTCTTGAACATTCTTAGCATCTTGTCTTTCCGAATAGTAATTCTCATGTTAAGGAAGCAGAGACCCTCCAATAATCACTAATCTTACGTAGCTGTACCACATGGAGAGAGAATAATTCAGCAACTTTGTTCGAGTATAAAGGTACCCGCCAATGTGTGCCCAATGTGCCAAGACGCCTATCCGCTTTCGCTATAGTTGCCCACCCATGTTGAGGTTTTCGAACTTCTATTTCGTATACCCATTTGCTACTAGTTTTGGTGAATTACATACAACAGACTTACTCTCCATCGTAGCCACGGACAACAAGGATGCGACACGTCTAGCGAGGCCATAAACAAGCGAGCAAGGGCCAATCGGCAACTTTCCCCAACCAACATTTTGAGCATCAGGAAGCTACACCGAGCATGACTCGCCCCCTCACCCAATCCGACCTCATTTTTCCAACTCAATCCCTCTCTGTGTCATCGACGCTCCACTCGCTGAAGCGCTCTGCGCTCTCCATTACAAATCGACTCAACTCCATCGCATCGGACTCAGACTTTGCTTCATCAGTGGCGGGGGCGTATGATCTCCCGCTCGTCGCAAATGAGCGTTGTGGGAGTTGGTACATTCCACCGGAGAAGAAAGCTGAAGGCGTGTATTTTAAGAGCACGGACGGTCATATGGGCGAGTGGGGGTTTAGCCTAAGGAGGTTGAATTTGCAGATTTTGGATTTGGTGGGAAGGACTGGTGGGCGAGTATTCGACGGTTCGTTTGCAAGTGGGCGGTTGCTGATGGTGGTGCAGATGTGTTATTATTGATTCGACGAGGAGAGGGAAAAGTAAGACCGGGTCTGCTGTTTTGATATGAAGATGTTAATCCATGTCTAGGCATGCCCGATGCTCTCTCAAAAACCATTCCCATCTGGTGCTGCGTTCTCAATCGAGCATTGTTTTCCGCATCGAGTGCACATGAATTACACACGCCTCCACAAGCTGTATCAGCATCAGAACATGCCCAAATAGAAAACCGGATTGATGGACTCGTACGCCAATTTCTAGTAAACACACTTCCCTTCCATCGTCACTTTATCGACATCAGCTAACCCTTCCCAGGACATCTGCAAGCCCAATATTCCCCAACTCCTTAGCAAGATAACGAAACCACTACGTCCCATTTGGGTAACCCAGGCCTCGACGCTCCCTGAAACTCCACCAAGCTTCGTGGATTTTCATCCTATAGTGCTCTGCACTGCTTCGCGGCGCGTGCGTGGCGCCGAAGCTTCGGAAGGCGGATACATACAAGGCGCCGCTGACGACCACGAAGCGTGGTCACACGGACTCACGCCCACGATCTTTTGGAGCAATAAAGATAAACTTATGCAGACGAACGAAGAAGATCTGCCGGATCTAATCGCACAATTCGTCAAAGAAGAAAAAAGCTCAGATGCGACTCCAATCCTAATCAACCCTACCAAACAACTCTACATCTCAACAACCCAAAATCTCGATCTCACCCCCTTCGACATAGTAATCGGCTGCATGCCCACCCCCCTTACCACCACTTCCCCAGCGCTGGCCAAAAAGATCAAATATCTGCACCTCAGCTGTCAGATCGGCAAACTCGGCTCCCGAGATCTCCGACCTCAACTCCCACGTCTCAGCGCGTTTTTCGCAAGACTTCCGCCTTCACCAGGGAAAATACTCGTGTGCTGTCCCACGGGCAAGGACTTATCGGTTGGTGTTGCGCTGGCTATTTTGTGTCTTTTTACGGATGAGAAGGGGGTCATTTCGTCGCTGCGAAGAGAAGGAAGGATTCAGAAGACGTTTGTTAAACAGAGGCTTGCTTGGCTCACGACTACAAACTCGGCTTTGAATCCACCGAGGGGGACGTTGCAGTCAGTTAATGCGTTTTTGATGCCTGATCCGTCGGCTTCGCATGCCATGGAACCGGATCCAATGGAGCCATCAACGATGAAGCTTGCCTTCCAAGGAGCAAATACCTCGAAAGCAGAATCAGTATCGAACGACATCGATGCATCCCTGGAACAACAGCCGGCCCAAGGACCACCGCCCGACATCCCAACTGCCCTTTTCACCGCCCTCCGCAACACAAGCACACCCTGGACTTTCAACCGAATACTCTCTTCAACCCTCCCCACACACCCCTCAGGAACCGTAAACGGCACTGCAATATTCACACCTTACCAGCCCCCTCATACCTCTACCTCGTCACTAACCTCCTCACCGCCAACATTGCTCTACGCTGAAGAAGGCGAATTCGTCACATCGACGAACCTCCGCTTCTCCACCCGCCGGAAATACATCTACCAGCTCAAGCAGGGCGAGGCGGATGATGAGCCGTATATCGCTGTGCATTTTGTTGAAGAAGAGAAGGCAAAGGAGGGTGGGCTTGGGGGGTTATTCGTCGAGATGGGTGTCCTAGAACGGGAGGCTAGGAGTGGGGGGCTCCTGGCGAAGAATAGAGAGCAGCATCTCTGCGCCGAGGACTTGTATACTGCGAGCTGGAAATTTGGTCGGGGAATGCTAAATGGTGTGGACAAGGATAAGTGGTGGGAAGTCCGATATGATGTTCAAGGGCCCAAGAAGGATTATTTCAGCGACACGAGATACACGCCGGCTGGAATGTAGGGTGGTCTATGAAAGTAAGAAATGATGGGTATCTCAAATGCATCCTAAACTCCAGGTCAAAGCAGCGTTACTCTACCCCCCAATTATCATCCTCACCCACCGCTCCCACAACCTCCTCATCAGCCGCCAGCTCAAAGCCCACCTTTTTAGCAGCCTTCCTTTTTCCCTTCTTCGCCTTCTCGTTCTCCTTATCCCCGGCGGCCTCATCCTCACTCTCCACTCCCGCAATCCTCCTCTGCCTCTTCCTCTCCTCCGCCGCCTCCTTCGCCTCATCGATAACTTTCTGCATCTCCGCCGCCTCCGCCTCCAACTGCGCCTTGATAGCATCCACGTCCGCAAAATCCTCATCCGTGCGTCCCGTCTGTTGGAGAAAATCCCCCCAATTACTGTTGCGCTGACCCTGGAGGATCTCTTTGACGCGTTGCGGGTTGCACTTCTCTTCGCGATTGAATTTCTTCTTGATAGACTTGCGACCAACGCCGGGGAAGAGCGATTCCATCATGCCAAAGTCTGTGCCGAAGATGGACATGGCGGAGTAAAAATCTTCCGTGTCCTGGAAGCTCCATTGCTTGCCTTGACCCGGTAGCAAGAACTCGTTTGGAAATCTCTTGTTGTTACGTAGGAAACTTCGGGCGTTGATTTGTTTGGTGATGTCATCTTCGGCGACTACCACCATCTCCTCGTGCGCGCGTTGTGCTTCGGCCTCCTGGTCGATGACGCCCGTACCAGCCTTCACTACAAATTGCCCATCGACGTTCACATACTCCACGCGACCACGACGTGCCTCTGCTTCTCTTTCAGCCTCCTCTTGTTCCTTGCGTAGTCTGTCCATCTCTGCTTGGATCTCTCTTGCAGTTTGATTCTTCTCTTTCTCTCTTCTAGCCTGTTTGACCTCATCCCAGTTGATCGTGCGCATTTGTTTTTCGCGCTCTGATAGTTTACCGACGCGAATGTTGCGGGATGCGATGCTGTTCATCAGAGTAGCACCAGGGTCGATGACATTGTCTTCGGCGTCGGATGGTGTTGGCTCCCGCTGGGGTCGGCCTCTACGTTTGGACTGTTTTTCGCCTTCGGCGCCTTCCTCGCCATCATTTACACCCAGCGCCTGCGCAGTGTTCTGCTTCTTCCGCCTCTTCTTCGGAAGGGTGTCCTCTCCTTCAGCAGCCTCGCCATTCTCATTCTCTGCTCCGTTTGCCGGAGCTCGCTTTTTGCCTTTGTCTTTCCTCGGTTTCCGTGCTTTCTTCGCAGGTGGTGCAGCGTCCTCTGCTTCGACCCCGTCAGCTAGTCCGGGTGCCGTCCTTTTACCACGAGCTCTTGTGCTTGCACGTTTTGGTCGCGCTGGTAGTTCTTCTTCCTCAGCCTCGAGCTCCTCTTCCTCATCCATCTCCCGGAGTGTCATAGGTTTCCTCCTTCGTTTGGGTTTAGCTTGCGAAGCTGTCGCTGTAGACGCGGCGTCATCTTCTTGCGGCGCAGTTCCTTCCTCTTCTTCGGCCTCTCGCTCTCCCCCCTCGTCTATCTCCCGAAGTGTCATAGGCTTCCTCCTCCGCGTCGACTTGGCTTGCGAAGATTTCGCCGCAGGCGCGGCGTCCTCGTCGTCACCACGCGGCACATTGACAGCAGTCCATGGCAGTTTCCGCCTCTTTTGCCTTGTTGGTGCAGTGGGCGACTGTATTTCCGGCGCCTGTGTTTCCGCGGCTCCAATCTCTTGTACTTCCTCAAATGTCTGTATGGGTATCTCAGTCGTATCAACGGGTTCTGTCGCGGTAGATCGGGCCTCGTCGTTCGAGAATACTTCGGGTATAGTTGGAACCGCACTTTGTGGTTCGGTTGGCACAGATTCCGAAGCGGAAGCTCCCTGTACGACAGAAGCGGGTCCGGACGGCGTTATTTGTTGTACATCTGGTGTGCCAGTAGGTTCCTCGGCAGCAGCTAGGCTCGGCAGCTCCGAACGTCGTCCAGACTCAAGCTCTTGAGCAAAGGACGGTATCTCAGTGGGTTCAGTGGGCGTTGGGTGTACTATAGTCTCTGCAGCCTTCTCTTGCTCCGGCACAATTACATCGACCGCTGGATTAGGCGTAATCGGCGTGGACTCGACTATCGGAGCATGCGACTCGGGAACGGCGATCGCAGGTTCAAATACGGCGTGTTCCGTCTGTGGTACAGGTTGCGGGGCGACATCCTGGGTTGCCACCGGAGTGGGCAACTGTGCCTCGGTCTGCAGCTGTGGTGCGGGGGTGGCATTCGTCTCTGGTGTTTGTGTCTGCGAAGGTTGCGACGCGGGCGAAGCGTCAGTTTTGGGTAGTTTGGGAGTAGACGCCGCTGCTGCAGCGCCAGGCCGTCGTCGGACCGCCTTGGGCGCGAAACTCTTGCCGCCCTCTAATCACCTGTCAGTATGTAGACTCGGCGAGCGTGTGGAGGGAGCGACTTACTATTGATATATGCAGAAGTAGAAATTGGGCCTTTGGGTGCCCGCGCTTTGTCGTTACCCGCAGGCGGCTGAGAGCCCCCTTCTGTCGACATGTTCGCGCGACTTCCTGATGCAGTAGAAGGCAATAGCAGCGGACATTTGCGGTAGAATGTAGAGCTCGAAGGTGTGGGGAAAAGTACGAAGGTCTGAGCGTCGCGATGCAAGGTGCCCAAGTTAGGCTAGTCGTTACAGGGAATAGCGCAGCCGCTAGCGTACACGTGACCTCCACTGGTTTCTCACTCCCGACTTGCCAGAACCCTCGCCTTCCTCCACCCTGACCGGCTCACACGACAACCCACCCTCCCTTACCCTTGCGTCTCCTCTCCTGCGCCTGCTCATTGTACGCTCATTTAGCGCTCCATGATCTGATCGGCGCAGTCGTTGCCGCCCCCTATTGCCCAAGCCATCGCCGTCGTCTGCGCTGATGAGCCTCCAAGCAAGGACCGTCGCACCCCCATCGCTTGACACCGTCAAGATGGAGGACCGCAAGCGGCCTGGCGGGCCCGACGATTCTGCGCCGCCCGCAAAGAGGCAAGCCGTGGTCGTTAATGGCACGAGGCCGCATCCCGACGCTGACCTGCCATGGAAAGAAGACATTGAGGTTCGACCCCTTCTAGCCTCACCTGCATCTGCCTAAACAAAATGAAGACTAACATCGCGACCACTCGCAGGCTTTCCAAAAAGATGCCATCCTCCGACAAATGCGCGAATACAAGCGTGAAAAGGCCACCATCGAGTCTCAGCTCACCGAGATGGAGAGTCGCTCGCGACACCACGACGACCACCTGCGGACAATAGATATATGGTTTGACCAGGTTAGTGCACACTGTTGTTGAGGTCCCGGACTGTTGCTGACGCTTGCTAGCTGGTC
>Ga0247803_1000934_pt1 | contig 15349 bp, 15 predicted proteins | sample UWRJL014104B1_FD_180928 | JGI IMG/M metagenome (GOLD analysis project Ga0247803, IMG submission 180928) | Plant litter microbial communities from Arlington Agricultural Research Station in Wisconsin, United States - UWRJ-L014-104B-1 | ecosystem: Environmental > Terrestrial > Plant litter >...
ATACAATTAAACGTGCACTATGCAAAACTATCAATTTAAAATAGTTTTGTCCCGACAAATGAGCGAAACATAAAATGGAATACCCTTCCCTTAACTATTATTTGTTCCGGTCAGCAATCTAATAAACACAATGAAAATAATATGGAATTGACAAATCAGAGTAAAAAAGTAGCCGGATTTTCACAATATCTACAAGCATTTATCACTATAATTTTAAAAGCAAACAAATGAAAAAATACGCATATATCGGATGCCTGGGCTTCCTTGGGGTTATTACAACCGAATTTGGAATTATTGGTATACTTCCCCAGGTTGCATCACATTACAATATCAGTATCGATAAAGCAGGCATTCTATTGAGTGCATTCGCACTCGTGATTGCCATTACCGGCCCATTTATGACTTTATTGGTTTCTGGCTTCGACAAAAAAAAGATTATGCTTACTGCGATTCTTATTTTTCTTTTCACAGGTATCGTTTCTTTTCTCTCCCCTCCATTCTGGCTCTTGCTGCTGGTACGAATTTTTCCCGCGTTTTTACAGCCGGTTTACATCGCAACAGCGTTGTCGGTAGCAGTTTCCAAAGCAGACAGCAATAATAAGAATGAACTAATGAGCATCGTTTTTAGTGGCATTGCCATTGCTATGGTGACCACAGTTCCACTAGCAACTTATGTGGCAAGTGTGTTTTCATGGGAATATTCATTTTTAGTACAGGCTATAGTCAGCTTAATCGCTGTTATTGCCATCTACATTGGACTACCAAATATGCCTGTGACCGAAAAGAAATCATATGGTTCACAATTCATGATCCTAAAACAGCCTCTTTTTATCATCAGTGCGATGATGAATTTCTTTATGATCACAGCGTGGTTCTCCACTTACAGTTATTTTGTAGAATATCTAAACAAAGTCAATGGAATGGATGATTCGATGATCAGTTTCATGATGTTCTTATTTGGACTTGTAGGTGTATTTGCCAACAGGGTGTCAGGAAAAATGCTGAACCGTAATGTGGCCCGTACAACGGCACTGTTTCTTTCTGGCACACTCATTATACCAGTCTTACTATATTTTTACAGTGCAGATAGGTTTGTCATAATTGCTGTTATCGCACTGTGGGGATTTTTATACGCCCCTAGCTTTTTGAATGCATCCACCTATATGATTTCTTCCGCCCCTCATGCACTGGAATTTGCCAATAGCCTGGCTACTTCCTTTGGGAATCTTGGTGTGACATTGGGGACCACCTTAGGTGGATTGGTGATCATGATGAGCGGTGTTCAATACCTACCCTGGCTAATGGTAATATTTGGCACGCTGTCGTTTATCATGCTTCTTTTGCGGTTATATGTTGAAAAGCGGGCAGTATCTGCTGCTGTCACAGAAATAGCGTAACAGCTCCAAATAAGTTTGTATACCTAGCTGACCTTCGCAACATTGAATGTCTCATGTGATTCTGGCTATAGATCCAACCCTTAAAGAATATGGTTAGCTATTCCACAGATCCCGTGCTGAAATTTTGAACGTTTCAAGACAATACTTTGGACGTTTCACGAAACCTCTGCGGACAGGCAATAAGTAATTTTGAACTATAAAAATTACAAGAATTATGGCAAAGACAGTTTTAGTTACAGGGGCTTCTGCAGGAATTGGAAAAGCAACTGCAATTTTATTAGCACAAAACGGCTACAATGTTTCCGGTGCGGCACGCAGGACAGAAAAATTACAAGAGCTTAAAAATTACGGTATTAAAACTATTGCATTAGACGTTACAAAAGACGAAAGCATTACAGCATGTGTTGAACAGATTTTTAAAGAAGCAGGAAGTATTGATATTTTGATAAACAACGCGGGTTTCGGTTCGTATGGTGCGATTGAAAATGTTACCATGCAGGATGCGAAATACCAGTTGGAAGTAAACGTATTTGGTGCAATGCGTTTAACTCAACTAGTATTGCCGAAAATGAGGCAAAACAAATACGGCAAGATTGTAAATATTTCTTCTGTTGGCGGTAAAATTGCTTTTCCTTTTGGCGGTTGGTACCACGCCAGCAAATTTGCAATTGAAGCATTGAGCGATGCAATGCGGGTAGAAGTAAAAGAATTTGGTATTGACGTAATTGTGATAGAACCGGGCGGCACAAAATCAGAATGGGGCGACATTGCGGTTGAAAGTTTAATGCGCGTTTCTGGTCATACAGCATACGGAACATTGGTAACAGCTTTTCAAAAATCATTCACCAAAATGGCAGGTAATGTTCCCGAACCTATTGTGATTGCAGAATTGATAAAAAAAGGGATTGAAGCACGCAAGCCGAAAACACGATACGTTGGGGGTTATATGGCAAAACCGATGTTATTTTTACGAAAAATATTGTCTGATAAAATGTTAGAGAGATTAATAATGAGCCAGGTAAAATAAAGTATTTTTATCATTATGCAAAAAGAGCAAATGAACAGCAATATTATATTGCAGGCTTGTGAAGGTGATACACATTTCGGCCATACCCATTTTGTGCATGAACATGTATTGGGTTTAATCACTTCGGGTATAGCCGAACATTATACACCAGACGGTGTCACAACTTACACCCCAGGGACATTGTGTTTGTTTAAGCGAATCCAGCTAATGAAAACAATCAAAAAACCTTTCGGGGGAAAACCTTTTACTACTATCAATATTTTTTTAGATCAGGAAACCCTGAAAAAATACAGCTTGGAACATGGTGTAACAGCTGATGGAAATTATATTGGCGAAGCAAATGTAATGTTGGAAAATGACGAATTTATGCAGGGTTATTTTAATTCTCTGCTGCCTTATTTTGCACAACCAGGAAAACTGACACCAACATTAGCATACGTAAAAACGATTGAAGCTATTGAACTCTTGCTTCGCAATCCTGCCTTGAAAAATTTTTTGTTTGATTTCAGCGAACCACACAAGATAGATTTGAAAGCATATATGGACAAACATTTTTCATACAACATTCCATTGGCGCAATTTGCGAAACTGACTGGAAGAAGCCTATCAACGTTTAAACGTGATTTTCTGAAAATTTTTAGGATGACACCCGAAAAATGGTTGCAAAAACAACGTTTAGAACAAGCACATTTTTTAATTACGCAAAAGAACAAACGTCCTACAGAGATTTATTTGGACTTAGGTTTTGAGACCTTGTCTCACTTTTCTTACACTTTCAAAAAGCAATTCGGACAAACACCCACAGAATTGCAAACACATTAGGTACCACCTATCACCAACCAAGATTCGGGCTTTCTATTATTTCGGGAAAGAGCTTCCTGGTCATCAAAACTATTGTGATTTTTGGTGGCAGCATCATTAATAGGATTGGATCTGTAGTGCTACATCTATAAAAAACCGCCTTCAAATTACTTTGTAAGACGGTTTTATGTGGATGTAACCTGACGCTTCCCAAACCATTCCCTTTCAGATTTACGTTTAATCGCCGATTTTGCTAAAAAACAGGAATGTATTTAAAATGCAATTTGAGGGACTTTTATAACTCTAGGGAATATAAAGCACGCTAAACCTTAAATAACCATCCTCAATTTTCTGTACCTTTTTATTTTCGTCAAAAACGGTTAAATTAAACCGAGCTTCTAATAAATAGTCCGATTCCCTTTTTTGAATGCTAATAATTTCAAACTTAGAATCTTTTTGATCCGTTTGAGTAATTGAGGCAGGTTTATTTAAATCTGAATGACCATATGACTTAAACTCACCATTATCATTTATTAACCTTATAGCAATTCCGGATATTGAATTGTTTCTCCAAAGATCTGTTGCGTATTTATATATTCCTGGAGAAAAAATATCTGCCTTGTCTTTTGGGTAATTTAACCCCCCGCCATTATTCTCATGCCCATATTCTGTTTCCGCATTGTTATATATTTTTATAAATGACATAATCATAAAGGAATTATCTGCCTTAATAGTGTAATCCCTTAAGAAGAAAATGGAATCCTTATCACCTTGTATTAGATAATTATAATTAACGCCCGATGTAATTTTTGTATTTGATTGCGTTGTAAGTGTTGTACCCCGTTCAATTTTGTTTGATACATACCTCTTTCCGTTCACGGTGTATGATACTGAGTCCGTAAGTGGTAATATCGGAGGTTCCTGTGCAGGATTTTCTTTTTTACAGGCAGAAAGCGCGAGGAGGATTACGAATAATCCAAGGAGGTTTACTTGTTTCATATTTGATTTCTTTTGTGTGTAACCAAAACTATAAAAAAGTAACTACTAAAAAAATGGTGGTAGGATAAAGTTACATTCAGCCCCAGCCACAAACATCATGTTCACATCTGGCTATTCTAATTTTTAAGCTATAAATATTTGCTATAACGCAATCCAGTTCCATAAAGATCAACCATTTCACTAAACCTAAGGCAGTAAAACGGTCTTAAACTGCGCAAGAATAGAAGAAAACAAAATGCTCAAATATTAAACTAATGCACGTTTTTACTATTAAAACTTTCAATCGTTTTGTAAATGAGTAAGAGGTTATTACCTGAATCGCCTACTTCTCGAATCTGACCATTGATGTTATAATCAATTCGTTTATCTCCTATTTGGCGAACCCGGCCTTCGATATCATAATCGACCCGAACGTCTCCTATTTGGCGAACCCGGTTATTAATATCATAATCTATTCGTTTGTTCCCAATTTGGCGAACCCGGCCATTGATATCATAATCAACCCGATCATCTCCTATTTGGCGAACGCGGTTATTAATATCATAATCTATTCGTTTGTTCCCAATTTGACGAACCCGGTCATTGATATCATACTCCACCCGATCATCTCCTATTTGGCGAACCCGGTTATTAATATCATAATCTATTCGTTTGTTCCCAATTTGGCGAACCCGGTCATTGATATCATAGTCAACTCGATCACCTCCTATTTGGCGAACACGGTTATTAATATCATAATCTATTCTTTTATCCCCTATTTGACGAACACGGCCATTGATATCATAATCAATTGCTAAACCGTCAATATCGCTCAATCGACCGTTCACGTCATATTTCACTGGTTTATCTCCAATGCTGTAAAAAGTAGAAACATTGTCATTTTGAAGTTTACCTCTTGAATCTAATCGTACATTTAAGCCTTCCTTTTGAACGATAAAAACATGATTGTTATCTTTCCCGGAAATGTCAAGCTTAATTGCTTGTGAATAAACAGTACCCGAAAAAAGAAAAAAAGAAAATAAAAAAAGGACGGTTTTCATAAGTATTAAATAAGGTGACTCATTGCTGGCCAATGATAATGAAATATAATTAAATTTCTTTCGGCGCTCCAACAAAAACCATAATATAAAACTGTATGGAAATACAAAACTATACTTTTTTCGATTGCTCCAGAATTTTTGGGATCGATCGCTGATTAACTGGACGTTTCAATTGATATAAAAATAGTTGGCTTTAAAAAAAAAGAGATGATCAAATTTGATCGTCTCTTTAAGTGGACCAATTGGGCGCTTCTCAAACCATTTCCTAGCTGATTTGGGTTTAATCAGTAATTTGGCAAAAAAAAATGAGATGATAGTTTTAATGAAGTTTCAATGAGTAGGAATAAGCTGCGCCATTCTCCATTAGACAATATAAATTTGATTTACAACTCCTATTAGGTATCCAACGGCCTCCCCTATGGGATTAAAGTAAGTATATTTAGCTTTGTACTATGCGGTGAATAGACGGTCTATTCGCCGTACAAATAAGGCGAATGATATAATTATTTACCGCAAAGAAATAAATAATATTTTCATATGCGGTAATTAAACCTTATATTCACCGCATAAATGCGGCAATTATGTTTATACATCAAAGAGAAAAATGGCCAGATTTTAATTGGGACCGAGAAAAACTCTTCGCCAAATTAGGTAATGTTAGGCATCGCCAAGGCAAAATCTTAGGTCAGATGCAGGCGTTTGGATTTAAGATCCAGGAAGAAGCGATGCTTCAGGCATTGACTTTAGATGTGGTGAAATCCAGTCAAATTGAAGGAAAACTGCTCAATGAAGAACAAGTTAGGTCTTCTATTGCCAGGCGTTTAGGCATAGATGTGGCCGGTACCGTAACTACCGAACGGGATGTAGAGGGCGTGGTTGAAATGATGCTTGATGCTACCCAAAGATATGATAAACCTCTCGATCATGACAGAATTTTCGGATGGCATGCGGCACTATTCCCAACCGGACGCAGTGGCATTTACAAAATAAAGGTGTCCGACTGGAGAGATGGCCCAATGGAAGTCGTCTCAGGTGCAATGGGCCGGGAAACGGTGCATTTTACAGCTCCCGATGCAGAAAAAGTTCCAATAGAGATGAACGGCTTTTTGCACTGGCTGAATGATCAGCAGGAACTTGATCCGGTGATCAAGGCAGCCATAGCGCATCTCTGGTTTGTAACCATCCATCCTTTTGATGATGGAAACGGACGTATCGCAAGAGCAATTGCCGATATGCAGCTCGCTAGTGCGGATAAGAGCAGGCAAAGATTTTATTCGATGTCGGCCCAAATACTCAAAGAAAGAAAGGGCTATTATGAGATCTTAGAATCCACTCAGCGCGGTGAGCTAGATATTACCGCGTGGCTGGAATGGTTCCTTGACTGCCTTTATCATTCGATGGAGCAAACGGAGCAAACGATATCCAAGATTTTAGAACGAGCAAGGTTTTGGGAAAACAATAACGCACTGGAATTCAACCTGCGCCAGCAAAAGATGCTGCATATCCTTTTAGATAATTTCCTCGGGAAACTAAACGTCTCCAAGTGGGCCACTATGACCAAGACCTCCACGGACACAGCGTTAAGGGACATTCATGACCTGGTAAAAAAAGATGTTCTTGAGCAAGAGGAAGGTGGCGGACGAAGCACCAGCTACAAGCTAAAAGATAATAGTAAGTAAATATTAGAAGTTAAAACACAGTGAATAACTCCTTCGACCTGCTCCAGCCAAAACCATTGAACTGAACCGTCTTTGAGCGCAGCTACTTTTTAACTTACTTGTTTGATAATACGTAAGGCTTCGGCCGCTGCATTTTCATAATCGTCATACCTTTTTTTAATAAAATAGAATAACGAGACATTATACATCGGAAAACTTATATAAATATACTCATTCGGTTGGGTAAAGAAATCGAAATGTCGTACTCTAGTTTTTAAAATAACTAAGGAATTTATACCCACAATTTTTGCCTTTACAGTTATCCTTCGTTGGGAGTTACGAAGCCAATCATATGCTATCCATGGATTCATTTCAGAAAAATGCCTCATCATTGCTACAGGAAAAATTCCCCATAACCGGTCATACTCTGAATTTCCATACTTAATATACTTTCGACGACAGTCAAGAACCTGTAGTTTATAATCAATAACTTCCATCCACCGAATGATATTGCATAAATCTTCGTCGCCACTAGAATTCAATGTATCTATTGTTTCAATAACTTTAATTATATGATTTTCTATGTACGCAAGTATTGAATTATTACATATTGAACAGGCAGGTACTACTGCCTTATTGTAAGTTGCCATTTGCATGTTCACACTTGATGTCATTGTATTGTGCAATTCGCTTTCAATTAACCATTTTGGCAATACATGTTCTTTTGTTATATCACATGAAGAACTGCAGAAAACACATATTTCTGCTTTAGGATTAATACTTGTAGGGTGGTACCTTTTATATACATCAGTTGCGATAGCCTTGCCGTGACTTTTTAAATTCACTCTTAAACCCTTGAATCTTAGATCTATTTCAATCATTCGATATTTTGTTAAGTACCAATAGTTGGAAATAAATAAAGTAAAATATTTTTTTATTATTTACTTTAGACATGTACAAAATAAAAGCAAATTAACTGATTTTATAATATCACATTAAAGTTTCTGCTTAACAAACCATTCAATATACTGAGGTAGGGACGTACCAGCGTAATAAGGTAAATTCATTAGCAGATATGGTTTTTTATTTGGTGTGATTGCTTTCTCAACATTGAAAGCACTTGCATACATACGGATAGCGTAAGGATGATCTACTGCATCAATGAATTGATGAAGTGATTTTAAGCTCCCTGTACTTCCTGATTTTATCTCTATAGGTATGATTAAACCTTGATAAGAGTAGAGCAGATCAACTTTTGCACTTGACTGAGCTTTCTCTCTTACCCAAAAATTAGGTGTTTGAGCCGAAATACTTTGAAGAGATATCAATTCTTGCGTTACTAGATGTGGTATAACCGCACCTTTATAAGCATTGTTTAAATCCTGCATCGCTAGCATTTCTGCCTGTATACCCAGAGAATAATTAACTAATCCAGTATCCAGAAACTGTAGGCGAGGCGATTTTTTTAGATCAGATTTCAGTGGAGGATTTATGTCTGTTGTAGGATAAATCAAGCGAACAATTTTTGCATCATCAAGAGTTCTAAATGCCTCTCCTACTTCCCTTGATTTATAATTGGAATTTCCAAACCCTTGAAACTTGATGCGCTCATCAAGATACAAAGGCGAAGTGTCCATTAGATGTTTGATAATCTTCCTTTCCGTATCATTGGAGGTATATTTCTCTACATCATTTTTATAAGTCCCCCAAATACTTTCATAAACCCTAGGCAAATCAGAAAGACTACGCTGTTGAACATCTGTTTTTACCACCTCCGGCATACCGCCGATAATCGCATAACGGTGAAAAGCATCCATTAATAATTTATGGGCAACTGGTTTGACAGGAACCGTCTTCAATTGATTCAATAATTCTTGCTCTCCTATAGCTTCAAGATACTCCTGAAAATTTAGCGGATAGAGATATAAAAATTCTACTCTGCCAACAGGAAAGCTATGCACCTTTCTCATAGCAAATTCTAAAAGAGAACCAGCACTAATTACATGTAGCTCTGGTATGTCTTCATAAAAATATCGCAAGAGTTGGATAGCTTTAGGACTTTCCTGTATCTCATCAATAAATAGTAATGTTTTTCCAATGGCAGACGATGGAATTCTGTTAGCTAGAAATAAAGCTTCTACAATCGTCTCAACATCTTCAAAATCTTCAAAATATCGCAGATCACCTTTCCTTTCCAGATTAAGCACTATTGCGTTTTGATAGCTTTTAGCAAAAGTTCGTATTAGTGTGGTCTTTCCAACCTGACGCGCACCTCTTATGATCAAAAGCTTTCGACTTTTACTTACTTTCCATTGATGGAGGTAACTTTCAACAGTTCTTTTAAATGCCATATCTTAATCAGTAAATACACAGAGTAAAGGCAAATTTACAAATTTTATGTAACAGAATAAGGGTTGTTTTTAAGAATTATTGTAACAAAATAAAGGTTGTTTTAATATAAGGATTCTTTATTGAAAGGCTAACTTCCTTTCACTCATTGTATATTCTAGTCTTTATATGTGGGAATGTACGGATCATGAGGGAACAATTTCTTCCAAGCCTCCTTGTTATTTACTGTGTGATCAAGATTAGTTCAATATGACCAGAACAAAACTTAACAAAATCAATATCACCATCTTTGTCCCGCAGGTAATCCCGCAGATCTTCGCGGGAAAAGAAGTCCATACTCATCTCTAAAGAACTAATCACCCTACGATAGTCTTCAAGAACATCCTCTAGAATCCTGATCATAAACTTGTCTTTGATTTTGAAATCAGCATCCATCTGCCGTTTTCCTACATAATGAATAGTATCAATAAATTGTCTTGTCCCTTTGTGGTAAACTACAATTTTCACATTACAAGTTCCATCATCTTTTAAATGATGTTCAAAAACTTTCGCACTAACAGTTGCCATAAAATTTCCTTAGCGACGGAAAACCACTGTTACACAGATGTTACATTTTCATGTCAAATTAAACAAAAATTGCTGTAGAACCTGTCAAATGGACGACTGCCAGAGCCAGTGCTGTAAGCATAAAACTTACGTATAGAAACAAAAAAAGCCGTTTCTAATAACAAGAAACGGCTTTTAAGCAAGTGGGCCAAGATGGGCTCGAACCATCGACCAAAAGATTATGAGTCTTCTACTCTAACCAGCTGAGCTATTGGCCCGCGTAAAATCTTATTAGATTTTGCGAGTGCAATGTTACATATTTGTATTCAATTTTAAAAACAGTTTGATGCAAAAAATTAAAAATATAATCTTCGACTACGGAAACGTCATCTTTGAAATAGACTTTCGCATAACTCAAAATGCTCTGGCACAATTAGGTATACCTAATATAGAGAATTTTTTCGGACATAAAGGACACGATAATTTATTTAGTGATTTAGAGACAGGTGCCATCACTCCTGCTCAATTTAGGGAAGGAATACGACTGGCAGCATCAAATTCTGGCTTATCAGACGAAGAAATTGATGCCGCATGGAACAGTTTATTGATTGGCGTACCAAAAAATGTTCATGATGTGCTGCTTGCTGTAAAAAAGAATTACCGGACTTTCCTGCTAAGCAATACCAACCAGATCCATTACGACTATATCATGGATTATTTAAAAAAGGAATATGAAGTAGACAACAATGATCACCTGTTTGAAAAAGCCTACTACTCACAGCTGATGCTGCTGCGTAAGCCCAATGTAGAAATCTTTGAACAAGTGATCAGGGAGAATAATCTTATCCCTGCAGAAACGTTGTTTATAGATGATAGTCCGCAACACCTTGTCGGTGCAGAAAAAGCAGGACTGCATACACTACTGATGACCGAGAACCCGAAAGATCTTGGTGCATTTTTAGAAAGGAACGGAATTAAGCTATGATAGATAACAACCCCAAATTACAACAAAGGAAATATACCTCCATCAAAGATTTTTACCCTTACTATTTAACACAACATCAAAACACGGCAAACAGGATTTTACATTTTATTGGAACCGGCCTATTTGGCCTATGCTTTATCACCGCTATGCTATTCCATAAATTTGCATTTTTTGCATTAATGCCTGTTGTAGGTTTTGGCTTTGCCTGGATAGGTCATATCGTTTTCGAGAAAAATAAACCTGCAAAACTAAAATTCTTGTTCTTTACCCTGATGAGCGATTTTATTTTATTCGGTGATCTGATCATGGGGAGGCAATCCTTCAAAGTGAAATAGCTGATATTGATAACACTTAGCAAAAGCAATAGAGTTTAGCTATATCGTCATAGAAATTAGGTGTTTCGTTGTTATAACAATTGTCCATACTTTTATAAAAGTTGCTTGTAAAGGATTACTGTTTCTAAATAGAAATTAAATCTTTTTACAAGCTTTTAAAAGCGCAAACAATAGATATTGTTATAAATCACATCATGGAAGAAACGAACAAAACTAACCAAAAATTAACTACAGCATCTGGCAGGCCCTATGTAGAGCACGAAAACACACAATCAGTTGGTAACAGGGGCCCTTTATTACTTCAGGATTTTATCTTGCACGAAAAAATGGCACACTTTAACCGCGAGCGTATTCCTGAACGTGTTGTTCACGCTAAAGGAACAGGTGCTTATGGTAAGTTCACAGTAACCCATGATATTTCTAAATATACTAAAGCCAAAATATTTAATCAGATTGGTAAAGAATGCAAAATATTCCTCCGTTTTTCTACTGTTGGCGGTGAAAAGGGAAGTGCAGATTCTGAAAGAGATCCTCGTGGTTTCGCTTTAAGGTTATACACAGAAGATGGAAACTGGGACATTGTAGGTAACAATACACCGGTTTTCTTTATTAAAGATCCAAAGAAATTCAGCGACTTTATCCATACGCAAAAACGTGATCCGAGAACAAACCTGAAAAGCCCGACGATGATGTGGGATTTCTGGTCACTAAATCCGGAAAGCCTGCACCAGGTTATGATCCTGATGAGCGACAGGGGAACACCTTATTCCTACCGCCATATGGATGGATTTGGGAGCCATACTTTCTCTATGATCAATGCAGAGAACGAACGGGTATGGGTTAAATTCCATTTTAAAACCCAGCAAGGGATTAAAAACTTTACCGGCGCAGAAGCTGATGCAATGCGTACCCAGGATATGGACCATTCACAACGTGACCTTGTTGAAGCAATCGACAATGGCGAGTTCCCTAAATGGACAGTAAAAATCCAGGTAATGACAGAAGAAGAAGCTAAAACTTTTAAATGGAACCCATTCGATCTATCTAAAGTTTGGCCTCATGGCGAATTTCCGCTGATCGAAGTTGGTGAATTAGAATTAAACGAGGTGCCAAGAAATTACTTCGCACATGTAGAACAAGCTGCCTTTGCCCCTACTAACCAGGTAGACGGAATCGGATTTTCTCCTGACAGAATGTTACAAGGCCGGATTTTATCTTACCCTGATGCAGCGCGTCACCGTCTTGGTGTAAACTATCAGCAGTTATCAGTTAATGCTTGTCCTTTTATGACTAATAACTATCATCGTGATGGCGCAATGCGCTTCGATGATAACGGAAATGATAGTCCGAACTACTTCCCTAATAGCTTTAGCGATGTAGTACCTGACGAAAGCTACAAAGAGCCCGCTCAGGAGCTTGGTTCCAGTACTGCCGATTGGTACGACAGAAATGAAGGTGAGGGTGATAACGACCACTATACACAGCCTGGAGAGCTATATCGTAAGGTAATGAGCGATAATGACCGCAAAAATCTGATCAGCAATATTGTTGGTGCAATGAGTGGCATCAGCGGGCCAAAGAAAGCACAAATTATCAATCTGCAGTTATGTCATTGGTTTAGGGCAGATATTGGCTTAGGGATGGCTATTGCAAGCGGGTTGGGTATTGATGCAGCAAAAGCTATGCAACACGAAACCCATACAGCATAATCACAATATTCGGGTAAATAGTTAATTTTAAAAGGCCGTCTCAAATTGATTTTGATGACGGCCTTTGTTATTGATTAATAAACTAACATACCAGGTCCTAAGACAAGCATAGCAAGCTACTTTTAAATATTAAACCATTTTAATCATTCCCAGGTATTCCGTTTCTGAAACGAATTTACCATCTGCTGAAATAAAAAATAGCCAGCAAAAGAGATCGCGACCATAGAAATGATCAGAATTGGGAATCAAAAAATTCAATTCCCTTCTCTCTGCATTTTTAAAAACCACAAACTTTTTGGTATCATATAACACAATAACAGCTTGATCATCCCAACGGGTAACTTTTTTTGGAAAAGGATTCATCTCCCAGCTCACGCTGACAGGAAAATCTTTTGACCCGGTAAATTCCGCATTCCAGCCGTTTTCGGTAGACCTGATCGGACTGCTGAATTTAAGTTTGCTCAAATCAAAACTGTAATCAGGGTACTCACCTCTTACTGCGTTTAAAATATGATATGTTGTTGCCATATTCATTTCAGAGACTTTGGATTTATTGGGGAGCTGATAACCTAATTTAATTACTTCGTTTGCCCCGCTCAAAAAATTCATTACAGTTGTAAACAGCGTCCGCTGACTTTGTTGCTTTAATGATACTTTTTTAGTTTTACCAGGAAGTCCTTTCACTACTGAAATGCCTTTCCATTTACTTAACACTATAGTGCCGATTTTGCCACTCATGTCGCCTAAAGGCGATCCGCTTCTTGTTCCCATAATTACCAGTTTACTTGGCCAAGATGTACACTGTTAGAGATACTTGTACGGTCGTCTGCGATGAAGGAAATATAGATTTCGGCTGTAGTTCCACGCTTAATCCCATTTGGCACCAACAGATCTGCTCCCCTGCCACGCTGTGCACCGCCAGTCACGTAAACTGCTTCTTTTATTTCTGTAAAATAGGCCATTAGCATCACCTGATCACTATAATGGGTCCTTGGATCTTCTACACTGGTATCCCATGTAAAGCTAAAACCTAATTCGGTAACTGTCACTGTCGCATTTTTAGGTGAGGGCATTTTACCCCTTGTTAAGAGCACCTTGGCATAGTCGATCCTGCGATCAGGATATACTCCGGTTAACGCGTTCTTCCTTAAATAGGGAACAGCAATATTATTTGCGTTTTTACCTGGTGATGTCTCCAATCCAAAACCCACTTTAATAAAATAGGGAATAGGTTTTACGAATGCCGAACTGATGCACGTATCCATTAAAATGGAAAGCTGGGCTAAACTTAGTGGTTTTGTAGTTGGTGTTGCCGGCTCACTTGCACTAGTTGAACCATCTGGTTGCTGGGTATACACAATACCCGCAAATTTTCCGGATAGGCCTACGCCTAATCCACTTTTGACTTTTGCCATTGTTTGATTTGTTTAAGTTTGTAATTGGACATTTTCAACTGGTGAAAAACTAATTAAGCTTAGTAACAAACGTACATTGGTATCAGCCAGGTGATAACCTTTATAAAGATGGTATAGCAAAAATCAAAGCTTTCACCCTTTGAAATAAATTTTGTTAGAATTCATATATGTAAAGATAAATTTTTATTATTTAATTACAATCATTTTTTATTAAATAAATTCATATATTTATAATTCAAAATTTCTCTTATCTTTTTTCCCGGATAATATCACCAAACCATCACAATTATACCTTAGATTGACCAGCTTAGTGGTTGATGGCATATGAAATTTGCAAGTATTTCTACAGTAGTGAATAGTTGGTTTTCCCGATCCTACCATGCACCTTCCCTGGTCGTACCCCCGCTGTACCCCAGGGGTAGAGCAGGGGTACAGCGGGGGTACGACCAGGGTACAGCCGGGGTACGGCCGCCAGACCTATAGTAGAACCAGTTTAGCACACAAATAAAAATCCATATCAAGCCGACCCGGAACCAGTAAAGGTTCAGGAACGGCTTGTAGGTATGAAATAATAAGTTTTAAGAGTTTCTTCTGTTTTTTTCTCTCTGAATGAGATCCAGTTCTCTGCTGGTTTGACCTGCGATGGAGGTATTTTCCTGTGCACGTCTGAAAAGATAAGGCATTACTGCTTTCACCGGACCGTAAGGTACGTATTTTGCAACGTTATATCCCGCATCTGATAAATTAAAACTCAGGTTATCGCTCATTCCCAATAATTGAGAAAAATAAACGTGCGGATGGTTGTGGTCAATATTGTGTGTATCCAGCAATTCTGCCAATACTTTACAACTGGTTTCATTATGTGTACCGCAAACTACACCAATCTGGTCTACGTTTTCTACACAATATGTAATTGCAGCATTGTAATCTTTATCAGTACTTGCTTTATCTGGCTGTATCGGCGAAGGATATCCAATTTCAGCAGCACGTTTACGCTCTTTTTCCATGTAAGCGCCACGCACAATTTTGCCGCCCAATATAAACCCGGCTTCTTTAGCGACCAGATGATCAGCTTTTAAATGAGCAAG
>Ga0247803_1000935_pt1 | contig 15327 bp, 16 predicted proteins | sample UWRJL014104B1_FD_180928 | JGI IMG/M metagenome (GOLD analysis project Ga0247803, IMG submission 180928) | Plant litter microbial communities from Arlington Agricultural Research Station in Wisconsin, United States - UWRJ-L014-104B-1 | ecosystem: Environmental > Terrestrial > Plant litter >...
ACGGTATAAGGCTTAGCTCAAATTCTTTATTATGGATTAAGAATTTAAGCTGTTCAGGAGAGAGTACAAAAATATCTATTTCCTCTTTTCGTACATAAAACAACCGCTGGAAATCTCCGGTACTAAAATCTTTATCATTTTTAAGATAATTAAAAAAGACCCTTATGGTCTTTATGTTGTTGCCAACATAATTATCATAACAGCCTTTTTTATATAAAAATCCCGTAAACTTTTGATAGAATTTCTTCCAGTAATTTTTTTCAGTCAGCAATTCCTGTTTAGTAAGCCTGGCCGCATCGCAAATACGTAACTCAAACTTCATCTCTGTAGAAAACTGTACTAGATTCTGCAAAACATAATGGTAATTCTGTATGGATTGCGGCTTTATACGTTCGCCATTCTTTTTTAGTCTTTTTCCTGTTTCTGTGTCTTTTATAAATTGGTTAAATAGTGGAACTAATGGTGATAGTTTTTTCATTTGAATATTTTTCTAAAAATAAGAAATTACTAATTTTTATTTATTCAAATTATCAATATTTTTCACATCATCATTTTATCTAAAAACTAAAAGTTGCCATGCTTTTTTTAAATTTAAATTCCAATGAGACTGTTTTAAATCTATAAACATAAAAATAATGTCTGGAAATTCATAAATACAGATTAGCTTTAAATAGAGTTCTTGTAATTGTTCAGTGTTATTATTGTAAAAGGTAAGTAATTTGTTATCACATCCTTCAATGTATAGATAATCAAGATTTCCGTCATTATTAAAATCGTCATAGCATATTATTGAACTATGTGAAGATGTTTTAAATGGTATAATTAAGACATTATCATTACTAACCTCAAAAGCAAATGTGAAAGATAATGAATTATAGGTGCTTAAATTTGAATCAAATGAAGTTTTAATTACTATAAATTTTTTATCATTAATTATTATTTTATTGATGGATTGAAGTTGTATTGGATAATTTTCATCGTAGTCGGTATACTGTTTAAATAAATTCTTAATTTTAAGTTTTGTATTTCCAAGAACAATCTTACTAATATTAAACTCGTTATCGTAATATATCACAAAATTGTTTGTACTCCAATATTGTTTGGAATTTGTAAATTTCTCTTCAAATGTTTTTATTGAATTTTCTTTATGTAAAATATTATAAGAAAATGGAACTAAAGTGTCGTTAATATACTTAATATAATCATTGTAATTCGATTTATCACCTATAAAACCATTGCCAAAGTCAATATCTTGATTTATTTGTGAACGACAGAATAAACTATATAATAGTAGAATTAATATTTTTATTTTTTTCATTGTAAACTACATTACTTATTTTTTTTAGCACCTTTTCCCTCATTGTGATATATTTGATATGCTCCTCGTTTGCTATTTTGATAAGGAATATAAATAGCAGGTTCTGAAGAATTTTTTTCCTTATGACTTTCTACATTTGCTTTTGTTGATTTCCAAGCATTCATATTATGTGGATCATCACTGATTCCTAATTTAGCATCAATTGTGGACTTAAATGTTTTATTTATGTTAGGTATCTTAGAAATAGCATTTATTCCTCCGTTGATCTTAGCATCGTGAAATGTTATATAGTTGTCATTCCAAGTTATAGGATCTTTTTCTTTCCAGGCTGCTTTTTTACCACTTTCAATCTTTGCGTATCCATCTAACCCTTCCTTTTTCTTGAAATCATTCGAATACATACCAGAAGTAGCCTCGGAATTTCCTTCTCCAAAATCTTCAGATCTATTATCTACTGCATGAGCCTGATAGTCGAGTGGGTTTATTTCTACATCACTTTTACTAAGGACTTTTGTTGTATCATAATCCTCTCCGTATTTAACCCCTTTATCCTTGGCTCCCATTTCACCATAAACCCAGTTTACCCGATTTATTAATTCATATTGTTTAAGGCCTATATCCGTTTGACCAGACGAATTAATTAATTTATCTTTTTGGTCATTACTTGTTCCTAATTTGTCAAGTTGTGATTTAGTAACATCAACCCTAACAGTTTTAGTATTCTGTTCCGAAACATTTGGTACTGGAGCATATTTAATATAATAGCCATCAGCCGTATAAAAATGTTCCAATCCTTCTAAATCAATCCCATCAATTACTCTATTTTCACTAAAAGCATATGGTGAATTCCAAGGATAGTCTTTAGTGAGAGGATCAATTGCAAAGAACCTTCCAGTCCTTGGATCATGCATCCTGAAGGTATAGTTTAGCGATTTGCCATTCCCCTTCACATCATCATCTTCTTCCTGCCCCTGATAGCCATACCTGTACCCGTCATAAGTTCCGTTTCGGTTTGGTAATAGCATCCCAAAAGGATAGTAATCTATTACCTATTATATGCTTAATAAACAGAATTTTAACTGAAATATTTTAACTGAAATTTCACAATGAAACCTATAGAATTTAACTTAAAGATCACAATTCGAATTAGTGTAATTGAGAGTTGTTTTTAAAATGTTAAATTACATATTTAGTTTCATTGTGTTGTTAAAAAAATGTTATATTGCCTATTCAATCAACCAAAATATAATGAGTAAAATTTTAGTATTCTTGGGTACAATTTTGCTATTAGCATTTGCCAATGTATCTACTATTAAGCGCATTTCGGATACTAATTACCGTTATGAGTTTTATACTACAAATAAAAAAATATCCCCTAAAGAGGGAAGAAATTACTTTTGGTTTAAAGGAGGTGCCATACATAATACTGAATTTGGGGTAGGAGGTGAATTATTGCATGATGACTTTCAAAAATTTTATCATAGCAACCAATTGTCCGAAGCAGGCAGGTTTAAAAATGGCCTTAAAGAGGGATATTGGAAAACATGGTTTGAAAATGGTATACTGCAAACTAAATCATATTGGAATAAAGGGCAAAAGGACGGGCACTATTATTCATATGATCAAACTGGTTTTTTGGTAGAGGCTGGTAGTTATAAGAATAATAAAAAAAATGGGCGCTGGATAAATTTTATTAGTAAAGATACACTAAGATACCGTAATGGGGTGGTAGTTGTCAATAAAATTAAGAGCGTAAAAGATACTTTGGGTAGTAATGAAAAAAAACCTGGTTTCTTTAAAAGGATTTTTTTAAAAAAACAGAAAGACAGCATAAATACAGCAGATGGTAAAGTTAATACAAATAGTGTTGATGCTTTACCTGATACTTCTATGGAAGTAAAAATCGATAAGAAAAAAGAAAATCAGGGGTTCTTTAAAAGGGTGTTTTCTAAAAAGAAAAGTTAATATATTTATAATGATAAAAGCGCACAGCCTCCTATACGCTATATATATATGCCTTATTATTTCACTACTATGTGGTGCACTTTTATATATGTCTAATTTATACAACAATCTTAATTTATATTATACTACTCACGAAGAATTATATATATCAAACCAGTCTGTTGTAAATTATGCTTTAGGCCATTTAGATAATCCCCAAGACACTGTTCCGGATAATGGCGGAATAAAATCGGCTTACAGCATCAGGCCCTACGGCTTTTTAAAAGTGCTAAAAGCAGAATCATATATTTATAATGATACTGTAATATCTGCCCACTTTGTTGGGCAATATCAGGAAGATAAAACCTGCCTTTATTACCCATCGTTTAACTTCCCGCTAACCTACTCGGGTAAAGTCATCCTGAATGGTAAAAAATACCTTCCCTCTACGTTTATTGAGCCGGTATTTTTAAGCAGCGAGCCTAACAGTATTGATAGTAGTGGCGAAATTGTCGCATCAGAAAAAACTTTACCGCAAATTAATGAGTTTAATATGTGGCAGAATGATTTAAAAACAGTTGCCCTGTCATCCCTCCAAAAAGTTAATGATTCAGTTTATTTTAATTCGTTTTTAAATGAAACTATTAATATTTCTATTACTTCAACCACGTTAAGCAATGTTATTATTAAGGGTAATTTTATGCTAAAATCGGCTGATTCTTTGTATATAAAAAACAACACTGTATTAAATGATGTAATTGTTGTTGCCCCAAAAATTGCTTTTGAAGATAATTTTAATGGCAGTGTGCAGGCATTTGCAACCAAAAGTATTTATGTGGGAAAAGAAGTTACGCTTAACTACCCATCGGTATTAAGCTTAAAAAATAATACCCAGCAAAAAAGTAAAATAACAGTTGGCGAAAATACAAGGATTGAGGGGGGAGTTATCCTTTATGGCAATACTTTTCCTGATATTGAAAACAATATTATAGAAACGGGTAAAAATTGTTTAATTATTGGTGATGTGTATTGTACAGGTGTACTTGTATTTAAGGGGAAAGTTAATGGTACTGTATATACCAACAGGCTTATGCATGCCACGCCTACAGCAAATTACCAAAATTGTTTAGCAGATGGAGCGATAGATGCATTTGGGCGGCCAGATTATTTTTTGTCATTATCCTTGTTTAACCAATCAGGAAAATATGGGCTCCTTAAAAAATTGTTATAGTGTTAAAGCTACGTCGTTACTGGAATCGGTTGTGGCACTAAGTATAATATCAATATGCCTTTATATCGCTGTAATGGTATATTCGGCGGTTTTTACGCCAAAAACATCCGCAAGGGTTTATAGCTCGAATAATAAAATTTATGAAGCTTTTTTCTTGCATCAAATAAGGCCAGACTCGCTGATGGAACGATATGAAGATGCCGATAAATGGCAAATAGAACAGGAAAATGAAGGAGGCAGTGAAAAAATATCTGTGCACTATAAAGATAGTATACAACAGTATGCGGTAATTTTTTTTTATGTTAGTAAGTAACAATAAATGCGTAGGTGCTTTTACTATAGTAGAAGCAGTAGTGGGTATGGTAATTATGGCAATTATAATGGCCGTAATTTTTGTTATTTACTCTATAACGTTAGAAAGAATGTTTGATTTTAAAAAACAAAATGAATATACAACAAATCTTAACCGGTTAACATATAGTTTTAATAAGGCAATTTTTGAAAGTGAAGAAATGCGGTTAGCCGATGGGCAGTTAGTTTTTACAAATTACGATGGCAATTTAACTAGATATACTATAAATAAAGATTATTTAGTAAGGACAGCCGGCGAATTTAAAGACACGTTTAACTTTAAATTTTCAGCATTAAAAATAGATACACTATCGGGCCAACAAGGTAAAGAAATTTATCAAAGGCTAAACTGTAATATTAGTGAAGGTGATTTAAGTCTAAATTTTTATAAAAAAATATATGCTAATGCTACTTTAAAAAATATTGACAAATGAGTTTTGATATAAGCACATATAAAAAAGAGAAAGCCCCTGATAAGTCGTTTAGCTTTGACAGGCAAATAGACTTTAAGAAAAAATTTACCGATAAACAAAAAGAAATGTTTTATCGAGAGCTGGGAATGCTTTTAAAATCGGGGGTTGATTTTAAAAAAGCTTTAGAAATACTAGCACAGCAAACAAAAAATAAATTTGAAAAAAATATTATACTCGAAATAAAAGGCAAGGTTGTAGATGGTAAAAGTATCTGCGAGGCAATGATCGTGTCTGGGCATTTTTCTGCTTACGAATATTTTAGCATACAAATTGGCGAAGAAACCCGCAAACTTGAAGATGTGTTAAACGAATTGCAAAAATATTTTAACCGTAAAATACAAATGAAGCGGCAGGTAGTGTCTGTGCTTACCTATCCTGTTATTGTTTTGGTTGTAACTTTTTTAGTCCTTTATTTTATGCTTACAAAAGTAGTGCCTATGTTTAGCTCTGTATTTAAGCAATTTGGCAGTGAATTGCCCCAAAGCACACAGTATATCATTAAAATATCTAATAATTCCGGGTTTATTTTTGCGGTTACAGGGGTATTGCTTACGGCTTTAATAGTAACACATTATTTGTTAAAAAATAAAGATAACTACAGGGGGATTACTGCATCAATCATTTTAAAAATACCCTATTTTGGCAACCTTATCCGCAAAATATACATATCCCGTTTTTGCCAGTCAATGAATCTTTTAATTACCTCAAAAACGCCTTTAATAAACTCCTTATCCCTCACTTCAAAAATGATAGGGTTTTATCCTATACAAAAATCGATTGAAGATATAAAAGAAGATATTACGAGAGGCATGTCGCTTAGCGAAAGCTTAAAAAAACATAATATTTATGAAGACAAGCTGGTATCTATGGTTGATGTTGCCGAACAAATAAATCAGCTTGATGTAATGTTTGAACGACTAAGCGACCAGTATAATGAAGATATAAACCACCAAACTAAAATGATAGGCGTAATACTGGAGCCAATGATAATAATTGTAATAGGTCTAGTTGTAGGCATTATTATGATTTCAATGTATGCGCCAATGTTTGATTTAAGCAAAATTATAAATCATTAATAAGAATTGTGACAGGTTTAAAACTATAAAGCATGGAGAATAAAAAGAGCCAAAAACAATTAAAAAAGGGGTATGTAAAAGCATATTCGTTAACCGAAATATTAATAGTGCTGTGCATTATAGGCATACTGCTGTTAATGGTATTGCCCAACCAGACATCTGTAATAGGGCAGGCAAAAGCTATAGAGGCACAGGCAATGCTCAACCAGGTATATGGGCTTCAAAAAAGCAATTTTTACCGTTTTTCTAAATATTCCAATAGTTTGGAAGAATTGGGCTTTGAGCAGGAGCCAACGGTAGAAGAAGGAGGGCAGGCAGTTTATAAAATAGAAATTGTGGAGGCCTCTAATAATTCATTTATTGCAAGGGCAACATCTGTTTCAGACCTTGACGGCGATGGTAATTTTAATACATGGGAAATAGATAATAAAAAAATACTCACTGAAGTAACAAAAGAATAATGGTAATAGTTATTATATTTTCGTGCCTTTGCATAATAGTTTACCAGGATCTTAGGTACAGGCATATACATATTGCACTGCCAATAATACTATTTTTTGCAGGCATATATTTATTGTATAATAACTACAAAGATTACCAGATAAGCATGGTGTTACAAAACACATTTTTTTTATTACTTACTTTTGGGGGTTTATTAGCTTATATGAGCATAAAGGTGGGGAAGTTTTTAAACCCGTTCCAAAATTATTTCGGGCTGGGAGATTTACTCTTTTACCTGGCTGTAACCCCCCTTTTTTTATTAAATAACTACGTAGTTTTTTTTATAAGCTCTTTAATTTTTACTGTTTTAATATATTTTGCAGGTAAAAAAAATATCAGTAAAAATAGTATTCCACTAGCTGGGTATGCCTCACTGTTACTTATTGGCATCTTGATGCATGATGTTTTTAGCACACCTTACTTAACCTTAATTAATTAAATTAATGGATGTTGTAATTACTCAGGAACACCAGCACTTAATCTCTGGAGATATGGCAAATCACTATAAGATATTGCCAAAAACTGTTTTTGATGATCAGATAATATTATATGTAGCTATTGAAAACAGTAATGATGACTTTAAAGACGAGTTAGAATTATTATTAGGGCAGCACGTAGTATTTGAGCCTTTGCCTTTAGAAAAGATAGACAAAGCTTTATCTATTTATTATAGAACAGAAAGAAGCCTGCCGGTAGGTAAAGCGCTTAATTTTGAGCATAATGATTTTCTTGAAAATTTACTTCAGGAAGCAAAATCACTTAAAAGCAGTGATATTCATTGTGAGGTTTACGAAAAAAATGCCCGCATACGCTTTAGGATAGATGGACAACTTATAGAACGGTATAAAATTGAAAAAGATAACTATGCAGAGCTTGTAAATAAAATAAAAATACGCTCTAAGCTTAATATTACTGAGAAACGGCTTCCACAAGATGGGCGCATAACCAGCGATACTTTTGATATAAGGGTTTCTATATTGCCCACACTTTTTGGCGAAAAAATTGTCATGAGGCTATTGGGCCAGGATGCATCTAATATAGACCTTTCGGTATTAGGTTTTCAGGATGAAGAATTGTACAGCTATCTTGAGGCAGTTAAAAAGCCGAACGGCATACTACTTATAAGTGGTCCCACGGGTTCAGGGAAAACAACTACTCTATATGCAACGCTTAGGCTATTAAACGACAGTAAAAGAAACATTGTTACTGTGGAGGACCCTATAGAGTATACACTGAAAGGTATTAATCAGGTACAATTAAAAGAAGATATTGGCCTAACCTTTTCATCGGCCTTAAAGTCGTTCTTAAGGCAGGATCCGGATATAATTATGCTGGGAGAGATTAGAGATTCAGAAACTGCCCTTATGGCAATCAGGGCATCGCTTACAGGCCACCTCGTACTATCTACCATACACACAAATTCTGCTTTGGGTACCATTTCAAGGTTAATAGATATGGGGGTGCCTTCTTATCTAATAGCTGAAACGCTTAATCTTTCGGTAGCGCAGCGCCTTGTAAGAAAACTTTGTAATGATTGTAAAAAGAAAGAGCCGTGCAGCCCGCAAGATTTTCCTGTAGGCTACACCATGCCTTACGCTATAGATGCAATATATAAAGCTACCGGGTGCAACAGTTGTTACCACACCGGTTATAAAAGCAGGAGGGCCATATATGAGGTACTTACTGTAGACCATACAATTGCTTTGGCAATTAAAAATAATACTTTACATAAACTAAGCGGTAGTGAAAAACATAAAAGTTTAGCAGATAAAGCTTTTGATATGCTTGCCTCGGGAGAAACATCCCTGGAAGAAATTTACGCTATATTAATAAACATATAGTACATTAAATTGCCTAATATAACCAACCACATGTTTAAAAAAATACTAACCACATGTTTACTTTTGTTAATGTCCCTGCCTGTTGCAGCACAACAGGATTTAGGAGCTTTAAGTGAAAAATTAGACGAGATTGCAAAAACGAAGCCAGGTATAAACGAAGTTATAAAAATTGATGTTTCCGGGCTAAACCTGTATGATTTTATTACAACAATAGCCGGCGAACACCAGCTTAATGTAAGTGTAGACCCATCATTAAGCCAGCTAGTTAATAATAATTTTTATGATGTTACAGTAAAAGATGTATATCTTTTTGTTGCTGATAAATATGAAGTCGATGTTAGTTTTATGAGCAACATTATTATTTTTAAAAAAAGGAGCGCTGTAAAAGTTATAGAAAAAAAACCGGCAAAAGTTATAGATGTATCTTATAATCCGCAAAATGATTTTTTGTCAGTTAAGGTTCAAAATGATACTTTAACTGCTGTTGCAAAAGCCATAACAGATTTATCTGGAAAGAATTTGATTTTAGCACCCGATATAAAAAGCCTTACCGTATCATCTTATATTTTAAATAGGCCTTTTGAACAGGTAATCGATATGATGGCAAAATCTAATGGGTTAGTTTCCAGTAAAGATGAAAACGGATTTTTTATTATACAGAGAAACCTGACAGCGGCTGCTGATGCGCAGGGAATACCTGGCGTGAAAAGGCCACGGGCAGAAAGGGCAGATTTTGGCGAGTCGGGCTACTTTGAAGTCTCGGTTAACAAATCCGGTTTTTTAACAGTAAAGGCTAATGCTGCAGATGCTGCAGATTTATTAATTGATGCCGCTCAAAAGCTTAACATTACTTATTTTCTTTACAACAAGCCCGAAAATGAAAAGACTACCTTAATGGCAGATAACATTACTTATGATGACTTGCTGGAACATATATTTAAAGGCAAGAAATATACGTATAAAAAGCTGGATGGTTTTTACATGATAGGCGAACAGGCTACAGAAGGGCTTAGGGCTACAGAAATTATACAATTAGAAAACAGGTCTGTAGAGGCGGTCTTACTGTCGCTGCCCAAAATATTTTCTGATAAGGTAGAAATTAAAGAATTTCTAGAGCTTAATGCTTTAATTGTTTCGGGCGCGAAAACAGTTATAGATGAAATGAAATTGTATATTAAGCAAATAGATAAGGTAGTGCCATTAGTGCAAATTGATGTAATGATAGTACAATATAATAAATCATATGATATACAAACCGGTATAAAAGCTAACCTTGATAAAAATAATACGGTCGTAACCGGCGGTTCGTTGTTTCCTACAGGTGATGTTAATATAAACGGTTCATCAGTTAACAGCCTGATAGATGCGTTTAACGGATTTGGTATTTTAAAGCTGGGTAAGGTAACGGAAGCTTTTTATTTAAACTTAAAATTCCTGGAAGATAACTCAATTATTAAAATTGAATCTACTCCTAAAATTTCTACCATAAGCGGCCACGAAGCCAAGCTTGCCATTGGTGAAACCAGTTATTATTTTGAGCAAAGTAACCAACTTATAAATACTGGTATAACAGATAATATTTTACAATCAGGCTCATGGAAATCTACTGAAGCTAATTTAAGCGTTTCTATTAAGCCTTTTGTTTCTTCCGATGAAAATGTTACCCTTACTATTCTTGTTGAAAAAAGTTCTTTTCTTGCACGTGTTGGCGAAACGGCCCCCCCGGGTAAGGCTACTCAAAAATTTCAGTCGCTTATAAGGGTTAAAAATAACGAGATGGTACTTTTAGGCGGTTTAGATGAACTACAGAAAGAAAATACTGCTACAGGTACGCCACTATTATCAAGGATACCTGTTATAAGCTGGTTTTTTAGCAGTAAAAGAAAAGCAAAGAAAAACTCAAAATTGCATATTTTTATAAAACCAACAATTATTTACTAATGTTACCCATATTATCTAAAATAATCCGGTTTAATAATCTAATGGTCGTTGGGGTGGTCAGGGCAGACCATGGAGATATATATTATTCACTGCATTTAAAAAAGAAGAATAATAATGTTAGCATGGTTTCCGGTAATAGTTTTACTGATATTGATGCCCTTAAGAAAGGAATAAACATAAATATCCCGGTAATTTTATGTATAGACGGCAAGGGAATTTTAAATAAAAAAACTGATCCAAAAAATGAAACTGATATTGCCTGGAAAAAGAATTTAGACTTCAATGCCATATACTACACAGAGTACATTGCCAATAATCTTACTTTTTTAACTTTTGCAAGGAAAAAAATGATAGATGATCAAATAGTTATTTTTCAGGGCATCGGCCTGCAGGCTATAGATTTTTATTTAGGCCCCTTGCCAGCGGCCTTGTTGCAGGTGGTAATTAAGCAAGAAAATATATCATCTAATGAAACTGATTTGGTGTTTAAAGAATCAGTACTAACAGATGTTGTAAAAAGCAATGATGCTAAAGTACAAAATTACCTGATAGGTGAGGCATCTTTATCGCGCTACCATATTTCTTTATATGGCGCAGCAATACATTTTTTTACAAAACAAAACACAATAAAGAAAAATTCCGCTGAAGGGGTTAAGCCCGCAGACATTTTATATAAAAAAGCATTTGCCTATATGGGCTCAGGTATGCTTGTTTTATTTTTCATCTCTTTGTTATCCAGTTATATAGCGATACAGTACTATTCTGATAAAAATTTGGTGTTAAACCAGGAAAATGTTTATTTGAGCCAAAATTATCAACGCGTTATAAGCCTAGAAAATCAGAAAGAACAAAAACTGAAAATATTGAATGAAACAGGCCAGCTGTCTAAAAATTTTTTAAGCTTTTATGCCTATAAGATAATAACATCATTACCGCCGTCAATTAAAATAGACCAGTTAAATCTTTTTCCTTTAGACAAAGAAATAAAAGAAAATGCCAGGGTGGGTATTAGGGCTAATCAATTAATATTAAAAGGTTCTATAGCAAACGAAACTGTCTTTAATGCTTGGTTGTCAGCCTTGAAGCGGTTTCAATGGGTAGGCAATTTTGAGATAATCTCTCTAAAAAAGGACAAAAAATATATTCAGCAATTTGAAGTTATAATAGATATAAATGATGTTTGAAAAATATTCCTACCAAACTAAGTTTAAGGCGCTACTTATTATATTTTTAATGCTGTCTTATACCGCATATAAAAGATCTTTTGCATCGCTTATAACGGTTGTAAAAGAAAATACAGACCTTAAAGAAAAAGTTGCCAAAATAAATAGCGGGCCAAAAAATGTAACAGCTTTAATAAATGAGCTGGCCATATTAAATAAAGCTATTGGCAAAGAAGGGGTAGATAAAGAAAAGATACAGCAGGATATTGTAGGTTTTGTAGCAAATTACGGAGAGGGAGCCTCTATATTTGATTTACAGCCTATGCATGAATTTAACGATGAAAACCATGTAATATACACAAGCCAGCTTGATGTTACAGGAAATATTAACCAATTGCTGAAGTTATCTTACGAATTTGAAAAGAAATTTACGTATTCGCGCATTGTTAGTTTAAATTTTTACAGCACAAAAAAAAATAATTTACCCGATGTTTTACATCTAAAAATGATATTCCAAAATTATGAAAGCAAGAACTAAAATATTACTGATTCTGTTGGCATTATGCCTGTGCAATTGCGAGGACATTCTGGAAGAAGATATATCAGACAAAACGGTAAGCATAAATTTTCCTGGCGATGGCCAGGAAATTATTAGCAATGTAGTTAATTTTCAATGGAATGAAATTGACGGAGCTGATGATTATAGGATACAGGTTTATGAGAATAGCCAAAATATTGTGCTGGACTCTTTAGTGGGCTCTAATACGTTTTCTTATCCTTTAGCCGCAGGAAGCTACCAATGGAGGGTTAGGGGCGAAAATTTTGCTTATAAAACAGCTTATAGTTTTCCGGTAAGTTTTACACTTGTAGAAACAGATGACTTAACTAACCAGCAAGTCCAGCTTACCAGCCCTTCAAGCAGTTTTTATACAAATAATGCGGCTACCACATTTTTATGGTCGGCAATTAATGTGGCGCAGTATTATAATTTTCAATTAGTAAATGTTACAAATGGTAATAGTATTGTATATCAGCAGGAACAGATTACAGGAACATCATTAAGTTTAACTGCTAGTACTATTAACCAGGATGCCCAATATCAATGGAAAGTCTTGGCTGTTAATACCGATAATGATACACAAACACAGTATTCGACTCGCACATTTTATATAGATACCACCGCTCCGGCAACACCGCAAAACTCAGCTCCTGTAAATAACGCCCAGATAAATTTAAGTCAAAGTGTAAATTTTCAGTGGAATATATCTTCAGATATTGGAGCGGTTACTTCCCCAATCAGCTACGTACTAGAGATAGCTACAGACCAAGGGTTTTCAAGTATTATAGAAACAGCAACCGTAAGCATATCATCATACCAGTATACGTTTTCAACATCAGGTACATATTACTGGAGGATAAGGGCTTTTGATACAGCAGGTAATGTGGGCGCATATAGCACAGCTTCTAAAATAATATTACAGTAAGCCCATGAAAAAAACGCTTAATATAATTTTACTTATCGCTGTGCTGGGCCTTTGGGGAAGCGCAGGTTATAAATTTTTGCGTAATTATTTTTTCATGGATACTGCAACAGTTTCAAGTCCTGAACCAGAAATTAACTTTAACGGTATCATAACTCAGAGGGATACCTTTTTATTAGAACCGGTTAATCACGATCCTTTTCTGAATAAACTTAGCACTATTCAAAATGAATTAGAGAAAGAGACACCTAAAAAAAAATATAAACCTGTTTCACAAGTTAATAAAATCAAACAGCCCACCGCTATACCTGTGTGGCCGGACGTGTCTTATTATGGATTTATAAAATCCGGGCAAAATAAAGAACTTGCACTGTTAAAAATCAATGGAAACTTATTTAGATTGCATAAAGGAGATTCTAAAGATGGCATAGTTGTGAAAGAAGTTTACAGAGATTCTGTAAAAGTCGATTTTAAAAAAGAAAGAAGAAATTTTTGGAGGCAGGGTAATGTGGTTCCTTCGGTTAAATAAGTTAAAATAATTAACCATGCCAGACTAATACCTACGATGATTTTGTTTTCTTTGACGAGCAAAAGATTGGTTGTTAAACCAGTCTTGTCTCAACGGAAAAAATAGTAGAAAATGAATAGACTATAAACCATCCGCTTGTACCCCACTGGAATACCTAGAAAAATTAATTTAACCTTTGCTATCGGAGATATTTTTTACCTAATTTTGTGTAGAATTATAGTTGAAATTTAAATTCAAGTCAATGTTGAATGTAGAGCACTTTGTGACACTGTAATAATAATCGCTAAAAATTCCTTCAGAAAGTTGATTTCTGGATGTAAGTTTAGAACCTGAAAGTCAAAAGGCTAAACACTTTTAAAATAAGCCTTTGCATTCAAATGGCGCTTCTGTGGCGTTTTTGATGTGATATTTGAAAAGCCAGGATTTACAAGACTTTTATAAAGAACTTCGAATCCCTATGATGTCACAAAGGCTTATTTGATGGTAAAAGCACCATTAAAATAGGCCTTTCGCATTCTAATAATCTTCTACAGTTTTTTTGATATTGACATTTTCCTCATAATTTATTGACTTTACAACGCTGTAAGCCATTGTAATATAACAAGATAAATCGTTATATTTGCTATAACCATTAAACAAATAAGTATATGTTAGTAAATCCCTGGGCCTTTTTAGTGGCCACCTTAGTTGTATTGCCGGTAGGCTTTATATGGTACAACCCTAAAGTTTTTGGCACCATTTGGATGCGTGAGGCAGGCGTAAGCCCCGAAGCCGCTAGAACGGCAAACATGTTTAAAATATTTGGCCTTACGCTGTTGTTTGCCGCCATGGCAAATATGGTATTGCAAACAATTGTTATACACCAAACGGGCGTGCTGAGCCTTATAGGCGGGCCCATGCTCGAAGCACAGGCAAAACCCAGTTATGCAGCATTGATGGCAGACTATGGTCATGCCTTCCGCACGTTTAAGCATGGCATGCTGCACGGCTTTATGACCGGGCTTTTCTTTGCGCTGCCCATAATAGGTACTAACTCCCTATTTGAAATGAAAAGCGCAAAATACATCTGGATAAACGCCGGCTACTGGATGGTATGCTTTACCTTAATGGGAGGCATACTGTGCGCGTGGGAATAAAAATTTCAGTAACTTTGTAAGCCTTTCTTAGGGGAGGCTTTATAATTATGCCCGCTATAACTATACACTACAGGCTTTACAGTGCCGTGGCCTCCCTCCCTGCCGCGTGGGATGCACTGGCACTGTCAAACATATTCCTGTCTACAGCCTATCTTTCGGTGTTAGAGCAATCGGCTCCGGCAAACCTTACCCCGCATTTTATAGGGCTGTTTAAAGACGAAAGCCTTTGTGGCATTGCCCTTGCCCAATACATTAACCTGAACAGTGTAAACACACTGGGCCAGCGTGAAAAGGGTTTTTGCGTAAAAGAATACTTTTTTAAAAAATTCAGTTCGCAGGTGC
>Ga0247803_1000936_pt1 | contig 15327 bp, 12 predicted proteins | sample UWRJL014104B1_FD_180928 | JGI IMG/M metagenome (GOLD analysis project Ga0247803, IMG submission 180928) | Plant litter microbial communities from Arlington Agricultural Research Station in Wisconsin, United States - UWRJ-L014-104B-1 | ecosystem: Environmental > Terrestrial > Plant litter >...
TGCCGTCTTTGTTCTTGAAGTAGGCATCATAATACAGTGCTTCTGCTGCCAACTCCCCTTTTGCTATGGTAAGTAGTTTGGCGTATGCCGTGCGGGCTTTAGCCTCATCATTGGTTTTAACGGCAGAGCGCGCTACAATAATCTGTGCATCGCTTTTTACACGGTCTTCGGTTTTACTGTTTGCCAAAACCTTATCGGCATATACCACGGCATTGGCATAATCTTCACTTTCATAATAGCATTTCATCAGGTTGCTTTGCGCGAAGGTTACGTTCTGCGGAAAATCAGCCTCTGTTTCCAGCCTTTTCAGCACCGGCGTAGCCTTGGCACAATTAGCCTGCTTTACATAGATTTGCGAAAGCCTTGCCAGCGCCTGCTCTGTAAACTCGCTGCGCGACTTAGATATTACGTACTCATAATTCGGAATCGAATTGGCTTCAAGACCATCGGCATAATATGACTGCGCCAGGTAAAAGTTCGCTTTAAGCGACGATATTCCGTTAGGGAACTTCGCCACGTAACTGCTTAGTGATGCTATGGCCTGCTTGGTGTTGTTTTGCAGGTACTGCTTTTCAGCAGCCTCAAAAGCGGTATTATCAAGGTCGGCATCGCTTACATCAATAAAGCTGAGTGTTTTTACCCATGCGGCATACTCATCGGTACGGCCGTTGTCTACATAAATAAGGCGTGCCGTTTGTACCGCCTCAACACTCTCTGGCGTATTTGGGAACTTAGCCACTACATCTTTAAACTTAGCAAGGGCTTTATCATCCTGCTCTGCGTTATAATAAATAAGCGCCTCACGCATCAGCGCCTTGCTTACATAGCTGCTGGTTTTATATTCAGCAATAAGCCTTTCGTAGGCCGCTATGGCATTCGGGGTCTGTTTTTCGGTTACGTAAGTGTTACCCAGTTCGTACAGCGCGTCATCGGCGTACTTAGACTTTGGGTACTTCGCTACAAAAGCGGTAAGGTCTTCAATCTTCTTCTCGTTGCGCGCCACAAAGCCGTAGCTAAGCGCCTTTTGAAAAAGCGCATAATCGCCATCTATACCGTTCATTTCTATCGCCTTATTATAGGCTTCCATAGCGGGCCAGTACTTAGCGGTTACAAACTGGCTGTCGCCCAGGCGAAGCAGCGCATCGTTAATACGTACCTTATCATCTTTGGCCGTGGCCACATAATCGCCAAAATACTTGGCCGCCTGGTCATATTCCTTTTGCTTAAAGTAAGCGTAAGCAATATTGTAGTTGATGTTTTTATACTCAGGCGTGGTCTTGGCAGCGGCCATACCGTTAAACTGCTTAAAGCTGATAAGCGCCTCGCTAAACTGGTCTAACCCATACTGGGTTTCCCCCTGCCAGAATGTTGCGCGGGCAGTAATGCGTGGGTCGCGCTGTTCGGCTATACTCTTTTTAAACAGGGCAAGCGCTTCCTGGTAATTGCCGTCGGTATAGAGTTCCATACCACGGTAAAAAGTTACCTTTTGGTAGGCAATCCTGTTCTCGGGCGACTTGTTTTTTTCTAACAGCGAAAGCGCCTCAGTATAATTCTTAGAACTGATATACGAGTCGATAAGCAAATTCTGTATCTCCTGGCGGAACGGCGAAGCCGGGTATTTCTCCTGGAACGCGCCCAGCACTTCCGGCACGCTTTGGTACGGGTTGCCTATCTCATAGCTCAGCTTGGCATAGTTAAGGTAAGCATCCTCCTGAATTTTAGGCTCAAACTCCATTTCGCTGGCGTTCTTAAACGCATTAAGCGCCTGCTGTTTCTGGCCGCTTTTCAGGTAGCTTTCGCCCAGGTGGTAGTACGCATTTTGCGCCACGGCATCTTTGCCGCCTACTATCTTGTTAAACTCGGTTATCGCATTAGCATAGTCGCCCTGCTTGTAGTACGCGTAACCCAACTGGTAAAAATCGGTATTGCTCCACTTGCCTTTAACGCCCCGGTAATTTTTAAGGTATGGGATAGCTTTTTCATACTGCGCCTGGTTAAAGTAGCTCTCGCCAATAATTTTGCTCAGTTCGCTTTTTTCGTTGGCATCACTTTTGGGCAATTGCGGTACGCCCAGGTCTATCGCCTTCTGGAAGTTACCTTCCTTAAACGCCATATCCGCCTGAAAGTACGACATCTTTTCGCTGTACTTTTCCTTATCTTCTACCTGCTCAAAATAAGCAGTAGCCTTTTTATAATCGTCACCCTCATAAGCAAGGAAGCCCAGGTAATATTTAGCCTGGCTGCCATACGTTTTTGATTCCTTAACCTTTTGCAGGTACTTGTCGGCCTCTTTTTTGTCGCCATTGCTAAAATAGCTGTACCCTTTCTGGAAGTTATACCGGTCGCGGTCTACATCGCCCAATGCGTTTTCATCAACCTTATCATAATATTCCAATGCCTGCTTGTAGCTGCCACGGCTAAAGTACAGCCCGGCCATATCTACATACGCCTGGTTTTGGCGGGTGCTTACCGGGTACTCCTGCACAAAGTCTTCCATCAGCACATCGGCGTTCTTCTGGTTCAGCTTTATGGCGCATTCGGCAATATAGAAGGCGCAGTCTGCCTGCACATCGGTATCGTCGTTATCTTCTTTTGCCTTTTCAAAAAGAATTTGCGCCGCCTGGTACTGCCTGTCGTTATAAAGCGTTACTGCCTTGTCATACTCTTTTAAGTGGTGGGTATAAATAGTAGATTGCTGTGCCTGTAGCCCCAGCGCCGCAAAGGGGATGGAAAGCAGCAATAGCCTGTTTAGTCTGCGCATGTGTGTTTTGTTTTTAGGTAAGCCAAATATACCAATTCTTACCTAAAGTAACGGAAGCCTTTCCCGTTTTAGTATGCGGGCGCTTTTGGGCAACAGCCGCCTAAACCTGCTGTAAATACAGCAGCTGCAATACAATCGGTTAGCTGTGCGTTATACCTGTAATAAAAACTTTAACCCAAAATTAACCAATAATGGCCTATAGCAGGGGCTAAAATTTATTTTGTATCCCACGGTTTATTACTACTTTTACACAGACTAATTATATAAATACCATGCCTGAGCCTATTTTATCGCTTAAAAATGTAAACATATACCAGGAGCACACCGCTGTGCTTACTAATATAGACCTTGACGTTAACCGTGGTGAGTTTATTTACATCATAGGCAAAACAGGCTCGGGCAAAAGCAGCCTTATGAAAACCCTGTATGGCGACCTTAAGCTGCGTGAGGGCGCGGGCACGTTTGTAGACTACGACCTGGCCAACCTGCGCGAACGCGATATACCCTACCTGCGCCGCAAAATAGGCATAGTGTTTCAGGATTTTAAGCTGTTGCCGGACAGGAATGTACACGAAAACCTGCTTTTTGTACTAAAGGCCACCGGCTGGAAAGAAAAACCCGAAATGGACGTTAAGATAAATGAGGTGCTGGACAAGGTAGGCATGAAAAGCGCCCTGCATAAAATGCCGCACCAGATATCGGGCGGTGAGCAGCAGCGTGTGGCTGTGGCCCGTGCCCTGCTAAACGACCCCGAAGTAATACTGGCTGACGAGCCTACCGGTAACCTTGACCCGCAAACCAGCGTAGAGGTGATGCAGCTGCTGCGCGAAATAAACCAAAACGGTAAAACCATTGTAATGGCAACGCACGACTATGCCCTGATAATGAAATTCCCCGCCAAGACGCTTAAGTGCGATGAAGGTACGGTGTTTGAAGTAGTGCAGAGAACGGTGTAATAGCTACTTTTCGTCTTTTTTATACACGTGTGGGTTTTCTACAATACCCTTTTTAAATATTTTACGGATGCCGGTGCGCAGCAATGTGTCCAGCCGCAGCAGCGTATCGGTTAGCTTATGCTCGGGCCTTCCCCTAAAAGATGTTACGTGGAAACTATCGGTTTCATGCAGCGCATGGTCAGAAAAATAATAGTTTGAAACACAGCAGCGCACACCGTTATATACTACCGGCGATACCGAGTGCAGCGAAGCATTATGCGTAGCCATTACCGCCAGCCTGTTAAATTTGCTGTGAATGGTAACCTGCTTTCCTTTAAGCCCGCCGGGCCAAAGCTCCAAGTTGCCGCCGTAAGCGGCTTCCCACCCCGGTGTTACATAATACAGCAGGTTGAGCACCCGCCAGCGCTGCCGGTCTTTATCGTGCGAATTATCAAGGTGGGGGTTTAAAAACTGCTTATGTGCCATGGCCGAAATGCCCCCGGCATACAGGTTATCATCGGGGTAAATATCCTTTAAATTACAAATTTCCGAAACCAGACGCACTACCCTGCTGTCCTGGAAGGCATAGATAACATTTTCCAGCAAAGGGTTATATTGGTTCATTTGCGCGGCCACATATTTATCTTCGCGCAGGCTTTTTTTAAGCACCATCTCAGCTGTGGAAGGAAAAGCCTTATAAATTTCAAGGGCGAGCGCCTCCGGCAATACATCGTCTGCAAAAAAATAGCCTATACGGCCTTTACTTTCGTTATACTGCTGTATCAGTTGCTGCTTGTTTGCAGTAAGCGTATTGTAAATATGGGTTGCTATTTCGGTCCTGTCCATCGTATAAACTTTGTTCAAATATACGGCATCGTTTATATTTGTTTAGAACGAATACTGCTTTATTTACTACATTTGCTCAAATTTTTAGCTAATGCTCTCTATACTTATACCGGCTTACAACTATGATGTTACACTACTTGTACAGGTACTGCACACACAATGTTTACAAGCCGGTATTGAATTTGAAATTATTGTGGCAGACGATAGCCCGGGCAACCCGCTGAGCCTGGTTAACCGGAAAATTACCACACAAACGCATTGCCGGTTTATACAAAATGAAACCAATTTAGGCCGCACGGCTACCCGGAAAAAACTTGCCGAAGCCGCGGTATACGACACCCTTTTGTTCCTCGATGCTGATGTTATACCTGCAGACGGCGCATTTATAAGCCGATACCTGCCTTATATAAATAATGAAAATACCGTAGTTATGGGTGGCTATGCTTATAAACCCGAAGCCGGCCAACCCGTGCTGCGTCTTAAATATGGTATGGCCCGCGAGGAGAAAGCTGCTGAAGATCGCAATAATAACCCTTATGCCAGTGTGTTTTCAGGAAATTTTTTAACCTCTAAGCACGTTTTCCTGCAAAATAACTACCCCGAAAACCGCAATTTTTATGGCATGGACAACTACTTTAGTTACAGCCTGTATAAAAACGAGGTAACGGTAGTGCATATAGATAACCCTATTTATCACCTGGGTTTAGAAGAAGATGGCGTTTTTTTTGAAAAATGCCTTGAATCAGTACGCATACGTAAAGAGCTGCTGGCAAATAAAGAGGGTATAGAAAATATCAATCCGCTGCTGCGGTATTATAAAAAATTAGGCAAATACCGGGTGCGCGGCCTTGTTGCTATTGTTTTCAGGCTGTGTGAACCAATACTTAAAAAACGCATACTGAATAAAAATCCTAATCTTTTTTGCTTAGACCTTTACCGGCTGGGGTATTTATGTACCCTTGACTAACATTTTAAAAAGCTTATCCCACTGCTCCATAATGGCACCTATGTTATATAAAGCTGCCGTTTTTTTTGCCCCTTCACCCAGTTTCAACCTCAGTATGTGGCTTACCATTAACTGCTGCATACGGTTTATAAACTCCTTTTCATCGCCATCGGCCACTAAAAAACCATTTTTGCCATCCTTTATTATGGCAGCCGGACCCACAGGGCAGTCAAAGGCTATACAGGGCACACCGCACTCCATCGCTTCTATAAGTACCATGCCAAACGATTCGCTTTCAGAGGCCATAATATTTATAGATGCTTGGCTGTAAGCCTTTTCAATATCATTTACGGGATTTGAAAAAATAACCCTTTCCAGATTATTTTCATCTGCTATTTTTTTTACATCATATACAGGATTACGGGCGCCATAAATTTCGAGTGTCCAGTCCGGAAAATTCTTAGATATTTCCTTCCACATACTTAACATCCTTTTATATCCCTTTTGCGGGGTATGCCTGCCCATAGCTATTATTTTTTTTGCCGTTAGCGGGTTCTCCATAACAGCACTAAACCATATTGGGTTTGGTATAACCATGCTGTTATTAAGTTTCCACTCGGCAGCGCCTGCATCTGTAAGGGCTATAAATTTTGAAAATCGTGATAATAAAAAGTGTAACAGCGCCTGAGCAGGCAAAAGCCGGAGCAATTTGTTAGCGGCAACCGCTTCGTTTATAAAATATTTTGATGCATGCATTTCATAAATTAGAGGTGTTTTTTTCTGCAATAAAAAGGGCAGGAAAAAACTTTTTAAGCCGTTATCGCACATTATAATGGCATCCGGGTTTATGTGGGCTATTTCATTATTTAAGTGTGTTCGATATGAAAAAAAATAAGGCAATAAGCCTGCGTCATGGGGTTTTATATAACGGATATTAATGTTTGGGGACACCGGAAAAAGCACCGCATCCGTATCAGGATTTGTAACAAGGATAGTAACGTTGTACTTTTTTTTATCGGCAAGATAGCCGGCTTTTAAAAGCACTATCCTTTGCAACCCGCCCGCCCCGCCTAACCTTGGCACGATATAAAGCAGCTTCATTTTTTTGATGCGGTAAATTCATCATACTCTCTTATATAATCAGCTTCGTCAAAAACATCTTCGGCAATAACCAGACATACCGCGCCAGACGAAAAATTTTGCAGCTCACGCCATATACCGTTTACAATATGCAGCCCCTTTGAGGGCCTGTTAAGTGTAAAGGTTTGCTTTTGTGTGCCGTCGTCCAGTATCACATCAAAGCTGCCGCTCAGGGCTATTAGTACCGCGTTTTGCGCAATGTGGCAATGGCCTCCCCTTTCGGCCCCCGCAGGCACATCAAAAAGATAATATATGCGCTTAAAGGCATACGGTATAGTGCCTTCCTGTATAAAGGCAAGGTTGCCCCTGTAATCGTTAACTACCGGAAAATCGATTATACTAATATCATTAAGCGTGGTATTCTTCATGTTTTTAAATATACTTTCCTGCCGTTGCGGGCAGCCTTTAACGCGGTAAGGACGCGGTTAATCTTTATCTTTTTGTTTTTTATTTCAAAGGCCAGTTTTAAAATCACCCAAAAAATCCACCCCATTCCGTACAATGCCGAAAACAGCGCACCCTGCACGTAGTATTTTCCTGAAACAGAGATATGGCTGTGGGTATCAGCAGCATTATGGGTTACTATAGTAGTAGGCTCCAGTATAATTTTAGCCTGCCTATGGTTAAGCGTGTTTACAAATATAGCTTCTTCGCCCATAATAAAGGGGCTGCCCAGGCCAAAACGTTCGTCAAATTTTATCCTGTATTTATCTATACTCTTTTTGTTTACTACCATTTCTATCGACATGATGCTGAGCCTGTTTAGTGCCGAAGGGTTGCTTACCCTTTCCTGTGGATATTTTTTATACGGTTGCCCCTTGCTGTTTTCTGCCCTGAACGCTATGAGCGCCGCGGCAGGGTTTTCATTAAAAGCAGTTAGTATGGCCGTATCAAAACCGGGTTTAAAAACCACATCGTCGTCGCTTATAACGCACAAAACGCCCTTTGCATTGCTTAGTGCAAGGTTCCTGCTTTTAGACAGTCCCGTTTCAAACGAATTGATGACCCTTATGTTATGATAAGGCGATATAAGCTGTTTATCCGGGGAAGCCTGGTTGATGATAAGTATCTTAAATTCAGAAAAATGCGCAAACGGAAACATCGGTGCTAAAAAATCGAGGCTGTCCCTGTGCATGGTAGACAGCAATATTTCGATATCCGATTTTTTAAAAGCTCCGGCCAATGTTTTATATTTACATCAGCAAATATAAAAATTTTAACCGCCGCGGATGAAAATACTTTTAGTAGGCGAATACAGCCGGCTGCACAATTCGCTTAAAGAAGGGCTTGAGGCGGTGGGCCACACGGCGGTAATAGTTAGCCCCGGCGACGGGTTTAAAAACTATGCCAGCGGATTTTCTACCGGGTCGAAACTTTTTAAAAACCGGTGGCTGAAAAAATTTAAGAACGGTGTTTATAAACTTACCGGTACCGACCTGGAGCGGTGGGAAAAAGGCATACGGTTTTACAGGTTACTGCCCCAATTAAAAGGTTACGGCCACATACAGCTTATAAACAGCGATGCGCTCGAAACCCTGCCATGGCTTGCAAAACGGCTGTTGAAAAAACTGTTTGCGCAAAACGCTGACAGCGTGAGCCTGCTGGTGTGCGGCGACGAAACACCTGTTATAGAATATAACCTTTCGGGTAAATTAAAGTATTCTATACTTACCCCCTATTTTAAAGATAAAAGCCTTAAAAATTACTACAGCTACTCGTTTAAGTACCTGACAAAAACCCACCGCAACCTGTTTGAATGGATTGCAGAAAAAGCCGACAGTATTATTACATCCGACCTGGATTATGAAATTCCTATGCGGGCAATGGGCTATAACACACATTTTATCCCGAACCCCATAAATACCGAAACTATAGCGTTTACCCCTCTTGAGATAAGCGGTAAGGTGGTTATATTTTTAGGCATCAACCGGCTGAGTTATACAAAAAAAGGGATACCTTATTTTGAAGCCGCTTTAGAAATGATAAAGCAAAAATATCCTGATACCGCCGAAATAATTGTCACCGAAAACATACCCTACGCCGAGTATATAAACCTGTACAACCGCGCCCATATACTGCTGGACCAGGTATATGCATACGACCAGGGATATAACGCACTTGAGGCCATGGCTAAAGGCAAAGTTGTTTTTACAGGTGCCGAAGCCGAGTTTACAGCACACTACCACCTTAGCGAACCTGTAAATATAAATGCCCTGCCTGATGCACATGCCATTGCCGATGCGCTAAGCCACCTGATAGAAAACCCTGATGAACTTATAGCCATAGGCAAATGTGCCCGCGCTTTTATAGAAAAGGAGCATGAATATAAGATGATTGCCGGGAGGTATGTGGAGGAATGGGGTAAAAAAGCTAAAACACTTTCTTCCTGAATAAAATAAGCAATACCATAAAATAGATAAGATACGTACAAAAATGGGCCATTGCGGCACCCTCTGCCCCAAAATATGGAATTAAGATGCGCCCCGAAGTATAAAAAACCGCAAACGAAAACAGCTCAGTACCAATATACATTTTGGTTAGCCTGCGGGCAAAGAATTCCTGGGCCAGGATAAACGAGCATACCTTTAGTAAATCGCCCGATAACTGCCATATAAATAAGTCTGACATGGGTAAAAAATCAGATGACAGTGTAATTTGGATAATGATGTTTTTAAGAAAAAATATCACTATTATCCCGGCCATAAATATAGGTACCACAATTTTATAATAGCTCCTGAAAATACTTTTTGTTTCGTTTATTGTAACTGCTTTTGAGAGCTTCGGTAAAAAATAAACGGTAATTAAGGTTGTAATAAAAGTGAGGTAAAAAGAAGACAGCCTGCCCATACCTTCCCAGTAGCCTGCCTCCTTAAGGCCGGAGGTATCAATAATAGTATTTCTTAGCGATATATATACCACCGGTGCTGCAAGTGCGGTAATAAAACTCATTAAGCTATAAGCCGAGAGGTTTTTTAATGTCCTGATATCAAAGTATTTTCTTTGCAGTAAAAGCCGCATATCTATGCTGCTAAATAAGGGATAAATGCTAAGGAACATTGAAAGTACCGGTGAGATTATGAGCCCTAAAAATGCTCCTGCCACACCCATTTTCCATATAAGCAGTGCGGAAACAAGCACCCCGAAAAAATTTCCGGCAATATTAAGGTAAATAACCTTGTGGTACTTGCCAAGCCCGTTTAACAACGATATAAACACGATACTTCCGCTATATAATGGCAGTACGCATCCTAAAACCGTAAATACCCAGGCATATTCCCTGTTGCCGTTAAATACCCAGGCGCTCCACCCCGCTGCCGGAACTATTAGCAAAACCCCACAAAATACAGCCGAAATAAGCAGGGTAATAATTGTTGTAGATATAACCCTGGCCAGTTGCTCCTCCTCCTTTTCAAACTGCGCGGTATAGGTAATAATACCATTTTGTATGCCTAACGTAGAAAAAGTGTCTACCGAGGTCAGGAAGTTACGCAGGCTCCCCGTTAACGCCATTCCCGAAGGGCCTAAAAAAACAGCTATCATTTTACTTGAAAGGAAGCCCCCCGCAATACGCATAAGTACGCTTACCGAATTTAAAGACGATAACCTGATTATGGGATTAGCTATTATTTTTTTTAGGAGCTTCAAATATAGTTTAAATCAATACATTATCCAGCAACGTATGGTTTGCGGTTGCAACTTCATAAAAATCGTGCGCTATGGTTCGCGCGCCATAGCTCTCTTTCCAGAAGCTTACCCCGCTATTCAGTTTCCTGCCCTGCTGCACGTTAGAACAGCCAAAATCAAAAAACTTTTTATCTTTAAAAACATCAGTAATGAGGTAGTTGTATAAAAAATCGATGCTGCCCAGCGCGTTTCGTTCATCATTACCCGATATGTACTGTGGCTTGGCAACTGTATCGGTTACAAAAACTGTGGTTCCTGCTACCAGCCTGCCTTTACTGTACACATTAAAGTGCCTTATATTATGGGGAAAACGTTCTTTTAAAAGCGTTATCTCTGCAAGCGTATGCACGGGCGCTGCGGCATAACGCTGCTGCAGGTTGGGTACCAGCACACTATTCCAAAAAAGTTCAAAGTTATCATCTTCGGTTATTACCAGGCTGTTGCGTGTGCTTTTGCGGATGGCTTCAATACGCGATTTGTTAAACTTTACAGCTGCCGATTTTTCTATTACGCTAACACTGTCGCGGCGCACCAGTTTTGCATCTGCAAGAAACAGGCAATACTCCAGTTCCTGCGACGGTACTTTATGATATATAGACGGAATGGTTTTTATGTACAGTTTTGCTATACCCTGGCTGTGGTAATAGGCCAGTAGCTCTTTTAACAGTGTTACTGTTTCATGAAGGTATACTTTAAAATCGAGCACAAGCCCCCCGTAGGTAAGCCCCAGGTGAGAATATACCCTACCATCCTTTACATGCGCGGGGAATACCGCCATTAGTTTCTTTCCTTCAAAAATCAAAATTGAAAAGTCTTCAAACCGGTGGGCATGGTAGTCCATAAAATTGCGGTCAAACAAAAATGTGCCGTTTTTAGCACCTTTTACAAAGGTGTTCCATTGGTTAAAATAGTTGTTAGTATAACGCTCAATAGTATACATCTACTCTATTTTTTGAAATACAACAGTACCCTGCGTGTCTATATACCTATGCCTGCCTTTGGGTTGCACGGCATCTATGTAACTGGCATTTTCCTGCAGATTATCCAGTAAAGTTGTGTCTTCAGACAGGAACGCGAACAGCACCCGGAACAAATTTACCGATGTTTTAAGGCTTTTATCATATGCCTCATGGCCATCCGCATTCCATTTAATGGTACACAACGCGCCATACATGCTTTTTACAAGTAGTGGGTTATTTGTTTTAGTCTGGCTTTGCAGGCTGTTTTCAAACCCTACAAAACCGCCGTGGTCTGCGGCTATTACTATAATCCCGTCAGGGTCTTTCTTTTCTATTTCGGCAATAAGGCTCTTTAGCCAGGCATTTGCCTCACGCACCTTTGCAAGGTATTTAGCGTGTTCATCATCCGCCCCTTTAGAGCCGAATACCGCTATGTGCCCCGGCAGCATTTTTTCGATAAAATAAAAATGTGGCCCCGGTGCGGGTTTCATTTTTTTAAAATCGGCTACCTCATCACGGGTATATTCCCAGGCATCTTTAAGGTACGGCAGTTCGCTGTAATTAAAGTTAGCCGAATCATACCCCAACTCTGGCCGGTTCATAAGCAAGTAGGGGCGCTCTGTTATAAAATGGGTGGTGTAGCCATTGTTTTTAAATACCTGTAGCACGGGGTTGCTGCCCATAATAATATTCCGTGCGTTAAACTCTTCTACATCGGGCTGCAAATAGTGGTGCTTCATGCTGAACATAGAAGAGTTAGACAGCAGCGTACTGTAATAATTAGAGCGGTAGTCAGGATATTTGGTAAAGCCTTCACTGCTTAAATACCCCTCAAAGTCAGCATTGTCAAAATTGTACACTGCACCGTCCAGGTTGGGTTTGTTAGTATACCCATCGGGCTGTATATAATATACATTCGGCTTTTTCTTAAACTGTGTGGTAAGGATACCGTCCTGCTGCTGCTGCCATGCATCTGATGCCGTTATATAGCTATATCCCGCGTATGCCACCGGAACCACATTAAATACTGAAAGTAGCAACAAGAGCACTACAAATAGCTTGTAATAACGGGCAAACCGCAGCGAAGCCAGCACAACTATTACAAGTACCCCGGCAAATATAAAGCGCTTATAAGCGCCCAAAAAACTAAGCTGCAACAGGTAAAATGATAAGAACAACGGTATGCTGGCAAACAAAAAATGGCTGCGCCAGCGCAAAAGTTTTTTTATGGAAAACAACTTATATCCCGCAAATAAAATAACGCTAGGCAGCAGCATATAATACCCTGCGAAAAACAACAAATGCCCCCACGATGCCGCAAGTGCCAGGTTTTTAGCATAGTAGTGCGCTATCATATAAACACCTACGGCAACGCCGGCCAGCAGCGGGGCATCGTTAGGGCTTGTAATAAAACCTGTTATTTTTTGCCGTAGTTTTTCTATCATTGCTTACGTTCAAATAAGTATAGCGTGCGGCTGGTGCCGGGTATCATTTCTTTTTCTTGCAGGGTAAAGTACTCCCGGTATTCCTGCTCAAAATTTGCGAAGTTGTAGTAGTCAAAGTGCGCTTTAAATTCGCGCTTGCTGTCCAGCAAAAAGCTTACCCAGGAGTCGTCCCTGTCCGGAAACTCTATGATAAGAAACTTAGAAAGTCTTGAAAAATATTCCGCCGACATGGCAAACGGTACATTGCCGCTTAACGATATATGGTGAATAAGCGCGAGCGCGAGCGATACATCAAACTGCTGCGCCACAATACGGGCTTCAAGCGACTGCCGCTCATTATTGGCAAAACCTATGGCCGGAACGGGGTTCATCATATCGCTTACTATGGGATAAATGTTGCCCTCCTTATTTTCGAGTACTTTAAGGTAATTCTGGTTTACGGCATTGGCATCAATATCGGTAGTAAGCACTAACGCCGCGCCCTGCATAACCTCCCTCGAAAACGTGCCGTCGTTGCCGCCGTGGTCTATTATTTTTTTTGCCTGTATCTTATTTACCCAATTTTTAACCAATCCTTTTTTATGTTCAAAGGCCGCAGCATCATAATTAGTAACCGAATAATAATTGTTCCATTCGGTCTTTTCATTTATTGTAAGATTTTTTATGTAAGCATACAGGGCATCTATTATTTTTAGCTGCGAAGTTTTACTTACCGTTGCCCCTACTGTTTTTTTGCTGCTTTCTTCGCTGCTGTATTTGTTGTCATACTTAGCGGTTAGGTACAGGCTGGTATACAACAACGTATTAAACCGGGCGGTAAATGGCAGCAGCGCCACTACCTTTTGCAGCGGCATGCCGTCAATATACTGTTGGAGTATTTTAAGCATGTCATTGCCAAAATACTTAGCCAGTACCAGCGGCCCTAAAAAGTGCATCAGGAACTGCTTATACGCACGCCAGGGCTGGCCTTCGGTATAATCTTCTATAGATAAGGTATCTATAAAAACGGGCGCGCCATTAGCAAATGCAATGTTAAAAGCCGTGGCATCTTTAAGCGAAAAGCCGTGCTGCAGGCAGTACTTTTGCAGCTTAAGGGTGTGCAGCGCCGCGTGCTTATACTGGCTAAAGCTCCACTCATAGGGGTAGGTAATAAAAGGCACTACATCAGGCTTTAGGAGTATGCGGGTAGCATCGGCATCAACTTCAGTATGCGGAACAAGTAGTTTGTTTTTAAACAAGGTATCATAAAAACCGGCTGCTTTTATTTTATGGTACTGGGCAAAATAGACCGGGTTTATATGCCTGAAAATTTCGCCCCCCACCACGGCTATATAGCCGGAAGGATCCCTGTAAGAAGCGCTATGCCTGTTTTTCTCCATCAGTAGTATCGTCTATATCGCCCATAAGGTCTTTTTCTTCCTTTTTGCCAAATATTGACTTAACGCCATTTACCGCCTTTTTGTAAAAAAGCAATACCGAGGCACCCACGGCTACAACCGCCTGCACTACAAGGGCACCGGTGCCCGGGTCAAAATATAAAAATGGTAATTTCATAACAATGTATTATCGTGCTAAAGTAAATAATTTTAAACAAAAATGCCCCCCCCACAGCATTATATGTGCTTTTAACGTGGGTATTCTTAATAACTGCTTTTGTATTGTTTTATTTTTCATAATTTTAGGAAAAATTTATAGTGCCGTGAAATTAAACCAACTACTTCCCTTATTGCTATTATTTTTTTCGACAGCTGTGTTCGGGCAAATCGATATGCAATTATACGAACAGTTTAACGGGCGGTATGATTTTACTTTTGTGGGAAACACGCTTAACACACATGCTAATACAGGAAATGATTTCCCTTGTGAGATACTAACCTCTTCGTCAGCTTCTTTAAATCTTACTCCGGGAGACAATATATTAAAAGCTTATCTATACTGGGCAGGAAGCGGTGAAGGAGATTTTGACATAAAGCTAAATGGCAGCGATATTTCTGCATCACGTACTTTTCCGGTTAGTTATACCCCAATAGGAAATCCTGCACCCCCAAGCCGGCCATTTTTCAGCGCCTTTGCCGATGTTACGGCTATTGTAGCCGCCACCGGCAACGGGCTGTATACTGTTTCTGAGCTTGACCTGACCAGTATCATCAACGGCAGTGTACCCTCTAACCAAAACCTGTATTGCGCAAACGGAACTAATTTTGGTGGATGGGCAATACTTGTAGTATATGAAAATAACAATTTACCCTTAAACCAACTTAATTTATACGATGGGCTGCAGTATGTGCCCTACAGCGTAGACATTACGTTGCCCAGCCTTAATGTTATCGACAATGATGGCGCAAAAATAGGTTTTATAGCATGGGAAGGCGATGCCCCACTTGCATTTAATGAAACCCTGAGAGTTAACGGCAATGTATTATCTAATCCGCCATTAAACGAGCCTGCTAATGCATTTAATGGTACAAATTCGGTAACAGGTTCTAATGAAATGTTCAACATGGACCTGGATATTTATGACATCCAGAATTTTATCCAGATAGGTGACGAAACGGCAGAAATACAGCTTACCTCTGGTATTGGTAATCAGGGCGATTTTGTTATGATAAAT
>Ga0247803_1000937_pt1 | contig 15321 bp, 17 predicted proteins | sample UWRJL014104B1_FD_180928 | JGI IMG/M metagenome (GOLD analysis project Ga0247803, IMG submission 180928) | Plant litter microbial communities from Arlington Agricultural Research Station in Wisconsin, United States - UWRJ-L014-104B-1 | ecosystem: Environmental > Terrestrial > Plant litter >...
TTGTTTGCATGGCGTGGCGTTGGGCTTGTATTGATATTGGTTCGCCAAATCCTAATATTTGATTAGAACTCAATATATTTTCGCGTGCGATAGATTGGCCGAGCTGGCTGGAACTACATCTTATGTCCACATCTCGTACTGGAAAGAAAAGGACTTGCGTGCGTAACCCTTGTGTTGAACCGGCGGTGAGGGGCAGGGCTTCCGAGATATTGATTGCTCCTATGATCCGCAATATCGCCATCTGAATCGGTCTAACGAGCTACTGATAGCACACCTTCACGTGTCAGCAAGTAATTGGGCCGGTGAGTGCACAAGCACGTGATGCGGCGGTGCCTGAACAATGACCAAAAACGAACATGGCACGGCCACCGGGGTGCAGTTATTCATTGACGATACTAAGGCACCTGCCTCTTTACAGCCTAGCGGGCGCACCTCTGGCTCAAATGTTGTAGGGGTGCGCCCGCTAGTACTTCGTACTAGGCTGCTGAACCTTGGCACGTCTGTACGCGTGTAGGAAGCACTGTGTGGTTGAAAGTGCTAGTCGAGCACTTAGCCCGATCATCTCGACTGCGGTCTGGATGAACTGGCTGGATGGAAACAGAAAGTCACCCTCGCAGAATATATGCCAAATCGCCCCATCTCTTCTCTAAGAAAGTTTTGCAAGAAGGCAACTATCTGCAATCGCAATCACCATCGCTCGCCGCCCGTTAATTCCTCCTCGACAGCTCTAATATCATGGAGTAGTTGACCCGCAGAAGTGTATTGAAGACTCCAGCACTTCTGCGTGATGACGTTACAGACGTGAGGATCGTTGGGGAAAATGCCGCTTGCAAAACGAGATTTGATCGTCTCCTGCCATCCAACTTCTCCACCGATAATATCTGGAAAGACCTCTTGGCTGGTCATAATGAAGTAGATAGTTGACCCAAGCGCAAAGAGATCTGTCTTTGCGTTGGCCTCAAACTCATCTTCACGGGGGCAGAAATATCTGCATGGTTCGCCACTCCAGCCAGCTACGATCTCGCCGGTATCCAGGACATAATTTCCTTGAAAATCGGCAAGCTTGAGATGAAGATTCCCGTCGACCAGTATATTCGTCGGTTGAATGTCGCTGTGGATAACGCCTTTCGAATGAACATATTCGACAGCCTCCGATATTTCACGACACCAGGCTACCCGCTGCTGGAGAGTAGGGGGGTCGTGATCCGATTCGGCCAGGTACTTGTAGACAGTCTCGTTTGCTGCCCGCTCGAGGTATAATCCAGCATTTGTGAATCCTTTCTGGGCAACAATCCGCGGGTGTTGACCAAGTAAGTTGAGAATCTTGTGTTCATGCTTGAGACGACTCATGTCACCACCTGGTTCGAGAGGGTACTTAAGGATGGTCGAATCGTCCACCTCCCCTATGAAGGCGCTACTTCCGGATGCAAGTACACGCTGGACTCCTTCTGGGCAGTAGTGGTGATACTCGACCACCTCAAGAGCCGACATGGCGAAGGATAAAATCTTTAGAAGACACTACCGACCGTTAGCGCCTTAGTCCTTCGAGATTATCAAATGCCTGATAGAGGAGAACAAATGTTTGAGAGCGGAATTCGACAGGGCTGTCAGCGCGAGCTGGTAGATAGAGCTGCGTTGTGGAAATGGTGGCCGTCTTCAGGTCCCCAGTACCGACGTTTCGTATGGTGAGTGCACCCTGGGGTAGAAGGTAGTGGAAATGGAACCTACTTGTGCCACGGTTGAGCAGCACTCTGGAAAGCGAGCAGGGCTAGCTAATTCGGGCGCGCAAATACCGTGTCTATGCGAGACGCCGGGCAACGTCTAGATTTCTGCATCCTTCATTAGTGGAGGACAACCAGTCAGCCATAAGTAACAAGTCTATCGAGGGCCGTGTATGATATTCAGCGAGGTGTTTCAAACAGGACTGACAATAGACGTCTTAATGATGCTGGCTTGCTCTAGGAGTGGCGTTGGCAAGGGTCAGATCTTGCCACCCCGCTATCACCACTTCCTGTTCACCGGACGTTGCTGCAACCACCCCTGCTTTGCACTTTCAGCGCATCAAGTGAGCCTCGCGACGACTAAACGGGTATAGAGGCGAGAGCGGGGTAAAAGTTCGCACGGCACGAGTTGCAACTCGCCTACCTGATCACCGCTTAGTTGCGTCATAAGCTGAACTGCTCCGAGACTACGATCTTTTTTTTTCCACCTCTGGCTCTGGGACACATGAAACTTTGAATCTATCGCCCACCAATCCAATTCCAACCGGTTCCTGACCTGCGGCGTTACGTCACGTATGCTCTGAGGCCAGTTGAATCATTCCGTTTACGTCCCTGCTGATACATACAGTTGCTCCGCTAAACTACACCATGTGCCAAAGAATGCATCCACGAGTCAAACACGCTTGCGGGCACGAAGTCGAGCAATACCCATATATCCAGCAATGCGACGAAGCGAAGCAGCGAGGCTCAGATTGCACAAATCCTACGGACAATTACAATTTAGGCATGTCGTCTAGGAAGGGAAAGTGCCCAGATTGTGGATCTAGTTAGGATATGATCGTATACGGTGGAGTCATTGGATCTCCCCGTCTCCAGTCGGAACCATGAGTACGAAGCTGCTCGATATCGGTGAATTAGCCTAGTCTAAATATACAGACCCTGCGGCGTGCTTGTGGTAGACTCCCTTTCTAGAAACTCAGTACATTGTGCTTTAATGTCATCCAAGACCAGCATATCACTTTCCACATGTCTTTCTACGTCTGTGTGCTTCTCTAGCAAGGACACAACCTCGTGTTCCACCGCCTCAACTGAATGGTAACCGCCATGCCAACATTCCTGTGTCAAGTCGCCGAAGATAAGATCTGCTGCGGTCGAAGGAAATTGATTCATTATAAGTCGCCGAACTCTAACAGGCGCCTCAATATCATGAAAGGGTTTGTGCCCAAAACGAATGGTGTAGATGCAAGATGCTAGTGAGAATTGCTCACTAAGCGGGCCGGCCGAGGGAGGCTCGTAGTTCTCATCCATCTTGCAAAACGGCTCGCTCGCCACCATAAGCTGTTCGCCCCTCTTAACCGTTGCATCGAAATCTCCGAGTCTGACTTCTTCCCTAGTGCCAAGAAATATATTTGCTGGCCGAAGATCCCCGTGGGCATATCCAAGATGCTCAATCCAGGCTAGGGCACTGGTGATTTGTTGGATCCACCGCTCTTGTGTACTTTGACTTATGGTTGACATTGGGGATCTCTCAATACGAGTCTCAAGAGTCATTTCCTGCCGATGTAGAAAAATGCCCTCCGGAACGCAAAGTAGGCCACAGACAATATTAGGATGCCAATGCTCCATTAGAATCTGGTATATGGCCTTCTCATTTTCCAGCTTCTTGATGCTCTCTTTCATTTCTTCTGCTTGCGCCTGCACTGGATTGTCGAAAAGTGTTGGACACTTGAAGACAACATATTGGCTGATAGCGAAAACTTGTCCGGCCGAACCTCTAGAGATAAAATTATCTGCCGAGAGAGACCGAAACGGCGTCCGTAATCGTGCAGTCATCTTCAAGGAGGATATGAGGGGAATGCCGAAAACGAAATCTAGCTATATATCCGCAGAGAATCGTTAGCCTTTCAGCCAATCATGCAATATCATCTTCACCTACTTGGTATGAGCTTGGTGTCTGGTAAGAAGGGATGCGAAAGCGAGTTTCCAAGCGCAGTTATGTATTTAAGATGCACGTCGGGGCCAGGGCGATAATTTGTGGAGAATCGAAGTTCTGGTGGACGAGCTTTGGGGCATGTGGCTAGGCTGATGGCCGAATTGATTCCGGCTTGGCGTTGATTCAGCGCCGTTCTACATCACCTAGTAAATGCTATACGTGCGCGACAAAAGCAGGTTCGCCACGTCCACCGCCAGGATACAGTAGTCCTCCGGATGCTGGCTTCGTGGTACGGAAGCGAAAGCACGTAGAGTCACATGATCGCCAAGGACGATCGCCATAGGGCATCATCAGCGGGATAAACGTCAACTGGGGAACGGTAAAAATGCTGCGTTAAGCTTAGTAGATATATTATGAAGTAGGCCTACTAATAAGCAGGGGTACATATCAGCGCGTGTGGTCGGATGAGCTAAGTGAGTGGTTGGATGAGCTGCAACCTCCGTCATCGACAACCCGCGCACCACGATCCATCTCACTTCGTCTGGCGTTACGCATCACACAAAAAATCACCACGCTCAATGCTCCCTCGTTAACCGCCGCGCGCAAGCTCTCATGAGCGCACACTCTACCAATCCCCCAAAATGCTCGGCTTCACCGCATCCCGCACGCAAATCAGCGCCTACCTCTTCGGCGTCGCTCTCTTCTCCATCTCCTTCCTCGTATTCCTTAACAGCAGCATCTCCTTCGTCATAACGCAGCGCATTGGCCAATCGACACATGTCGGCGATGCGGTCGGCACACTGGGATTCGCGGATGAGCTGGTTGCGCTGGTGGCTTGTCCGTGCTGGGGACTGCTGAGTGATCGCGTGGGTGTGAGGACGGTCGTTGTGGTGGGGTATGCAATTGTTGGGATAAGCCTTTGGGTGTTCATGGCGGCGAGGAATGTCTACCCTGAATTGTTGCTTGCGAGGTTGTTGTTTAGCTTGGGGGCTACGGCTACGTGAGTGCTGTCCTGGACTGGGTTGCGATTGGAGGTCAATTGAGATGGGATAAATGCTGACGTGGGTCGTATAGGGCGACTATGGTTACGGCCATTCTACCGACCATGACAGTCGTCAAGGTTGTTGAAGATCCGCAATCTCCCGCTCGCCGCGCAAACGCCGCATCGCACGCGATGACTCCGTCGATATCGTCCGAGCTCACTATTACACCTGCGCGGTTCCGCTCGAGCGGTCCTCTACCGGACGATACAGTGGTCAAGAAGGATATGGCAGCTTCAACATCGCACTTGGCAGGCTTGGTGGGGATGTTCACTGGGTCCGGCGCTCTGGTTGCACTGTTGATATTCCTACCTCTGCCAACGAGGTTCCAGAACATCGGCGTAAAACCTGCCGCCGCTGTCGCCAACGCGTTTTATATTGTTGGGACGGTTGCGTTGCTGGTTGCGGTTGGGTGTTTCTTTGGCCTCCGCAAGCTACCAGGCGAGGAAGGGAAGACTTGGAGACGCCTTGTTCGAAAAGAGGACTCGGCAAAGTCACACGACGCCGCTCCGTCACGCGAACGCATATTATCATACCCGCACTTGTTCAAAGAGAGCGTTCTATTAGGGCTCAGCTCATCCAATATTGGACTGGGCTACGTTGGTGGCTTCGTAGCGCGCGCTTCATCTGTCGCCATCAGTCTGTTCATCCCTCTCTTCACCAACACGTATTTCCTCTCCACTGGCGAATGCAAAGTCTCCGACCCTTCCGACCCCGCAAACATCAAAGACGCATGCCCTCAAGCATACAAACTCGCAGCCATGTTGACCGGCATAAGTCAACTCATTGCGCTCCTCTGCGCTCCTCTCTTCGGCTACCTGTCCGCCCGCTACCGCAGATTCAACCTTCCCCTCCTCGTTGCTGCTGTAGCAGGTATCGCCGGCTACTCCGCTTTCGGATCACTCGCAAGCCCAGATCCTAGGAGCAAGAACGGCTCTGGTAGTATCTTCGTCATTGTGGCTTTGCTCGGCATTAGTCAAATCGGCGCTATAGTGTGCTCTCTCGCACTACTTGGCCGCGGTATCAACAACGACGAGGGCAGCGACGAACATACACGTCACGAAGCCGAGACAGTATACAGCAGTAACGGACACCCCTCGGCCGGCGCAACACCACCGTGGAGTCCTACCCTCACACCAGCCTCCGAAGACGCACCATTACTATCGCACCAAATCATCTCAAGACCCACATCAGCTTCAGGACCCCCAACATCACACAACCATCTCAAGGGCTCAATAGCGGGGACCTACAGTCTCCTTGGAGGCTTTGGCATCCTGCTTCTAACCAAGGCTGGAGGCGCTTTGTTCGATTCGAGAGGGCCTGGTGCGCCGTTCTATATGATGGCGTCATTTAATGCGGTCTTGCTCGTTGTTGGGGTCGCGGTTGCTGTCAGGGATCTCATGAGGGAAAGACGGGTGAGCAGCGTGTAAGATGATGTGGGCCCATGTGTGGAGATGGTAATGACTTGATGTGCAAATACCCATGTAATGAATGATAGTGGTATTGATGGGCTGGCGTCTGGACGCTTGTGCTTGTCATCCATCGGTTGCTTTCGTTGCGATAATCATCCAGTGTGATCCCTTTCTTCGAACAGTGGACTTCCTGTATACCTGAGCATGGTGCCGTGGTATTCATTCAGCATGACGAAACTGGTAAGACACTTTTCTCCTTACCTTGTAATAACATATACCGATACCCTTGGCACAGATCCAAAGACTTGCTACGTAGGGTTACCTATGAGCTGGTTCCCTGTGGATATGTGAGATTACAAGGTCCGGTGATGAGTATCTACGGGCACATGGTGGCTTTGATCGGCGAAATGAATAGAGCGAGCATTGGATGGCGTCGAGATTGATAGTGCGAGCACTGGATGGCGTCGAGGAGATGAGCCTAGAGAAAGCCGTGTTAGTTGATAGTGTAGGTTTTGGCGTATAGGTGGAACGGCTTATATGCGTGTGCCGTCGGATCTATCTGCGTTACAGTTTCTGTGTCCCGAAGATTTTGGATGAGAGAGGTCTCCGCCGTCAAAGTCGTTTACCCTTTGAGATGTAACGTGGAGTACGGGGGGCATCTGCAATGAAAATAAAGATGCCGGCGCAAACTGACTCTCCAATGGGTCTCAACAGGAGCTTTCAAAGTTAAAAACCCTGACGGAGTCACGGTCCAGACCACTGCAGTGTGAAACCAGTTGTCTAAAAGGGTAATCGGAGTGTGTGAGCTCTCAATTCAGATAAGGCACTCCAACAATATTGTTGAACACATGTCTTCATTCGTGACAGACCATGATGAAATTTTCCTTATTTATGCCACAGAAGCCCCAGAAGGTATCCTCCCACCCCCGCCATCATCAGCCTAGGATGGGGAGCCACCGAGGAGAGATGCTGAAAAACGCCCCGAGCAATACCCAGCGGTTGCCAGAGAAGACACGCCATTTGATCATGAATCCTTCACCCCACACACCGTCTGACCCGTTTCCATCACCGATTCATCGTTTACGAGGATGTGGTCTGAGGACCCTTGGCGCCAGCGGGTTGGCCGTTTCGGAATCCGTTGGAGAAGCGGCGGGAGACGGTCTTCATGTAGCGCATGCGGCCGGTACCGGTGGTCTTCCTTCGCTTGGCCTTCTCGCCCCAGTTGACTGTTTTGTGTTATTTCCATATTCGCTGTGTCCTTCGAGGGGTTTGAACATACACTGGCGGATCTTGGCAGCGGGGTATCCGCACGAGGAGCAGGTGTGCTTCTGGATGTGGAGGGACCGACGACCTGTGTGCGTGTTCTGTCAGCCTGTAGCCCTCAACGCATCCTCCACCCTCCATGGAACCGCAAGTACGGAAGCCCATCGAGGGCGTCGAGAAGGAGTGGACGTACCGCAACGCCTGCACAGCGTGTGCGTCTTGTTATGGCGCTTTCCGAAACTGGAGGTACCCTTCGCTATATCGCAGTCAGTTTCGCGGCCTCCGTGGGGGTAGCTGGCGTGGGTGTGGCGTACTCATTGTGAATTAGGGGCTGCAGGAGCGATTGTCAGTACGAGAGTAAAATGTGTGCGAGCAGGAGGACGGCGTACCTCGTAACGCTGGGGGTTAGTGGGAGGTTGTAGTCGCGATGGACGAGCGTCGATGAGGTTCCCAAGTGTCGAAAACTCGCTTGCGAGAAAGTGTGCGGGCTAGCCGCGTTGGGTTAGCGCATTTACACCATCGCGAGTTAGCACCTCAGGCCGAAGAACATCATGTCTTGACCCTTCCATTTCGGCTGAGAAACCGACTCGGTACGGTGGGCCAGAGGTGTGCGCAGGACTATCTACTGTTCCTATCACAATCAATTTCCTTACAAAAACCCGAGTGCGCCGGCATATGGTTCAGACGCCCCCTGCGGATTAGCATGGTCTCGTCTCACTGCCTGTCTCGTACGGCAGCCTACCAGTTGACGAGCATCTGGCGTCTCATGTCGATTACCAGCTTGCATCCTGTACAGGAGCCTTACGCATGTGGTTTGAGTTGCACTGTTCTGTAGTCCGGTGTTTTCAATTTCCGTTCCCTGACCGCGTCATCCCACCACTCCGCCTGTACCGCATCAGCAGCAGCTGTACCGTCCGAAAGATCTCAGCCTCGGTCCTTCGCACCGCATTCGATCCCGCCATGATTCCCAGACGTATCGCGCATGGCGTTGTCTTCCATTGGCCAAGTCTACTCGTGTTCTGACTTTCTCTCTGCCATGCAGGAACGAACGCCCACGCCCACGCCTCGGCGTCATCCACCAAGACTACCCGATGGCCCAACTCCAGTAACACAAGCATGGCTCCTCACACGACACTCTACAGGCGTGCCGTCCGGACGACGGCCGTGCGGGTCCCGCGCCCGTGATGTGCGGCCACAGCTCGAGTCCCGCCTCCCAATAGACGGGATCGCGCGTGAGGGGCGCGCTTGCAGCGAAGAAGGGCAGCGCTCGTTCCCGACTAAGATCGCTTCTGGATTCCATGCAGTAAGAAAAAAGGCTCCGCTGCCCCCAAATTGCTTTTTCGCGACCCTTCGCCCATCATGCGACAGCTTTGACATGTGGTCCAACGCACCAATCAAAGGCGCGAACGCAGCCCGTGCACCACCCTCGTCGACGGCCATCCGTATGGCGTTTCTGCTAAGCCCGGCCCAAGAACCCTCTCGAGAAGGCTGCCGGTCTCTGGCCAATTGATAGCGCACGGCATGGCACGAACAATTCGTGATCTCTCTCTCTTGCTCTTTTCCACGAAAGAGCAGAAACGCAAAGCCAAAAGCAAGAGCGGACTGGGCTGGGCGCACCACTGCTGCTGCTGCACTTATACCCTCGCCCCATCCATGCTCGGGCTGCCGACATAAGCTCGCTCTGCCTGCGGATCACTTGTCCCGATTTCATCCTTCGTTTGCTCGAGCGCGCGCGACATATCCAAGGTCCTGTCTGCCGGTACACCCTACTTTCCTGCCCACCCACGATATCTCGAATGACGGGGATTGAGGCCCGTCTGAACCCACATCGGACGAGACCAAGTAGACATGGGTAAACCTTCGTTCCAGCAGCGCGTTGGCAATTCGGCATACCACGATGCTACGGGCGTCTATGTAAGTGGTGTGGTTGACGTCCTGCCATGCCACTGCTAACCCGCAAAGACTCACATTGGCGACCCCAACGAGCGGCGGCGCATGGCCCTCGCCGAAGTCGACAAAGCGCCTTTTGGATGGTATCACATTCGACTTGCCGTCGTGACCGGTATCGGTTTTTTCACCGATGCCTACAGCGTGCGTCTTTTCCGCTGACTGTTGCACCGAGATGAGGCTGACCTCGGCTAGCTGTTTGCCATTAACCTGGCCGTTATTATGCTGGGAATAGTAAGTACCCTAATAATGACCCGACAACCAAGAACCAGCAGGACGGTTCTTTGCAATCTACTTAAGATTTGAAAGTCTAATGTCTGGATACGTTCGCTGACTTCGTAAAGGTATACTGGCAAGATGAGGTTCACCGAGGTGTTATGCCTCACAACGCCGACACCGCCATCAAAGTCGCAACTTCGGCAGGTGCGATCTTCGGCCAGGTCATCTTCGGCTACCTTGCCGATGTCCTCGGTCGCAAGAAAATGTATGGTGTTGAACTCATGATCATCATCTCCACCACCCTCGCCCAATCCCTCTGTGGCGAATCGAACGCCGTCTCGGTCGTTGGCGTCCTCATCTTCTATCGCGTAGTGATGGGTATCGGAGTCGGAGGAGACTACCCACTAAGTGCTGTGATTACAGCAGAGTTCTCAAGTACAAAGCATCGGGGTGGTATCGTCGCTGCTGTGTTCGCTATGCAAGGCCTGGGTCAACTCGCCGCCTCGCTCATGGCGCTCATCGTCGTGTCCATCTACAAAGAGCATCTCCAAGGCGTACCAGATGTAGCGTCCTGCAGCGGCGACTGCGTGGCCGCTGTAGACCGCATGTGGCGCATCCTCATCGCCTTTGGAGGCATTCCCGGCTGGTTCGCCCTCTACTACCGTCTCACGATCCCCGAGACACCGCGCTACACCTTTGACGTCCTCTTCGATGTCGAAAAAGCGTCCGTCGATACACGCCGCTACCGCTACGGGAAATCCGGCAACACCGTCAATCCTGTCGAACAAGCTCAGACCCACCGCGACATGGCAAAATACAAGAAGCCCCGCCCGACGCTCGGAGAGATCGTCCGCTTCTACACGACGAAGAGCAATGCCATCAAGCTCTTCGGTACGTCCTTTTCGTGGTTCTTCCTGGATCTAGCGTTCTATGGTCTAGGCTTTTCGTCGCCGTCCTTGCTGAGTACCATGGGGTTTGACAAGAAGGATAATTTGTATGCGATTTTGAAGAACACGGCTGTGGGGCAGATTGTGTTGATCTGTGCGGGTGCTATCCCTGGGTACTGGATGACCGTTTTTACCGTGGACAAATTGGGTCGCAAGCCGATTCAAGTTGGCGGATTCGCTATACTGACGGTCATCTTCTGCGTGCTGGGGTTTGCGTGGCGGGGCTTGACGAAGATACATCTCCTCGTCCTCTACGTCATGGCCCAGTTCTTCTTCAACTTCGGTAAGTCTGTCCCATTCAATACCCCCTCCACCCCCGAAAGTCCATCACTAACCCCCCACCTCAGGCCCCAACGCAACAACCTTCATCACCCCCGCCGAAATCTTTCCCACCCGCGTCCGCAGCACCGGCCACGGCCTCAGCGCGGGCCTCGGCAAACTCGGCGCCGTAATCGCCCAAGTCTTCTTCGCGCCCATGATAAAACGGGGCGCCACGCACGACAACCCGACCCCCTGGATCCACGGCGTCATGCAGATCTTCGCGCTGTTCATGTTTTTGGGTATGTTGACGAGTTTGTTGGTGCCGGAGAGCAAGAATATGAGTTTGGAGGCGTTGAGTGGCGAGGAGGAGAGGGGACCGTATGAATTGCAGTTTAGGACTGCGGGTTGGAGCAAGGGGAGTGCGAGGGCAAGTGGGGGGAGTGGTAGTGCGAATGGGTTGGAGACATTGGAGGGAGTTACTGGCGAGGGGGTGAGGGAACGGGGGATGGAGAGCAGGATGAAGAAGGCGGTGCTTAGGGGGAATGGGGAGAGTGCGGATTTGGAGAAGGGGAAGTGGTGGAAGTTGGGGTGATTGGTGCCGATTTCATTGCACTTTCACGTTCTCATTTTCTTGTATAGAGTTGCTGTTGAGCCATGTTGTAACAAAATCCAGTTCATCAAGTTGGATGCAGCAGTAGCGTTTCGCGAAATACCCGGACTAGCCAGTCTATTTCATTTCCTCCATGGACCAGTGTCCACAAAACTCATTGACATCTCGTTGGGGAGCTTCATCCTCGCATTTATCTACAATCTATGTGGACGACACCGCCGTTTCAGCTTTAACCCTCAAGACCACAAACCAAAACAGCATCCTCGTACCTCCACTCCCTCTTCCCTTCATCAAACCACCCACACTCAATGCCCACCGTCCTACCCTTCCTCTCAATATCCACCCTTACTTCATGCACTAATCCATCCCTGTGTACTTCTCCATGCATGGCCTCGTCGGCAGCATCGGCAAGGACGCGGTCTTGATCGAGCGCGAGTGCGAACCCCTTTTGCCAGAAGTCTACGAATTCGGTATTGGAGAGGGTAGTTCTGGGGGATCTGACGGAGGCTATGAGTTTGTTGATGTCGCTGGTATTGTTGCTGTAGTTGCAATTGAGGTCATGATTGGAATTGGCGTGAGTGGTGACGTCGGTATTGTCACTATGCGCAACCCCCTCTTCGACACAAATAACATGCTCCGCCACCACCGCCATAACAGCACCATCCCATAGGCCCTCTCTCCCCGCGCATTTAAGTAGCCCCAACGCACAGCGTCTCAGGACTTTATGTCGACACTTCAGCGCGGTGAAATACAGCGCCTCGACAATACTACTCTCTAGGCTGAAGTAGAACTCTTTCTGCTGCTTCCCATCAGGCAGATACACCGGCAGCATTTTCTCGTTCCGCTGCTTCAAGATAACGCACGAGTAGCATATAATCTGCAAAAAGCTGCGCATGGATATAGGCGTGAGATATGAAGATTCGCTGGGGGAAAGGGCGGAGAGGAGCTTGAGGTAGATGAGGTGATAGGAGAGGAGGAGGTGTGCAGGCTCGTACGGGGTAGTACTGCATATTTTGCGCCAGTTGCTCTCTTCGGGCCGTTTCTCCAGGTAGGTAGTTAACCAGGTTTGAAGGGCGGCGAGGAGGGAAATTTGGGATGCGTGGAGGGGAGGTGGGATGATGAGGGCGTATTTGTACGGTGTGGCGCGTCGCCGGATCCAGTGCGATATATGCTCTATAAGGCGGTAAAGTGAGGATGGAACGGATAGTTGGAGATTGAGCTGCTGGAACAGTGGTTGTGCTGGCTGTGATGTTGGAGTCGCTGTTTTTCTGGCGACATTGTGCCGATTGGGATGGAAGGAGTGGACCTGCAGGGCAAGTCTAGCAAAAAAGGCGCTGAGATCTGTAGTGAAGGCATCGAATCTTGGAGAGGGTTTAGTATTGATGGGTAGAAGGGTGGCGGGGTTCACTTCTGGGCGCGGGTTTTGCGCATGTGATAGACTTTTGGTGACGTAGTCTTGAAGGAGTGCCATTCCGCTTTCGAGATGCCGCAGAGCTGCTTCGTTGTTGCCTAGCAAGATCTCGATGGTGGTGAAGATAACGCAGGCCAGCAAAATCTCGTTCGTGATAGCTGGCCTTCTTGCTCGTTCGCGTTTTGAAGCCGCTTTTACGAGAACATTGGTTCCTTTGACAGCGAGGTAGTACTCGCGCCAGTAGATCTCGTCCGAAGAAATATTCTCCGGGAAGCTGTAGCGCTCATGGAACCCTGACAAAGCGGCCACCGCGTGCTGGATAACAGGGCTAGTTGCGCACACACTGAGCACATACTCCCGCCATACTTGCGACTGCAGAGGACCAGTCAGATCGATTGACGAGCGATGGATGAAGTAGTGGAAGCAACGGCCCGAGACGCGATTTGACGGGAAGCCTAATGGAAGCATAGGGCGGGTGGGCTTGCAATTGGTTGGCTCGTATAGCGGGATCTTTGCGTGTGCCTCGTCGATACTTTCCGTCATGACAATGGTGTCTTTGGCCAATCCGACTGGAGATGTACTGCGCGTAGACGAGACCGCTAGGGCCCATGCAGCTCGGGACTCTGTTCTTGGGGAACTCGCTTGGCCCGGTTCAACTGAGCGTTCCGTGCAGTCGGTAGACGTGCTGCATGGGATAGATACCGGACTAGCCTCTACCACTTGTGGTGCTATTAGAGGTGTATAACCGTCGCATATCCGCCCGGTGGAAGTGCATTTCCTGCAATTAGGCTTTCCTTCATCGCACTTTACACGCCGAATCCTGCATTCAAGTCAGCATTCGGATATATAAAGTATTTGATATTACTTGAGATGCATACTTGCAGGTTATACAACCAGAGCGTGCTTTGGGTGCCCTTCTTCTTTGCCTTTGCTTTCCTCTAACGAACTCCTCTCGTTCCATGACAGTACGCTTTGGTAGTGTCGAAGAGTCGCACGAGGTGTTGTTGAGCTGGGTACCTGAGCGCATTCGAGGGTGGCTACAGTGTTATACGACGAATGGCGGATGGGGTTCAGCGCCATCCCTTGTCGATCTCGTCTGCCATTGGTTGGTTCGTACAACAGCTACAGAACGCCAAGTGTCAGCCTTAGCATTCACAAAAGCACCATGTTTTCTGTAGGCCCAGGACACGGAAAGGCAGAGCACAGGCGAAATTCAGGAAAGCCCGATGAGAGTTCTATTGTTAAACCTTCAACCGTTACTTCAACCTCCCCCAATCAGCCTTAAGCTCTACATCACCATCTTCGTCAATCACCTTTCCACGATCCCATTCCCTGTCTTGACCCTTGGACGCCCACACGACATCCTCTTCGCCCATATTGTCTCCTTTCTCCCACTTCTTGACTACTTCGTCCGAGAAGCCTGCATCGCGCAGTCGATCAGCTCTCTTGGACATCCATGCTTGACGGTCTTTAAGAGCTTCTAGAGCATCGCCCCATTCGTCTTCGACATCGGAATTGAGTTGGACATCCACAGAGGCGTCGTAGGTCGAAGAGAATCGGGCGTCCATGCCCATAGAGTTGGCTTTGAGAGCACCACGACCGCGAGCACGGACAGCGGGCTTTGGTGCTGGGGGAAGTGGACCGACTATTGCTTCAAGGGGGTCTGAGTCGGAATCAAGTAGAGGTGATGTCCGTTTTGAGCGTTTCCCGACGCTTGTGTCTTCTCCAACGCTTGTGTCTCCTCCAACGCTTGTGGGCCCGTCCCGCTTATAAGTAGATCTTCTAGGAGAGCGTGATCTGTGTCGACGTCTCGACGACTTGTGATGCGTGCGCGGGCGAGGCGATGCGGACCGTGTGCGTGAACGAGACCTGGAGTACGAACTCCGGTGCCCGTCCCTGCCGCGCGAACGATCTTTCCGCTTTGGTCTTCCCTTGCAGTCGCGTTTGTTATCGTACCGCCCTTCCTCGTCATGATGGCGCTCGGAATGCTTTGACTCTCGATGCGATCGCTCGTCAACTCCATCTCTAGATCTTCTCTTCCTTCGATGCCTCTCCTCGTCTCCATCTCTCCGTGACCGATGTTCCCGTCGCGCGTCTTTGTGTTCCCGTTTGTGCATAGTACGGCGCTCGTCCTGATCGTGCTTTTCATCCAAGTTCCTTCGCTTTCTATGTGTCGAATCGTCATCGCTCAAGTGAGGTGTGAGTCTGTCTGAATCGCGGTTCTTTCGCGCGAACTCCTTCTCCCAGCCGGGTTCTTTTCCTCCGTTCATTCCCTTTAACCTTGCCCGCGATTCTGCGGCCTCCTTGGCCAGTAGCGCCGCATTGTGGCTGTCGGTTTGGCGGATTATATGTTTGAGGAAGCTCGTATTCGGCTTGGGTGCGCCTAATCTCGACCTGTCGAGCCGTCAGTACTGCGAGAGCTGGGGTAGGGTGCCCATGTACATTCATTGCCAGTAACGAATGGCGTCGTGGTTGTAGCGGAGGTTTGCAACGCACCTCTTCGGGTTGAAGGCTTCTATACCGACTAAGTCATATTTCTTCGTCGCGTTCTTTGCGT
>Ga0247803_1000938_pt1 | contig 15317 bp, 21 predicted proteins | sample UWRJL014104B1_FD_180928 | JGI IMG/M metagenome (GOLD analysis project Ga0247803, IMG submission 180928) | Plant litter microbial communities from Arlington Agricultural Research Station in Wisconsin, United States - UWRJ-L014-104B-1 | ecosystem: Environmental > Terrestrial > Plant litter >...
CACATATCCGCAAGCACACCCAGCGTCACCGAGCCCCCAGCCGTCGACAAGCCCCCAAGTGTCCTACAAACCGCATACGTCGCAAAGTTCTTTGATAAAGCACAAGGAATCTGCCAGATATTGACCAAAAACAGACTAAGCTGCTGAATAGGCCACCTCCCGTACTCCTCTGACCACGGTGCCCAGAGTTCGCAACCAAAGCCATACGCGACCAGAAACAGCATCTGGGGTACACGAGCGACCTGCTTGCTAATATGGAACTGCTCGCTGATGTGGGCGACGCCGTGCGAGTACATGGACGCGTTTAGATTCATGCTGATCTGGATGCAGAAGACGACGATGAGGATCTGCCATTTTCGCCAGGTAGGGAATGAGTAGCCGAGTTTGTCCCAGGCGTCGGTGTCTTGGAGTTCGACTTTGTCACCTTTGACGATGCGGGAGGGTTCGGAGAGGGATGTTTCGGCGCCTTCGCCGAAGTTGGGGTCGCGCTTGGTTTCTGGGACTTTCTCCATTGTAGGAAGTGGCACCGATTTAGTCGGTGGAGGGTGGAGGGTGGAGGTAAACGAGGAGAAACAAGGGAAGCGGTGATCAGAGCAGTCCTGCAGCGCGCAGAGTAGAAAGGAACACGACCTATACTTAACCCAGTACTTGAGCCGTGCCGCACCTACATTCACTCACCCTTACACAGCACATGCGCTCACATTCCCATCCTAGCCTACCTCTGCACTCTGACATCAACAAGGAGTGTGGCTTTGTCTTCGTGAGCTTCCCCCGCCAATCTGCTTCCCCAGTGGCTTGCATGCCAACAGCCAAGGCTGGAGATTCATAGACAAGGCATCCAAGCGGCTTGCGGGGTAGCTTGTTTCTCTGATACTACTGACCGGTAAATCGGCCGATGGGGCGGGTGACACGGGTACGCGGGCTGCGTAATTCTACTTTTGTATGGTGGTGGTGGTGGTCGCCAAGTGAAAGGATGACGGTATGGCGTCATGATTGTCGTTGAGCAGGAACATGGGATTCTGTGAGACAATAATCATGGGGAACGGGTTTGGTGAAGGGATCCCGCACCGAAATGTAAAAAGAGAGGTGATGTCATTCCGGCGCGGTGTCTCACGAGCTCACGAGATGAATTCTGGTGTTGAAGAGCATAGGGTCGAGATAGCCGTTCGATGGGCCCACTTGGAATCAGCGCTAACGATGATTGGTCGCCGAGGACCCAACTTGACGTTTGCTATCAAATATTGTTCATCATGAAGAGCACGCATGTTCGTGTCAGTCTATACAATATAAATTTCATCGATGATACGTTGCAAACTGTATCCACATAGTCCTTAGTGCCTAGTGTATCGAGGCCGTCCCTCGAGTCTGTCCAATATGCAATGCTGTCTGTACCGAGCCAGATCAGGCTCGACCTTAGCATACCGACATGACGTTTCTCGCTGATATACATGCAATAGTATCCATATGGTCCTTGGAGCCCAATGTATCGAGAGAGTCCCGCCAATTATTCCCAAATCCGACGCCGTCTCTGCGGTTTCATACTTCGTTCACCCACGGCATAGGTCAACTTAAAGTTCACCGCCAATACGCTGCAAAGCCCATCCACAGAACCCTCGGTGTGCGTTGCATCACAATGTATCCTGCTAGCTTTGGTAGACTGCGACGCATTTGTGCCGACGATGTGCTGATGTCAGGATGTCCGATTCGAAACTTGGCTCAACGTCTAGCCGTTGTGAAGCTCATCCACAGGGGTGCCGGTGTGTATTGTCTTCGACTGGCCTTTACGCTGCTTCGCTTTTATGGCGCATTGTGCGCCCGTGAGTTGGATATCTTCGACCTACATTAATCATTATTCGTGCAATGTATTATACAGCAACCGTCCATATCGTGTCTCAAGACACTCACGCCCGACGCTGCCATCAGCTAGCGCCAGTATATCATCTTCAAAGCTCTCATGGCTCTTCCACCTCCTTGCACAAGCAGCCAGAAAACTACACGCGCATCTTTGTCTCGTAACCGATTGAGTCTGGCTTGCTACCAGCTGGGCAGCACAGCATCTCGACCCATATTACCACTAAGCAAAACCGTCGTGATAGCATCCACACATGCGTAAAACATTTTCCCCACATCCGGTTTCGCCAGATATGCCAACGTCTTCTCCTTGACCTTCTCCTCGTGACACCATTCCTCCAAGGGCACATCAATTAGGTCCACATTGAAGCGGAAGTACTTCATCCATCCCCTTTCCATGAGCGCCTGGTGATCCGTCTCGAATTTCTCTCCAAACAGACTTGCTTCGATCGTCCTCTCGTAAACGCTTTTGACCATCTCAGGAATTTCGCGTTCTTTATCGAGACCAGTTCCGGTGCCTATCGATATAATGACCATTGTGTCGTTTCCGTACCGATAGAGTTTGCTGCATTCGAAGCGGATGTCTCGGATCGGATTGTTCTTCGCAGTCCCATGATCGACCAGGCCGGGTTCAATTACGGGCCTCCAGTTGCCCCTGCCGCGTGGTATCATATACCGAGGCGCAATCGCTGTTGCTCGGATAGCTTGCCAAATCGTCATGTTGGCATCGAGCTCCGGACCTGTGATGCGACGTGTCGAGAATGAGCGTATTAGACCTGCCTTGTTTGTACCGATGTCAATCTGAGTGGTTACTACGAAGCTTTCATTTCGAGATCAGCATACGACAGATTGTACATGCGCTGTTAGACTTACACATCAGAAGAATCCTCTCTTGAATCGAGAAGCAGTTCATCAGGGTTGGCTACCTCTTGTGAGACTAGTGCCTTGATCGCATCTTCGACAGCTTGGCCATCCTGGTGTTTCGGCGGCGCATGTGGGTCGAATGATGTGAAAAAGTCTCGCTTATTCGAAAACACCTCTTTCGCGATGGACTTGTACGCTTCTCTCGCCTTGTGTGCTTGCATACGGAGACGGCTGAGCATGATCGCCAGCACTCCTCCCATGGAACATCCGCCAATCAAGTCAAACACCTGATAAGGGTCTACCTGCGCTCCAATTTTGGTGCATACGGCGTTGACCAAGGACTCCACAAGCAACACTTGCGAGAGTCCGCGGACGCCATCACCGTCGAGTGAAAGAAGTACCTTTGTCTCCCGACTCTTCGACGGAACCATTGATGGGACCGCTGTGAGCGGAGGGTGAGATTCGTGAGGCGTGCTCGCTGGCTGATGCACTCCGCTGGGAGGACCGGGCAAATCTGTGATGATTGGTTGAAGTATTATCCGTTGTGTTGGTGCAGATCCCAACGACGGTGATAAACGGGAATTCGAGGTTGATGGGCGTTCTGCTTCATACGGCGAGGCATAGCTCGGTACGTGGATTGGCGGGATCCGAGGAGGTTGCGTGTGTGGTCCAGACTGCGGAGGATGTAGTGAAGGCAGAGGACGTGGCTGGCTTGATGGAGGGGAGATATTCTCGCGAAACAGGCTCGAGGGCGATGGTAATGGCGATTCTGTTGCTCCTACGTATGGTGCGTGCCCACCAACGACTGGCCCTCCGGGAGGAGGAGGCGACGGCCACTGCCTGTATCCAGGAACTATACTGTCGCGAATGACCCGAGTTACCGCATTCTCAGCTATCCGCCTGATTTCCGGGTCCTGGGATTTGCTGGGGTTTATTAGCTGCGTACATGTATCGCGCCAGGCCACGTACAACTTGACATAGCTGATGTCCCATGACTCCCACAGCCCATTCAACAAGAACTGAATCGCAGTCGGGTAAGCCGGGTCGTAGAAGAAATGCGTGCCCTCAATAGGCGAGTAGCGGACTAATCCGAAATCGACCTGCTTCCACGAGGACATTGCGGACGGGATGCGGTGAGAGGAGCGAGCATTGGCGATCGGGCTCAACGGGCGACGAAAGAGATACGCGATAAACCTCTTGTCCCGGGTAGTGCTAATTACTATTGATTGACTTGCGTTACAGTCCAATGAATATTTGCCCGGCAAGGTTCACGCATGCGCCACCTCGTTAAAGCCGACGGAGGCGTGTCTTTTCGGCTCTCCTGGGCGGAGTTTTGACATTGCTGCAATTGTCGTGCGACGAGGCGAATGAGCTTGCGTGAAGGAGCGCCGACAAGATGGCTGCGAGCACGTCTTTAGCCAGCCATCCCTGCAGCAAACTTCACCGGCCCGCTCCATTTCCGCCTCGTGTAACGAGATGTCATGCAGTGGATTTTGTTCAGCCCGCCGCGCAGATGAAATGGGCGATGGGGAACATCGGGATGAGCGGGACGACACACTGTCATGCTCCTTTGTGCGATAGGTGTTTCAAGCAAGGCACACTTTACCGGTCTGAAAGAGGAAGCGACGTTGAGGCCCCGCCCGTTTCTGTAAGACTTTCGCAACCATACCCCATCCGAGCTAGCTTGGGTCGGTTCACGGGGCGAGCCGCTGATCCCGACGGTGGGATCTCCAGAGCGACGTGTTGTTGCTTAAAATACGCATTCAACGCTGCGGACACTTTCAACAGTTCCAATGGGTCGGTGTTTCCTGTTCATGCAATATTGCATCACAATCTTACCTGGCCGGTAGCACCCTGTACTGAAGACATTCACCATGAATTTTGCCGTCTTTGTGACCACAGCCATAGGGCTGCTTCATCACCACTCAGCGACTCATTATGGCGCTGGTGATTGCTCACTTTAACAACTGTATCACTCTAGGAATACCTTGCGAAGCTTTCCATCGTCCGTTCGAAACCCAACTGCCAAGCCCGAAGCACAAACCCTATCAAGGGAGGCACAGTGCGAAATGTCTCAACGCACAGGCCATCTCTGTCAGATCGCGACGCAGTTCGTGCCCCGAAGTTACATTATCCAGAGTCAGTCAATTGTTTCCGCTGTTGCACATGTACCACTTAGAGCGTTCGAGAGGCCTCATCGTCAGCCATCGTCGTGTCAAATATATTGCGGTTCGTCATGTATCGTAATCAAATGATTTCCTCGAACACTTTCAAGAGAGGACATGGTTCACGCAGCGATCGGAAGAGGTCTTTGTAGCTACCTGTGGTATGATCAGTATCAGTACCACTCCATTTGGCCCCATAGAGCGTGGCCTTCTTCGGGAGCGTTTATCTGTATTTGTGGTCATCCCCTATCTATGAGACCGGGGTCATTCTAGGTGTGGGCTCTCTAGACCCCTTCTGGGTTGCGCGAAGCTAATGGAAAGCAGGATAGAGGAACTTCTGAGCGAAATTGTTCTCCGTCAACTTATGTTGTACAATATAAATAGCATATACCGTCTCGGCCTTCTATCAATCAAGCAAATGGGCTTGTGGTTTAGTGGTACTACCATCCTGCAGCACTTTTTAAGAGGTTCTGCACGCCGTATCTTGGAGGTAGGATTCCGTTTTTGACTTTTGAAATATGGAATTCGCAATTCAGTGCGCCCCATTTCGGCTAGTGCGACCACAGCGTTGCCACCACGACCACCCGCGTTTTGACATATCAGAACCCAGAAGCGAAGAACGGAGATGTGGCAACAGCGAAATCTTTTAGTTAAATGAGGAAGTGCATACAGGCATATCGCCAAGGCAGTGTTCAGAACGTTCTCCGCAGCGAGGCAGATGTCGGAGAGTGTCGTCTGCGGAGACAACTTCTCCTTTCTTCACCAATTACAAGCTTGACACTTCTCTCTGTGTATTGTAGTCTGTTTCATGGACGTGTTTGACGAAATCGCAGCCATAGCTGCGGACGAGGAGGAAATTCGGCTCCACGATGCAGTGGAAGCGTACGAGCAAGAGGGACTCCAGCGACTGTTGCGATAGTGAAAAACGCTAGTGACGCATCGAACGACGACGCATGTGCTCATCATCCATAGATATTAACAGCATCTGCCGGCTCCATTCGCACAAGCGGAGATCAACAACCCGTTTCAATCTCCTCCTTGAATCTCATGGACCAAAGGATATATAAGTTGGAGGGCCAAGACAGCAAAGCCACGAGTTGTTGGTGCTAAACATGTAGGAGCTCAGAAAATGGTGAAGGAATTTCAACAGTTGCTACGAATTGTGAAGCTAGCAACGCGCCACATCTACGAAGGGAAGGAGAAGCTGGTATTCAGAGATATATGCACCTAACCCGCTTGAAGATAATGTAGCCGCTGCTCGGTCGGCAGAAAGGGCTGAATCCAACGCCAAAGTAGCAAAAGAAGCGGGAAAAGAAGGCGGTGGCGGTGGCGGCCAAGCAGTTGCTGAATATCTTCGTCGCCTGAGGGTTTGGACCACGGACCGCCAAAATATTTCAGCTCTGAAGATCCAGCGTGATGTCTTACGTGTTTATTTTGCAGTCTCTTGGAGTGCGGCAAGCGACCGATTTGATCTAGAAGGAGAACAATCGTTTGATGAACCCCAAAAGCCTTTGAGCTCCACTGGCTGAGTCCACCGATCCGCCGTTTTCCAAAAGCCACACAATGTATTCATGATCATCGCCACCCTGCCTCGCGATGTCCAGGCAAGATCTCCCCTCGAGGTCTTCGGCTAGCGGATTCGCGCCTCGTTCCAGCAACAATTCGACGCATTCCTCGTCGCCCTGCTTACAAGCGTGGTAGAGTGCCGTACCTTCCGTATCGTACGTCTCCTCTTCAGTACCATAATGAGTGACACGGCGTCGCTCTTCGATGTTGAGACCGCGATCTAGAAGCAGTCTTAGCGCCTCCACATTTCCCTCCTCAGCAGCTACCACCCCAGCCCCGGTATTCTCCAAATCATGTCCATGATCAAGCAGCAGCTTAAGCATTTCTTGATCAGCCTTGTTCGCATAAATCGCAGATAAAATAGCAGTGTCATCCCCAAAAATCGAACCATTTGGTGTTGATCGATGCCCATGCTCAAGCAGCCACTTTGCAAAGTTATAGTGACCGTTTAAAACGGCACTAGCCAATGGGTCGCCGTGAAACTCGTTTTCATGGGCGTTGAGATCAAACCCATTATCGATTAGGATTTGGAAGATAGAAGCAGATGCCCTATGTACGGCGCAGGAGACGAAGTTACTATTAAAAGATTCCTGAGGAGGCCTCCAGCCTTGGTCGCAACACCATTGCATAATTAAGGGCTGCCCGTAATCTGCAGCGTGTGTGGCAATATCCTCTAGTGCCATGTTGTTGGGCTGATAAAGATCTTTCAATCGGGTGACATCGCCCGATGCGATGGCAGAGGCAACTGCCTTTGGCAAATTTGGCAGGTACATTGTGATGTTTTCAGAGTCGTTTCGACGGCGTGTCTGTTTAGTTGCGGAAACCTTGGCGAGTGCGAGGATAAGTTCGCTTTTTGTTGAGGTAAGTGGCGTTGTGTGTGCGTCGACTGTTTGTACCTTAGAAAAAGTACTTGTGTGTTGGCCACTTGCGCCTCGAGGATTTGTGTGATAACTTGCGTCGCGGGTGAGTTGGTATTGAACTGATTGGGTTGAGATTCGCCTTGGACTCTTATATATTCCTGTGCCATGAGATGAGTCATGAATTTACCAATTTACCAAGACACAGTACGCTGGCTCTCGGTGTCCTCCAATCCATGGTACAACCTTTGCAACGAGTGTTTGTATGGCATGTGCCCACTCCTTATTCTTAAAACCCTATTTTAAGTATCTTCAAAAATCTATTCCATGCGAGGCATCCGAAAGCGTCGTTTTCCTTAACTTATACTTATAGTACCTTTCTACATCTTCTACGCTCAGTACCGCGTCCTCATTTACCCCATCATTATTAAGAATGTTCAAAATTTTATTAATACGTTCCTTTCCCTTTCTAGAGCCACCACTAGCACTATACTTAATAACTGCATCACGCTAGGACTACCTTGCGAAGCTATCCATCGTCCGTTCGAAACGCAATCCCAAGGCCAGAGCACGAATTCTGTACACCCTATCTAGGGAGGTCTCTGTGCGTAATGTCTCAACGCACAGGTCACCTATATTAGATCGCGACGCAGTTCGTACCCTGAAGCTAAATTATCTAGAGTCGGGCAGACGCCACTTCTTTGTTCCTGATGTTGCACATGTACTACTTAAGGCCTTCGGGAGGCTCTATCGTCAGCCGTCGACGTGTTGAGTATATTACGGCTCGTGTATCGCAATCAAGTCACCTCTCGAATACCTTCAAGAGAGTATTGCAAGGTAATGCAAATGATTTAAATATAGCCATTACCCGCGAAGTGTTCTTGTGAGCTACGTTTTAAGACGAGAATCACACCCAAAAAGGAACGGACATCTATCGACTGATAGAGCTCGTTGATACATGATATCATCCATAACACTACTAGAGGTATAGACAATTGGATCAGCAGTTGAATTGGCAATGGCAGATATTGCAGCAACTACGCCGCCGAGCATATGCTGGGCAGCGAAGTGGGGCAAAATCCCACAGAGAGAACATGGTTCACACAGCGATGGAAGAGGTCGTCGAAGCTACCTGTAGTATGATCAGTACCACTGCATTTGGTCGTATAGAGCGTGACCTTTGTCAAGAATGTGTATCTGTCTTCGTGATAATCATTTGTCATCAGACGAGGGTTCTTCTAGGTGTGGGCCCTCTAAGCCACTTTTGGGTGGTGCATGGCTAACGAAAAGCGGGATAAAGAAGATGCTGAGCGAGATTGCCCCTCCCTTTCTGATCGCGCACTATATAATGTATAAAACACCAAAATTTTCCATCAATCAAACGAATGGGCTTGTGGTTTAGTGGTCAGTACACCTCACATCAGCAGCACCATTAGCTTGTACTAACAACATGATAGGTATAATTTTCCCTTAGCATGGGAAAGGTCCTGGGTTCGATTCCCAGCAAGTCCACCATTTTTTTGCCCTTTTGCATGCAAGTTAGGATCTTTGATCTCTCCGCTGGCGGCATGGCTGTCAATTTTTGCGGCGTGGAAAATTGCGGTGGTGGGATTATAAATGTCCTCCGGTTACTCTGCTAAGACATTAAGTATACTCGAGCTGGCACATCATTTTGAGCAAGAATAACTTCCACCCCTTGTGAATGTCGGCTGTTGTGAAGCTCTTGTTTTGTAGACGTGTAGCGTTGAGATTCCTCTAGATCGATGTAGCACTCCCCAACTCTCTTGAATGTACAGACGAAGTACGTTCTGGCGCAGACAGAAAACATAAGAACAAGCATCTCATCTAAAGCTATTAAATTCCTAAGCGCCTCAATATTGCATTATGAAACCACCTGCCGTCTAAGCTTAGGAACTGCACCCGTCTTTGATTATCGCACCCAACCCTCTCAACGAATAGAACGCCCACTCGACTTGCGCACCCGTCTAGACTCCTTGTTCGGCCGTCCCCTATTCATGACATTACTAACACCGTCCATGAACCTCGACGTCGCACTCCTGCTCGTCTCGTGTGCTGCTGCATCGTCTGCATGCCCACTACCCTTCGCAATCGCGCCACCCATGCCCTCTGCATGTCCCGAATCCTTTTTCCGATGCAGTGATGCCGCATCGTTCTCATCCTTCACCTGGCTATTCTTGCGCGACGTAGGCGATCCCAAAGTAGAAGACGATGTGCCGTTCGCACCGGACATGAGACGCCCCTTGAAATCAGACGATAAAGATGGGTCAGTCGTTTCGGAGAGAGACGCTGAGAGGCCAGTGGTCGGGGGGATCGCGGCGTAGCTGGTTTGAGGGATCTTGTCGTTGTGGTATGTGTACGAAGAGAGATCTACACATGCACCTCGTCCCCATGTCTCTCCGTGCTCCAAGGCGATCTCTTCTTTCTCAAAAAGTTGGTCGTCTACTGCGTTGATATACAGCCTTCGGCTCTGCGGAGCTTGTACGGGACCACCGTTGTGATCGAGATTCTTGCGCCTGTTGAAAAGGTATCGGTTCCAGACGTACATCCTATTCCGCATGCATCAGTTACATCCAAACACCCTATACCCCCATAGCTGATCTAGTTGCAGGGATCGCTACTCACCATTTCTCATGGGCAACTCTCTCCTTATACATCCCCACATTCACCATTCTCATCTGCAGACGCTTGATATCGTATTCCAAATCCTCAATCTTGATGTGTAGGGAAACGGCCAAGGCCTCGTCGTCGTGGGGGAGGGAGAACCGCTTGCTGTCGTCCATGGCGCTGTCGTGTTTGGCACAACTTGCGTGGGCGTGTAATAGATGGGATGGAAGTAGAAGAGGTGCGCTCCTGGGGAATCGAGGTGGAATAGGGGGTGTTTGTGGAAACTTGGTACTTCACACGTGGTCAATAATCTATTTAGTGGTTCTGGAATCAAGCGGCTCCCGAGGCGATCCATGGTACTCAGCTGCGCTCGTGGCATTGCCTCCTCTTCACTGGGACAGCGTGGCAATCAGATGGATAAGCACCAAGACACGGTACACCCACCCAAGTACCCAGTCCCAAGCGCCAAATACACGCACCAAGCAAATTAAATCCGTGCCACCATCTGTCCATTTGTAATGACATTCAATAACGTCAGATCTGATTGTATACCCAGCTGGAATCGAGGACAACTGCTGCTACCTCAAGATACCCGTTGCGGCATTTCCAGCCCATAAAAGTCTTGACATACACAGCGAAAAAAGTAAAAGTGTTCATCGTCGTCGTCAGAAGTGAAGACAAGGGAACAGTAAAACGCCGGACTTCTTCCCCAATTCTCCATTCACCGGCCATGGTCCGTCCCTCGCTTTTGCCAAAATGTAACCAAACCAAAGCAAAGAAAGGGGGCGAAATCTATAAAGCTGCTCAACAGCATGTCCAATGCGACTCTTTTAGAGATGGGGAGGGCAAGCCAGTGGCACGAGGGGTGTTTTGGATGGATTGGAAAGAGAACTGTCTCAGTCCATAAAATACCCAACCAGTCGTAATCATGCAGTCGTTTTGGTGTCCAATCACTCCGATGCAAATCCACAAGACGGAAGCGGAACGCCTCTGCGCGAAGAGTGTTGGGACTAGTACTCGCGGTCATCCTCGTGTTTGGGCTTGTACATGATGGTCGTGAGAAACTATATAGCTGTCAGCCAGAGTCTTGTTGTACCTCAACTTGACTCACCTTCTGCTTGTATCTCGTTGTCGCGCTAGTCGCGAGAATGTTGTCCTTGATGCTGCTCGTCGCCAAGTGATTTAGGACCGTGTGATTCGGCAGAATCAATACACTGCTGTCGTCTTTCATCGGCGTCACTCCATTCAAGATGCTCTTGCTGAGGAACATGGGGAGACTGGGCGGAGTCGGCAAATTGCCCGCAACAGCATTGGCACGTGCAAAGTGCCGCGACTCCTCGGGCGCGTCGAGATCGAATAGATAACGCGGAATGTTTTGATGATACTTCTTCGGCGAGGGCGGCGGCACCTTCGGCTTGGGTTCCGGGAGAGGCTTTGCGACGGCCAGGAGCTTGGGCGTGGCGGGGAGGACTTGCGGCGGGTAGATGCCCTCTGGCGCAGGTTGATCCTGCACTGGAATGGGTTCCGACTTGGGTTCGGCTGCAATGCCGGTTTCCGTCTTCGGTATATCGTCTTGTGACACTTCCAGGTAGTTGACCAGGATGTTGGTGTAGTCGACCGCGGTCGGGAGCTTGTCGGACGTCCGCATGTCGCCATCCACAAAGAAGGTGAGATGGTGGGTGCCGGGGGCGATGTGTACGTAGGCGGAGAGGACATCTTTCTTCTTGCTCGGGCCACTATGAGAAAAAGGCAAATCAGTACTGTCGGTGTGCGGTGTAACCCTCGAGATCAGGCGCAGGTGCAGAGGGTGGAATTAGAGTTTGCGTTTTGCGATGAGCCGGGTCCTTCAGCGGCGCCATGTGAAACGGCAGCCACACGGGTAGATGCAGGCAGCAATGTAGCATCGTTTGCCTGCCGACTGCTAAGACCGGACGTGCACGGAGAAGAAAGCAAACAGGGCACTCACTTTCGATGCAGCTTGTACTTGCGGTTCCACCCTGCGAATGTGCCTGTGACGTACACGCGCTCGCCGGGGCCCTCCCACTCAATCACGGTAGGCACCGTCGGCTGGCCCTCGGGCGCCTTGAACTCGTCGCCCAGGTCGTCCTCGTCGGCGGTGGTGCTGCTGAGTATGGACGAGCGCCGCGGGAGGGTGCCATCGGGCTCGCCACGGTCGAGGGGGCTGGCGACGTCGGCGGGCGATATGATGGGGGAGCCGGGGGTGAGAATCTCTTGCTCGATGGGGAGGGGTAGGCGGGGCGGGCGGTTGTAGTGCGACGAGGGCACGATGTAGTCGTTGTGCGAGGCGTCGGCGGGCTCGATGGACGCGGCTTCGGTCCTGGTCTGCGTCTCGTCGCGGGGACCGGCGGGCACGGCGACGGGGCGCGTCTGCGGCGAGGGCACGACGGCCTTCTCGCTCGCCTTCTCGGGCGACGGCTTCGGCTTGGGCGACAGCGGGCGGCTGCTGCCCTTGGGGCGGCTCTGCTCGTTGCCCATCTTCTCGTGCGAGTGCGAGGCCGACTTGAGGTTGTCTTGGGCAGCGCGCAGCGTGTGGGCGACGTGGGCGGTGGTGCTGGTGCTGTTGCTGTTGACCGTTTGCGCGCGGCCGCGAGAGAGGGGCCGGGACGAGGACGAGGTCAGGGCGGCGGCGGACTCGAGCGTCGACGCTGGCGGGGCTGCACTCGCTTTCACGGTGCTGAGGGCCTGGATGGACTCCCGCCGGCGCGGATGGTGCACATGGCTGTGGAGGCGTGAGCTGTCATAGTGAAGGGCCTGCGCATGTGACTGCGAGGGGGTCCCGCCGGGCGACGTGGGATTGCTCGTGGGAGTGCTCGAGCGGGAGTGTTGATTTCCCATCGATGGACTCTGACGCAGCGCGTTCGCTGTAGGCCTGATGGCGGGTGCAGCTCGTTATCATCCTCGACACGTCCAGCGGCAGCCCTCGACCGTTATCTACCTTTGCAGCACGTCTCGGATGCGGACCGGCGGGCATGCAGCTCTGCAAGGTTCGCTGGGATGCGTGCACAGGCCATCCGAGTGCATTGCGGGGAGTAGTCGACTGCGCGCCGTCTCCGTCTACCGTCAATCTGCACCTACGGGCCATGTACTCATGGCCATTCGTCCTTCCTGAACAGCTGTTCTTTCCGCATTTGCATTCCTTGGATCAGAAGGTGGTGGAGGTGTGAAACGTCACAATGATCGTCTAACCGTCACTCATTCCCCGAACCACCTCCCGCCGGGACCTACTACGACTTCGAGCCTAGCAATCCTCCCATCCCGCCATCCAATGGCCGACACGCGCGCCATCATCTCCATAGTGCTCTACTGCCTGTGGTGGCCTACGACCAAGATCATTTACGCGATACAGACCATCCTGTCGCCCTTCTGGACAGCACTGCAGTTCATCTTCCTCCCTGTCACGTACCTTCTCCGGGCAATTCTTACCGTTATTCTATTTCCCTTTCGACTTCACATACTTGAGCGCATCGAGGTATGCCTGATCCACTGTTCATTTCTCTTTTCTACCTATGCGAGCCTCCAGAGCCGCACCCGACAGAAAGTCAGCGCGAGCGTTATGGACTGACGGTCACACAGACTATCTACATATGGCTTGGTATCGCTGGTCTGATAGGGTGCATTGCTGGAGCGGCAATCTTCCTTGTTTTCAAGATCCTCACCTCGGCACTCCACATCGACGGAGCAGCCGATCACAAGGCCCGCGCCAAAGGTAGAACGATAAGGGAGTACCGGGCGACTAGACGTGAAAAGAGAGAAATATCGATGGAAAGCTCATCGGGTCCGACCGTCGTGAGGCTAGCTGGACCACGGAGGCACGGTCTCTCATCGCAAGCCATCATAGAGGAAGAGTCGGATTTCTGATGTATGCTGGGAGCGAGTGGGTGGTTTGAGTCGTGTAGCATTCCAAAAAAGGGGCGGGCCCGGTAGCAGCTTTTCTAATGAAAGAGCATCGACATTCTTTGCGTCCAGCCGGCTCGTGTGCGTTGTAGACATGGTCCAGGTGCTGTTCTAACTTGACAACTGTTCCCATCTCATCATCCCATAAGTGACTACACAGGTCCAGTGGAGGCGTTGCTTGCAGAGTCGGGCTGTGGAACTGACAGGGCCAAAGCTGTCTCATCAAGCTCGGTCGATCCTACTGTAAGCCAGTGAATTACGCATACGGCCCAGGTTACTGCATCCGTCAGTTATACGACCAATGGACAATCGGGACTGAATCAGCGAGCCTACCATCAAAAGTGCATATCGTCAGACACAGCCATCCCAACTCCCTGCCTCGGAGTGGTAGTAAGGCTGCAAGGTTACCAGCGGTCGGTAACATGACTAAGACGGACCCGATGAGTGACCTTCGTAGGAGGCTTTCGATCGACCTGAATGAGAACCGGTTCGTTGGCTGAAAGTCATGGCTACTGGAGTGTCTTGAACTCTTCAGAATGCGACGCAATCTTTTAGTGAACCTGTTCTCGGGGTCCAAGTCGTCCGAAGGGCCTCCAAAGTCGAGCAGTGGTCGCAAAAGATGGATGAAGATGCCCGTCAGAAGTGTATTGATGATGACGTCGAATGATAGGAGAGGGATGGTGACTAAATGAAGGGCACGGTTAGCAAACCTCTTCGACTTAGTATTCGTACCATAGAACTACTCACCCTTCAAAGGTAGACCAATGCGGCAGCGTCCGTCAAGCTCCGACATATCGGCAATCGGCCAGATGAAGCCACACAGAGCGATAGTACCGAAACCGCACCCGATGGTGAGCATGCCAGCCAGCCAGATCCAGTCCCGACATCGTCTCATGTACGGAGCTCGAAGCGCATGAGCTCTTTCCACCAAGAAGACGTACCTGTACAAGCCGGTCAGCGATAGTCTCATCATAGGAACCACCATAGCAACAGGGAGCTCAGCGAAAGTACAAACTACGAAGTTCACATACATGGTCACTTTGCTGCCCACGTAGAAAGCCAGACATATTATGACGGCGGCATGGCAGGCAGATGGAGAGGACAGACCGAGGCCGGCCTCAACAATGGCTGCGGAGGTGACGAAAGATATGGACAGGACGAAAAGAATGAGTACTAGCACGGGCGTCAGGCTGAGCGACCGCAGGTGGCGGTGTTCAAGCTGTCTTGCGCGATACCCTTTACCCAGTCAGCCGTGAGCTTAGTCTGGTATCAACACTTACCGAGCATGCCCGTGAGGAGCGAAATGCACACCAAGGATACAACGGTGTAAATGGTCCTTGACGCTGCGGACTCGCCGTAGACGACAGACACATTTACTGTGGAGTCGTGCGAGGATCCTGCAAGTGCTGACGCCGTCGGGGATACAACCATTACGAACGTACACAGCAAGTGGCTGGAGTCGTTCGGATACTGC
>Ga0247803_1000941_pt1 | contig 15315 bp, 9 predicted proteins | sample UWRJL014104B1_FD_180928 | JGI IMG/M metagenome (GOLD analysis project Ga0247803, IMG submission 180928) | Plant litter microbial communities from Arlington Agricultural Research Station in Wisconsin, United States - UWRJ-L014-104B-1 | ecosystem: Environmental > Terrestrial > Plant litter >...
GACCCGAAATGAATGTTTTAGAGTTTGGATAAGAACCAAAATCAATTCCGGGATATAAGTTGTTTTGTTCGTATGAACTTACCTCTGGATCATAACCAGTGTATTTTGTCCATGTAATTAAATTTTCTGCAGATACATAGAATTTAATGCTTTTGGCTCCTAATCTTTGAGAAGTGCTTTTAGGCAATGTATATCCTAAAGTGATTAATTTTAATCTTAAAAAAGAAGCATCTTCTACATAACGCTCAGAAACGATGCCAAGAGGAGAACTTGTTGCTCTCGGGATTTCATTGCTTGGGTTAGTTGGAGTCCATCTATCTTCCAGCGTAACATTAGCATTTGTTCCAAGCGTAGAAATCTCTAATTGCTGATTTAAGGCATTAAATATCTTTCCGCCATAAGATCCCTGAAAAGAGAAATTAAGATCAAAATCGCGATATGAAACGGTATTACTAAAACTTCCAACAAATTTTGGCTGAGAACTTCCTAAGTTACCTTTGTCAAGTGCTGTAATTACACCATCTCCGTTAGTATCAACATATTTTCGGTCTCCAATTTTTGTGTTGGCTAAACTGTTTATTTTTGGCTGAGTATTAACTTCTTCCTGAGTCTGGAAAATTCCGTTGGTTTTATATCCCCAGAAAGTTCCCAGAGGTAATCCTACTTTTACCGTTACGGGTTGTTGCTGTAATAAAGATCCGTTTGGTACAACAGGGAAAAACTGATCAACTCCGTTTCCTATCGAAACCACTTTGTTTTTATTGGCTGAGAACACAACATTGGAGTTCCATGAGAAATTTTCTGTTTTTACATTTTCTGTTGTTAAACCAATTTCAATACCTTTATTTTCAACCCCTCCAATATTCTGAAGAACTGTAGCATAACCTGAAGTAAGCGGAATAGGCACATTAATTAATAAATCATTTGTTTTCTTGTAATACACATCAAATACAAAATTGATTTTTCTATCTAATAGTGATAAGTCTAAACCAACATTATATTGATTCGTTTTTTCCCATTTCAAATCCGGATTTGCCAATCGGGTAGGGGCTAAACCTGTTTGTAAAGTTCCTCCAAAGGCATAATTTACAGAGCCCATTTGAGCTAAAGAAAGGTAATTACCGATTTCCTGGTTTCCTGTTGTTCCTGCTGTAATTCTAAGTTTGGCTTCGGTTACACCTTTAATATTTTTGGCAAAATCTTCGTCGGTAATATTCCATGAAAATCCTGCTGAAGGAAAATAACCCCAAAGAGATTCTGATCCAAATCTTGATGAACCATCGGCACGTGCAGATAAAGTAAAATTGTATTTTCCTTTGTATGAATAATTTATTCGGGTTAACCATGATTTTAATACACTTTCGAATGCATCACTATAAGGTTTTATCGCAACACCATCTTGCAGAGCGTTATACGTATTAGCATCATTTACAAATGTATTAGATCCTGCATTTACTACTTCACCTTGAGTGTATTGAAGTGTATATCCTCCTAAGGCCGAGAATTTATGGTTTTCGCCAAAAGTGGTATTGTAATTCAACGTGTTTTCATTCAATACAGAACTTACTAAACGATCTCCAACAGAAGCCAATCCTTTTGTTCCTGCTCCGGCAGTAGTGGTAGACGAAGCATAATAATTTTGTTTTGTATCGATAACGTCACCGCTCACGGCTACTTTTGCAGTAAGTTTTTTAGTGATTTTATATTCACCAAATAAGCTGGTCAAAATTCTGTTTATTTTAGTTTCGTTGGTTGTACTGACTAAGTCGTTGATAGGGTTTGGTATAATACCATTTACTGCAGTTGCATAGGGATTATTGGTTAAGTTATAACTTCCGTCAGCATTTTTAATAGGTACTACAGGAGGTTGATACAAAGCCACCACTAACGGGTTTGGCGATCTTCCGGCAGTAGCACCGCCATTTGTACCTACACCATTAGAAATCGAATTACTGTAGTTAGCATTTACGCCAAATTTAAATTTATCAGAATAATTTCTTTCGTAATTGACACGAAGTGAAATCCTTTTAAAATCGGATGCAATTACAATTCCGTCTTGCTGAAAATATCCTGCTGAAATTGCGTATCTTGAACGCTCATCTCCACCTGAAAATGATAATTGGTGATTTTGTACAGGCGCAGCAGTTCTAAAAAGAGCATCTTGCCAGTCATAACTTCCCGATGTTTTAAACGCTTCTATCTGAGCTGGTGTAAAAGAAGGAGCCTGACCAATACTGGCCTGAACATCGTTACGCAAGCTTGCCCATTGGCTGGCATTCATTAAGTTGAGTTTTTTCGATACATTCTGGAATCCAAAATATCCCTGGTAAGAAATATTATCCTGTCCTTTTGTTCCCTTTTTCGTAGTAATGATAACGACACCATTTGCACCACGCGATCCGTAAATAGCAGTTGCTGAAGCATCTTTTAATACTTCAATAGATTCAATATCGGCCGGATTTATAGTCGAGAGCACATTGACTGTTGCACCGGCATTCGTAACACCCGCTGTACTATTATTGTTATCATTATAAATTAATATTCCGTCTACAACATACAGAGGTTCATTACCGGCCGTAATTGAGTTTCCTCCTCTAATACGTACGCTTGATGAAGCTCCCGGACGCCCCGAACTTTGTGTAACTACCACTCCCGGAATTGCACCTCGTAGTAAGTTATCTGCAGATGAAGTGACTTGGGATAAGTTAGCTTTGGGAACGGAAGCTACAGAACCTGTAATGTCTTTTCTCTTTTGAGAACCATAGCCAACAACTACCAGTTCATCCAATTCCTGGCGTTCTTCTTTTAAATGAATTGTAATTGGATTTTTATCTACGATTATTTCAGCCTTTTTATAACCAATGTAGCTTATGATTAAGGTATAAGGAAATTTTTGACCGGTTTGAAAATAAAATTTTCCTTCAGCATCTGTCTGAACACCGTGTGTTGTTCCTTTAATAACAACCGAAGCTCCGATAATTGGCTGATTTGTAACATCATCTACCACAGTTCCGTCGAGCTTCGATTGTATAAGTGGTGTTGTATTTTGGGCATTAATTCCTGCCGTGACAAGCAGGAGAAATAGTAATGAGTTTATTTTTAAAAAATTTTTCATTTCTTTGTACTGGTTTTAAGTAATTAACAAGAGGCCTCGAAAGTTGATTTTTCAACTCTCTACAGGTATTCTTGGTTTAGTGATAAATGTTCTTTAAGCCTTGCCATTTCTGTTGCCGCAGAAATGGCTTTTTTTATTTACAGCAACAATTTTGCATCTTTTTCATCTTTGTTTTTTAGTTATTAGTTATTCTTTTTAATTTATAGGTACAGTTTCAACAATCCTTTTGATCCAAATAAAGTATCAAACAGATTTTTGTAATTTCAATAAGGTATTTTTGATGTATTTTAAATTTCGTCTTTTAAATCGATTCGATAAAAAAGAGATATCGAATATAAACGAAAAAAAGGCTAAGAATTAGCAACAGAAGCACATATAACAGACTGTGTTATAAGTATATTTTTTAGGAAAAATGTTATACGCTATGCTTTTGGTTGTTTTCAAAATATAATTCTTTATGGTTTCAAATAATTTTATACTCTACTAATCCTATAGACAAAGTTAATTTTAATATAATAAAATCCAAAAATTTGTTCATTTTTTTTTAGTGTAAAGCAAAATAAATCATCTATAATCAAAAATAAATAGATTATAATACTGTAAATCAATATATTGAGTTTGTGTGGTTGGCTATAGCAAATGTTAAAAAGCACCATAGAAAAGAGGAAAAATGTAGTATTTTACACTTTTTTTTTACACTTTTAAAAACTTAAAATCTTCAAAAACAATGTAAAAACGTCTGATACAGTCTAATTTACAATTACATATCTAATTTTTTAATTAATAAGATACCCTGAAATTCTAATTTTTTTCTAATAAAAAAGATAACAATTTGTAGGTGAAAAATAACGGATTGTTAAGTAATAAAAAAGCATTCTTTTATAATTTATTTTTATAAATAATTAATTGTTAGTTATTTACTATAAATATTTTCTTATTTTTATTGTATGGAATAGTGCTTGAAAAATGAAAACTGATATTTTCATTTGTAGGATTAAAATATTATAGAAGAATAAAAAAGAATATTATTATAAATAGATTGAAATTATTGAAAAGATATTTTAGTCTCGAAAGTTCTCTTATTAACAAGAATAGTAATTTTTTTAATTAAGTCATTGTTAATTAGGTGGTTGTGTTTTATTTGTTTTCAAAAATAAGACTGTCTTTAAAATGATATATATCATGTTTTCTAATAATCTATCGATCTAACTTTGCTTTGTAATTGAGGAAGTAAGTACTCATTATGAAATTAAAACTAGATATTTTAATATTTCTGTATGAATAATCTATCTCAATCTCACAAAATTTTATTTTTAAATACGCTGGCTTTTTCAGTGTGTTTTGCCTGTTGGACATTAAATGGAGTTTTGGTTACTTATCTGGTAGATAAAGGAATTTTTAACTGGACAGTTGTCGAAACAGGCTGGTTATTAGGTATTCCTATTTTATCAGGTTCTGTTTTCAGACTTCCAATTGGTATTTTAACAGATAAATATGGTGGTAAGATTATATTTTCGGTATTGTTATTATTGTGCTCAATTCCACTGTTTCTTCTTCCATTAGCTGCTTCTTTCTGGAGTTTTGCGGTTTTAAGTTTTTTCTTTGGGTTGGTAGGCACGAGCTTTGCTGTCGGGATTGGCTATACCTCTATTTGGTATCCTAAAAACTGGCAGGGTAGGGCTTTAGGTATTTTTGGAATGGGAAATGCAGGTGCCGCAATTACTACTTTTATTGCGCCAACCCTATTAAATAACTTCTCAGAGACAGATCCTGTTAATGGGTGGAAAATGCTTCCTGTTATTTACGCTTCTGTATTGGTTCTTATAGGCTTGCTTTTTATTGTTTTTGCTAAAAATAAAGTCAATTCAGGAGTGTCAAAAACAATGAAAGAGTTAATGTCTCCTCTTAAAAATATCAGGGTTTGGAGATTTGGAGCTTATTATTTTTTAGTCTTTGGATGTTTTGTGGCTTACTCGCAATGGCTGGTGCCAAACTTTATGAATGTTTATCATACTACATTGGTAATGGGCGGAATGTTTGCCACCATGTTTAGCTTACCATCCGGAATTGTGAGAGCTTTTGGAGGATACTTATCAGATAAGTTTGGAGCAAGAAAAGTAATGTATTGGGTTTTAGGTTCATCAATAATAATAAGTTTTTTACTGATGTTTCCTAAAATGGAAATCTTTACGGCAGGACCCGGAGTTTTGGCTACTAATAATGGTGTAGTTACAGAAGTTGCAGCAGATGCAATAGTTGTTAATGGTAAAGTGCATAAAATCAATCAAAAAGAAACTTCATCAAATCACGAAACCGCCATTTTTCCTGTAAAAAATTCCTGGCAGGAAATTGTAGTAAAACAAAATCAGGAAGTAAAGAAGAAAGAACTATTAGCTCAGGGTATTACACAGATCAAATTTAGTGCAAATCTTTGGGTGTATGTGATATTGGTAATCCTTATTGGTATATCGTGGGGAATTGGTAAAGCAGCTGTTTACAAACATATACCGGAATATTTTCCTAATGAAGTTGGTGTCGTAGGAGGAATGGTTGGTTTGATAGGCGGTTTGGGAGGATTCGTTGGCCCTATCATCTTTGGTTACTTACTTAATTATACTGGACTCTGGACCAGCTCTTGGATATTTATTTTTGTCATTTCTGTTCTTTGTTTGCTTTGGATGCATCGAACCATTATAAATGTTCTGCGAACAAAATCTCCAAATTTTACCAGACACATAGAAGACAATCATTAAAACAACTAATAATTAATAAATACGCAAATATGAAAACTTGGTTAGACAAATGGGAACCCGAAGATGATGCATTTTGGAGTTCTACCGGAAGTAAAATTGCCTGGAAAACTTTGACAATAACAACATTAACATTAATATTATCATTTGCCTCGTGGTTTATGATGAGCGTTATAGCTGTTAAATTACCGGGATTAGGGTTTCGTTTTACTAAAGATCAACTTTTTTGGTTAACAGCAATTCCTGGTTTATCTGCAGGTTTTCTTCGAATTATACATACTTTTATATTACCCATTTTTGGTACCCGACATGTAGTTTCTTTTGCTACAGCAATTAAATTAATTCCGGTAATAGGTATCGGGTTTGCGGTAATGGATGTAAATACGCCGTTTTGGATATTTGCACTTTTAGCTTTTACAACAGGTTTTGGCGGAGGAGATTTCTCATCCTATATGCCAAGTACAAGTTTATTCTTTCCTAAAAGACTTAAAGGTACTGCACTAGGCATACAAGCCGGAATTGGAAATTTTGGTGTTTCTGTAGCGCAATTTGTTACACCGCTTGTTATAAGTGTCAGTATTTTTGGTGCCGCATCTGTATTTACAAGTATTGATCATAAAGAAGCAATAATTGTGTTTCAGAATGCCAGCATTCAAAAACAAAAAGAGGTTTTTGCTGCTCTGGATCCTGAAGTGCAAACTAGAATATTGACAAACGTAAAGAAAACTGTTATTGACTCAGTAAGTGCATCAATACATTCAGATGACAAAGTAGTTTTATTTACTTCACTGCCGGTGAAAGCCAAAGCTAAGGCAATTGCAAATGCAAACCCAAAGATGGCTGAAAAAATATTAAATGATATTAGTCCTGAAAATACAGCTGTTAAAAACACAGAAATATACTTACAGTCAGCTGCATTTTGGTATGTTCCTTTCTTAATCCTATTATCATTTATAAGCTGGTTTTATTTAAGAAGTATTCCAATGAAAGCTTCTATTAAAGAACAAATGGATATTTTCTCTAATAAACATACTTGGTATTGTACCATTACTTATGTAATGACTTTTGGAACATTTGCGGGTTTATCTGCAGCCTTCCCTTTGATGATAAAGTTTTTATATGGAGATTTCCCTAACGCACCCGATCCTTTAGTTTACGCATTCTACGGTCCTCTTATTGGTTCTGCAAGCAGAATTGCTTTTGGTTTTGTTGCTGACAAAGTTGGAGGGGCTATTCTTACTACCATTACTGGTTTGGGAATTTTAGCAGGTTCTGTAATTTTGGTTACTCAGGGATTAGTAGCACCAACAAGTATGGATCAGTTCCCAATGTTTGTCGCGGTAATTCTGGGAATGTTCTTCTTTACAGGAATTGGAAATGCGGGTACTTTTAGACAATACCCAATTATTTTTGCTGAAAATCAACGTCAGGCAGCCGGAGTTATCGGATGGACAGCAGCGATTGCAGCATTTGGGCCATTTATCTTTTCTAAATTAATAGGAAACAACCTTTCTGCCAATGGTACTGTAAATCAATTCTTTATTGGTGTTGCTATTTTCACTATATTAGCTACAGGTATCAATTGGTGGTTCTATAATCGTAAAGGTTGTGAGAAACCAAGTTAGGAAGTAATCATTAAATAAAATTAAGGATGAAAAATAAAACATTTAATACCAAAGCTTTACTTGTTGCAACTCTCGTATCAGCATTAACTATAGTGCTCGTTTTTTACGGATCAAGACAATTGCAAAATTTTGATGCTGCTCTTGTAACTTATCTATTCGGAACCGTATTCGCTTTCTTCGGGATAGTTTATCGTTACTCTGTTTGGTTGCAGCGTCCGCCAACCTGGATGTACTTCAAACGCAGTATTAAATTTCTTTTTACGGGGAAAATATTTGAACACATGTGGTTTTTAGGCAAAGAAACTGTAGAAAATATAGTAGTTCAAAAATTCATTTATCCCAGAAGTAAATACCGTTGGGCCGCACATTTTTGTATAGCATTAGGATGTTTATCGGCCTTTGCGATAACAATCCCCCTTACGTTTGGATGGATTCACTTTACATTGGCAGAAAATTCAATATCTGTTTATGAGGCTCATTTTTTTGGATTTAAAATGATGGATTTCCAAATTGGATCTGTAACGGCATTTTTGATTTTTCATGCTCTAAATTGGTCTTCATGGTTAGTAATATTTGGATCTGTTTATTATTTGAGAAGAAGATTAACGAATCCCGGTTTAATAGCAACCCAAACTTTTGAAGGAGATTTATTGCCTCTGATTTTATTGATTGCAATATCGGTTACAGGATTGTGTCTTACTTATTCTTATCAGTTTATGAAAGGATTCGCATATGACTTCTTAGCTGTAATTCACGCCGTAACGGTAATTATGTTTTTGATTTGGATTCCTTTTGGAAAATTCTTTCATATTATTCAGCGTCCGGCTCAGATTGGGGCTCATATTTATAAGAAAGAAGGAATGAAAAAAGGAATGGCTGTTTGCCCTCATACAGGAGAAGCATTTGCTACCAAACTTCATATTGATGATCTGAAAATTGTTACCAAACAATTAGGTTTTGACTTTACACATGAAGATGGTACATCACACCTTGATTTAAGTCCTGAAGGAAAAAGATCGCGTTTGGCAAAAGCACACCTAAAAGCAAGATTAGATAGTGGCGGAAGCTTATTTGGATAAAAAAAGAGTTTCAGGTTTCATGTTTAGTTTTTTTGTTTCAGGTTACTATAGCTTGTCTATAAGCCAAAGTCTGCACAAAGTGTGAACTTGAAAGCTGAAACAAAAAAACTTGAAACAAAAAATAAACCTGAAACAAAATAAAACAAAATAAAGACATGGCAAAATTACCTGTATCAACCGAAAAAATTATTGAAGATTTTGGGCCGCATTTAAATTATGCACCAAAAGATGGTTACGTAGGTAGAGACGAACCGGATGAAGTAGTAAAAACGCACTGTTGTTTTTGCGGAATGCAGTGTGGGATTCAATTATTGGTCAAAGAAAATAAAGTAGTTGGTTTCGAGCCATGGATGGAATTTCCTTTTAATGAAGGGCGTTTATGTCCAAAAGGAGTTCAGCGTTACCTGCAAAATAACCATCCGGACCGTCTTCTAAATCCTTTAAAAAGAGTAGAAGGAAAAGGTTTTGAAAAAACGACCTGGGATGAAGCCATGGATAAAACCGTATCTGAAATTAAAAGAATTCAGGAAAAATATGGTAAACATGCCTTTGGAATGTTATCAGGAGTATCGCTAACCAATGAAAAAAGTTATTTGGTTGGGAAATTTGCCCGAGTAGCATTAAAAACCAGAAATCTGGATTATAACGGAAGACTTTGTATGGTAAGTGCAGGAGCCGGAAATAAAAAAGCTTTTGGTTTAGATCGTGCTTCGAACAACTATTCAGATTTAGAACATGCCGAAGTAATTATCGTTGCCGGAGCAAATATTAGTGAAACTTTTCCAACACTAACACATTGGATCTGGAAAGCCAGAGATCGCGGAGCAAAATTAATTGTGATCGATCCGAGAATGATTCCGCTAGCAAGAACGGCAGATATTCATTTAGATGTAAAACCCGGAACAGATTCGGCTTTATACGGTGCGATGTTAAAATATTTGGTTGATTACGATATGCTGGATCACGATTTTATAGACAATTATACATCTGGATTTCAGGAAACAATCGATGCAGTAAAAGATTATACTTTAGAATGGGCAGAAGAAATTACCGGAATTGATAAAGATAAAATTAAGGCTGCAGCCGAATTATGGGGCAAAGCGAAGACAAGTTTCTTACTTCACGCACGTGGCATAGAACATCACTCAAAAGGAGTTGATAATGTATTGGGCTGTATCAATTTAGTTTTGGCAACCGGAAGAATTGGCCGACCTTATTGTGGTTACGGAACCATTACCGGACAAGGAAACGGGCAGGGAGGAAGGGAACACGGTCACAAATGTGATCAATTGCCTGGAAACAGAGATATCGAAAATCCGGAACACAGAAAGTATATTTCTGAAGTTTGGGGAATCGACGAAAAAGACATGCCCGGTAAAGGATTAACCGCTTACGAAATTATTGAAGCCATTCACAGAGATGAAATCAAAGGACTAATTTCGATTTGTTTTAATCCGTTAGTGTCGCTTCCCAACAATAATTATGTGAGATCGGCTCTTGAAAAATTAGAGTTTTATGTTTGTATTGATTTCTTTTTGAATGAAACTGCCCGTCATGCAGATATTGTTCTGGCAGGTTCTTTACAGGAAGAAGAAGAAGGAACCACAACTTCGGCAGAAGGACGTGTTATCCGTATTCGACAAGCTGTAACACCTCCGGGAGATGCAAGAACGGATACTTCAATATTATTAGAAATTGCCGAACGTTTGGGTGAAAAAGATAAATTTACTTACGATAATAGCGAAGCCATTTTTAATGAATTAAGAGTCGCTTCAAAAGGAGGAACAGCAGATTATTTTGGAATTACTTATAAAAAAGTAGAAGATAATATGGGTGTTTTCTGGCCATGTCCGTCATTAGATCATCCTGGAACTCCCAGATTATGGGAAGACAAAAAGTTTAAAACTCCTGACGGAAAAGCACATTTTAATCCCGCACCCTATAGAGAACCGGGCGAAATCACAAACGATGAATATCCAATAACACTGACAACAGGACGAGTTGTTTCTCAATATTTGAGCGGTACACAAACCCGTCGAATTGGCAAATTGGTAGATCAGTTTCCTGAACCAATGTTAGAAATTCACCCGGAATTGGCTGCAAAATATAATATAAAACAACGCGAACTAGTTCGTGTGGTTACTCGAAGAGGAGAAGGAATTTTTCCGGCAAATATTGTAGAAACCATTCGGAAAGATACTGTTTTTATACCGTATCATTGGCCTGGAGCCAAATCAGCAAATCAGCTTACAACTGGAATTTTAGATCCAATTTCTAAAATTCCAGAATTTAAAGTGTGCGCCTGCTTACTAGATCCGTTAGGACAAGTAGCTCCCTCATCAAATGAATCCGAAGCTTATGCAAGTGTTTAACCTATAAAAAAATGACGCGATGAATTTAACTAATTTCAATAAAAACGAAGAGTTTTTTGTAGATCTGCAACGTTGCATTGGCTGCAAAGCCTGTGAAATGGCTTGTGCAGAATGCGAAACAAATGGGCAGGAGTCATTGATAAGCGTAAATTATGTAGAACGTTCTTCAACAATTCAGACTACTGTACAGGTTTGTATGCATTGTGAAGACCCGGTTTGCGCTAATGTTTGCCCTGCCGATGCTATTTCTCAGGATGAATTTGGAGTTGTTCATACTGCAAACACAGAAAGATGTATTGGCTGTTCAAATTGTGTAATGGCCTGTCCGTTTGGAGTTCCTAAAAAAATGGAAGATTACGATTTGATGATGAAATGTACGATGTGTTACGATAGAACAAGCGTAGGTAAAAAACCAATGTGTGCAACTGTTTGCCCTAGTGGTGCTTTGTTTTACGGGACAAGAGCAGAAATCGAAGAAATGAGACCCAACAGTTCGCCTATCAACACATTTATTTTTGGTAAAGAAACAGTCAATACAAAAGTGAACATTATGATGCCAAAAGGAAGTAAAGAATTAAGAATATATTAAATCTGTATCCATGTCAAAAGAAGATAATTTAAATGAAAACTGGAAAAAAGATTTCCCAATAAAAAAACTGGAATCCACTCAGGTAAGCCGTCGTGATTTTGCTAAGTTCCTGACTTTTGTTTCCGGAGGATTAATGGTAGGAAGCGGATTCGTTGCTGCCAAAGCGTATTTTTTGCCAAAAGAAGGTGTTCAGGGAGAACATTTTATTTGTAATAAAGAAGAAATTCCTGTAGGAGGAACAAGAGGATTTGTAATCGAAGGAAGTACAATTCCGTACATATTGATTCATTTAGAAAGTGGCGATTTCAGGGCTTATGAGCAAAAATGTACGCACCTTTCCTGTTCTGTATTTTACAAACCTGGAACCGGAATCATTCATTGTCCATGTCACGAAGGTTCATTTGATGCCATGACAGGAGATGTAATTGCCGGGCCGCCGCCAAGAGCGTTACCGCAATTAGAAGTGTTTTTTAAAGACGATGCCGTTTATGTAAAAGCAATGGTAGAAAAGAAAGACATTTATTTATAATCCTAAATTCAATAAGCTATGAGTACTTTTAGAAGAAGTCAGAATCGGGCAAATCCAAATAAACTTAATACTATACTTTCGACGCTCATTGTTGTTTTAATTTTAAATGTGAGTATTCAAATTTGGTTACTTTATGCTTCGCTGAATAATGCATTAGATAATAATAAAGAAATACTGTTACCTGCTTTTATAGCTTCCGCAATCTTATTTTTTATCGGATTTGCATGGATGTATTATTTGCCATCGGGAAATTTTAAAAGAAAAATAACGAAATAAATTTATTAACAAAGCAACAAGCTATTTATCGTTTTTTCTGGAAGTATATGAAGAATTAAGCTTAAATTTATATTCTTTTTAAAATTTTAGTTTACTAATGATTAAAACTAAGTAAAAATACTTATATTTGTAATAAGTATTTTTTGCTTATATATAAAATAGCAACCATGATTCAAGTCGAAGAAGCCTTATCTATTATTGCAGAGAATAGCACTACTATGCCAGTTCAAAAAATCCAGGTGAGTAAATCACTAGGATATATTTTGGCCGAAACAGTGTATTCTCCAATTGCAATGCCGCCGTTTCGTCAATCGGCAATGGATGGTTATGCATTTATTCATAGCGAAAAACATCAATATGACATAGTAGGTATTGTACAGGCCGGAGATCATTCCAAAATAAAACTGAAAGAAAATGAAGCAGTAAGGATTTTTACGGGTGCACATGTACCTGATAATGCTGATACTGTAATCATGCAGGAGCACGTAATGGCCACCGAGAATTCAATTTTAATTACCAGAATGCCCGAACAATACGCTAATGTTCGCCATAAAGGAGAGCAAATTGGCGAAGAAGAAGTTGTTTTTAAGGCAAATACTTTAATTACGCCTGCGGGAATTGGTTTTTTAGCCTGCTTAGGAATCACGGAAGTTGAGGTATATAAAAAACCTAAAGTTGCGATTTTAGTAACCGGAAACGAATTGGTAAAACCCGGTAAGAAATTATCGAAAGGAAAAATTTACGAAAGCAATTCGGTGATGTTAGAGGCTGCACTTCAGACAATCGGAGTGAAGAAAACCAAAGTTTATAAAGTAAAGGACAATCTCAAAGCGACTAAAAAAGCACTAAAAGAAATTTTAAAGAAACATGACATCGTTTTAATTTCAGGAGGTATTTCTGTTGGAGATTACGATTTTGTAAAAGAAGCTTTATTAGAAAACGGGGTAAAGGAACTTTTTTATAAAATCAACCAGAAACCCGGAAAGCCAATGTTTTTTGGATCTAAAAATGATACTTTAGTTTTTGCTTTGCCCGGAAACCCGGCTTCCTCACTAACCAATTTTTACATTTATGTATATCCTGCAATCAAAAACAGAATGGGATTTAAAGACATTCATTTAAAGAAAATGCTTCGAAAATTAAATGATAACATTACTAATACAACCGGAAAAACATTATTTTTAAAAGCGTTGTATGATGAAACTCATGTTACCGTGTTAGACGGTCAGAGTTCAGCAATGCTAAATACCTTTGCAATTGCCAATAGTTTATTAGTTGTTCCTAATGAGGTGGAAAGTTTAGAAAAGGGACAATTAGTGACTCTTATGCCAATAGATTAGTTTTTAGAGAATAGAATAAAGAGAATAGAATAAAGAGAATAGAATAAAGAGAATAGAATAAAGAGAATAGAATAAAGAGAATAGAATAAAGAGAATAGAATAAAGAGAATAGAATAAAAGAGAATAATAAAGAGAATAGAGTATAAGGAATATTGAGTGAAAAGTTTGAAATGCAGTATGTAAATTTAAACATATAGGATAAACCTGAAACAAAACTTGAAACTTGAAACAAAAAAACAAAACAAAAAACCGAAACAAAAATTATGAGTCTTCTTAGTTCCGAAAATATTGTATTATTCAGCTTTGCTTTAATCGTGATTGCTTTCTTGTATTCTAGTGTTGGGCATGGCGGCGCATCGGGTTATTTGGCTTTGATGACCATTTTTGCTTTTCCCGTTGCTATTATGAAACCTTCGGCATTGCTGTTGAACTTATTTGTATCAAGTATTTCGTTTTTCTTTTATTACAGAATGAAATATTTCAAGCCAAAGCTGTTTTATCCGTTTGCGATTGCCTCAGTTCCAGCGGCATTTATTGGAGGTTTTGTCACTTTGGATAATACGATTTATAAAATTATTTTGGGTATTGTATTGGTTTTTGCTGCATTCAGATTGTTTGGATTATTTAGTTTTAAAGAAAAAGAAGCAGTTGAGATTAAATTGCCTTTTGCATTGGCAATAGGATTTACAATAGGTTTATTGTCCGGAATGTTAGGAATTGGCGGCGGAATTATCCTGAGTCCAATTTTATTATTTTTAGGTTGGGCAACCGTAAAAGAGTCTGCAGCAATATCAAGTTTATTCATTTTTGTGAATTCATTTGCAGGAATGTTAGGATTTTTTTTAGGAGGAAAAACGATTCCAACCGAAAGTTTTTATCTGGTTCCAATTGCAGTTATTGGAGGAGTTTTAGGCGGATTTTACGGTAGTGGATATTTCTCTAATAAAACATTAAAATTTGTTTTAGGAACCGTGATTTTAATGGCAAGTATAAAATTGATTTTTCCATAAAGAAAATAAGAAACAATGGTAAAACCTGAAATTTGAAACAAAAAATTAATCGCAAAGTACGCAATGTTCTTTTGCCTAAGTAATTTATTTTTAAACTCAATAGAAAATAAAATCTTGGCGCTCTTTGCGGTAAAATTTTTATCATTTTAACCTGAAACAAAATTAGTCATGGAAGCTTTAACAGTATTTATTCTTTGTGGAGGAAAAAGTTCCCGAATGCAAGCTGAGAAAGGATTAGTCCTGTTTCAGAATAAACCATTTATTGAGCATATTATTAAAGCAGTTTTACCCATTACATCGACTATAAAATTAATAACGAATAATAAAGAATACGATTATTTATCGTACCAAAAAATACCCGACATCATAACTGATAAAGGACCTTTGGGAGGAATTTACACAGCGTTGACCAATTCTGAAACAGAATTCAATTTGATTCTGAGTTGTGATATACCGTTAATTTCGACCGAATTATTATCAGAATTAATTTCGAAACACAATCAGGAAGCTGAAATTACCGTTTTTGCTTCGGAAAGCAGAATGCATCCCTTAATTGGAATTTATTCTAAAAAAGTATTACCCATTATCAAAAGCGCAATTGATAATGACGATTTAAAAATGATGAATTTA
>Ga0247803_1000945_pt1 | contig 15288 bp, 21 predicted proteins | sample UWRJL014104B1_FD_180928 | JGI IMG/M metagenome (GOLD analysis project Ga0247803, IMG submission 180928) | Plant litter microbial communities from Arlington Agricultural Research Station in Wisconsin, United States - UWRJ-L014-104B-1 | ecosystem: Environmental > Terrestrial > Plant litter >...
GCGGGCGGGAGGACGCTTTCGGCCCGTAACCGCCCTTCACAACTGTGCCGCATTGTGGCTCGCGTGATATTTGATCGGTGCCGTACTTCGCCACAATATCGAAAAAAAAAGCAAAAGAGATAATCCCCGAGATGGTGGGGCGTTATGCAGTGATGTCCAATAGTTGAGCTCCAATGCAGCCTCCGGAGATGTGTAATTTGGGTATCATGTAAAAGGTGGCGGAATTGTGGGAATGGAGAGCCAGATGCTAAGACTGCCGTCTTACATGTGCATGCTGCAAGTAAGACATAGGCTTTCGCTTCGATGTCTAATAGGATGGGGTCTGACAAACCTGGATCAACGTAGCGAGACCTCTGCGTTTACCTAGAACTCAGAATCGCCTCCAGAGTTGACACGGGAGCCTCGCGATGTGATTGCTTGACTTTGCACCACAGAAGTCTGACTTTTATTGATCTGCAAGTGTGTCTTAGAAAAAATGAACAGGCACATCAAAGTAAAGAGCTGCCGATGAATGCATGACGTAGCCAGCTAAGCCCGCGGTATAATCCGAACTTCACTAACGACGTAATTGCCCGGGGGATCTACCCATGGTAGTTTTCAAGTCCGGCAAACGTCTCGTGTTGTCACTGAAGAATGGGGGCCAGACAGAAAGGCTCAGTACTTAGAGGTTTACAAATAGTGGGCGTTCGAAACCATAGAATGCGGCTTCACTCCACTGTTTTGGGGCCTTGAGGATTAAGATTCCTGGTTGATTAGACCACTATGTTCACTTCAATTCTTTGTAGTCCTGAAGTAGTGTGTATGCCTCTCTTCGCACTTCTTGTCTCCGTTGCCAAGCTCTTATCATGTTTACCATTATTACTTCGATTGGCATTCCCCCTTTCCCAGATACCAGGACCGCGTGGTTCTTCGTGGAATAGAGTATGGCTTTGGAGCACACTGGCTTCCGGGAAGGCTGATCAGAAGCTTGTTGAGGTGAATAAAAAGCATGGTATGTGAAGTTGAAAGAGTAACCTTGTGTGAAGCATCATTGAGATCTTGACAGGTACACTCGCTCGGATTGGCCCAAAACATCTTCTCAGTAGTGACCCTGAAACCATTCGCAGAATATTGGCTCCCGAGTCAGCGTATTCTCGTGGTCCCTGGTTTGATACTCTGGCGACCGATCTCAAGGAAGGCAATCTGGTATCTGAACGGGATCCCAAGAAACATCAGCATCTACGAAGAACTTTCAAATCAGCGGTACGATTTACTCACTCCCCTTTTCAGCCTTGACTGACGTAGCTACAGCTCCTCAATTACGGCAGTGACCAAATGGAGAGTGTCATAGACCATCATCTTATGCTTTGGATTCGAAAGCAAGGATGCGATCGCAGTGTTACCAACCAATCTACTCTCGTTGACCTCTCTCGAGGATTGTCTTTTTTGGCGGTCGATATCGCTACACATATCTGTTTGGGAGAGTCATTTGGCTGCACACAAACTGGAACGGATCGCCACGGATTTCTCACCATGATTCGGACCAATATGGCTACTCAGCAGTTTTTCTCTGTGTTTGTCGAGTTGTTTCATGGCTTGCAAGCGCTTGCAAAAGTCCCGGTCTTGAGTAAATTCATCCAGCCTTCCGCTGATGATGGAACCGATATAGGCACTGTACTTGGAGTAAGCCAACCACTGTTATTCATCCTGCTCGGAACGAAGAGCTCTAACTCTATACAAGGTCCTTGGAAGATCAACCAATTCTACCTTTTCAAAGGTATGCACCCCTAAAGCAAGCTTGCTTGACCGCTGCATCTCTCGTGGACTTCCTATTGAGAAGGCAGACCGACACGCCCTGGTCTTCTTGTAAGAACACAAGCCCAGTGATGATCTAGTACTAATTTGTACAAGATCAGCAGCCTCGGACACTGTATCAACTACTGTTCAAGGCATTCTGCTCGCTATCATCACCAATCCCCGGGTCTACACAAGACTTCAAGATGAGATCGATCTTGCTGTGTCCCGTCACCAGTTGCCATTTCCCGTTCAAGACCACCAAACAAAGGGTCTAGAGTACTTACAGGCGTGCATTCGCGAAGGATTACGTTTATACCAGCCTTTGTTTCAGCTCAGAGAAAGGGTTGTGCCGCCCGGAGGTGACTACATCCAGGGTTATCGAGTACCAGAAGGAACATTCGTGGGTATCAACGCTTCAGCCACCCAACTAGACGGCATTTATGGGGATGACACAGAGATATTTCGACCGGAGAGATGGCTGCTTGAAGATGGGCCACGGAAGAGAAGGATGTTGTTAACTTTGGACTTAGTATTCGGGGGCGGGAAGACTAGATGTCTTGGTTCTCAGATGGCCTACATGGAGATGAACAAGATTGTTTTTGAGGTCCGTCTAGTGTGCGTAGACTGCAGCTAAGACTGGCCATACTAACTTTGTCGATAGATACTGCGTAACTTCGACGTCAGCATCGTCAATCCGACCAAGCCATGGAAGAGAACCTCATTCGGTGTTTTCTATCAGGAAGATTTTGGCGTCGAGTTGACGACCAGGGACACGCTTGATAATGCGTTTCGTTTCTCATCTTGAGGATTAGTTCGTTTGTGCTGGTAGTACTACACATCGAAGGCATAATGATGAAAGTCCTGTACCATTTTATTGGATATGTACATACATGCCTTTTATTTGAAAAGACACACTTCTGAGGCCACCCGAGAATATGACTGCGCATGTGCCAGAACTTCGGGGCCAGTGAAGCAGTCGTAAAATCTATAAGGCTGTATACCTCTAGTCAATTTGCACTGTGGTCATAATTAATCATAGCGGTTTGGTTGAGGTCATCGCGCATGTCGAATGGCCTGTAAATGCGGGTTCTATTTAGACGCACAGGTACTAGCATTTCCAGCTGCGCGAAAAGAACAACCTAAAGCGCAGACGCATTCGCGCCGGAATAGACTGGTCTTCGTATCATAAAGTGGGGCGGTGTCTGACCAGATGCAGATGATTCTGAATGGTTAACACACTCTGCTGCGCCGCCTCAGCGCGTTTCGGTCCCCGGTCGACCGCCATTGACTGCATAGCCTGGATCGACATAGGAGCCTGCAGCTTGTTTAGATTGAGTTGCCGCCGGTCGGGCACTTAGACCCGCAAACGGGCGTAGCTTACCATCGGCAATGTCTCCAGCCAGGTGGCACCCAATAAGAGTGCGTTCAAAGCGCCAGTCAGACTGCTCATGCAACTGGATGCTCATGGGTAAGCGACGCAGATACCTGCAGATCGTAATTTTCCATGATGGGTCAGACTGGCCACATCCACAAATGTTGGCGTAAGTAATGCACGCTCACTTAAGTGGAACACCTCTCGCACTGTGTTTCTCTATCAAAATCTTTGAGCTCTTTCCACATTTTCAAGCCTGTGTCTACCAAAGCACTCGTCCAAGCAAGATGACGCAATTTTCCGCTGTTGCTATTGGCAGCGTCGCATTGTTCATCATAGCACTGCGCAGCTTCCTCCGACGTAGTCAAGATGACATTAGAGAACCACCTGCCGTCCGGAGTACAATTCCTTTGGTTGGCCACATACTGGGATTGATACGTTACAAAAACTACTACTACAAGATCCTGAGGTAGATATGATCCAGCTTCAGCAGCTACAGCTAACGCGAGAGTAGTGAGCGTACAACTGCTTCGATATTTTCAGTGCCGGTGTTTGGCAAGAATATATATGTCGCAACCTCACTGAATGTTATCGCCACTGCGCAACGCAACAATAAGGTGCTGGCTTTCGAGCCGCTTGTTGCAAGCACTACACAGCGGGTGTCGGGGTGTAGCGAAGAAGGCAATGATATCATTCAGTTCAACATCGATGGTAGTCAAGGAGATCGAGGATACGTTATAACATTCTTCAAGTCCATACATCCCTCTCTAGCTCCAGGAGAGTCACTGGATGAGATGAACCGGATCATGATACACAACATCGCAAAGTCGGCAGATGCGCTTGCAGCAGCATCGCCACGGCGAATCAGGCTTGGCCAATGGCTACGACACGAGATTACTTTGGCAACAACCAATTCGGTGTACGGGCCCGCGAATCCCCTTCTGAATCGTGAGGTCGAGAATGCATTCTGGTCAGTATAGCGAATCCCTGCTTGTATCTCCTAGCTGATCAGGGTATAGGGCATTCGATGAACATTTACTTGGTCTCATTATGAACGTGCTACCATCAGTCACTGCACGGAAAGGTGTCAAAGCAAGAGCTGCCCTTGGAAAAGCGTTCCAGAACTACTTCGAACGAAAGGAACATCTCAATGGCTCTGCTCTTGTTCAAGCCCGGTACAATCACAGTCGCGAATATAAAGTCTCTATACCGGATATAGCAGCCTTTGAAGCCGGTGGCTGCATTGCCACACTGACCAATACTTTTCCAACTGCCTACTGGATGTTGGCATACGTTTACTCCCACGAAGAAGTCCTAAAGGACTGCAGGGCTGAACTCTCCACGATCACGACCACGAAAATTGCAGAAAATGGAATCACAGTTTGTAGTATCGACATGACGTCTATCAAATCGAGCTGCCCGGTCATAACGGCGACCCTGCAGGAGGTTTTGAGACACACTGCTGTCGGATCAAGTTTCAGGGAAGTAACTGAGGATACCATTGTCGATGGTTACAGGCTAAAGAAAGGAAACACCTTCATTATGCCCTCCAACATAGTGCACACTGACCCCAACACATGGGGAGAAAGCACGAAAGGGTTCGATCATCGACGATTTCTGAAGACCCAAGAGAAGAAAAGTCCGAACCCAAAGGCTTTTCGCGCCTTTGGAGGAGGCAGCACTCTGTGTCCCGGTCGTCACTTTGCTACCACAGAGATCTTGGCTGTCGCAACAATGTTCATTGCCCGGTTCGACATCAAAGCTGTGGGCTCGTGGCCGTCGCCCATTCCGAATAGTGCTCCACTATGGGCTCAGGTTGTGCAGGCTGATCTCGAATTTGAAGTGGATGTCACGGCGAGAAAGGGTCTCGCCGGAAAATACGAGTGGGGATTCCATCTGTCGGAATCGAGGGTTGTTCTTTCTATGGCAGCCGAGGACCTCGAAGAGGGCAAAACCGAGTGACTGAAGAGCCCAGGCTCGATTATATGTGTGGTACACGAGGCTGTGATGATGTGCCGTAGCTGATAGCATGTTTAATTTATTAAGGGGGCTGCGTGGCCAATCTTCGTTTGGGCATGGTACGGAAGCAGGCAACCTGTAATTTCTCCTGCAGCGTGTACACGTCCATTAAAAACAAAAAAAACCTTTCGATCCGTCGCTTGACTGCATGATACTGTGTAGATGGAAGGTGCATAGGGCATAGCGCGCAAAACGCGTTGCGGACCGTGGCGCAATATACTATAGCCTCCGTCGGTATTTTGTCAAGGGAAATCCCGCAGCTAAACCTTGCTCGGGTACTTCGCAGCGTGAAGTGGATGGCAAAAGGCCCCGGAAACGCACCACACGGCACAAAAACTGGCGATCATCCAATGTTACACGGCGTCTGAGAATGGTGTCATGCATGAAGCGCACCGTACCAGCGTACTGGGTACTAGTGGCTGGGATGTAAACAAGTTTTGGAAATTGAATGCGGCGTAAGCGGTGCGGCAGGTTGTCATTTCTTTCACACGCACTCAATAACCACGGCCCTGAGGACTCATTTCAGGTGATTTTTGCAACCCTTCAAGATATTCCGTTTCGCATTTAATCTTCTTGACGGTTTCCTACCAGTTCTTCTTTGCAATAATGGCCGAATACAGCTCTCCAGAGAACAAGTATGTCGAGAGCAGCACTTTAGCCCAAGTCGCCCCAGCAAACGACGAATCTACGTCAGAGAAGTCGTGGCAATTTTGGGTCATCATCGTTTCCCTCTGCTTAATCGTCCTTACTTCTGCACTCGATGGCTCCATCATCGCTATCGCCCTTCCACAAATCACCAACGAGATACCAGATGCCGCGGAGCAGTACATTTGGATCGCGAGCTGTTTCCTGTTAGCACAGACCGTCGTCCAACCGCCATGCGCCCAACTGTGCAATATATTCGGCCGACGCTCTCCGATGCTGCTTTCAATCGCGATTTTTGCCCTTGGTAGTGGCATAGCAGGAGGCGCGACTTCCGGATCTATGCTCATCGCGGGACGAACCGTTCAAGGGGTCGGCTCTGGAGGTATCATGCTCTTGGTTGAGCTCATTGTTTGCGACATCGCGCCTATGCGAGAGAGGGGAAAATATCTCGGGATCGTCCTGTCGAGCTCTGCCATCGGTGCCATCATCGGACCCGTCGTCGGTGGGGCGCTAGCAGAAGGAGCATGGCGTTGGATTTTCTATCTCAACCTCCCAATCGCTGGCGTGGTGCTCCTTACCATGATATTTTGCTTGAAGCTTCGGTACCAAAAGGAGCCAACCTGGAAACGAGCTCTTGCGCGAGTCGATTGGTTTGGCAGTTCGCTGTTCATCTCTTCGATGTGCTCGCTGCTACTTGGTCTCATCATGGGCGGTGCAGTGTATCCATGGGGCTCATGGAGGGTAATACTCCCACTAGTCCTTGGAGGGTTCGGTTGGGTCACCTTCCACATCTTCGAATCAACCTGGTGCAAAGAGCCCAGTGTGCCGGCCAGTCTCTTCAGCAATCGTACGTCCATTATTGGGTTCTTCTTGGTTTTCAACTCATCCCTTCTATTGCAATGGGTCGCGTTCTTCATACCCATCTACTTTCAAGGCGTTCGGAACGCATCACCGATAAAATCCGGCATCAACTTCTTGCCTTTCGAAGCATTCCTCATTCCCATCGCGGCTGTTTCCGGGGCATTACTGAGTAAGACGGGGGTCTATCGGCCATTCCACCTCATCGGATTTGTGCTGATGACCATCGGCGTCGGCCTGTTTGCTCTTCTTGATCGAGATACTCCAACAGTGGTATGGGTAGTCTTCGAAGCCATTGAAGCAATCGGCCAGGCACTGGTCATTCCGACGATTCTACCAGCAATCCAAGCTAGCCTTCCCGAAAAGGAGGTTGCGACTTCCGTGGGCATGTATTCCTTCCTTAGAAGCTTCGGTTTCGTATGGGGTACTATAATTCCTGGCATTATCTTCAACGCCCAGTGGGACAAGGAGGACTACCGACTTGCTGGATTTCCTGAGGTTCGAAGAGCAATGCAAAACGGAAAAGCGTATCACTTCGCAAGTGGGATTTATCGCTCAGCGCTACCAGAAGTAGTCCAGTATGACATAATCACGGTCTATGTCGAAACGCTGAAAGTTCTCTGGTACGCTGCAGCGGCATTCTCGGTCGTGGGCTTGTTCGCTGTTTTCGGAGAGAAACATATTGCGTTGCGGAAAGGTCTTGACACCGAGTTTGGACTTGCAGCAGATAAAACAAAAGATGAGGAGAAGTAGCAGATACGTTGGGCGACTCCGCGGCAGGCTTGATAAGCTGATGAGAAGAGACTATTGAGGGGCGAAGGCACTTCTCAACGATTCTTCAAAAGAGGCAGGAACAGTTGACTAAGATGAATAGCAAATAGTACAAGACCTCAATCATTGGTAATCTTTTCTTCTGGTGCTGTTCTATTCCTTTCGAAGAGTAGTTTCGTCCACACTTAGACGTTTCTTTCTCAAGCAAGATTTCTCGCATATACTGATACCATTGCCTACTTGATCACAGCTTTTTACCCGGAATTTCCCCTTCTCCGAACTGCACTCGCAAACGACTTTCCATTAAAGATCTATAGAGAGATCTGTCGCCGTGCGCACTAACAAGGCGAAAATATCACTAGGGAAAAGATCTACCGCTGTCAGGTTCAGATTACATCATGGCTTGTAAGAGAGGAGATATGCGCGCGGTGAGAGAACTCCGGGGATGGAAAAGGTTGGAAGCGACAGATCTCCGGTAGACGCAACATGAAAAAGGGAATACTGTTCAAGGTAGAGTCGATCGATCATTTCAGCGTCGAAATATTTTAGGTGGAGTAAAGGTAAGAGTGAACGATAAGATTGTGGGTCCTCTAAGAGTATTCATACCCCCCTTCACCCCCAAAAGAAAAACAATGCCACCCATCGTCGCCTCATCAACGCTTGTAGACCGCCTCTTGTAACCTGCCTCGAAGACATGCAGCAACAGTGCTTCCGCTCCTATCATTACAGGTTGTTATCGATGCGGGAGAAAGCTGCAGTTGATGTTCCAGTCGCGAGAGCGTCAAGTCGGAGATGGGGAAGTACTTGTTGGACGTGAAGGAGGGGAGAAATAGCTGCTTGAGTGTTTTTCCTAAGACGTGTCTCTTGGGACATTTTCGGAGCCGATTTTGTGACTGTCGTTACTGTTGCTGTGGTTGCTGACTACGGGTTTGGAGGCTTGATGGAGAATACCTCTCATTATTATGGACTATCCAAATTGTTTTTTAAGACCAAACAATCAAAGTTCGTCAATGTAATCTAGCTCACATAAATTTCTGTCCCAAGCCTTATGTACTCCGCTCAGATCGCTTTATCCCTGGGTAGCCATTCCCCTTTCAAAGTGCGCCCATCCATCTGTGCCAGACACGTAATATGCCCGGAAGGAACCGGAACCGAAGCTGGAACCGGTACCGTCTCCAAGCCGGCCGTCAAGAACCCTGCACATGCCACGTTCCTCCAGAGCCTACTATTCCCTAGGCTTCGAGCCCGATGCCAATACCGTATGATCATTCGACGACCTATTTCCTCGATGCCGAATGTCACTTGCACAAGATTCTCGTCACTTGTTCCGAAGCTCAATTGGATGGCAGCTTGATTGATGAAGTGGAGAACGTCGTCATGACTGCTGCTCAGAGCCTCCAAAATTGACATACTACAACCGGTCCCTACGTAGAGCCTGGTTAAACTCATATGCCATGTTGGTTAAAGTGTGAAAAGCGAGAGGTCAAGTTGCTTACGCCTTCCACACCCGGACTGATACCAGCATGCAAACCATGCAGGACCAGAAACTCAGTCTGCAGGGTTATTGCATCTATGAATGTGCACAGCAAATTGATGCTGCGCATGCGGTTACGAAGGCTCGCAGAATTGACGATAATCCGAGGTGGTGCGTTCATTACGAGCTTCCTTCCGCGCCGGCTCACAAGATCCTCTGCCTCATCGCGAACAGTCCGGCATGTGGCAAGGATCACAAAAGGAAAGGATCATTTGACTGCGATGAGTTCCACATCCGTCTCCCTATATTGCCTGTGTCGAATGCGGAAAACCCGATGGTTGCTCTCTAACTGCAGACGCTCGTATATACATAGTCGCAGTTCGATCGGTAGGTCAAGGAAGCGGAACGGCTGTTCAGACATGATTGGCAGACTTGAGAGCAACTTTTTTGGTGAAGTTCTGCTGAAAGCTGGGCAGCCACTGAAGACGGTGATGGTTAAATGTGAACAGATTTTTCGTGGCTCATAGTGAGTCAGCACTGAAACATGAGTGGTGATGTCGACAGGTCAGCAAGTCTCTTGAAGCAACGTGAGGTTGCTCGGCTCGGAATATCTCCACAACCGATAAGGTCTTGGCGACCCCAGAGCTTCACGATCGCGTCCCCCAGCTTCCTACCTCAACCAACCAACACGTCTACATACGCTCTTTCCGACCATCCCCGAAGTATCTAGTCAAGCGACCCTCGGCGGGCGCACTTACCCATTGCCCATCATGCCTCAGTCAGGTACGTACCTGTTCCTTACAGTGTTGCCGCATGCGCGAATCGACCTACTGGATCCATCAGACAACGGGAAGGCTCGCGGATGGAAAGACGACGTGCGGCTATATCCTCAACAGTAAAAAACTGCCCGCGATCGGCCAAGCTACCTCCATGCCTGTGGCTCATCAACTGGACTCTAGACGCGGCTGCGTGCAGCGAACTCGGGTTTAGCCCATTGTTGTTCATTCGACTCCAGTTCCGACCTGCTTCTCGCGCAGATCCTATTCCGAGAAACTCTCAACATTAGCCGAACCTTTTTGCGCTATGTTACCATACAAATGTACCATGCCGCGTCTTTTGCCTCGACCACCGCGGACTGAGGATGGTGAAACAAATAACAACCAGGAAGCAGCAAGACAGACACCTCGATCATACGCAAATATCCTCGGTGCTTCCAACATACATGCATTCTTTTAGATGTTAGGAACAAAGCTAATACACGCAAAGCAGCAGTAGCGTCGACAAACACCCCTGCACCGGCGCGAGCATACTCTCAGAAAGACCTTCCCCCATCCGTCGAGACAGCATACTATCGAAAATGCATTGAACTGCGCCGACGCGTCCGCGACATCGAGGACAGCAACGACAACACCCGTCTCCGGCTCAAGCGTTTAGGCCGTGGCGTCCAGAAAATGCGCCTCGAGCGAGCCTTTCTCCTCGAGCAACTACACAAACACATGGAATACACCATCGATGACTCTGATAGGAGTAGTAGTACACCTCCGACCCCCACGGATAAGCCGTTGAGGAGTAAGCGAAGCCATCGCAAGGGCACTCCGCCAGCGGGAGGTCAGCTTGGCAGCAGTCTGGCAGGCGTCCAACACGCGAGCCCAGGAAGCGCGCACCACCAACAGCAGCTCCTGCATTCGATGAACCCCATGTCGTCAGCACAGAGTACTCCCGACCCCGGTCGCTCCGCGCCCTTCTTCAGCACTATCAACACCACATCTCCCCCCGCCGTCAACGGCAACGCCGCACCCGTCCTTCCGTCTATCCACTCGCTACCCCCCCTCCAGCCACAGCGACAGCCGGAACCTTCACGAGGCGCCTTTTTCGACCCAGCATACGACGAGCGGCCAGCGGGCGCCGAGCATGATACAGAACCTACGGGTCGCCCGCGAGCGCTTTCCGGGGCTCAAGCACCTCCAGCTGCGGTTCACGAACCGCAGAATGGCGATACCGAAATGACGGATGCCTCGGGGGCTGGCTTCACTTCGGTTAATAAGGATTAGACGAGTTTTGGTTCTGCCATGTCCTACCGGTATTGAGGATAGCGAGGCGTTTGGGAATGGGCTTTGTACGGCATGCGTTCATGGATTCTTAGGGCCGGCGCGCTCAGCGAGATTGTAGAGGATTATAGCATGTATCAGTACGGATTTGGACTTGACACCGTGGGTGCCGCCAACAGTGGAGCTATTAATCTTTCTCTCACGTCAAATTTTACACATATTCCAATCGTCCCTGTGTCCAGACCTTTGCGTCGTATATCTTGCCGTCAACCAAGCTACTACTTGCCACCAACCCAAGCCAGCTGCATTCACACCTTCGCCGCCCCATATCCTCCTTTCTCCAGCCCCAAGGCGGAAGCTCTAATGATTGTCGAAGCGGATGGCTACTAACATGGTGCCAAGCTTCTTGTCCTTGGATCCATGTACGGTGGATGCACGACCCATAGAAACATGCCGTCTAGTTGAGCTTAAGCAAACGAGCAAGAATACCTAATCACTGAGAACGAGGATGAAAAGCGTCCTCGGCGTGCGACTAGTAGATCGTACGCTGCCAAGTTGTAAGAATGCAGTCCATGTTCGAACAGTAGTCAGAAGGTTCGCAGTATGCGTTCAAAGTGAGTTAGGCATTGCGGATATAATTATTCCATTGGTCTTACAAGCGATTCGTACACTCAAAACGACGGGGGATCCCCATCTGCCTCCAGCCATATTCTTCTCTTCCGCCGATGCCAGTCCCGACTGGGTTGCAATGTAATGGACTGCCGCCGCCTACTGCGCACGCGCTCTGGAGCAACGGCGGTTGCGGGAGGCACATCGGGAACTTCCGGTGCTGGTTTACTGCTTCCTTTGCTGCTCAACTTTAAAGAGAGCAGGATGAACATGCCTGCGATCAGAATAGCGAGCAGCAGCATGACTTTTCGCTTGACCGATTTCTTCTGGTAGCCTGATGCGACCTTGAGCTCTTTGTCCGCCTCCTTCACGTCGGTTGCCATGCGTTCTACGTTGTAGTCGACGCGGTCCAGCATGCTTCCCTGGTCGATGACCATGGTCTGTAGTTCCTGGAAAATATTTGCGAGTTCGATGATGCCTTGGGCGATGTCTTCGATCTCGCGCTCGCGCTGGGCGATGAGGGCTTCGTTGGGGTCATGGCGGAGGCGCTGCTGCTTCGTTTGGAGAAGAGTGGATTGCGAGAAGGAGCGGTCGGCGTCGGACTCTTGCAGGGCAGGATCGTTGTAGGGATTCTGTACGGGGGTTGCGGAACGAAAGGGCGAGGCGAAACCACCGAGATCGCGGAGTTCTACGGTATGTTAGCGATGATGTGAATGTAAGTGCAATTCCACGTACTCTTCAGATATGCCGACTGCTTCTTGCGGAACAGCGCGCTGACCTCGCCGACGCGGGTGGCCAGGGATATCTTGAGATTCTTCGCCATCATCTCCTCGCTGCTGCTGATGCTGCCCTGCTGCTTGGCCTCGCGCACCATGCGCTCTATGCGTTTGATTGCCTGCTGGCACTTTTGGAAGCTCCGCGTAATCTCCTGGGTGAGGTGCTCGATTTCGCGCTCCTCCCGCTTCTTCACCTCCTCATCGTCGAAGCCGGGGAGCACGTGCTTCTGGTGCAGCTGGTCGAGCTTGCGGGTCTGCTTCGCGATGTCGGCGAGATGCTCGGTGATCTCGTCCTGGATGTCGAGCCATCGCGGTGGCAGCAGGTCCATTTCGATGACCGCGTCGCCGTCGTCCTCGTAGGCACCCGAGGCCATGAGCCCCTGGCGCTCATCGGACATGCGCTGGCCGTCGCCGAAGCCATTGGATGCACCGCCGCCATAGCGTGTCTTCTGAGCCGGGTGGTGCGAGTACGACTGGCGGTAGGATATAAAGCTGTTCAGGCTACGTCAGCGACAGCAGAGCTTGGGGGACCGTTGACAGCTTACAGATTGGTGCGGTCCCGCCACATGGTCGGCTGGCAGGTGTCGAAGGATCTATATCATGGTAGAGGGATGTCCGACTGTTCGCGAGTGCTGCTAGCTGGAATACGACTGATCGTGGCACGATTGCTATGGATGGTTCTCGGAGCCGCACGAGAGAGGGCCCGGGATGTGAGCTGGGGCTCGGCTGCTGCTGTTGGCCTGTTGGCCGCGCCAGGCGTGTGGCGCAACAGGAAGGGGCCCTTGGCCTCTAGCGCACCCCGTTTCGGCTAAGCGGCCAGGTCATCTCAGCCCTCCATCATTTCACCTGCCAACCTTCGCCAGCCGTACAACACCTCCTCTTCTCTCTCCTCCTCACGACTCCCCATTTGCACGCGTTTTACAGGCAGACACACTCGCTGCACATCACGAACCCCTCCGACCCCACGTCCCCCGCAAAGACACCCTCCAGCAGCCATGGTGCGTGCCCCTCCTGCGGCGTCGCATACCCCGCCCTGCAAAACATTGCGATAGCCCGCCCCTCGCGCGTGGGCACCACGGCTAACACGCAGTCGCAGGCTGATTCTCTCACCGAGGAGCAAGTCTCCGAGTTCAAGGAGGCGTTTTCTCTGTTTGTAAGTCCACCATCGCCGCGCCCTGCCATTCGTTGCTGCCTGGCGGCCAACTGCTCCTGGGGGCCAAACAGAGTGCTGACAGACCATGTATTCAGGACAAGGACGGCGATGGTTAGTGCACTCCCCGTTCGGCGCCCAATACGATGATGCACGGAGACATCTTTCGCACTTCCGTGTCGCGGACATGGCGCGGTTGCCCGTCAGCCCGCCGACCACCCTCGTTATCACTCGCTGCGTCGCACGTCCCCCACAACGACCGTGTCACTGACGATGCCGCGTCACAGGTCAAATCACCACCAAGGAATTGGGCACCGTCATGCGCTCCCTCGGCCAGAACCCCAGCGAGTCTGAGCTTCAGGACATGATCAACGAGGTTGACGCCGACAACAACGGCACAATTGACTTCCCCGGTACGGTCGAGCATCTCATCTGATACCGGATGGTGGCTGATGTAATGACAGAATTCCTTACCATGATGGCCCGCAAGATGAAGGACACCGACTCTGAGGAGGAGATCCGAGAAGCGTTCAAGGTCTTCGACCGCGATAACAACGGTTTCATCTCGGCCGCCGAACTGCGTCACGTCATGACCTCCATCGGCGAGAAGCTGACCGACGACGAGGTCGACGAGATGATCAGGGAGGCTGACCAGGACGGCGATGGACGCATTGATTGTAAGAAGCTTCTGTATATGCTCCAGAACCGAGCTAACGTGCATCTACAGACAACGAGTTCGTCCAGCTCATGATGCAGAAGTAGGTGCAGCAAGTTACTTGGATGTGATCTGTGGGTTTGGGTTTGGGTTTGGGCTTGGGCTTGGGCCTGGTGGAACGGCCGAACGCTTCGGCAACGGATATTGAAACGGTCTCCCCTATGAGGATCAAGTTGATTGCTCATAGACTCCTCTGAAGCTTTTCTAGTACGACGATTAGTTTGGAAGACGACGAGTTCGAAATCCTGAATCCATTCTTCTCCCTTGCCATATTCCTCTGCAAATTCGCGTTGGCTCAAGATTTGGCGTGGTTTCACCATGTCGGCATGCAGGGACACCGTTGGAACTAAGACCTCTTGGCAGCGCTCGGTAGCCAACATTTGCTCCTGATGACTAAGAATGTGTGGCCGATAACTTCTCACAAGTGCTACGTCCAATATATGGCTAGGTATGGCGACAAGAGCTGCATATGTGTGTATGTATCGTCGCTACACTATCAAGTTGGTGAGTGCCACTGACACAAGGATGATAAATAAGAACGTTAAAAGTGATTCAATAATACATTACTCAAGAGCTCTAGTCTCTCGGTTTTAAAGATTAGGTATGTAACATGGACAATATAAACACAAAAAGAAACGTAAGGGTAAAGCGGAAAGGAAAAAGCCTCAGGAATATTCGACCACGAAGTGTTGGTACAAAGTCCAGTGCCGGGGTATCTACATCCGTGATGGAAGTCTACATGCGGTATCTGGGGGTAGCAGAGCATACTTGAGTGTGTGTCGGTAGGTATGGTTGCATGCAGGATGACATGCAAGCGAACCTAGGCGAAATTAGTACTCATGACATACAGTCGAAGGGAAAAATTTAGACTTACAAGACATCCGCCGTCTGTATGCAAGCTTTCTCAACCACCGTTTCGCCGACAGTGGCAATCCTCACTGGCATCGTAGCAGTCTGTACACATCCACAGGCGGGTTCGTAATACTTCGAAGTGACGCACGGCACGCCAGCAATGGTAGTCGCAATGCTAGCCGTAGCACTGACGACCTGGAGTGGCACATTCGAGGTACGGAGG
>Ga0247803_1000947_pt1 | contig 15276 bp, 10 predicted proteins | sample UWRJL014104B1_FD_180928 | JGI IMG/M metagenome (GOLD analysis project Ga0247803, IMG submission 180928) | Plant litter microbial communities from Arlington Agricultural Research Station in Wisconsin, United States - UWRJ-L014-104B-1 | ecosystem: Environmental > Terrestrial > Plant litter >...
GTGGTAGGTGAGACGATCTCAACTATGAGTAACCCCGACCAGGCACCACCGCCGGCTCCGGACGATGACGACCACTCTCCGAAGCCCAACCTGGACGAACAGGTCCAGGCCGATCTGATCCGCTACACCGAACTCATCGCGGCCGAAGCCCGGCTGATCGCACAGGCGCAGGCCCGGCAGGTCGAGTTCCTCGTCGACCTCCAGGAATGGAGCGAGGACCCGCAAGTCGCCTCCCGCTTGCACGGGAATCCGGAGAGCATCCGGTTGGCCGACGTGAACGCGGCCACCATGACCGACAACCAAGCCCGCGCGGCAGCCTACGACCGGTGGGACGACCGGGACGTGGCCCGCCGCACCATCGTGAGCGAGACCGCCTGCCTGCTACGGATGCACGAACGCACCGTGGAACACCTCATGGACGAGGCCCTCTGGGTGATGTCCGCCCCGGCCACCTTCGAGGCCCTCTCCGCCGGAGAGATCAGCTACCGGCACGCCACCACCCTCGTCGACCAGATGCGCACCCTCCCAGACGAGGAGCACGCGGCGTTCGAGGAGAAGGTGCTGCCGGAGGCGAAACGACTACCGGTGTCCCGGTTCAAGGACAAGGCCCGCCGGTTGCGGGAGCGGCTGAACCCGGAGTCCATTCTGATCCGCACCAAGAACGCCCTCGCCGAGCGGCACAGCCGGTGGGAAGCCGCCCCGGACGGGATGGGCTGGTTGCACTGGTTCGGCACCGCCCACGACACCAAGGCCGCCTTCGACCGGATCAACTCCATGGCGGGGAGCCTGAAGAAGACCGGTGACCCAACGTCGGCGGGCACCGAGCCGGCACCGGGTACTGACTCAGTAGTGGACGAGGAGCAGAAGCGCACCCTCGATCACCTCCGCGCGGACATCACCCGGGCGCTACTGCTGGACGGCATCACCCCCGATGGGATGGGCGCCGGGATCCGCGGCAGGGTGATGATCACCGTCCCGGTGCTCACCCTGCTCGGCCTGGACGAGGAACCCGCCACCCTGGAAGGCTACGGGCCCATCTCCCCCGACGCCGCCAGAGAGATCGCCGGGCACGCACCGAGCTTCACCCGACTGCTCACCCACCCGGAAACCGGCGTGGTGCTCTCCCTGGGCAAAACCCAGCACAAGAACACCAAAGCCATGAAGAAATGGCTGCAGGCGCGAGACGAAACCTGCCGGTTCCCCGGCTGCTCCCGACCCGCGGTGACAAGCGACGTCGACCACACCACCCCCTGGGCCGGCGGCGGCCGAACCGACTGCGACAACCTCGCCCACCTCTGCGAACCCCACCACCGCCTCAAACACCTCTCCCAATGGCGGGTCACCCAGGAACCCGGCGGGATCCTGCTCTGGACCTCACCGGGGAAACGCAGCTACCGCACCGACCCGGCCAACCAGATGGGACCACCCCGACCGCGGCCACCGGTCGTGGGACCGAAAACCCGGAAGCGCCCCGAGGAGGAGAGCTACCTGATCCCGCCGCGGCCCCGACCGACCCGGAAACCGACACCACCGGTGCCCGAAAACCCGCCGTTCTAGCGACACACAAGCACGTCACGAGGTCTCGACAAGCTCGACCAACGGGATGGGGACGACATGTAGGCACGTCGCGAGGTCTACTTCGACAGGCTCAGCACACGTCGACAGGCTCGACCAACGGGATGGGGACGATTTGTAGGCACGTCACGAGGTCTGCTTCGACAAGCTCAGCACAAGTCGACAAGCTCGACCAACGAAATGGGTGCGACATGTAGGCACGTCACGAGGTCGACTTCGACGGGCTCAGCACACGTCGACACGGGCTACCAACGGGGTGGGGCGACTTGTAGACAGGTCGCGAATCTCTAGAGGGTGCGCTCCAGCACGTAGTCGTCTTCGTAGCGCTCGCCGACCAGGAACCGTTTGATGCCCACCTGTTCGAAGCCGTGTTTGCCGTAGAAGCGGAGGGCTCGCACGTTCTCCTGGTTCACCCCGAGCCAGGAGCCGGCCGCCCCACGCTCCCGGGCGGCGTCGAGTGTGGCGGCCATCAGCGCAGCCGCCGTACCGCTTCCGTGCGCCTCGGCACGCACGTAGCACTTGCTCAGCTCGGCGGTCGGGCGGATGCGAATCGCGGCGGCGGCATCCGCATCGTGGGGTTCACCGAAGACCAGCATTGTGTAGCCGAGTAGCAAGCTGCCCGATCCCGCGGCGCCGGGGTTCTCGGCAACGAGTATCAGCCGGTCGGGATCGGCAAGGAAGGTCTCGAAGTTGGCCGGCGCGAGCACATCGCGAAGGAACGCGGCGATGGCATCGGCGCTGGTGTGCGGCGGGCAGGCCAGCGCGAAGGTGGCCGCAGCCACCTCGGCGAGCGCCTCGGCCTCATCCTTCCGGGCCGGACGTACGCGCAGCCCAGCGGTGGCCCGGGCGGGCACGGAGCCTGTAGGCACGGAGCCCGTCGGCACCGGGCCCGTCGGCACGGTGTCCGTCGGTGTGGAGCGTGTCGTCGTGGGCCCTGTCGGCCTGGGGTCTGTTGGCGTCGTCTCGGTCACTATCCCAGCTTCACATTCCCGCGCCGGGTGCGCAAACGGCCCCGTCGGTGTGCCGACGGGGCCGTTCGAGTTCAGCTCTGCGTGCGGGGTGGCGTGCAGCCTGACGGGCCGGACGCCTAGAGGTAGCGGGCGTACGCGGCGACGGTGAGAAACGTCGGGAACTCTGCCTCGAGTGCCGACGCCCGGAACACCTCGAGGGCGTCGTCGAACCGGTCTCCGGTCGTGCGCGGCAGCGCCGCCATCTCCTCGGCGACCAGCCCGGCCACCCACTCCGCGTCGATCCGGCGACCATCGGCGAGAACCGAGTTGTCATGGATCCACTGCCAGATCTGGGAGCGGGAGATCTCCGCCGTCGCGGCGTCCTCCATCAGGTTGTCGATGGCCGCCGCCCCAACCCCGCGCAGCCAGGATTCGATGTAGCGCAGGGCGATGCGAACGTTGTCACGCACCCCGGCCTCGGTGATCTGGCCGCCGGCCGACGCCACATCCAGCAGCTCGGCGGCGGTGACGTGCACCTCGTCCCGAGTGCGCTCGACCTGGTTGGTCCGGTCGCCGAGCACGGCATCGAACTCGGCCCTGGCGGTGGGGATGAGATCCGGATGCGCCACCCAGGTGCCGTCGAAGCCGTCACGCGCCTCCCGGCGTTTGTCCGCGGCAACCTGTTCCAGCGCCCGCTCGGTCACGGCAGGGTCCCTCCGGTTGGGGATGAAGGCGCTCATTCCGCCGATCGCGTACGCGCCCCGCCGGTGGCAGGTGGCCACCAGCAGCTCCGTGTACGACCGCATGAACGGCACCGTCATGGTGATCTCCTTGCGGTCGGGCAGCACGAACCGGTGGCCCCTCGCGCGGAAGGTCTTGATGATGCTGAAGATGTAGTCCCAACGCCCGGCGTTCAGGCCCGCGCAGTGGTCCCGCAGCTCGTAGAGGATCTCGTCCATCTCGAACGCGGCCTGGATGGTCTCGATCAGCACCGTGGCGCGGATGGTGCCGTGTCCGAGGTTCAGGTGGTCTTCGCTGTGGCTGAAGATGTCGTTCCACAGCCGCGCTTCGAGGTGGCTCTCCAGCTTGGGCAGGTAGAAGTAGGGCCCGCTGCCGTTCTCGACCAGCCTGTGCGCGTTGTGGAACGCGTAGAGGCCGAAGTCGACCAGGCTGCCGGAGGCCGGCATCCGTCGGTTGGCCCGGTCGACGAAGGTGAGGTTCTTCTCCACCAGGTGCCAGCCGCGCGGCCGCATGACGATGGTGGGGGTGGACCCTGAGGCCCCGCCATCCTGCCGGTCGGAGGGGGCGCCGGTGACCCGGTACGCCTTGCCGTCCGGACCGTCGTACGACAGGGTGCCGCGCACGGCATCGAACAGGGTGAGCTGGCCCTCGATCACGTTTGCCCAGGTGGGGCTGGTCGCGTCCTCCTGGTCGGCCAGCCACACCGCGGCTCCGGAGTTCAGCGCGTTGATGGCCATCTTGCGGTCGGTCGGCCCGGTGATCTCCACCCGGCGGTTCTCCAAACCGGGACCCGGCCCGGCCACCCGCCAGGAAGGGTCGTCCCGGATGTGCGCGGTCTCGGGCAGGAACCGCGGGTCCCGGCCGTTGGCGGCATCCACCCGGGTCTGCAGCCGCGCGGCCAGCAGGTCGTGCCGGGTGCCGGCGAACCTGTCGTGCAGTTCGGCGAGGAACTCGAGGGCCGCCGGTGTGAGGATCTCGTCGTAACGATCGCCGAGGGTCCCTGTGACCTCGAGGTGCGGGTGGATGGTGGCGAAACTTCCGGTGCTGGTCTCACCGAAGGCGCGCCCGGTGGTCGAGCTTGTCCCGGTGGTCGAGCTTGTCGAGACCCGGCGAGCATTACTCGGCGGCGCCGTGGACAGAGGTGTCGTGGTCATGATCGTGTTCTCCTTCGAAGCGATACGGATGTCGGGCTAGTGCCTGAAGCGAAGCCGGCTAGAACTGCTCGGCCTCGGTGGATCCGGCCAGGGCGAGGGTGGCGCTGGTCGGGTTGAGCGCGGTGGCGATCCGGTCGAAGTAGCCGGTGCCCACCTCCCGCTGGTGGCGGGTGGCGGTGTAACCGTCGGCCTCCGAGGCGAATTCGGCCTCCTGCAGGTCGACGTATGCGCTCATCTGACGCTCGGAGTAGTCCTTGGCCAGGGTGAACATGGAGTGGTTCAGGGCGTGGAAGCCGGCCAGGGTGATGAACTGGAAGGCGTAGCCGCAGGCCGCGAGTTCGCGCTGGAACGCGGCGATCTGCTCGTCGTTGAGGTGAGATTTCCAGTTGAACGACGGGGAGCAGTTGTAGGCCAGCTTCTTGCCGGGGAACCGGGCGTGGACCTCCTTGGCGAAGCGCTGGGCGAGCGCGAGGTCGGGCTCGCTGCTCTCCACCCAAAGAAGGTCGGCGTACGGCGCGTAGGCCAGGCCTCGGGCGATCACCACGTCGGGACCGTTCGCGGTGTCGTAGAACCCCTCCGCGGTGCGGCCGCCGGTCAAGAATTCCTGGTCGCGCTCGTCGATGTCGCTGGTGATGAGGGTGGCGGCGAGCGAGTCGGTGCGGGCGATGATGATGGTCGGCACGCCGGCGACATCCGCCGCCAGCCGGGCCGCGTTGAGGGTGCGGATGTGCTGGCCGGTGGGCACGAGCACCTTGCCGCCCATGTGGCCGCACTTCTTCTCGCTGGCCAGCTGGTCTTCCCAGTGCACCCCCGCCGCTCCGGCCTCGATCATCGAGGCCATCAGCTCGTAGGCGTTCAGCGGGCCGCCGAAACCGGCCTCGGCGTCGGCGACGATGGGCGCCATCCAGTCGATGCCCCTGCCGTTGTCGGTGGCGTCTGCACCGGATGCGACGGCTTCGGCGCCCTCGATCTGGCCGGCCCGCAGCAGCGCGTTGTTGATGCGCCGAACCACCGCCGGCACCGAGTTCGCCGGGTAGAGCGACTGGTCGGGGTAGGTCTGGCCCGACAGGTTCGCGTCGGCAGCGACCTGCCAGCCCGACAGGTAGATGGCCTTGAGGCCGGCGCGCACCTGCTGCACGGCCTGGTTGCCGGTGAGGGCGCCGAGCGCGGCGACCCACTCCGGGTTCTCCGGGGTGCCGTTCTCGTGGATGAGGTCCCAGAGCTTCTCGGCGCCGCGGCGGGCCAGGGTGCGCTCTTCCCGCACGGCGCCGCGCAGGGCGATCACGTCTTCGGCGGTGTAGTCGCGGCGTACGCCCTCCCAGCGGGGGTCGGCGGCCCATTCCAGGGCGAGCTCGGCCGCCGTCTGGGTCTGGTCGCCGGGGCGGGCGCCGGTGGGGCCTGATGCGGGGGTGCCGGATGCGGTGGGATTCGTCATGGTGTTCTCCTCGGTCAGCGTCATTGCGGATCGTGCGGGGCGGATCGTGCGGGGCGGATCTGCTGCAAGGCAGATCTGGTGTGTGCACCCACTCTGCGGCGCGCCATCGCCCGCCACCCGGGCTCGATCCGAAGAAGAAATCCTGTTCTTCCGGTTGTGTGAACAATCGCCGCATGTGACCATGAGCAGATGGTCACCGTCGATCCCAGCTCCTCCTCCACCGCTGCGCCCAAACGGCCGGCACCGGCCCCGACCAGCGCGGCCGGTGGTGCCGATCCGGGCGAAACCGGCCTCGACGCGCTCACGCTGGGCCGCCGCATCCGGGACCGACGGCATCGGCTCGGACTCACCCTCGACACCCTCGCGGCGGCGGTCGACCGGGCACCCTCGCAGATTTCGATGATCGAGAACGGCAAACGCGAACCGCGCCTGTCGATGCTGCGGCTGATCGCCGCGGCGCTGGACACCTCCGTCGACGAGCTGTTGCGTACCGACGCGCCCACCCCGCGGGCGGCGCTGGAGATCGCCGTCGAACGGGCCCAGCGGGGGCCGGTGTTCACGGCCCTCGGGCTGCCGCGGTTCCGGGTCGGGCCCGGCCAACCCGACGAGACCCTGCAGACCATCCTCACCCTGCACAACGAGATCGAACGGCTGCACCGGGAACGCGCTGCCACCCCGGAGGAGGCCAGGCGGGCCAACGCCCAGTTGCGCGCCGAGATGCGCGAGCGGGACAACTACTTTCCCGACCTCGAGGCGCAGGCGCTCGAGCTGCTCACCGCCGTCGGGCATTCCGGCGGTCCTGTCTCACACCAGGTGGTCGCCGACATGGCCGCCCACCTCGGCTTCTCCCTGCATTACGTCGGCGATCTTCCGCACTCCACCCGGTCGGTCACCGACAAGCGCAATGGCCGAATTTACCTGCCCACCGAGCAGTCCGCCTCCCGCGACAGCCGCTCCCCGATCCTCCAGGCCTTCGCCAGCCACCTCTGCGGGCACTCTGAACCGGAAAGTTACGCCGACTTTCTGCGACAGCGGGTAGAGACGAATTACCTCACCGCCGCCATCCTGCTGCCGCAGACCGACACCCTTCGGCTGTTGAACGATGCCAAGGCCGCCCGCCGTATCTCGCTGGAAGACCTGCGGGATGCCTTTTCGGTGTCCTACGAGACCGCAGCGCACCGGTTCACCAACCTGGCCACCGCCAGGCTGGGCATCCCGGTGCATTTCATGAAGGTGCACGAGTCCGGCACCATCATCAAGGCGTATGAGAACGATGACGTGCAGTTCCCCAGCGACGCCCTCGGCGCCGTGGAAGGCTCCACGGTCTGCCGCAGCTGGACCGCCCGCACGGTCTTCGACGTGCCGGACCGGTTCAGCCCCTGGTACCAATACACCGATACGCCGTCCGGCACCTTCTGGTGCACCTCACGCATCGAGAAGGCCAAGGAGGGCGACTACTCGGTGAGTGTCGGCGTGCCGTTCACCCACGTCAACTGGTTCCGCGGCCGGGAGACCACCAACCGGGCGGTGTCCACCTGCCCGGATGAATCCTGCTGCCGGCGGGCACCCGATACCCTCTCCGGACGGTGGGAGGGCCAGTCCTGGCCGGTGGCCCGGACCCCGACGAGTCTGCTCGCCGCCCTGCCCACGGGCACCTTCCCCGGCGTCGACCCCACCGAGGTCTACGAGTTCCTCGAGGCGCACTCCCCCGCCTAGTCACGCCGAGTTGCCGCAAAGTGCCCCTTCAACGCACCCGAAGGGGCTCATTGCGGCAACTCGCGACAGTTGAGTTCACCCAGTTGCCGCATAGCGCCCCTTCGGGTCGCCCGAAGGGGCACTTTGCGGCAACTCGCGGCGGCTTTCCGGCGAGCGGATGCGGCAGGGCGGCAGCGCGCGGATGCGGGCGGTGCGGCAGCGAGCGGATGCTGGTGCGGCAGCGAGCGGATGCTGGCAGTGCGGCAGCGAGCGAGCGAGCGGATGCGGGCGGTGCGAGAGCGGGCTGCGGCGGCGGCAGCAGGCGCTCAGACGGCGGCGCGGGCCAGGTCGGGCAGGCGGTGCAGGGCGTCCACGAGGGGGCCGAGCTCCGGCTCCTCCTCGGCGGCGGCGAGGGCGCCGGCGAGCGCGTCGTCGTAGACCGGGCGGGCCCGGGCCAGCAGGGCCTTGCCGGCCTCGGTGAGCTCGGTGTAGATGCCCCGCCGGTCGTCGGCACAGAGGATGCGCGTGAGCAGCGCCCGGTCCTCCAGCCGGTTCACGAGGCGGGTCGTTGCGCTGCTCGACAGCGCCGCGGCGCGGGCGAGCTGCTGCATCCGCATGTGCCAGCCGTGCTGCCGGCTGAGGGCGTCGAGCACGGTGAACTCCACCACCGAGAGGTCGAAGCCGGCCTGCAGGGCGCGCTCCAGCACCGTCTCGATGCGACCGTGCAGGGCGGCAAGAGTACGCCAGCCCTGCGCCCGAACCTCGACGGCGTCGTCTTCGATGCTCATCAGTGTTGCTCCCTCGACCCGACTCAGACTACAGACGCAAGTACAACGCGCTTGCAACTACCAGTCTACGCAGCCCGGCCACCCAGGCCCACAAGCCGCCTAGGACTCCCGGGTGATCTCCACCTTCACGAACAGCTGCGATCCGCCCGACCCGGCGTAGACCCCGCGCAGGGGGGCGATGTCGTTGTAGTCGCGGCCACGGCCGACGCCCACGTGCCGGTCGCCGATGTCGATCAGGTTGGTGGGGTCGTAGCCGCGCCAGTCGCCGCAGAACCACTCCACCCAAGCGTGCGATTCCCCGGTGACCGTCTCACCGATGGCGGCCTGCGGCTTGGGGTGCAGGTAGCCGGACACGTAACGGGCCGGGATGCCCACCGATCGCAACGCGCCGAGGGCCACGTGGGTGATGTCCTGGCAGACCCCGCGTTTGTCGGCCCAGGCCTCGCGGGCGTTGGTCTTCACCCCGGTGACACCCTGCACGTAGTCCATGTTCTCGCCCACGAACCGGCAGATCTCCAGCGCTGCGTCACAAGGGTCCAGCCGGCCGGCGATCTCGGCGGCACTGGCCACCACGTCCGCCGGGGGTTCGGTGAGCGACGTCTGCCAGGACTGCTCGACAGAGGACGTCGACCGGGCCACCAACGCCGCCAGGTCTTCCCACGGCATCGGATGCAGCGGGTGTTCGCGCGGCGACACCTCCACGAGGCTGTTGGCGGTGAGGGTGAGCTCGGCGTGCGGGGTGAGCACCTCGAACGACGACACCCGGGTGCCCCAGTAGTCCACGTAGTTGTGGTTGCTCGACACCGGGCTGATGTCCAGGTTGGAATACAGCACGAACTGGTCGGGTGAGGTGACGGGCAGCATCCGGGCCTCGTTGTACGAGGTGGCCACCTCGCCCTGGTATCGGTATCCGGTGGTGTGCCGGATGCGCAGGCGCTTCACGATGCCTCTCCCGTCCAGGTCGGCACCGCGCTGGTCGGGAAGTACCGTTGCCCGATCGACTCCGAGGCGGTGCTGGTGGCGTCCTGCACCATGTCCATGTGTTTGGGCAGGTCGCTGAGGATCTCCATGATCGGCCGGTATTCCAGCTGGCTGCGGATCTGGCCGAGCACCCGCTGCGACGACTCGGAGACGCCCAACCGGTCGGTGCGCGGTTCCAGTTCCTGCAGGCACTGTTCCGCCCGGGAGATCGAGAACACGATCGACCGCGGGAACAGGCGGTCCAGCAGCAGGAATTCGGCTGCGTTGCGTGCGGACGGCACCCCGCGGTAGGTGCGCAGGTACGACTCGTACGCCCCGCAGGAGCGCAGGATCGTAGTCCAGGACGGCCCGCTGTTCTCGGTCAGCGACCGGGTGGCCAGCAGCCGCGCGGTCATGTCGGCCTGTTCGAGGCTGCGGCCCAGCGTGAAGAAGTGCCAGGCGTCATCGCGGCTGGCGCTGGACTCGACGATACCGACGGCAAGGGCGGCGCGTTCGCGCACCCAGCCGAAGAAGTCGTGGGTCTTGGCGCTGGCGATGTTGCGCGGCATCTTCGTGTACGTGGTGTTCAGGCACTCCCAGAGCTCGGTCGAGACGATCTCCCTGGCCCGCCGGGCGTTCTCCCGGGCGGCGCCGAGCGAATACGCGATCGAGGCCGGATGCGTGCGGTCGGCCGCGAGGGTCGCGAGCACGTCCTTGCGGGTCAGTTCGCGGTTAGGCGGCACCGGGCTGCCCATCAGGTGCAGCAGCGACCGGCAGGCGAGGTTCTCCTCGATCCACGGGTCCTCCAGCAGCAGCTGCAGGTGCACATCCAGGATGCGCGCGGTGCCGTCGCTGCGTTCGATGTAACGGCCGATCCAGAACAGGCTCTCGGCGATGCGGCTCAGCATTCGAGGGTCCTTTCAGCTGGAGTGATGGTGTGTTGCTGTTGTTGCTGCTGTTCCTGATCCTGGTCGCCGCCCGGCGGGGTGTCCTGCGGGGAGTGGTCGACGACGCGGGTCGGGATGATGGAGATCGACTGGGTGTTCGCGGCCTGGTCGTTGACGAGGCCCTGGATGTTCCGGGCCGAGCCGCCGCCGGAGTGGAAGTCGGGCTCGAGCCCGATCACCCAGGTGTCCTTGGAGCCGCCGCCCTGGCTGGAGTTCACCACGAGTTCCCCCTCGGGCAGAGCCACCCGGGTGAGGCCGCCGGGCAGCACCCAGACATCCGACCCGTCGTTCACGGCGAACGGACGCAGGTCCGCGTGCCGGGGCCGCATCCCGTCGTCGACGAGGGTCGGGATGGTGGACAGTTGCACCACCGGTTGCGCGATCCAGCCGCGCGGGTCCCTGAGCAGCTGCTGCCGCAGGGTGTTCAGCTCGGCCTTGGATGCCGCCGGGCCTACCACGAGGCCCTTGCCGCCGGAACCGTCGACGGGCTTGACGACGAGTTCGTCGAGCCTGTCGAGCACCTCTTCCAGCGCGAGCGGGTCTTCGAGCCGCCAGGTGTCGACGTTGGGGATGATGGCATCCTCCCCGAGGTAGTACTTGATCAGCTCGGGCAGGTAGGTGTAGACGAGCTTGTCGTCGGCGACGCCGTTGCCGACGGCGTTGGCGATGGTCACATTGCCCAGGCGCGCGGCCATCAGGATGCCCGGCGAGCCGAGCTGCGAATCGGCGCGGAACTGCAGTGGGTCCAGGAACTCGTCGTCGACCCGGCGGTAGATCACGTCGACCCGGGTGGGACCGGCCGTTGTGCGCATCCAAACCCGGCCGCCGGAGCAGAACAGGTCGCGCCCCTCGACGAGCTCCACGCCCATCAGGCGGGCGAGCAGGGTGTGTTCGAAGTAGGCGGAGTTGAAGACGCCGGGGGTGAGCACCACGATGTTGGGGTCGTCGACGCCGGCCGGGGCCGAGGCGCGCAGGGCCTGCAGCAGCTTGTTCGGGTAGTCCCCCACCGGGCGCACCCGCATCGAGACGAACAATTCGGGCAGGGTCTGCGCCATCACGCGCCGGTTGGAGATGACGTAGCTGACCCCGCTGGGGACCCGCACGTTGTCTTCGAGCACCCGCCAGGCGCCCGCTTCGTCGCGGATCAGGTCGATGCCCGACACCTGGATGCGCACGTTGTTGGCCGAGGTGATGCCCGCCGCCTGGCGGTGGAAGTGCTTGGACGAGGTGATCAAGCCGGCGGGAATGACGCCGTCGCGCACCGCGGCCTGAGGGCCGTAGATATCGGCGAGGAAGGCCTCCAGCGCAAGGACCCGCTGCTTGATGCCGGCCTCGACGTTCACCCACTCCGGCTGCTCGATCACCCGGGGAACCGCGTCGAGCGGGAACGGCCGCTCCTCGCCGGCGAAGTCGAACGTCACCCCCTGCGCCAGGTAGGAGCTGGCCAGGGCGTCGGTGCGCCCCCGCAGTTCTTCCTGGGTCATGCGGGCGAGCGCGTTGTAGACGTCCTTGTATGCCGCCCGGGTTTCCGTGGGCGAGAGCGACGACGGATCCGGGAACATCTCGTCCCAGGCCGAAGCCGAGCCTCGCTCGCGGGGCGGTGCGGAGGTAGCGCCATAGCCACTGAAGAGGTCAACCATGACTGGATGCTAGTCGCCCGGTGTTGCCGGTTTGTTTCCTACTCGCGGCGCGCCCGGTGATCCACACCGGATGCCCGGCCAGGCGCCCCGCGCCCCGTCAGGTTCTCAGTCACACAGTGCAACATGCATACATAATCGGGTGATTGAGTGAGTCCTACCGGGCAATTGTGTCGAATTTGGTGACAGGTTGCGGCTTTTTTGCATACAGTTAGCAGAAGTCCGATTCTGCCGCTCACGTCAGTTCACGGTTCGGCCGCACCAACAAGATCCGAGCACTCATGCGCGCTGTTGTAGGGCCCCGATGGCTGGGGCTGCTGATCCTGCTGTCCCTGGTGGTGTGCGGGGTGGCCGTCACGACGTGGCTTTCCGGCTCCGACGACGCGTTGCTGCGCTCGCTCTCGGCGCGGCTGCCGTTCGCCGCGGCCGGCACCGTGGCCGCGCCGATTCTGTCCGGCGTTCTGGGTGTGGGTTTCGGCTTGCTGGTCACCCGGCGGCACGGCTGGGTCGACCAGCGCCTGCGTGCCCTGATTCTGGCCGGGGGCGCCGTGTGCCTGGTCTGGCTGGCGCTCGTGAGTGTGTTCTGGTTCGCGGTGCAGGGCGAGATCCTGCCGCTTCTGGCCGATGAGCCGGCCGCCCGCGCCGGCTTGAGCACGCTGAGCACCCTGCTCGTTCCATCCACCGCCGTGGTGTTCGGCGGCGCGGTGGCCATTGCGGTGCACGTGCGGGCGGCGACCCGGATCGTGGCCATCGAGGGTCACGTGCAAACCACCCGCAGCCGGGGGCTGCCCACCACCGGGCCGGTCGTTCGCCGCGTGCTCGGCCGCACGCTACCCGCCGTCATAGCCGTCCAACTCGTCGAGTTCCTCGTTCTCTACGGTGGCTCGCTGGCCGTTCAGGCCGCGTTCGCCACGCCGACCCTGGCCGCCGATCTGCCGGCGCTGCTCCCCGCCGAGAGCCTTCCTCTCGTCTTGGGGGCCGCCCTGCTCGGCATCGTCAGCGTCGTCATGGCCGGCGTCGCCCTCGCAACGAGCCCCCCGGCGCCGGTGGTCGCGACCCCACAGCGACCCCCAGCCGGTGGCGGCGGACTTGCCGCCCTGCTGACGTCGTCGCTGCTCACCCCGTCGCATCCCGCCACGCCCACCCTGGCGTCCACCAGCTTCCGTGCCGCAGATTTCCTGGACATCCGCGACCTGCGCACCCACGCGACCGGAACGCGGGTGCAGCGGGAACCACTGGACGGCATCAGCCTCACAGTGCCGCGTGGGCAGACCCTGGCGGTCATCGGCGACGACCCGGACGGCACCTCGCTGCTGTGCCATTCCATCGCCGGGATGCAGCAGCTCCGTCACGCGGCCATGTCCGGGTCGATCCTGTTCGACGGCATCGAGCTCGTCGGTCTGCCAGAGCGAGACTTCCGGCACCTGCGCGGGCGGCGCATCGGTTTCCTGGCCGCGCCGGAGGCCGACCGTCTCGACCCGGGTGCCACCATCGGGAAGCACCTCGTGACGCTCCTGACCCGCCAGACCGACGCCCCCCGCGCCCAGGCGCGGTCGGTGGCCCTGGGACTGCTCGTGCGAATCGGCTTCGACGATGCCGAGCGGGTATTCGCTGCCTACCCCGGCGACCTGACGCCCGCGACCTGCCAACGCGTGCTTCTGGCCGGCGCACTGGTCGGCGGGCCCCAGCTGGTCGTCGCCGACGATCCGACCAGGGGCTTCGCCGGTGCCGAGGAGGCCGATTTCCTGGACCTGCTGCACTCGCTGCAACAGGAGCGGGGTTTCACCCTCATCGTGGCGTCACCCAGGGTCGATGTGGCCGTGCGCTGCGACCGGGTCGCGATCATGAGCGACGGCGCCATCGTCGAATACGCATCGGTTGCCGAGCTGCTCACCGCCCCCCAGCATCCGCACACGCAGCGCCTGCTCGCGCGGGGCGCGCCGGGATCCCACGGGCCCTGAACGTCGCGGCCCCGGGCTCGTTTCAGGCCAGGATCAGGCGTCGCTGACGGCGTTGCGAGCGCCGAGGATGTGCGATCGCATGGCCGCTTCCGCCCAGATCGAGTCGCCGGTGCGCAGTGCCGTGAGGATGTCGCGGTGCTGGTGGTTGCTCCGCGACCGGTACAGGGCACCGTGCGCGCGGAATGCGGCAGCCATCAACGGCACCCGGGTGACAGAGGTGGTGAGGGCCATCAGCTGCGGGCTGCGGGAAGCGGTGACCACGATCCGGTGGAACTCGGCGTTGAGCCTGCCCAGCTCGGCCACTCCGGAATCGTCGTCGGCCGTGACCAGGGGCTCCATGGCATCGATGAGAACACCGAGCATGGCCAGTTCGTCCGGCGTGATCCGGCTGGCGGCCAGGCCTGCGGCCCGGCTCTCGAGTCCGGCCCGCACGAAGTAGGTCTCGCGAACCTGCTCGATGGTCCAGGGCACCACCTTGGCGCCGCGATTGGGCACCACGGTCACCAGCCCGGCCTCGTCCAGTCGACGCAACGCTTCGCGGATCGGCGTGCGACTCACCCCGAGCTCCTCGGCCAAGGCCTGTTCCCTCAGCATGATGCCGGAAGCCAGCTCGCCGGAGAGGATTCGCGCGCGCAGGGTCAGATAGACCGTTTCCCCACCCGTAGACGCCACGATGCCCCTTCTTCGCGACGGGCGCGCCCGCCCGTGTAATCGAGCTTGACACAGTCCTGCCGCCAACGGGCGTTACCCGCGCCAAACCCCGCGGACTGCCCAGTACTGGGGTGGAGGCGCTCCCTCCCGTGGCACACAAAAGGGCCCGTCTCGCGACGGGCCCTGTTGAAGTGTGCGCTTCCTGCGAAGCGCGCCAGCGAAATGCTTAGATGCTGTTCACATCGAGCGGGATGCCGGGACCGAACGTGGTCGAGACAGCACCCTTGGTGATGTAACGGCCCTTCGAGGAGCTCGGCTTGAGGCGAACGATTTCCTCGAGCGCTGCGCCGATGTTCTCGTTGAGCTGGTCGGCCGAGAACGAAGCCTTGCCAACGACGAAGTGCACGTTGGAGTGCTTGTCGACGCGGAATTCGATCTTTCCGCCCTTGATGTCGGACACGGCCTTGGCGACGTCGGGCGTCACGGTTCCGGTCTTCGGGTTCGGCATGAGGCCACGCGGGCCGAGGACCTTTCCGAGACGACCGACCTTACCCATGAGCTCGGGGGTCGAGACGGCGGAGTCGAACGAGGTGTAGCCGGCAGCCACCTTCTCGATCAGCTCGTCGCCACCGACCTCGTCGGCGCCGGCAGCGATGGCTGCCTCAGCCGCGGGGCCCGTTGCGAAGACGATGACGCGGGCGGTCTTACCGGTGCCGTGAGGAAGAATCACGGTACCGCGGACCATCTGGTCGGCCTTACGCGGGTCGACGCCGAGCTTGAGC
>Ga0247803_1000950_pt1 | contig 15246 bp, 7 predicted proteins | sample UWRJL014104B1_FD_180928 | JGI IMG/M metagenome (GOLD analysis project Ga0247803, IMG submission 180928) | Plant litter microbial communities from Arlington Agricultural Research Station in Wisconsin, United States - UWRJ-L014-104B-1 | ecosystem: Environmental > Terrestrial > Plant litter >...
TTCCCATTGGCCCTGACAGCGAAGTGATCAGCACCGTACTTCCTTCAATTCCCTGAAAAGCGGCTTCCAGTGAAAGACCTTTGTATTTTGCTCCCCAATTAAATCCGTAATAAAACGAAGGCATCGTGGTTTTTCCAATGGCAACTTCATCATTGGAATCAACCAGACCATCTCCATTTTGGTCCTTGTAACGGATGTCTCCCGGTTTCACCGCCGTGAAAGTGTGATAGGGCGTAGTTGCATCATCAATTTCAGCCTGATTTTTGAAAAAACCGATTGCCTCGAGCCCGAAAATTTGTCCAACTGAGTGGCCGATCCGGGATTGATATGCATTTGGATAAGCGGGTTCAATGCGTTTGTCAATATTGGTTTTGACAAAAGTGGCGTTCAATCCGGCCCAATAGGAGAAATCATTAGCCTTCCCGTTTAGCTGGACCATGCCTTCCAATCCATTTGTTTTCACGACACCATAATTGGTATATCCCCCATCAATGCCCAGAATGGCGGGAAGTTCATTCACACGGCTGTCCACAATGCCGGTACGGTTTTCTTTGAAATAATTAACAGAAACATCCAGTTTGTTGAAAAATCGTCCTTCGACTGCGAAATCCGTTTTGTAAGCCTTTTCCCAGCCGATCTGGTAATTGGGATAATTGCTTTCTTTGGTCGCGGTGAGTGCTCCGTTGTTGCTGCCAAAAGGATAGGAACCTGCATTGATAAAATAGGAAATGTATAAATTCCGGTCGTTGCCGGCACCGATTGCGTCATTGCCCGTCAAGCCATAAGAAGCCCTGACCTTCAGTTTGTCAATCCAGGAAATATGCTTCATATATTCTTCTTCCGACGCAATCCATGAAGCTGCTACGGCAGGGAAAAGTCCGAATCGATTGCCTTTCGGGAAACGCTCTGTGCCATTGTAACCAACCACGAATTCCGCAAAATAACGGTTATCGTATCCATAATGCAGGCGCCCGTGCAAGCCCATCAACAGGTAAGGACGGTTGTTGTCGTTGTTCCAGTTGGTCACATATTTGTCCTGATGATACAAAACTTTGGCAGAAATCTCATGCAATTTAAACCGCTTATTGTAATCCAGATAAGCCTCAAAATTGCTGCGGTAATTGTGCTCGTAACCGGCTGCACGAACCAACGGCGTAACCTGGCCAAATTTCTGATACTGGTCGCCGCTTGCTCCTTTTGTCAACTGGTAAACCGGAAACTGCCGCGTGTAGGCTTCCCTCGATCTTTGATAATTGTCAAACGCCCCGACCGCGCCGATTTTCAAACCACTGGTGATAAAGTCAAGCGTGTGTTCCAGACGAAAAGAGGACTGAAAATTCCGGTCATTGAGCGCTGTGTAGCCGGTCGACGTAATTAATCCCAGCGGATTTCCCTGATAAGCAGAATTTCCTCCGAAAGAACCGTTGGGGTTTCGTGCCGGGAAAAAGTTTGGCGCATAATTATAAATGTTGCTAAAAATGGTTGAAACGGCAGTTCCCGGTGCATTCCGGTCTTCCAAACGCCCGCCGATGTCCAGTGAAGCGGTCAGCATGCTGCTCACTTTTATATCCACATTCGACCGGAAGTTCAGGCGTTTGAATGTGGAATTGGTGCTGTATCCGTCGTTCCAGTCAGTGTTTTTAAACAATCCTGTATTTTTCATGAAATTGACCATCACATAATGGCGGACGATTTTATTTCCTCCCGAAAAATTCATCCCTGCTTCCCACACCGGCGACGATTTTTCAAGAATGGCGTCAAACCAGTTTACGTCCGGATAATACGACGGATCCGATCTGTTCTTATATTTCTGCAATTCGTCAGTGGAGTACAACGGGCTTTTTCCATCGTTTGTTAACGCTTCATTGTAAAGTCTGGCGTAATCATAGGAACCTATGAAATTGGGCAATCTCGTAGGTTGCTGCATGCCGTATTTCATGCTGACACCAATTTTATTCCGGCTTTCCACACCTCTTTTCGTCGTAACCAAAATCACTCCGTTAGCGCCTCGCAAACCGTAAATGGCGGTGGAAACAGCATCTTTCAGAACAGAAATACTTTCAATTTCGTCGAGAGTGAGCTGATCAAATGAACGCTGAAAACCATCTACCATCACCAGCGGCGCTGTCGCTCCTGCGTAAGTGGAAGTTCCCCGGATCAGAAAAGCAGGGACATCATTTCCGGGTTCGCCGTTGCGTTGCGAAACCAGTAGTCCGGGCAATTTCCCATACAAAGCGTTTCCAACATTGGTTACCGTATTTTTCGCCAGATCTTCTGCCCAGATGGTGTTCACCGAACCGATCAATGCCTTTTGTTTAAAAACACCGTAACCAACCCGGACAGGCCTGTTGTCCGCCGACTGTTCCACCTGAACCAGCGTGGTATCGTCCTGAGCAAAGCCGGTTACCGAAACCAGACAGCACATCAGGATTGTGAGGATCAGGCTTGAAGCCTTTTCCTTATATTTTATTTTTCTCATTATTTCAAAGTTTTAATGCGGTTGAAGGATCCTTATTCAGCTACCAGCCAGGGTTTTGTACCAATGCCTTGCTCCTGATCATTTCGAAATACGGGATCGGATGCAAATACCAGGAATCAGCCCAGAAACGGTCTTCTATTTTTTCTTTGGCATAGGTGAAACTTCCGTCCGATTTTTTTCTGATGTCAACGCCATAAATCGGCTCACCGAAAGTTGCTTTGCCGCGTTTCAGGTGTTTTACATCAAAATAATGGATGTCTTCCAAAGCCAATTCCACATCTCTTTCACGGATAATTACCTCGCGCATTTCGTCTTTTGAAGCAACAGGAGACACATCGGGCATTCCGGCTCTTGAACGCACTTTGTTCAGATATTTGTAACAATCTGCACTCGGTCCTTTTGTCTCATTAAGTGCTTCTGCGTACATCAGATAACCGTCCGCCAGCCGCATGTATGGCCAGATTGCAGTCGAATTTCCGGAGCCATTTGTAAGATTTTCCTGACAGAATTTTCGGAGCAAATACCCCGTTTTGCTGATCGATAAATCCCTTCTGTGAAAACCATAATCCACGCCGATCACAGATCCGCCGGTGCGGTTATTCCAAAGTTCAACGGTGCGTGTGTTCCATTTAGAGCCATTTTCGGCAATGGTTGCATAGAAACGCGGATCGAGATCTTTGTATGGGTCAGCCGCGTTGAAGCCGGAAGTAGGGTCGTTCTGAGGTTTCCCCGATGATTTTACAAGATAACGATCCACCAGATTCTGAGTCGGTAAAACACTGTTTCCATCCGAAACACCCATGGAAACAACCAGAGGAGATTCGAAGGTCGGGAACAAACTTTTAATTCCCCAGCCACGGCGCGACGGGACGAAAATCAGCTCCTTGTTATTGACTGCATCGCGGGTTGCTCTTTGATAGGCCAGAGAAGGATTTGCGGGATCGACAAGCAATTCGTGTATGCCGGTTTGCTCACAAAAATCAATGAGTGCCTTGGCCGCGTCAGCCGCTTTTTGCCAGCGGTTAGGATCATTATCCCCCATGCAAATCAGATTGTTGTTCGCCGCATCGGGCATTGGCATGTAAGGCGTGGCGGAATTAAACAGGGGACGCGCAGCAAAAAGCCATAATCTGGCGCGTAAGAACAGAACGGCGGCTTTCGTAACACGGCCAAATTCCTGGTCCGGACGACTGACAGGCAATCCTGGTTCTGCCAATGTTTTTACCAGCAAATGATCAATCGAATCCACCATTTGTCTGAGTGGCAAACGAGGTACTGTTGTGTAATCATTTGTATGATAATCAAGCTTTTGACTAAGCCAGGGCATTCCTCCGTAACGGATGCAAAATTCAAAATAATTCATCGCAAGCAGGAAGCGGGCTTCTGCTTTCAGCATGGATTTCTGGTTGTCGGTCCCGGTTTTAATGTTGTCCACATTTTGAATAAACCAAAGCGAACGGTATACATAAGGCCAGCGGATCTGCCATTTTGTTTCCATCAGATTTTCGCCGGAATACTGCGTGATGGCGCCGGTATTGTACTGATGCGACCCGGCGCTCGACCAACCGGATTCGGCCTGATCCGTGCAGGCAGACAGCATCGTTCCGCTGATCCGCTGGGTTTCATTGTCTGTCCAGGAATAAAAATAACCGTCCGGGACTTTGTCGTAAAGGCTTAGTAAATAAAGTGTTGCGCGATCCACGCTTGAAAAAAGCGTATCCTGGGTTACATCTACGCCGGGCGCTTTTTCAAAATAATCGTTGCAGGAAACGGAAGACAAAGCAATGAGTGCAAAGACGATCATGACCAGATATTTTCGGATCATCTTACCGGGTTTTTGAAACATGACGTCTTTATTGCGTATTGTATATTTCATAATGAAGCAGATTTACATTTGCAGATTTAGGCCCATATTGAATATTTTGGTCTGAGGATAGGATAACCCTCTGCCTCCCGGCTGTTCGGGGTCGAATTTGAACAGTTTCTGTTTATCCCAGGTTACCAGGTTGGATCCGTTGAAATAGATTCTGAGCGACTGAAGCTTCAATCTTTTAAGGAAATTTCCTGAAAATGTGTAGGCCAGTTCGGCAGTTTTCAAACGCAGGTAAGAAGCATCATTTGTAAAAAAGTTATTGCTGCCTCCATTGGCACTTCCAAAATTATAATGCGCCGGAAGCACAGTTAATGCGGGATAAGTTGCGGTTTCTTTTGTCGCTTCGGTCCACCGGCCTGTAATGTACGTTTGCGCGGACATGGGCGACAAATACTGGCTTGCAAATGGCTGCAAAGATTCGCCTCCGTAAGTAACCAGCGCATGTGTTACACCCTGAAACAACACGCTGAAATCGAATCCTTTAAAGTTTGCACCCATGGAAACGCTTCCCGAAATTTCCGGGATCAAGGTATAATTTCCGTAAGAAGTCCTGTCCAGATCATCGATTTTTCCATCCTTGTTGTAATCTATAAAACGCAGATCTCCTTTGCGTACTTTTCCCAGGGAATTGACTGCAATGCCTTGCTGAGGTGCAGTTCCATTGGCTGCTGCAACTTCTGCGTCTGTTTCGTAAAAACCGTTTGTCAGAAAAAGGAGTGGTCTTCCCAATGGCCGGCCGGTTTGTTTCTGGTAATCCGGCACGGTGGCTGGCTCATCCATTTCAATGACTTTATTTCTCGCAAATGAATAAATGCCTTTGACAAAATAAGTTACCGGTCCTTTTCTTTCCCGCCAAGCGGTTTCGATTTCAAACCCGTGGTTGGACATTTTCCCAAAATTAATTGGCGGAATATTGTCGTCTACGAAAGATGTGTATGTGCTTCTGGTGCGGAGAATGTTGTACCGGTAGTTTTTGAAATAATCAAAATTGAATGAAAACCGGTCTTCCAGTAATTTCAGTTCAACCGCATAATTTTGTTTTTCATCAATTTCCCATGACACATCCGGATTGCCGCGTTTGATGATCGCAGCAGTTCCATAACCCTGGCCGCTGCCGTTTGTTCCAAATAACGGTCCGCCGGTGTAAGACATGGAATAGCTGTCGGGAATATACAAAAACCGGTTTCCGCCCAGTTTATCATTACCCACTTTTCCATAAGAAGCTTTAAATTTCAATAAACTGATAAAGGAAAGCGACTTCATAAAAGATTCTTCTGAGGCAACCCAGGCGCCTGAAAAGGCAGGAAAAAATCCGAAACGTTTGTCAGCCGGAAAGTTTTCGGATCCGTTATAACCCATGTTGATTTCGGCGATGTACTTATTTTTAAAACCGTAAGTAAACCGTCCAACCAAACCCAGATAACTCAATGGAATTTCATTGAAAGCCGATTCCGTATAATATTTTTTGCTTTGGTTGTAAAGTAAAAGTGCTGTCACATCATGATTGGAAGCGAAAGTCCGCTGCCAGTCCATTGCCCCTTCCACATACACATGCCTGCGTTTGGTATCTGAGGTTTCGGCATAGCTGAGCAAACTCGTAGTTCCAATGGTTTTGTACAAAAGCAGATCTTCCAAAACACCGTCACCATTCTGGTCAATTTTTTTGCGTTGCGGCGCGTATTCAGCCATCGTTCTGGCACGTCTCAAATTGACTGAGTAAAAGCTGTCGTACCCATATTTTGCCCGAAACGATAAACCCGGCGTAATGAAATCCAGTTTGTGGTTGACGTTGAAAAGTACATTTACATCACTGTCGTAATCATTTCGGAAACCCTTTCCCGTCATCCATTTTATAGGCGTTTCATAACCTTCCACAATGTAAGACCGCCCGTCAATCCAACCCGCACCGGCCATCGGAGGTGCTGCCATCATGTATCTGAACAACTGCCAATCCTCATCATTCGGATCGCCGCGCTGGGCATTGGGCAGGTTTACGTTTTTGATCTGGCCACCCAGGCTGATGGAAGCCGTCAGCATTTTGGTAACATCAATATCCAGATTGGACCTGAAATTATATCTTTTGAAGTTATCTGTATTGTCGTAGCCCAGGTCAAAATCTTTCCAGATCCCGACTTGCGATAGATATCCTGCCGAAACGTAATAACGCGTTCTCTCCGTACCGCCGCTGATATTCAGGTTGTAACGCTGCTGCGGGGACGAGCTTCGCATCATTTGTTTTTGCCAATCCGTGTTGGGATAAAGCCATGGATCATCACCGGTACGGAAATGTTCAATGGCTTCGGGAGAGTATTTTACATTTCCAGGCTTCACACCGTCGTTGATCTGTGCTTCATTATAGAGTTGCGCATAATCATAACTGTTCAGGAATTTGGGAAGCCGGGTTGGGGTTGAAACCCCATATTCCGCAGCGAAGCTCACTTTGGCCGGACCACTTTTTCCTCTTTTTGTAGTCACCAGAATAACACCGTTCGCACCGCGTACCCCAAATACCGCCGTTGAGGAGGCATCTTTTAAAATAGAAACCGACTCAATTTCATTGGGATCAATGTCGTTCATCGGACGCTCCATTCCGTCCACCATCACCAGCGGATCGAGTTGGCCCGACATGGTGCCGATACCGCGAAGGCGGATCACAGGATTGTCTTTTCCAACGTGGCCGCTGTTGTTGACAATCGTTAAACCGGACATCGTTCCGGTAAGTGCATTTACCACATTCCCAACCGGCGATCGCATGATTTCTTTGCTTGAAACACTTGATATAGAGCCTGTTGATGATAATTTCTTTTGTGTTCCAAAACCCACAACCACAATTTCTTCAAGCGATTTGGTATCTGGTTTCAGTATCACATTCAGCCTGGTCTGATTTTCTACGATCACTTCCGAAGACATATATCCCACAAAACTGAAAATCAATGTTGCTGATGCTCCCGCGCGGTCTTTATCAGGAATGTCCAGTTCAAATTCTCCGTCTGGATTGGTCGTCGTTCCCCGTTGAGTCCCTTTTACTACGATGCTCACACCAGGAAGACCGTCGTCCTGCTCGTCGGTTACCTTTCCTTTGATCCTGCGGTCAAGTTCGGGCTCATCAACCTGTGGAGCAATGGCTTCACCTTTTATTTTTACCTCTTTTTTTATCACTATATTCTTTTTGAAAATCTTATAGGACAAAGGCAATCCGTCAAACAGTTGATTTAGCGTTTCATCAATCGTTCCGTTTTTTATTTTAAGTGAAACCCGTTGTGCGGGAGGCAGATCCAGCTTGTCATACAGAAAAAGGTATTCGGTTTGACGTTCAATTGCTTTCAGCGCCGCTTCAATGGAAACGTTTTTTTCGTCCAATGATATTTTCTGGCCAAATCCTGTGGCTGCCACCTGTGTGAGCGTGACTATGAGCAGAAATGTTATCAGTTTCATCGTTAGTAAAAGTCTGGATGGCAGGTATACGGGATGAAAATGCCAACTCCCGGGCAATAGATTTATTTTCATACATTTGTATGGTTTGGGTTAATCAAGAATTGCTTTCTGAACAGAAGTTTTGTTTGGCCAGCCCGAATGTTTCAAAGGGGAAATGTGTCCAGCATTTTCCCTTTTTATATTGCAGGCCGGTTTTGGCCATTTACGGAGGCTTTTGAATTCGTGTCATTTGTATTTTCTGGTTGGGTTTAGAAATAGTAAAAACTTAACCGTATGAATATATACGTTTGCTAAATCATTTGGCGACAATTATTTTTCTGCCCTCAAGCCTGCAATTAATGCCTGTGTAGTTAAGCATGCCCAATAACTCTGAAATGTTGACATTACGGGAAACTTTCCCAGTCAATTGCCTCAACGGAACCTGGCCTTCATAGCTGATTTCCACATCATACCAGCGGGCAACCTGCCGCATGACCGTTTCTACATCTGCATCCTTGAAGAAAAATAAACCGTCTTTCCAGGCGGTGGCTTCGTTTACATCCACGATTTCAGTAAGTAACCGGCCATTTTGGGAAATATCCGTTTGCTGGCCTGGAACAAGACGTCTGCTTTCTTTTCCATTTTTCAAAGCAATGGATCCTTCGATCAGTGTGGTTTGTGAAGAACTTTCATCGTGATAGGCTTTGACATTAAAACTGGTTCCGAAAACTTCAATTTCTGCATCGGCGAATTGTACCTTAAATGGCCTGGCTTTGTCTTTTTCGACTTCAAAATAAATCTCTCCGCTGATTTTCACATGTCTCTCATTGTTTGCAAACATGGCGGGAAAACTGATGGAGGAAGCAGCATTGAGCCAAGCTTTGCTTCCATCCGGGAGCACAATCTGGTAAGTTCCGCCTTTTGGAGTTTTAATTGTGTTGATCCTGGTTTCCAGATTATTTTGACTGACACCGTTCAGATTGTAAACCAGTTGCCCTGATTTTGTTTTGCGGATCTCAGCACCTCCCTGACGCGCCAATAATCCGTTTCCCGCACTGTCCAGTAAAATGGTTGACCCATCCGACAAGGTCAGCATCGCTTTATTTCCACCTGCCGGGATGTCCTTTATCTGTGTAGAAGAAGCGGTTTTTTCGCCGTTGCCAGACTTCTTATATTTCCAGAAAATGCCCAAACCCATAAGCAGGACTAAAACAGCTGCATATCGTAGCCACGTAAGGGGTCTTACATTCCGGTTTGTTTTGACGAAAGATTCATCCTGTGGAGTCTGAGAGGCTGTTATGGCTGAAAGCAGGTTTTCGCTTTCCGAGGCTGAAAAGACTGTTTCATTATTTTGCAGACCATCCCATGCTTCTTTCATCAGTTGTGAAATGTGGTTATCATCCCGGGAAGCGTTTATCAGCGACATCAGTTCCGTAGTTTCGGCTGCCGTTGCCAATCCTTCGTAATACCGTTTAAACAGGAAAGCCAGTCTTGTATGCGACTCACTCATAGCCATTAAAGAAAACAATCCGCCGAATAGCCGGCTTGTACACAAGACAGAAAAACGATGAAAAAAGGGGGTATTGGTTTTATATTTTATTTAAATAAAATATAAAATAACCATTAGTGAGCTTGAAATCAGTTTTTTGCGAATGTAGCCACTGATTGATTCTGAGGAGATTTTAAGATACTTTTTAACCGTTTCCCTGGATAAGTTGAGTTCTGTTGCGATCTGAGATTGTTTCAGACGCCCGTGCCGGCTGAGCAGATAAACCTTTTGTTGCTGAGGTGGTAAGTGGTCAATGGCTTCATCTATAAGTAAATAGCGTTCATTTTCTTCGCCCGGTTCTTCGTTTTGAAAGTGGTGGTCTGCAAGTTCAAGTTCCGTAGTCGTCATTTTTTCATGCGCAATTTTTTTCAGGCAGTTCAACGCATGGTTTTTTGACATTACATACAGATAAGCCTGGAAGTTCTCTACATCGGCCAGGGCACTTCTGTTCATCCAGATTTTTAAAAATACATCCTGAACAATTTCCTCAGCAAGTTCATAAGATTTTGTCAAACGGAAAATGTGTAAACCCAGGCGATGGTGATATTGATTGAATAAAAATCTGAATGCTTTCTCGTCACCTTCTGCTACTTGCAAAAGCCAGGCTTTTTCATTTTGTAGAGGTGCGTAAGACATGAGCGGAATGCCAGAATAGTTTGAATGCAGTCGACTTTTTAAATCAATTGCAATAGTAGATAATTTATATTAAAAATAAAAATTACCTTATAAAATCTAGTTCTCCGGGAAAGAACGAATTTCAGGATTGTGCCGTCAGCTCATTACTTTTTTATTCATAATACCATCCTTTGTAAAACATCTGAAAATTTTACTGTGAATGAACACATAGTCCCATTACTTTAAAATCTTTCAGATAGGCCCGGTTGCGGGCACTTTGTTGGTACCGGGCAAGATCAAATTCGTGAAGAATAGCATTGATTGTAATTAATATTACAAATAAGAACAACAGTTTGTGCCGACTTTTTTGCAATACATATCTACAAATGACTAGATATTATTCTATATGATTGTTTGATCCTAAACAGGTACCTTTGTGTCGCAATAGAGACAACCTTCTTTACTGTAAAACACTACTTTGTATAAGAAATTCTGGCCAGCTTTTCTGGCTGCGCAGGATACGTTGAGTAATGTATGATAGCCAACCGATGCTTTCGGCTGGCTATTTTTTTGATCTTCGAAACATTTAATGCTAATTCAGGTTTCGAATTGTAAAGCTTGCTGCTCATACGAGTTCCGGAACAGTTAATGATCTGAGTAATTTCTCAAAACGTTGATGAGGCAATTCTTTTTCGGCCAGAGAGAGCAATGTCTTAAAAACGGATTCCGAAGCAGATCGCTGAACGCCTTTTAACCAACTTTCAATTTCTTTGTTATTTAGTGCTTTGATCATCCATTTGCTTTCCACTTTCAAAACATCAATTGGTAAGGAAGCGATAATATTCTGTTCAATCTGGATGAGCTCTTCATCCTTATAATTATTCCATAAAAAGATATTCAGCACGTTCTCTTCTTTTGCAAAAAGATTCAGTTTGAACGAAACGAGTGCTTCAAATGCCAAAAGAATCTTTCTTCCTTTCTGCATCTTTTCCGAAGCCGTAATCACGTTGTCAAACGCATGGATCGCAAGCTTTACCTTGTTTGTAACAAATTCGCAGTCAGCATATTGATTGCTAAAAAATTTGATAATATCTGACTGGTATTTTTTAATGAGCGGGTGGATGAATTCACTTTTATGAAAAACATGTAACTGGAGGAAAGACAGGGTTTGTTCGATTTTTAAAATGGTGGCATCGACCTCTTCAGTATCAACGAAATTCGTTTGCTGGATGGTCAGCGACGTGTCGTATAGCATCGCACGAAGCACTTTGTGAATAGGATTAAAGATGTTGTATTTCATGGCTAAACACTTTGGTCTTGGTCTTATTATTATTTTTCAATTTAAAATTCTGATTTTAATGTCCTAAGCACAAGCAGTTTATGACGAATTGGATTCCAGTGGGGATGACTGGAGATATTTTCTGATGAATTGAAGGATCGGGAATCTGACCACGCCTTAAGAATCTGTCCATGCGCCGAACGGTTACAAATTGACCCCGTAACGAATATTGCTATACGTTATCAGTATAACAGCGGATTTTTCTGACGAGATCCGGGTACAAAATGTTTAAGTTCACTGATCATTTTCAAAAGTTGAAATTTTTCAAGGTTTGTTGTTTTTATTTGCTGATTTTTGCGAAAAAACGTGCGGATACAAACGACACATATTGATGATGATGCGCTTTGGGCATCTATGAGGTCGGGTGATGAATCCGCTTTTGAAGAATTGTATCGCCGTTATTTTCAAGTGTTGTTTGGCTATGGAAAGCGCGTTACACAGGATGAAAATCTTGTAAATGATACCATCCAGGACCTTTTCGTAGATCTTTGGCGTACGAGGCATTCGCTGAGTCAGGCGCAATCTGTCCGTTTTTATCTGTTTAGTTCCCTCCGCCGGAAAATACACAGATCCATCAAACAAGATCACCTGAACAGCGAAGATCTGGATGCTGTGTCAGAAGAGTTTTTACCCACACAAATTTCTCCCGAAGCCAGTTTTTCCAACAGTGAAGAACTGTTCATTCAAACCGAGCAACTGAACTCCTGGCTCAGCCAGCTTCCTCCCCGCCAGAACGAAGCCCTCGTTTTGCGCTATTACCACAATCTCGAATATGCTGAAATAGCAGCGATCCTTCATATCAAGGAACAAACGGCGCGTAATCTGGTACAAAAAGCACTTTTCATTCTGAGAAAATTTACTATTTACTTCATTATCATTCTGTTAAAAATATATTTGTAATTTTTTAAATTTTCTCAGGATTTAAGAGGTTAAAATTCCTGACCTGTGACTCTTTACAATAAGAGGGAATAGTTCAATTATTTCCAAAAAAAGTCACTATGAAATATCCCGAATATAATACCAGAGACTTTATAGAAGATTCTTACTTCCGTAAATGGATCCAAGAACCCGATGCAGGTTTAGATGCCTTCTGGGCCAAATTTCTGGAAGAATTTCCACAAAAAATCAATGAAGTTACTGTCGCCAAAAATTTTTTACTCGCACTGGAAGAGCAGGTGAAAAACGATTTTTCCACACAATTGAACGAAGACATTGTTTTTCAGCGCATCAAACAGGACATCGAAAATGATGAAGCCAAACCGGTTCGCCGTTTGCCCTTGTGGCCGGCATGGGTGGCTGCGGCTTGTGTCGTTTTACTGACCGGATGGTGGTATACAAACCAGAAAGCGGCTCCAAGCTGGCTTTCTTACGAAATGAACCGCAGTCTTGCAGAAATGCCATTAACAGAAAAAATTAACAATACCTCTGCCACCATGCTGATAAAGCTGGCAGATGGAAGTTCTGTTTTTTTAAAACCAAACAGCAAAATAAGTTACGCTGGTTCATTTGAAACTGAAAGCAAGAGGGAGGTTTATTTAAGTGGGGAAGCATTTTTTGAAGTCGCCAAAAACCCTGATAAACCGTTTTATGTTTATGCTAATGAATTGATTACCAAAGTACTCGGTACGAGTTTTAATGTACAGGCATTTCAGGATGACAAAAATGTAACTGTAAAAGTGAGTACCGGAAGGGTTTCTGTGGCCGTTGCGAGCGAAATCAGGAACACTAAAACTGCTTCCGGAAATCTGGACGGCGTTCTGCTTTTACCCAATCAGCAAGCCATTTTATCGCGTCAGGAGGTCAGTCTGGTGAAAACTCTGGTGGACGATCCTGCTTTGTTAAAAGGCAATCCCGTTAACGCGAAAAGCAAACCGTTTGTCTTTGAGGCAGTTCCGGCGGCGAAAGTCTTCAAGATCCTTGAACAGGCTTATGGAGTTGCCATTGAATTTGATGAAACATTATTTACAAACTGCCAGTTTACCGCCGATTTAACAGATGAGAATCTGTACGAAAAGCTGAACATTATTTGCAAAAGTATCGAAGCAAATTACCAGATCCTGGATGCGCGGATCATTGTGAACGGAAAAGGCTGCAATTAATTATTTATTCCTAAACCCTAAAAATGACCGGATGAGAAAACCCAATACCTGAATATTCTGCTAAAAAAGAAGCCGGTAATGCACCACCATTACCGACTTCGGATCCCTTTCATGTGACCATGACATCGATTTAGATCGATGAGGGCCGTTTTGCCTAAATGTTAGTTCAATCAAAACAATCAAAATTATGAAAATAATTGACGCTACCTTTTATTGGGTAGTAAAAATCATGAAATGGTCTATTTTACAACTTTGTATCGGCGCGGTTTTTGCGAATATTTCGCTTGCCTTTGACGTAAACGCGCAGGAATTGCTGAACAGAAGGATTTCGGTGCAGGCCGTAAATCAAAAGATCAATTCGGTACTTTCTGAAATTGAAAAAAACGCCGAGGTTAAATTTTCTTACAGTCCGAACCTGATACAGGCATCGCGGAAAATAACGCTTCATGTATCCAATGAAAAACTTTCATCGGTTCTTGAAAAGCTGCTCGCACCTTATAATCTGCGATATGAAATTATCGGAAAACAGATTATTCTCAAACGAAATATACCCGAACCGCTAAAAGAAGAATCCAGTCAGACCAATATTTCAGATCAGGCAGAATCTGCTGCTATTGTAGTTACCGGTTCTGTAACGGACGGCACCGGAATGAGCCTGCCAGGTGTGAGTATCCTCATAAAAGGAACACAAAGCGGGACAACAGCCGATGCTAATGGAAAATATAAAATTGAAATTGCAAGTGGAGATGCCGTACTGGTATTTTCGTTTGTAGGCTATTTGTCTCAGGAAGTGGCTGTCGGCGACCGGACAAACATTGATGTTACCTTAAAATCGGATGACAAAATACTGAACGAGATTGTTGTTGTGGGATACGGCATGGTTAAAAAGCGGGACCTAACCGGTTCGGTGGTTTCAATCGGGGCCGCAGAACTTCAGCAGCAACCCGTAAGCTCATTCAATCAGGCTTTGCAGGGAAGGGTTTCCGGTGTGCAGGTGACGAATTCTTCCAACGCGCCCGGCGGCGGAATTACGATACGCGTCCGCGGTGGAAATTCCATTTCTGCAAGCAATGACCCGCTGTATGTCATCGATGGTTTTCCGGTTACGAATCCGGCACCAGCAACAGGTGCCGGTAATTCTACATCTTTTCCAAATCCGCTGGCCTCCATCAATCCAAACGATATTGAGTCCATTGAGATACTGAAAGATGCTTCTGCCACAGCGATTTATGGTTCACGTGGAGCAAATGGCGTTGTGCTTGTAACAACCAAACGAGGCAAAGAAGGACAAACCGTTATCGATTTTGATGCCTATTACGGCGTTCAGGAAATTACCAAAATGCTGGATATGGCCACCGCGGAACAGCACACCGCTTCCAAAAACGAACAGCTGCGCAACCTGAACTTCGCCGAACGCTATGGAGACCCAAAGGGTGCCTATCCTAAAAAACCTTCCGAATATGGTGTGGGAACCAACTGGCAAAAAGAGATTTACCGGGCCGCACCGATCCAAAATTACCAGTTGTCTTTTTCGGGAGGCACAGACAAAATTCGCTACGTGGTGAGCGGGAATTACTTCAATCAGGATGGAATAGTGATCACTTCCAATTTCAAACGTTACACTTCCCGGATCAATCTGGATGCAAAGGTAAGCAACCGGATCAAAATCGGGACCAATTTCACCATGACGCGCAGCTACAACAACAGTGTGAATGAAATCGGTGGAAATGGCGTGGTGGGTCTGGCACTGCGGGTATCTCCGGCCAGCCCGGTTTTTGATGCGACGGGCGCTTACCAGCTGCTAAATGTCGGCTCAGGTTCTGGTTTTAGCTCGGTTGCCAATCCGGTGGCAGTAGCCAGAACGTCTACAAATCTTTT
>Ga0247803_1000951_pt1 | contig 15241 bp, 19 predicted proteins | sample UWRJL014104B1_FD_180928 | JGI IMG/M metagenome (GOLD analysis project Ga0247803, IMG submission 180928) | Plant litter microbial communities from Arlington Agricultural Research Station in Wisconsin, United States - UWRJ-L014-104B-1 | ecosystem: Environmental > Terrestrial > Plant litter >...
GCTTGGATCCCGGTTCATATCACTTTGTGCCCCACCAGATCTTGCAGCACTCGAGCTCGTTCGCTGCTCAGGTGTCAAACCTTTGCTCTTCACGCAGCATGTTCCTGTCTCGCCGCAACTACCTTTCACTTCTTGGAGTAGTGGCATGGTCCGCTACCGCTGCAAACACTACTTTGGACGTTCTTGACGCCACTTCCTTATCCGTCGCACATGCTCCTTTTGCCGGATTGGCAGTCACTTCAAGTGTCCTGGACTTCATTGCGCTGGGTTCAGTGACGCTGTTCTCACTTCAGCATGCGTGGACAAGAGGAGGCATCATCAAGCACTCGCAGGGAAGAAGGTTACTTACGATCAGCTGCGTCGTACTTACGGCTGGAGCGATGATTGTGTCCTTGGTCTCGATCGCCACTATCAAAACAAGACGGGACGAAATCTCTACGTCTTACTCGCGCGCCGCCGTCGTCAATTGGGACAGCCAGATCCCAGGTCAGATAGTCGCGTGGGTACTGGCTTGTTTGAGTCAGATCGCAATGTATTCCTCGCCACTTTGGAGTAAACCGAAGCTGGAAGCACAAACGGTCTTCGTTTCTGGGCCCCGGGACTCAGTCATGTCCGAAATGCGATATTCGAATACGCCCTCAAATCTCTACATGCTTCAGCCGGCACAGCCTAGCTCACCTCTTGCGGCTCTTCCCTCGCCCACATTCTCAGCACGATCCTCCAACTCACTAAAGTCATGGAGAGACTCCCTTCAACACGCGGTCCGGCCGGTCACATCTAGGACGAAGCTGATCAAGCAACCATCTTTCACTCGCGATACGCGCAGCATCTACTCGACTGACAATCACTCCATCGAGAACTCGTCCCACCCCGACGGATTTCAATCCTGGGAGGTAGATCCTTCCACAAGGGACACAGTCGTTCAGATAGCTTCGACTGCTGGGTCTGCATCCGCATCCGCTTCGCTCCTAGCATCGGCACCATCAAGAGGGACTGCGCTGGAACCCATCCCGGGGAGTCGTCCAGCATCGCCTGCTCGAGCATTGGATGGGCCGTTTGCTTCGTCTGGTGATGATGATGATGACGACGATAGCGATAGCGGATTAGAACCTCCACCCAAAATGGTACATAGAAACGCTACTCTGACACGTTCTGAAAATTCTAACCCGAGCTCTAGATCCCGGATACATCACGCCCACCAAGCCCTGCTGTCAGCGAAGCCCACATCCACCCTCTCTTCCGAACGGAGAGTCCCACTCCGCCTCCCGCTGCTACTCCAGGAACCAACATCCTCGCTAGCCCACTCGCAACTCAGATGATCACCTGCCCACCTCGACCATACAGCCGGATGCGCTCAAATAGCAGCCGAGCTGCGAGTCCTAGCCCTCTTCACCGCGCTATCAGCCCTCAGGGCAGCTCATCACGCAGCCCATCACCCCCAAGCAGAGAAATGACGCCACCAATCCCGGATTTTGTGTTGAACTCTTCGCCGAGGAGTAGCACATCGCATAGCAGACGTAAGGTCAATCTACAGCTAGATACCGGACGGTGATTATGACTAGTATCACTGGCGTGTGATGTGTGTCATCACTATAATGTCTAACGCTTTCTTTGCGGTACGAAACGACTCTCTCATTTACAAGAGCGAGGTCTCTCGATGTCCCCAGAGGACTAATTTCCTTTCTGTTCAGTCCCCTGCGAGGGCAACTTTCCTTCGTCTTCGTCACGTGCCCTTTAGAGGGCCCTATTTGCTGAGCGTTCTGGTCGGCGTTTCCAGCGATTCCTGCTGCGGCTTTTGGCTGTTTGGATAAAAGAATTGGCGATATTCATCGGAACATCTAGTCTATGGCCTGAGTTTGTTTTCTCTGCTGTCTGGATTTACTGGTGGGTGGCGGTGCATTGGTGTCGAGGATATGGAGGGGTAGGAGAGCTACGGATGGAGATGGATCGATATGATGGATGTGCAGATGGTAGTAGCAATTCACTGCGGACGTTCCAAGTTCTGGTCCTTTCAGTTCGTGTGTTGCAAATTCTCGTCGATTTACTCAGATTCTCATCGTTTGAATGAATGTATCACACGGCCAAATCGTAAATTCACAGACGCCCGACATCACGCAAATGGAACATCAGGATATAGGCATCGGCCATTTGATCGCCTCCGAGGAAGCGTGCGCTTAAATTTTGAGGTTCATCAGCGCATTACGATTCAAGTCATGGAGTAAGCTTGGCGGCAGCGCCAGGGTTTCTGATCACCGCTGACGTGCATGAGAGGCTAGCCAATGGGAGCATTTGAAAAGGTCTGACGTGGAAGGTACGGATATTGCGGTGCGCAGCTTGGGCTGAGCGGACTTCATGCAAAGGAGGCCGGGAAGGTTTCTCATATCCTTCGCAGAGTGGGAAAATGAGGGGATGGTGCTACGCTTTGGAGGCGTCCGGGTCTTTCCCCCAGTGCTTTTGGAAGGAGCTGCTTTTGGCCGTCATTGAGGGCGGGATATTGACATACAGCGGTGATGTAAAGTGGACTACTAATCAAATAGTTGATTCTAGAAGCCTTGTTGTCGTCGTCCACTGTTGCGTACCTATGAATCACTATTCACATGGTGCGTCATTTACTCGCGAGGCTTGAGGGGTGCAATCGCACAAACATTCATTTCTAAACCCAAGAGTTTATATGATGAATACCAAGTCTAGCCTCGAACAAGTTAGAGCATTAACGATTGATGTGCGCTCAAGAAAGAAAGCAGAGAAGGCTTTGAAAGTTCCTTCTGGCGCGGATCCATCTAGTGCCATGGCTAATGACGTCTGCCTCTGAAACCGGGGACAACGTGCGACACAAGATGAGGATCAATGAATCAGGCAGTGATTCGGCTTCGAGAAGATGTCTTGAAGTGAATGCAATGGCAAAAGTCCCATGAACTTCGCACGTATTGCGGGCTGAAAGATGATGCATATGCCATTACCGTGTTGGGTAAGCTTGCGTGATGGCTGTCTTGGCTTTGCGTGCGGGAAGTTGTCGCACAATTGCAGAACAGCGGCAAGAACTTGTAGAAGACGTGTGTAGATACAACACCAACCACAGTTTTCTATTGTGGCCACGGAATATGGAGCTTTGGCACAGAGTGGGAGTAAGACATGGCGGCGTTTGACAAGGGCTAGTTCCCATTGCGGTTAGCCCAATTTCCACGATCCAACTCTCCACGCGCTCAAATGCTTCCATTTGCGACCAAGACCACAACCTCCACCCCTTCGACAGTCATAGGGCCTTCAGGCAAGCTTGATATTCCGCTCTTCTCTTCCATCCGCATGGGCGCACTGCGACGGTGAGCATTGCCATCTTTACCCGTAGACACGCCACGCCGAGCATTTTCTTCTGCAGGGTTGCTGCCCCATTCCTCCTTCTTACGCAAACCTGCCCTCGAGACGAATCGCGGTCCCTATCTTTGAGTTGCTGAGCTTCGGAGAATGAGTCTCTAGTCTTGCGACTGTTCTTACCTCATCACTTGTGTCCTCAGTCATACAAGGGATTGCGGAGCCTCGAGTACGGTAAGCAACATTCACGGTCATCACTCCACTTCACGGCTGCTCCAAACATTGACCTGGGATCTTCCAATCCTGGTTTCATATGACACTATTCAGATCTTCCGTTGCTTGAATTGCGCACTTCTTTGTACAAGAAAGCTGACCGCGCTGGCTAGCTTGCACTTCTCGCGCTATACCAGCGCCGCGAAGTACAGCATCGTCGAGCAGAATATAGTACGCGATTGCTACTTGTAAGTTTCCGACTCTTCCCTCTTCTTGACGCGATGGTAGCATTCGCCGTCGAGTTCTACATGATGTGGTCACAGGACGAGGGCTAACGGGCTTGGTTCAGGTCTCACCACAATGCCACCAAAGCGCAAGATTAAAGCAACAAAGACGATGACGGTCACGCCGCTCAAGGCACTGCCTGGTACGTCTATCCCATCTTATCCTATGCCTCCCAACTCTTCGAGTCTCGCCCATGCTAATCCCATGCCAAGTACCCGCAGCCGCTAGCTCCGGCTCCCAGGCCATGCAAGCTAAGCGAAGGAATAGTCTTCAAGGAGGGAAGTCGCGACTTGCTCCATCAACACCTCTCCACATGACAACCCGTCGTGCTGCAAAGACAGCATCAAATCACAACAGTTCGGGCGCGCCATCTCTCGCAAGCTCAGGTAGTCGCCGTAGCTCGTTGAACGACATTGCGCAATTCGAAGATGCCCATTCAGAGATCGAGGATGAACGACCAGCCAAGCGCCCCCGACTTTCGACCGATTCTGGTTCGCGCCGACTTTCAACTGGTTCACAGAACACGGTAAATGGTACCCAGAAACCAGAGGTGTCAAAGCCAGCATCGCGCTCAGTCTCAAACGGCTCGAAAGCGTCGAGCAGAAAGAGGCGCGCATCAGATGATTCCACGCAGTCGAGCAAAACGGTCAGCGGCCGCGCGAATGGTGTTCTGGCTCGGACCCCAAGCGACATTTCCGAACAACAACCGCGCCGGAAGAAGCGCAGAACAACACAGATCCCAGCAGAATCCGCAGACCAGCCACCGGAATTAACAGATGCCTCTACTGCGCCGAACTCGCCCGAACCTGAGAATGCTGGAGTTGAGAGCAGCCAAAATCTGCTCCATGTTCTCCCGACCAATGGCGAAGCGCCTACTAAGTTGGGCCGCCGACTGCCTGGCCGCCGACGCGCGCCGCATCCAGACATCAACGTCGAAACGGATTTGCGACGACAGCTCAACTTGAAGATGAATTATCGCAGCCTCGCCAAGCTTCAGAAAAACATCTTGGAAGAGCTATCCAGCCGAGCCACCAACAGTTTAGAAAATGACCCGGATTTCTTCAAGCGGTGTCCTGAATATCAGCCACTTATGGCTGGCCTCGATCAGCACAGGGATTCGCGACTCTCCCAAATCAATGCTTTACGGTCTGAAAAGCTTGCGCAACTTGAGCGTGTCCGCATAGCTACCGAGCGTATCGAAAAAGAGAAGTACATTGTAAGTATCTCGCCTATTGCGAACGACTGGCGCTAACCTAGCTAGCAACGCTTCAAGGATCTCCAAGAAGATCTGCTGCTTCAATGCTTCTACCGCATGAAGCAAATCCAAAGGGAGATGAAGGGTGCGGATGAAGGAGCTACCGATGATGAAGTAAGTCGTACCTCGACAACATTCCCACATCGCAATTTAACATCGCAAAGGACAATATCATCGCGCCGACTCATGTGGACTTTCCCACAGTGAGTGACGATGATCGCCTGGGTTCAAAATTTGCCTCTCGCAGCCGTGCGTATGTCGAGACCGAACGTTTGCTGGACGAAGAACTTGGTCGAAAACGTTTCGACCAACAACGAAAAGCCTTTGTCGCCAACGACGAAGACGCAGATGATTCTATCGAGGACGACTCAGGAGGGTTTGCAACCTTCATTGGCCCGGATCGAACAGTAGCTGTCGCCCACTGGAACATCATGAGCCTCGTCGACGCTGCTACTGACGTGGAGAGCACACCCGTTCCGCCTCCACCCCCAAAGATCATACCCAACGAAGAAGCCGATGCCCTATTCTTTCTTGCTCAGCTGTCGGCCGATGCACCTCGAGGAACTGTCCTAAAACACCATCAAGATGAGATGGCGGCTCCTCCGACCGAGCTCCTCAGAGCCCCATCACCGATTGAAGCACCGCCCTCCACAGCAGCAACCATAGCTTCAGAGTTCGTTAATGTTTCTAGCGAACCCTTGCGTGAGCAGCAATATACCCACAAACAAACCCCATCTGAGCTAGAGACGAACGGTGTATACTCGAGCGGTCATGCGCCGGTTTTGAGTCAATTGGGCAGCTCTGAGGATCCACCAAAGAACGAAACGCCAGCACGATCAACCCACCGCATCATGGACATGCTGAACAATGATGCGGAAGTCCCTGTTCCGAAATCGCGTGGCGCCCCTGAACAGACTCCCGCTGCTACGCCCTCTCGTCGAATGAGCATCAATCACACTACTACACCTTCAAGAAGCGGCTTACCGGGACTGGACTCGATGATTAACCGACAAGAACCACCATCAAGCCGGAATCAATCTGGTTACCAAGCCGTACCACTACCCCCGCTCAGCGAGGCTCCTCCAGTCTCACCTTCGACCAACCGATACGCGCCCGATTGGACGCCGAGGTTACCAAGCTACTTGACAGGCATGAGTGAAGAGTCATTACGCAGAAGAGATCCGCTCAATGCAATCCGTGCCATGCTCGATGCTAAGGCTCTTGCTGAGGGGAGAGTACCGCCTAGCTTGCGGGCAGATAATCCCGACAACATACGCAAGGCCGCTGCAGAGCGCGAGCGAGCTCAGATGGCCGCGCCACCTCCTTCTCGACCTTTCAGTCCCTCAGCTGCACATGGTAGGGAAGACACAACGGGAAAAGATGCACGACGACCCTCTATCGGCGGCTACACCCCCTCACCCTCTACCCAACCTCTATCGTACACCCAGTCGCCTACCATGGCGCCCTCACATCCACTTTCTCATCATGGCTCTCGCAACTCCCAAGATGCATCATCATCATCGCAGTGGGGTCGCGCCAGAAGCCACAGTGGATCCCAAGCGCCACAGTCTTACGCAAACAGTCCTCCTCAACCATACCAGCCAGAACCAAACAGGACGAATGCACCTTCTCATCATCAAAGTCCATACGCAACGACAAGCGCTCCGCAATTGCCCTCAATTAGCTCATCACTCCCACCGAAGCCTCCAGGACCCCCACCTGCCAACCCTATCAACTTTCGCTTTGCTCATTACGATCCTGCGCCTCCACGGCAGCCATCCTACCCTTCTCCGAATACCGCGAGTTATCCGGCAGCCTCGTATCCTCCCCACTACGGCCCACCTCCGCCAGCTCACTATGGTGGTCCCACATCCTATAATGGACCGCCTGCTTACCACTCCGGCTACGTCCCACCGCCCGGTAGCTTCCAAGCTCCTCCGCCACCCACATCAGCCATGTCTCCATATCCACCGCTCAAAATCCACCAATATGGTGGCCAGCCTATACTACCTGCCAACATGGCTCCTCCACCTCCGCACTCACAACCACCGGCGCCGTATATGTCGCAGTCTCTTCCACCTCCACAGGGGGGTTATTCACCGCCACAGCAGCATGATATGCCTTCGCGCAATACATCGTTCGATCAGGGCACCAACGCCTCGCGAGATGCGCAGGGTGATCGCTCTTCGGAATCACAGAATCGTCAGCGGAGACAGTATCGCTCGTATCATGCGCCCGGTACACAGTTCCGATCGTACCAGGGTCCGGATTCAGGGGGACGTCGTCGAGGCGGTTAGGTGGTACCGATTGCAGAAGGATGGTCTTCCTTTGCCTTCGGGTATTCTTCTCCCCCTTGTATTCCCACATTTCTGTTTTCTCGTAATGTACTGGCAGACATTCGCTCTCTTTGGCTTGTATATTCACGTACATCAGGGAAAGGTCGGCGCGAATCCGGCGCATAGGGACGGGGTGACTGCACATCAGTACCCCCATCTGTCTCAGCATGGCGTTTGCATAGCATGAATGCTTGATGTACTGCTTCTTTCCTCTTTCCGCTTTCCTCTTTCCTCGTTCCCCTGTTCGGTAATTGTCGTTTGACGCGCATGTTTGTTTGTTTTGCTTTGAGTTGATACCACGGGTGGCCCTGATGGGAAGGTTTCTCTCTCTTGTAGTAGTAGCAGTGGTAGTAGTAGTATATGTCTTAGCGTGGGAAATCAGAATTTACGTATTGCAATTCAACGTGTCATTTGTCCGCACACGCTCGGAGACAACGAAGTACCAGGAGTCTAGCGGTTGACCGTTCCGGAGATCATCATCGTAACAAGTGTTTTAAAGTATATAACTGAATGTAACATTATTGTGGGTATCATCCGATCATTCTCGCTCTCCAAGACCTGCACGAGCACTTCGGCAGATCCATGCTCCACTACTCACTCCCACCACTCAGGCCTTCCTCCTCGACTTAGCCCCAGGCGTCCACTCCCTCCCCAGCACACTGCTGCCCCCACCACCCCTCGCAAAGCCACCCCTCACCTCCCCCCTCGGCGTCCCACCCCCAACCTTCTGAAACAGTCTCTGCGCCGCGGGTGTCAAGCTCCCCACAGCCTTCCTCCCAGGCGTCATACCACCGCTCGCAGTAGCAGTCTGCATCCTCTGCGCGGGGGTCGGCGCACTAAAAAACCGGGGCGTCTCCGACGTGAAGATGCCTAAACCTTTTCCAGTCCCTGTCTGAGCGGGAGCGCCCGTATCAGTACTCCGTTTCGAAGAGATGCGCTCAACCATTCTATGGTGCAACTTCTCCCTCCGCTGCGACTCGGAGATAGTAAACGGCGCGGCCGAGCTCCCTTTCGCGCCAAACCTCTCGAGGAGATCTGTGGGCGCTTCGTCGTCGGAGTCTTCCTCGGACGGGGAGGGCGGTATGGCTTCGACGAAAGCGTAGCCGTTCACGCGCGGGGTCTCGGAGCCAGTGTAACCGCCCTCACTAGGGTTGAGGCGCGGACGACCAGCGATAGCATCGCGCACTGCGGATAATGTGGGGCTAGGTGGCCGCGGAGGCTCTGTTTCTGGCATGGGTAGACGTGTGTTGGCGTGTAGTACGCGTTTCGGCGGGGCGAGGGAGGTAGCTTGAGCGGTTTGCGCGCGGGTCGGAGCCCAGGACTCTATGCTCTCCGGGGCGAACATGAGGGTATTGAAGGCGGTGTGTCTGTGGGTATTCGGCGCCGCTGGTCTTTCATCGAGATCCTGCGATGGCCGTAGTATAAGCTCTGTAGACTCCGACTTGCGTGCCTCGATGACCTTCTGCTGCGCAACGCGCTGCTTGCTCGCATACCGATTGCCATCCCGTAGCCAAGTGTTCTTGTCAAACCTCGCCTTGTTATGCCGATCGAGGATCTGATTAAAGCTCTCCTGGTCTTCAGACGTGTATTTCGCCTGAAAAGCACCCAAGCTCAAATCTAAATCTTTCTTGTCCAACCTGCCCAGCTCCTCGTCCTCGTCCTCTTCCACAGCCCCAGACGATGTCCGCGGCGTATCTGCACCCCAAACACTCGGCGTCCGTTCCCCATTTACACTTTGAAATCGTGTTCCCCGCGCTCTCCCTGTTGGTCGCCCAGGCACCGGTGTCATGACCTCTGTCAACTTGTTGCCTGCTTCGCGGATCCATCTGTTGTTCTTGCTTTCCAGTGCATCTAGATACTCGCGCTGAGCGTCTGTTTCTTCTAGCCCGGGGAAGAAGTCGCGGCGGATAATGTGGGAGACGGCGGAGGTGTAGGTATCTTCCTCGAGAACGACTGAGGGCCGCTGTATACGTTTTGGCGCGGGTGGAGGGGCCATAAGTGTCGTGGAAGCAGAGCGCTTCGTAAGCGCTTTCGCATTTTCTGACGACATGGTGCGATGTAGTCGTAGTGGAAATCGAGAGTTGTTGGAGCGCCGGTCGAATCGCGGGGGGTTTGCCGGTGACAGGCCGTCTGGGGAGAGAAGCGGATTCACAAGGGGCGGGCCATCGCCAGATTGTCGTCTAGTGAGTGAGTTGTGCAGTACGAAAATGTTCTCCAATTGGGTTGTTGTGTGTTGTTTGCCGCGGCGCATAGAGACATTTGAGAGTTGTGAGTCGTCGCCAAGCAATTGTCGCTCTTACCGCCTTCAGCCCTACCAGCGCAGCATGGAAGTGTGGATATTATTTTACGTCACTCATGACTTTTGAACTACACATGTTGGGCACTGGGGCAAGACAAGTTTAATTTACTCAGCGGGATCATAACGATCCATACAAGACGAACAGGTATCATTCAATTTCTACATCAGAAGAGCAACAGGACTCCATTACAGTCCAGTTTTCACATACCCTATTCCTTTAGACGCCATGCGCCATGATTCTCTGGATCCCTCTAGTACCCTGAAGAGGAGAGATCGTATACATCGTGTAGGCCATGTCGGAGAAATCTGATTTAGTAGAAGGACTCAACCATCGCATCCTTATGTGTCGTGTTGATGGCGCTGGGGCCATTGCCCTCGCCTAGCCGGAAGACGGATTCGACAACAGAGAGCTCGGTAGCCGTTGTGTCCAGACCTGCATACACATATTAGCTGTCGAAGATCTTACACAAACAATTCGACGTAGACATACCCGTCACTGCCATCCAGTCGTTGACAACCATTCCCGCACCGACCACTGCACTACCGCGGTTCACACTGCCCGCCACCAGCGGCACCTGCAGCAAGCTCGACAGCTCGTCCTGATCCTGTATGCTCGTCTTCGGATGCACAATACCGCCCTGATTGCTCAGCGCCATGTAGCTGCCCGTCAGCACATTGTCCGCAATCGTCTGCCGGAAGACCTCGACGCCCAGCACATCAGCTATTATCTCCTCCGTCTCGCGCTCGATATCGGGATGGACAAGGGCAACGTGATCGTTGCAGCATATGACGTTGCCGAGAGCGGATAACCGCTCTTCTATCCGCTGGATCTTGACGGTATCGGGTATTGAGTTGCGAAGATGCTGGAGTTCTTGATCGGTGGTTGTGGTGGGTACGAGGAGGCCTTTCTTGTTGCTAGGATGTTGTTAGTATGTGGATTTTGCTTAGACCGACCACGCCGGTCATCGTGGAGCTAGTTTTGCACGTACCCAGCGGTCAACCGACCGACTATCCTTGTGCCTGCTATCGTAGCATGGCAAATCGGTATGACGTCTTGGAGTTCGGCTTCGAAGATACTGTCGCGCGACCATGTCAGTACTCCATCGCGGTTCGAGAATTCACTTTCGCGAACAGTCCACCTAGGACGGACGAAAGCGAAAGACAGCGGTTGGAACACACCTGTAGAAATTCTCCGAAGCTCCCACTGCGACAATCGCATACGCGTTTGTAAGAGTTGAAAAAACACCAACCCTAGACGCCCAAAAATTAGCCACTCTGCGCGTTTTCTTATGCGCATGTGCTCTCGGAGCGGGGCAAAAACTCACTCGTTGGAGTTCTCAAACTGTGCGCGGACAGCCATGATTGTGGATTACTCGTGGGAATGTAGTGTTGGTTCTGGTTGGTAGGAAAGGTATTGGGTGAGTAGAAGTAGTGGTGTGTCGAGCCGTCAATCGCGTTCTGGTGGTCTGGCGCAAACTGAGAAGCGGGAAGCTTCTTTTTGAAGGAGGGGCGAACGGGCGCCGTTCTCCGAGAGTAGTTTAGCGCCGTTCGACTCATCTTGAGCAACGCTTGAACTACGCTCCGACACAGCCTCAGGCAAGAAGCCAGTCGTCAAAGAGGAGAATACGTATGACTGTTCACTTTGCAGTCATAATGACTTGCATCCTGTGGCGCGGCTCGCAAGTCTTTTCGTCCGACTGACCGAGAGCTCGGTGACTGCGTTTGATCGACCCACTCAAGCCACTAGGTGGTAGTTACAGCCCTACGCACGTGCACACCCCCGTCGCATGAATTGTGATCGAGCACGAGCACCGTGGCAGCCTGGCCTTTGAGCCTGAGCTTTCCAAGGCGTTGCAACTTGACTCGCAAATCAAGGCACAGGGAAGCGTTGAGAATGTAGTTGGTTTTATGTTGCGCCTCTTCCGAGCCATCATCGATGCGACATCGACTCGGCCCGTGGCATCTACAATTACAATTCGTCCTACCGTTCACGACTACATACATTAAGAGCATAACATATGCTCGTGCGGTATATCAATACACAAACCCTTCACTGGGGGTATCAACATCCTCATACCCCCAAAACAGCCCGCACAAAGACCTGTGGTGTACAGCGTGTGGGGTCTAGAACAGAAAAAGAAAGCACCCGCTAAGCTATGCAATGCATGCAATCTGGAAGCAAATCGCTAAGAACGCGTGGAGCCACAGACAAAGGGATCTAGAGAGAAGGAGAAGGTTTGTACAGGAGCTGCGTGACACCGAAAGGAGCTTACATGGAAGCGTCAGATCGTGAGGACGTAGTGTGCAGGAAAGACACAATTAAAAACATAAGGTGGCGTGATGCTGTCATGAATAGGCATTAAAAGAGAACATCGTGTAGACGTGGGTGGTGACGGTAGATGCTAGGCATAGCGTGATGTGATGGAAATGAGATGACAAGATATGTTGTAGAGGAAGTTGCCTGAGTGGCAGTAGTAGGTGCCCAGGTTTAGGACATCCTGGAAGCAAGTATAGACAGTGCGACCTAAGAGTGAATTAGTTTGTGTTGACAATCATTATGAATGTGAATGGCGCGGACTCACAATGACCCCGATCAGAAGCGTCCCCAGTCCGGACATGATTCGATTCAGGTTACGCCACCAATGGGCTTTCTGATAAGATTTGTCCTCAACCGGCCCAAGATCTCTGGCGAATTGGCGCTCAAGATCCATCTGACTCGCAGTCGAGAGTTGGCTCATTTCCGGGTTCTGGGGCAGAGGGAGGAAGGACGCAATCATCCATGCTTTTATGAGCGTCAGTATGATGCGCAGACTAGGGTGGTATGCATGCGATCGGGAAGGAGCTTACCAAAAGGAAAGATGAAGCCTAAAGTGAATAACAGTATTTGCCTATTCTGGCGGCTGAAAAGCATCGATCCGAGATTCTCGTCGAGCGAGGGTGCTTTCCAAGCGCTGAGCCGAGCCTGGCTCCGTCTATCAGGGCGAAGGCGAGGACTAAATGGGTGAAGTTGCAAATTATGCCTTCGTGCAGGTTCGATAACGTAGATGTCTTGCTCCAATTCGTCTTCGGATATCGAGAGTGTATCCGGCTGCGATATCCGCTGATGCGGTCGATTGCGTGGCCGGTAGATGCTTAGCGGAAAGTTGCCATCTGAAGGCGTGCCCGTCCGCGCACTCTGTGCTGTTCCTATACGGATGCTGTCGGAATCTGTCGAAGACTCGGGAGCGCCTAGAGAGGAGCGTTCGCCGCGGCGGTAATACATCCTTTCTGCCAGTTAGCATGAATCAATCAGGGTTTCTCGAGCATTACGTACCTTGCCCATCCTGGAAGCGTATTTGCGACGAAGGTTGATAAATCTGATTGTGATGAGCCGGGCCGTGAAGAAATGGTTGATCGAGAATCGCTATCGACTCTCCTTAGAAAGCCGGATCTCTTCTTTCGCAATGGGGGCGACTGAAGCGGTGAGATGGTATCATGGAGCTCGTCCGAGTCCCTGCCGTCGTTTGAAGGGCCTGTTACGGGGGAGAATAATGGCAGAGGCATAGCCACCGACGAGTCGGCTGAATCCGGCGCTGATACATTGTCCGAAGAAGAAACGCTTCCGACTGTTTGTCTCCGTCGCGGGACAAAAGCGCGGCCAGATAATGCATGATCATCGTACGACTGCGACTGTGACTGCGACTGCGACCGCGCGCTCAAAGAATGAGAAGCTCGTTCTATTGACCGAGAACCCCGCTCAGACTCTGATGGTATCGTCGAGAGCTGCGAGCTCCAGTGGTGCACCTGCGAGGCGCGGTTATTCATTCGGGACGTTATGGTCGGAAGCTCTTGCGATTCGGCATATAAGCTGCTGGCAGATGATGCGCGCACGACGGGATAGTGAACTCGAACGCCGGTCGCGAGGGTTGCGGTGCGTGCTTCATGAAGAGTCGGAGAGGGCTGAGAGGATGATCGCGGGCGTTCGCTGGTGTTGGAAGCGTCAGAGTATGTGAATGACTGTGCAGAGGCTGTGGATTCCGGCCGTAGTGGTGCTGTATTAGTAGACGAAGCCTGCTTCTTGATGTTGGTTGACGACGAGCGAGTGTGTTTGTGGCCTTTGCCGGATGGCTGAGTGAAGCTCGTATGAGAAGAGCCTCTCTGGTGATGAACGTTGCGCAGCGTGGGGGATACCGAGGACGCGGTCGAAGCAAAAGGTGCGGCAGGTGCCCGAGGCGTTAATGCGTCGAGCGGAGCTTCGGCACTAGACGAGGTGGAAGGAGTGACAGCCCGAATAGTGGACCTCTTTGGAAGAGAAGGGTCTTCCTGAAGTACCTCTAATCCCTTTTCTTTTCCAAAGAACAACGAATCTGGCGGCGGCGAGGACGGGGGTGTGCTGCCTTGTGAGAAGCGATTCGATGAAGGGGAAAGGGAGGATGCCACCAGAGTATCGGCTTCTGATGTGCTAGTCGACGTCGAATGTCTGATGGCCTTCCTGTGCTGCAAGGGTTTGGGGACCAGGGTCCGGCCTGCTTCGAACTTTGCGACCGCATTGGCGACAAATGTGCGATCTGAAACACCTGAACCCCTGCGCTCGAACGCATACCCCGGCGCATTACGAGGTGGTAATATCTGAGAGGCCTGGCTGGGAAATGGGGTCTTGGAATAGACATCGGTGCCCGGGTCCTCGACAATTCGTATGGTGGGTCCAGAGTACTGGTTGGTCTGCGAGTTTGACCGATCGTGGAGAGGTCTTCGGGCAGGAGAAACGTTTCTTGACTTTGGCGGTGAGAACTGTGGTGCGCGGGCGAGCGGCGAAGAAACGGGAGAATCTGATGTGGAGCTGCGCCTGCTGGCAGAGGCGGACATGCTGCGATGTGCGGTGGTATCGTGAACTCAAATCCGTGAGCTCGTGGGCGCGTACCGACAATAAGAAGTGAGACGGGTCATTAAGACTGGTAGGAAATGATGATAAAGGGAAGAAACAAGAAATGCAGCGAAATGTGGGTGCAAAGAGCGACAGGAAGCTATACAGAGGAGCCAAAAGAGTGACAAATGGGGCGCGAAGGCATTAAAAGGTTTGAGGTTTTGAAAGGGAAGAGGGCTGGAGTGGGCAGCGCGCGTGTTAAAACTCAGGAGAGCGGAGGCCAACCGGGCAGCCGAACGAGGCTCGTCGGTGATGCAAGTGCAGCTCGCGTCTGCAGGTGCCGTCCAATTGCCAGCTGCGCGTCCCGGGGGGCGGTCAAGCACGAGCCTGTGCAGCCGTGATGCCGGTTTGTGCAAAGAGGGCGCTATGGATATAATTTGCGTTCTTAGGATGTTCCCTCAGGCATTCAGACGTGATGCGCAGAGCGGTCCGCCCGCCAGTGGGCTTGCTGGCCTGGTCAATGACCCCCCTCCATCGCAACTGATCGCCCCCTTATCGAATATCGATAGAGGATCGCGTCGCGTTGTGGGCGAGCGTGGAAATGAGGGTCAATTTTAGACCACCACTGACGTTGATGCGGGCCGTTCGGCGGCCTAACACGCTGTCACGACCGCGCTCTGGCCGGGGTGTCGGTGGCGCGG
>Ga0247803_1000955_pt1 | contig 15193 bp, 13 predicted proteins | sample UWRJL014104B1_FD_180928 | JGI IMG/M metagenome (GOLD analysis project Ga0247803, IMG submission 180928) | Plant litter microbial communities from Arlington Agricultural Research Station in Wisconsin, United States - UWRJ-L014-104B-1 | ecosystem: Environmental > Terrestrial > Plant litter >...
CGGGGTCGATCTCGCCCTCCTGAAGCGCACGCAGCAGCTTGACCTGCATGTCGAGCGGCAGTTCGCCGATCTCGTCCAGGAACAGGGTGCCGCCGTTCGCCTCGGCGAACTTGCCCAGATGCTTGTCGGTGGCGCCGGTGAAGCTGCCCTTCTCGTGGCCGAACAGGATCGACTCGACCAGATTGGCGGGCAGGGCGCCGCAGTTGACGGCGACGAAGGGCTTGCCGGCCCGGTCGCTGGCGCCGTGCAGGGCGCGGGCGATGACCTCCTTGCCGACGCCGCTCTCGCCCGTGATCAGAACGGGGATGGAGGACTTGGCCGCGCGGGCGCCGAAGGCCTTGACCAGTTTCATCGGCGGGCTGTCGCCGACCAGGTCATCGAAACCGACACGGCCGGCGACGTGCTTCTTCAGCCGCCCGACCTCGGCCGTCAGCTGGGTCATCTGCAGAGCATTGCGGATGCCGACCAGGATGCGTTCCGGGCTGGCGGGCTTGATGAAGAAGTCCTGTGCGCCCGCCTGCATGGCCTTGACCACGGTCTCGATGCCGCCCGAGGCGGTCAGGACGATGACGGGAGTGGCGACGCCCGCAGTGCGGATCTCGGCCAGGGCTTCCAGGCCGCTCATGCCGGGCATGACCATGTCCAGCAGGACAACATCGGCGCCGCCGCCCTTTGTCAGCCGGTCGATGGCCTCGCCGCCGCTTTCGGCGTGAACGACGGCGTAGCCTTCGCGATCCAGCACGGCCTGGACGAGGCGGCGCTGGGTGGGATCGTCGTCCACCACGAGAACGGTCTTGGCCATCGGGCGCCCCTTGAATTCATCACCTTGGGTCGCCGCATCTGACAAGCGCGACTGACCCGTTCCGGGACGGTTTTAGGCCCGATGCGGTGAAGATCGGGTTGTGGGGCGTGGTGAGCGGCGCGTTAACGGGCGGCGGCGTCGGCCAATCGCCGGCACCGTAAGGTGTCGGACAACTGAGCCGGAACACCACCGAACGATATGTCCGGCCAAGGTGAGGGGACCGGGCGGATCAGCCCGGCCTTCAAGGCGGCGCGAGGGTCACCAAGCTCCTGATCCTGTTCACATCCCATCGGTCTGTACGCGCCCTGGGATTCCCAAATCCCGTCAGGTCGGCGTGTGAAGAGTTCAAGCGAGTAGTTGTTGGCGAGGAGTACTTCGGTCTGGCTGTCGCCATTGAGGTCCATTGCCGTCGCGACGCAGTCTCCGCCGGCCTTGCACATGTGGCGGGGGTCACTCTGAGGCACGGCGGAAATGAACCCGTCCGGCAGATTCGAGTCCCGGGGCCAAGCCTCGATGACGGGAACCAAGGTTGGCTCGACCTGATTTTCGCGCAGGGTATAAGCGTTTTCCGCCGTTTCGGCCTCCTTGGCGCGGCGCGCGATCTCGGGGTTTGTCGAGGCGACCAGGCGAGCCAGCGCCTGTTCGCCGACCTTGCCGCTGTCGAAGCGGAGGAAGGCGTAGTCGAACCGGGCGGGCGTGACCTTGCCGCTCTCCAGCCGACCCATTTGATCCCTGACCGACAGCCGCGCCGGATCGACCAGCGGGCTGAACAGGGCCAGGATGACGGCGATGGTCAGGACGGCTACCGCGACATTGGTGGGCTCCAGCGCCTTCATCCAGGGCGAGCCGCGTCGCACGAAGGGGACCAGCGCGCCCAGGCCGTAACCCGCAGCATAGACGGCGCCGACAAGGGCGCAGGCGCAGGCGATGATGCGGTCCGGCGTGAGGCCGTGCTGGCCGATCCTCAGCATCAACCCCCAGACGGCGATCAGGATCAGGGGCGTCAGCAGGACGGAGGCGACCCGCACGGCGATCCGCAGCACGGCGGGCGGCAGGTTGTCCTCTCGGCCATCCTGATAGGCCGTGTTGATCAGGATGATCAGGGCGCCCGCCGCCGACAGCACCAGGGCCGTGGCGCTGCCCGTCTTCCACAGGCCCTCCAGGCCGGTGAAGGGCAGGGCGGCCAGGAAGCCGGCGACCAGGACGGTCAGCACCAGCAAGAGCCAGGACAGCAGCATCAGGGCGACCGTGCGCACGCCCCGGATCAGGCCGTCGCGGACATCCGTCAGCTGAACCGCCGTGGCGAAGACCAGGCCGGTGACGGGGAAGGCGAACCAGCTCTCGCTGATCAGGTCGCTCAGGAAGCTGAGGCCGATCACCTTGAACAGGGCAGCGCCCAGGAACAGCAACAGCCAGAAGGCGCCAGTGAAACCGATCGACAGGGCCAGTTGCACGCCCGCCATCCAGGCCGCGTCGAAATAGCCGTCATAGTCGGCGATCAGCCGCCCTTTCCGATCCGCGGGCACGATCAGGTGATGGCCGATGAACAGGGCGGCGGCGGCGAAGGCGAACAGGCCGGGCGTCAGGAACAGGTCGTCGCGCTCGGCGCCCTGTCGGCCGATGTCGTGCAGGGCGAGGCCGGTCAGGGTTAGGGCGAGGACGCCGGTCCAGATCAGCAGGGTGCGCAGCCTGAGCCGCCCAAGCCCCGCCAGTACGACGATGGGCAGATAGGCAGCGACCAGCAGCAGGGGGCCGAACGCGAAGGGCTGGGTATAGGGCCAGGTCTCGTTGGCGCCGTCCGAGGCTCCGCCCGCGCTGCGGAACAGCCAGTAGAGGACCAAGCCCTGCGCGAACCCGACAATCAGCCGGGCCAGGGCGGTCCGCCGCTGAGCGTCGTCGCGCCTCAGGCCCGAACGGCCGGCCCCCGGATCGGCTTCCGCCCTGGCGGCGCTGTCGATGATGCTCATGGCGTCGTCTCCCTGACTTCAGTCTGGACGGTTCGGGGCCATAGGCAAGGCTTCAGCCCAGGGCGTCGGCTTATGGCGTTTGGCGTTGCGCCGGGCGGTCGGCCTCCCCACAACAGGAGCATGAACGCGCCCTTCAAAGCCCCCGCCCAGCCTGCCGATCCTTCCGAACCGCCGCTGTGGGACCTTAGCGATCTCTACGTCGGTCGTGAGGATCATGCGGTCGCCGCCGATCTGGAGCGCGGTCGGGTCGCCGTCGCCGAACTGCAGACCCTGCAAGGCAGGTTGCTGGCCAGCCGGGCCGACCCGGTCGCGCTGGGGGTGGTGCTGGATCGCGCCATCGATCTGTACGAACAGGCGACCAACGCCCTAGGCGGCCTGGGCGCCTATGCCTTCCTTGCGGCTTCGACGGCGCGAGACGACGCCAAAGCTCAGGGGTTCGAGGCCGATCTTCGCGAGAAGATCACGGCGGTTTCGACGCCGACGGTCTGGCTGACGCTGGAGATCAACCAGCTGGAGGAGGCCGAGATCGAGGCGGCGCTGACGGCCGACGCCAATTCGCAAGGTGGGGGCGCGGCCCGCTGGCGGCCCTGGCTGCGGCGCGTGCGCGCAGGCAAGCCGCACGAGCTGTCGCAGGAGCTTGAGACCTGGCTGGCCGAGTATTCGCCGGTGGCCTCGCAATGGGGCCGTCTGTTCGACGAGACCCTGGCGGCGATGCGGGTCTATTTCTGCAAGGAGAAGCTGACCCTGGCCCAGGCGCTGAACGGCCTGTCCGATCCCAAGCCGGCGCGGAGGAAGGCGGCGGCCGAGGGTCTGAATACGGCGCTGGCCGAACGCTCATCGACCCTGGCGTTGGTCCTGAACACCGTCGCCGCCGACAAACAGCTTGAGGATCGCAAGCGCGGCTTTGCCCGCCCCGCCGACAGCCGCCATTTGGCCAATGAGGTCGATGGTGACGCGGTCGATGCGATGGCCCGGGCCGTCGGCGACGCCTATCCGAAGCTGTCGCACCGCTACTACGCCCTGAAGGCCCGGGTTCTGGGCAAGGCGAAGCTGGATCAGTGGGATCGCAATGCGCCGCTGGACACCAAGGCGCCGCGCGGCTTCGACTGGGCCGAGGGGCGGGAGATCGTGCTCGACAGTTTCGGCGACCTGGGGCCCGAGTTCCGCGAGCGAGCCTCGGCCTTCTTCGACAATCCGTGGATCGACGGGCGGGCGCGGCCCGGCAAACAGTCGGGCGCCTATTGCCACCCGGTGACAGCCACGCGGCACCCCTATGTCTTCATGAACTGGATGGGCGAGCGGCGCGACGTCCTGACCCTGGCCCACGAGGTCGGGCACGCCGTCCACAACAGCCTGGCCGCCGATCAGGGGACGCTGCTGGCCAATACGCCCCTGACCCTGGCCGAGACGGCGTCCATCTTTGCGGAAGGCCTGACCTTCGACCGGCTACTGGCCACCGCGCCCAAGGCCGAGCAGCGCGGCCTGCTGGCCGGCCGCATCGAGGACGGGCTGAACTCGGTCATCCGCCAGACGGCCTTCCATCGCTTCGAGACCCGTTTCCACGACGAGCGGGCAGGGGGCGAGGTGTCGGCCGAGCGTATCGGACAAATCTGGCTGGAAGAGATGGGGGCCTCACTCGGCCCGGCGGTGACCCTGAACCCCGGTTACGAGCACTGGTGGAGCTATGTCAGCCATTTCGTCCACTCGCCCTTCTATGTCTACGCGTACGCCTTTGGGGATCTGCTGGTGGCGGCGCTGATGGAGACGCGGCGAAAGGACCCAGCGGCCTTTACGCCCCTGTACCGCGACCTGCTCGCGGGCGGCGGGACGCGGACCTATGTCGAGGCGCTCAAGCCGTTTGATCTGAATCCGCGCGACCCGGCCTTCTGGAGTATCGGCTGCCAGAGGCTGGAGCGGCTGATTGACCAGTTCGAGCAAACCGTCTGAGGGCCGACTTGAGCCTGACGCCCACCTCGCTATAAGTCGCCCAACTTTTCTCGACTCTCTGGACGAAATTTCCATGGCCGACCCGCACCACGCTACCGACGCCGCCGATGCAGACGCCCACGCCTATGTCCGCGGCGAGATGGAGATCAACGAACAGGTCTCAACCTGGAAACTGGTCCAGACGCTGTTCTCGTGGGGCTCGCTCAGCCTGGCGGTCCTCATGCTGTTTCTGGTGGTGTGGTTCATGCCCAACGGCAGCTTCTTCGCCGGCCTGATCAGCGGCGTCGTCGTGTTCGCGGCTGGCTTCTTCTTCCTGAAGTCGGGCAGCAAGAGCCACTGACCCGAACAGCGCCATCGCCGGTAGGATAGCGGCATGGCTTTTCGCGCCTTGCTTGTCCTGAGCATGGGTTATGCGCGATTTGGGGTGTTTGAGCCTTTGACGAGGCTTTCCATTCCATCCTAAGGGTCTCCTCACGAAATGTTTCTGGGGAGAATCGCTTGGCTGTCACCATCGCCGTGACCCGCGAACGCCGCGAAGGCGAAACGCGCTGCGCCGTCACGCCTGAGACGGTGAAGAAATTCGTCGCCATGGGCGCCGACGTCGTTGTCGAGGCCGGGACGGGCGCAGGCTCGTCCTTCCCCGACGCCGACTATGTCGCGGCTGGAGCCGTCGTGAAGCCCGATACGCGTGCCGTGCTCGACGGGGCCGACATCGTGCTCAAGGTGCGCGGTCCGAATGCTCAGGAGACCAGCGCTCTGAAGCCCGGCGCGGTCGTTATCGGCCTGCTGGACGCCTATCGCGACAAGGCCGGCGTCGCCGATCTGTCGGGCGTCAACGCCACCGCCTTCGCCATGGAGTTCGTGCCTCGGATCACGCGGGCCCAGGTCATGGACGCCCTGTCGTCCCAGGCCAACCTGGCCGGCTATCGCGCCGTTATCGAAGCGGCGGCGGCATACGGTCGCGGCTTCCCGATGATGATGACGGCGGCGGGCACGGTCGCCCCGGCCAAGGTCTTCGTCATGGGCGTCGGCGTCGCCGGCCTTCAGGCCATCGCCACGGCCCGGCGTCTGGGCGCGGTGGTTACGGCCACCGACGTGCGCCCCGCAACCAAGGAACAGGTCGAGTCGCTCGGCGCGAAATTCCTGGCCGTCGAGGACGAGGAGTTCAAGAACGCCCAGACGGCCGGTGGCTACGCCAAGCCGATGTCGGCCGAGTATCAGGCCAAGCAGGCGGTCCTGACCGGCGAACACATCAAGAAGCAGGACATCGTCATCACGACGGCCCTGATCCCCGGTCGCGCGGCGCCGGTCCTGGTCACCGCCGAACAGGTGGCGACGATGAAGCCGGGCTCGGTCCTGATCGACCTAGCCGTCGAGGCCGGCGGCAACGTCGAGGGCGCCAAGTCGGGCGAGGTGGTCACGACCGCGAACGGCGCGCAGATCGTCGGCATCGCCAACCTGCCGGGGCGGATCGCATCGGATGCGTCGTCGCTCTACGCCAAGAACCTGGTCGCCTTCGTCGGTCTGTTGCTGAAGGACGGCGTGCTGAACGTCGATCTGGAGGACGAGATTCTGAAGGCGGCGGTCGTCACCCACGGCGGGGCCGTGGTTCATGAAGGAGTGAAGGGCTGATGGAACACGTTGATCCCACGGTCTTCCGGCTGGCCATTTTCGTGCTGGCGATCTTCGTCGGCTATTATGTCGTCTGGTCGGTCACGCCCGCGCTGCACACGCCGCTGATGGCGGTGACCAATGCGATTTCCAGCGTCATCATCGTCGGCGGCCTGATCGCTGCGGCGGCGGTGTCGGGTGATGTCGCTGGCCCCAACGCCTGGATCGCCAAGGGCGCCGGCGTCGCCGCCGTGACCCTGGCCAGCGTCAACATCTTCGGGGGCTTCATGGTCACTCGGCGCATGCTGGCCATGTACAAGAAGAAGGAACGGCCCAAGCCTGCGGCCGAAGCCGCGAAGGCCTGATGACCGCCGATGCGGCACAACTGGCGTGGATCGCGTCCTGGCTCGGCACGGGCCTTGGCGCCGGGCTGTGGCTGTGGAGCTGGGTCGGGGTCAAGAATCCGATCCAGAAGCTGCGCTTCCTCGACTGCGGCACCGCCCTGGCGTTCGCCTCCATTCTGGTAAGGGTGGTCGTGCAGGACAGGGCCATGTCGGTGTTCGACTGGGTCTGGATCGTGGTGTCGCCGCTGTTCATCGCCGGCGCCCTGTGGCGGCTGGCGCGGACCGGCGGGTCAAGGGACGAACACGAGTGATGCGGCGCGGGATCATCGCGACGCTGATGCTGGCGGGAACCGCGGTTCCAGCCGCCGCCCAGACGCATCTGGGCAAGGATTGGCAGAGCGGCCTTCACTGGTCCGTGGCGGCGCCTCAGGGTGCCACATGGACCCTTGAGTGCCGGTTCCAGCCGGTGACCTATGAGGCCAGTCCGTATGATCTGCGGCACTGGTCCAACCGGATCCGCACCAGCGGGATCGGCGCTGACCGGGGGCGTCTGCCCGGACAGGACGGCCGGTGCGCCCTGACCAAGACCGGCGGCGCCGGTCCAGTCGGGCTCGCACTGGTAAAGGGCGGTATCGCAACCGCTCAAGGCACGAATGACCCGGCGCGACCCGCCGTGGTGACGGTATTCTGATGAGGGGATCAGCATGAACGCATCTTTGGCGGCGCTCGCCTATCTGGTTTCGGGCGTTCTGTTCATCCTGTCGCTGCGGGGGCTTTCCAGCCCCGAGACCAGCCGTCAGGGCAATATCTTCGGCATGGTCGGCATGGCCCTGGCCGTTGGTGTGACCTTGCTGACCCTGTGGGGATCGGGCGCGGTCGATCTGGCTACGGCGGCCCTGATCATCGGCGGCGTGGTCGTCGGCGGCGGCTTCGGCGCGGGCATCGCGGCCAAGGTCAAGATGACCGACATGCCGCAACTGGTCGCCGCCTTCCACAGCCTGGTCGGCATGGCCGCCTGTCTGGTCGCCATCGGCGCCGTCTATGCGCCCGAGGCCTTCGGCATCCTGAGCGCCGACGGCGTGGGCATCAAATCCCTGTCCATCGTCGAGCTGAGCCTGGGCGTCGCCATCGGCGCCATCACCTTTACCGGCTCGGTCATCGCCTTCGCCAAGCTGAACGGCAACATGAGCGGCGCGCCGATCATCCTGCCTGCGCGTCACCTGATCAACATCGCCCTGGCCTTCGCCCTGGTCGCGCTGATCGGCGTCATGATCGCCTCGGGAGGCACGGCCATCTGGGCCTTCTGGGCGGTGTTCGTCCTCGCCCTGATCCTGGGCGGCACGCTGATCATCCCCATCGGCGGCGCGGACATGCCGGTCGTGGTGTCGATGCTGAACTCCTATTCCGGCTGGGCCGCAGCGGCCCTGGGCTTCACGCTGGAGAACGTCGCCCTGATCATCACCGGCGCCTTGGTCGGTTCGTCGGGCGCGATCCTGAGCTACATCATGTGCAAGGCCATGAACCGCAGCTTCATCTCGGTCATCCTTGGCGGCTTCGGCGGCGCGGATGCAGCCAAGGGCGGCGACGGCCATGTCGAGACGCGCCCGGTCAAGCAGGGCTCGGCCGACGACGCCGCCTTCATCATGAAGAACGCCTCCAAGGTCATCATCGTCCCCGGCTACGGCATGGCCGTCGCCCAGGCCCAGCACGCCCTGCGCGAGATGGCCGACAAGCTGAAGGAAGAGGGCGTCGAGGTGAAGTACGCCATCCACCCCGTCGCGGGCCGGATGCCGGGCCACATGAACGTCCTGTTGGCCGAAGCGAACGTCCCCTATGACGAGGTCTTCGAACTGGAAGATATCAACGCCGAGTTCGCCACCGCAGACGTCGCCTTCGTCATCGGCGCCAATGACGTGACCAATCCGGCCGCCAAGACCGATCCGACCAGCGCCATCTACGGCATGCCGATCCTGGACGTGGAAAAGGCCGGCACCGTCCTGTTCATCAAGCGCGGCATGGCGGCGGGTTACGCCGGCGTCGAGAACGAGCTCTTCTTCCGCGACAACACCATGATGCTGTTCGCCGACGCCAAGAAGATGGTCGAGGGTATCGTCAAGGGGCTGTGACGCCGCTCTGACCGTTCGCCCGCCAAGAAGCCCTTCTGCCGCTGCGGCAGAAGGGCTTTATTGTTCGTCTCGCCAGGCTTTTAGGCTTTCGATCGCCCGGATGCTCATCAGCCGCTTCTTGGCGCGGCCGCGTTCCTTGAGCGGGATCTTGACCCCCGCCTCATCGACCTTGGGGGTTTCGAGGGGCGGCAGCAGGCCGTAGTTGATGTTCATCGGCTGGAATTTCGAGCCGGTCAGGTGGCCGCCCGTGATGTGTTCGACCAGGGCGCCGATGGCGGTGTGGGCCTCTGGCGCATCCAGCGTCTTGCCCAGCCGTTCAGCGGCGGCGAGGCGACCGGCCAGCAGGCCCGTGGCGGCTGACTCGACGTAGCCCTCGACCCCTGTGACCTGACCAGCGAAGCGCAGGCGCGGCATGGACTTCATGCGCAGCTGACGATCCAGCAGGTGCGGGCTGTTCAGATAGGTGTTCCTGTGCAATCCGCCGAGACGCGCGAACTGAGCGTTCTGGAGGCCGGGGATCATGCGGAAGGTCTCGGCCTGGGCGCCGTGTTTCAGCTTGGTCTGGAAGCCGACGATGTTGAACAGGGTGCCGAGAGCGTTGTCCTGACGCAGCTGAACGATGGCGTGGGCCTTGACCAGCGGGTCGCGCGGATTGGTCAGGCCGACCGGCTTCATCGGGCCGTGACGCAGGGTCTCGCGACCGCGCTCGGCCATGACCTCGATAGGCAGGCAGCCGTCGAAATAGGGGACGTTCTCCCACTCCTTGAACTCGGCCTTGGGGCCGTCGATCAGGGCGTCGATGAAGGCCTCGTACTCGGCCTTGTTCATCGGGCAGTTGACGTAGGCGGCGGCGTCTCCGCCGGGCCCTTCCTTGTCATAGCGCGACTGCCGCCAGGCGATGTCGAAATCGATCGACTCGGCGTGGACGATGGGGGCGATGGCGTCGAAGAAACTGAGGCTCTCTTCGCCGGTCAGCTTCAGGATCGCTTCGGCGAGGGCGGGCGAGGTGAGGGGGCCGCTGGCGACGATCACATTGTCCCATTCCTCTGGCGGCAGGCCGGCGATTTCCTCGCGGCAGATGGTAATGAGGGGGTGGGCTTCGAGCTTGGCCGTCACAGCCTGCGAGAAGCCGTCGCGGTCGACGGCCAGGGCGCCTCCTGCCGGGACCTGATGGTCATGGGCGCTGGCCATGATGATCGAGCCCAGCTCGCGCATCTCCTGATGCAGCAGGCCGACGGCGTTATGCTCCCAGTCGTCGGAGCGGAAGGAGTTGGAACAGACCAGCTCAGCCAGACCATCGGTGTGGTGAGCGTCGGTCTTCACCCCCGGTACGCCGCGCATTTCGTGCAGGATCACCGGGACGCCCGCGTTGGCGATCTGCCAGGCAGCTTCGGAACCGGCGAGGCCGCCGCCGATAACGTGAATGGGTTTGAGGTCTGAGGACGTGGTCATGCGGCCTTCTAGGGCGGTGCGAGGCTTTCGTCAGCAACGCTCTGGTCGCAGAGGCCGACTTCGGGTTACCTTAAAGCTGGATTTTGCCGGGGGGCGCATGAGCAACGGACACGCCGCCCCGCAAGGGACGTCGAAACCCAGATTGAACCTGGCCGAGGCGCTGGGCCAAACCCTGGGCGGGTTGGCGCCCGCGTGGCGTGGCGCGTGGGGGGCGATGGTCGTCTGCATCGTCCTGATGACGGCCGTGATCTTCCTGCCCGAAACCCGCTGGAATTGGCTGATTGCGCTCGCGGCGGTGGCAGCCGGGCTGGCGCTGAAGGGCGGTCTGCTGAGGCTCGCGCTGATGCAGCCTGCCGGGCTGGGGCCGGCGGGGCTGCAACTCGGCAAGCCCGAGGCGCGCTTGCTGGGCGCGGCCCTGCTGTGCTTGCTCCTGATCGTCATGATCGCGGCGGTCGTGGGGCTGGTGCTGCTGGCTGTTGCGGGGATGGCCGAGCTGGACGCCGATGCGATCGCACGACGGGACTGGGCTTCGGCGGGCGAGGCCTGGAAGCTGGCTGTCGTCAGCCTGGGCGGACTGGGCGCGTTGTTCGTGGCGGTGTCCCTGTTTGTGCGGTTGTCCCTGTATGCGCCGGCCACCGTCGCGCGGGGGCGCATGGTCTCCCTGGACAGTTTCATCATCGTGCGGGGCGCGGCCTGGCCGCTGTTTGCGGGGCTTATCATCACCTCGGCGCCGGTCATCGTTCTGATGCTGCTCTCATCTACCGAGCTTGTGTCGGGACAAACGGGCGCGCTGATCTGGGTGCTGGTCCTGACAGGATTGCAGGCGCCTCTGACCACGGGATTTGTCTCGGCCGCCTATCGGCAGCTCGACGCGGGCTGACACAAGCGAATTTTGATCCGAACACCAACCCTGGGGAGGGGGCGAGATGGGACGAGTTTCAAAGCGTAGGTTTTCGATCGGAGAGGCGCTGAATGCGCCCTTCGGCCTGTTGAAGCGACGGCCGGTGACTGTCTTCGTCTGGGGACTGTTGCGGTTTGCGTTGGCTGCCGGGGTGCTGGCGGCCATGGCGCCCGTCTTCATGCATATGGCGGCCTCGGCCCAGTCGGGCTTCGAGCCGGACATGAGCCAGATCTTGGGGCTTGAGGCCGGGGTGCAGGGATTGAACCTGCTGGGCCTGCTGATGGGGGTGATGATCTTCACCGCAGCGATCCGCGCCACCTGGGCCCGGCGGGGCGACGGCTTCGGCTTCCTGCGGATCGGCATGGATGAGTTGCGCGTGGCCGTGACCAGTATCGCGGTCGGGGTCGGCGTCTATCTGGGGGTGATCGTATTGGTTCTGGCGGGGCTGGCCCTCGCCGCCGCGATCTCGAGCCAGGGCGAACAGGTCGTGATCCCGGTCATGGTCGCCTATGGAGGGCTGGTCGCTCTGTTGGCGATTTGGGTGCTGGCGCGGGTCATCCTGATCATTCCCGTCAGCGTGCTGGACAGGACGTTCGCCTTCGAGCGCGGCTGGGCCCTGGGGCGAGGTCAGGCGGCCAAGCTGGCCGTGACCTTCTTCCTCGTCTGGGTCATCCAGATCCTGATCCAGGGGGTGTTCTTCGCCATCGCCGGCGGGGTTCTGATCATGGTCGCGCATTCGGCCGGCTTGGTCTGGCCCGACTTCAGCGAGACCACGCCGACGCTGGCGCAACTGATCGAGCTGGCGCGCCCGTTCGCAATCCCGGCGGCCATCCTGGCTGTACCGGCCATTCTGCTGACAGGCTTCTCGAGCACCCTGTTCGCAGCGCCCCTGGCCAGTGCGGCGCGCCAGTTGAGCGAGAGCGGGACGCCGCCGCCCTCTGCCGGGCTCGATGCTTACGACGACGGCCTGTCGCCGATCGTCCCGGCGGCGGCCGCAGCGGCGATCGCGGCGGAGCCCGCGGATGCCGATCACGGGCATTCGGACAATGGCCATGCAGAGGATCACGCCGCTGAAGATCATGCTGACGCGGCGCCTGGCGACGCCCATCCGGCAGCCGGGGATCACGAGGCGGGCCACCATGAGGATGAGCCTCCTCACCAAGCCTCGGCGGATCCCGGTCACGACCACCACGACCAGCCTCATGCGTCGGGCCACGGCGAGCCTGCGCACGACCATCGCGACCATGCCAAGGATGGCGACGGTCATTGAATTCGCGCGCTAGACTGATCTCAGCGACTCACGGAGCGGCAGGATGACATTCTCGGCGACCGACGCCGCCTTCGAGGGGTTCCGCGTCATGCGGCGCAACCCCCTGGCGGTGGGACTGTGGGCCCTAGTCTATCTGGTCTTTTTCGGCCTGATCTTTGCCCTGTTTGGGGGCTCAATCGCCCAGATCACGGCGATGTCGGCGGACTTGGAGGCCGGCGGCCAGCCGACACTCCAGGACTTCGAAGCCCTCGGCCTGGGGTATTGGGTGATGGTCTTTGGGGTCGGGCCGCTCAGTCTGGTCCTCAGTGCGGTGCTGAGCGCCGCTGTGGTCCGCGCCGTGCTGACGCCTGAGCACAAGGGCTTGGGCTACATGCGGCTGGGCGCGGACGAGGCGCGGGTCGTGGCGGTCAGCGTTGTCGTCACGACCGTGATCTGCCTGGCTGCGGTGGCAGCCTTCGGCGCGGTCGGCGTGTTGGCGGGGTTCACGGCCCAGAGCGGGATCAATATCCTCTGGCTGCTTGTCATGCTTCTTGGCCTGGCCGCCCTGGCCTTCGTAGTGTGGCTGTCGCTGCGGCTCAGCCTGGCCGTCCCGATCACGGTCGCCGAGCGCCGCATCGCGATCTTTGACTCCTTCGCCATGACCAAGGGGCGCAGCCTGCCGCTGTTGGGCATGGCGATCATCGCCTTCATCATGATCATGCTTTTGAATGTCTTGAGCACCATCATCGCCCTGCCACTGACCTTTGCGTTTGGGGGGCTGGACAGTCTGGCGGCGCTGGATGGAGAGCCGACCCTGGCCGTGCTTCAGTCCGCCGGTCCGGCCATCGCCGTTTGGGTGCTGCTGAACGCCGTGTTTTCCGCCCTGCAGATGGTGGTGCTGTCCGCACCCTTCGCAGCGGTCTATCGTGATCTGAAGGGAGTGTCGGTCGATGGCTAAGTCAAAGGGTATCGAACTTTACGCGCCGCGCGAGCCGCGGCATAGGCGGACCTGGACGGTTGCAGCGCTTGTCCTGGCGATCGTCTTCATCGCCCTGGGCCAGACCATCGCCGTGGTCCCCGGCATCATGTTGGGCTTCATCTCACCGCAAGGCCAGGGGATCGGCTGGCAGGGGACGGCCTGGACCCTGTTCGGCTTTGCAGCGATCAGCGCGCTGGTCTTCCTGTGGGTGAAATTCTTCGAGCGACGCAGCCTGAAGACGATCGGTTTCAACGGTTCGGGGCTGAAACGGTTTGCGCGGGGTTACGGCGTCGGCCTGCTGTTCCTGCTCGGCGTGGTCGGCGTCATTGCGGCGTTCGGCGGTTATCGGATCGAGGGCGGCGGCGCCTTCGGATCGGCCAATGTGGTCGCGGCCCTATTCCCGATCCTGGTCCTGTTGCTGGGCTTCATCATCCAGGGCTCGACCGAAGAGATCGTCACGCGCGGCTGGCTGATGCAGGTCATCGCCTCTCGTCACGGCCTGGCCTGGGGTATCGGCCTCAGCTCCATCCTGTTCGGCCTGCTGCATGCGGCCAATATCAAGCCGTCGCCGGAACTGCTGACCGGTGTGCTGAACGTCGTGCTGTTCGGGGTCTTCATCGGCCTCTACGCCGCGCGCGAGGGGTCGCTGTGGGGCGTGTGCGGTTGGCACGCCGCATGGAACTGGCTGCTGGGTCTGGGCTTCGGCCTGGAAGTCTCGGGCCAGGTGGTCGAGACCACGCCCTTGGTCGTCGATCTGGCGACGAGACCAGAGACGCCTTGGTGGATCACTGGCGCGGCCTTCGGTCCTGAAGGCGGGATCGTCACGACCGTGTTCCTGCTGGTCGGCTCGGCCGTGCTGATCTGGCGCGGCCGGACGAGGGATCACGGCGTGGTGGCGACGGCGGAAGCCTGATCCTAACGGTTGATCATCCCGGCCAAGCCGCCAGGATGATCGACGGCCTCAGGCCGAGGCCTTGGCCTTTGTCTTCGCCTTCGCAGGTTTAACGTCGGCGGTCAGGGCCGCGACACGCGCCTTGCGGCGGGTCTCGTGCCGGTCCAGCACCTCCTTGAGATATTTGCCGGTCCAACTGTCGGTGTTGGCCGCGACCTGTTCGGGCGTGCCGACGGCGACGATCTGGCCGCCGCCTTCGCCGCCCTCGGGACCGAAGTCGAGCAGGTAGTCTGCGACCTTGATGACATCCAGGTTGTGTTCGATCACCACGATGGTGTTGCCGGCCTCGACCAGTTCTTGAAGCACCTCCAGCAGCTTGCGCGTGTCCTCGAAATGCAGACCGGTGGTCGGCTCGTCGAGGATGTAGAGGGTCTTGCCGGTGGCGCGTTTCGACAGTTCCTTGGACAGCTTGACCCGCTGGGCCTCGCCGCCCGAGAGCGTCGTCGCCGACTGGCCGACCTGGACATATCCCAGACCGACGCGGGCCAGGGTCAGCATCTTGTCACGGATCGGCGGCACGGCCTTGAAGAAGCTTCCCGCCTCTTCGACCGTCATGTCCAGCACGTCGCTGATCGACTTGCCCTTGAACACGATTTCCAGCGTCTCGCGGTTGTAGCGCTTGCCCTTGCAGACGTCGCAGGTGACGTAGACGTCGGGCAGGAAGTGCATCTCGATCTTGATCAGGCCGTCGCCCTGACAGGCTTCGCAGCGCCCGCCCTTGACGTTGAAACTGAACCGGCCCGGGCCATAACCGCGCGCCTTGGACTCCGGCAGACCGGCGTACCAGTCGCGGATGGGACCGAAGGCGCCGGTATAGGTCGCCGGGTTCGAACGCGGGGTGCGGCCGATCGGCGACTGGTCGA